>Ga0307515_10001265_pt1 | contig 57642 bp, 52 predicted proteins | sample 17_EM_MG_FD_194513 | JGI IMG/M metagenome (GOLD analysis project Ga0307515, IMG submission 194513) | Populus trichocarpa ectomycorrhiza microbial communities from riparian zone in the Pacific Northwest, United States - 17_EM | ecosystem: Host-associated > Plants > Roots > Unclassified | place...
AGTTGTGACCAACTAGTACTAGATCAGTTGTGGGACTTTGTCATCACATGTGTGTGTACCCTGGGGTTAAATTTTCAGTTGTATTGTAAGTATGAATTGGCAGCCAAGGAGCTTCACATTGATATCAGGAGTTAATGCACCAGTACAGGTACGTGATTTGTTCAGCATCAGGTAGCTGCACTGCTAGAGTTCTTTTCAACACACACAAATCCTTAACATGAATTATGGTACTAACTTTTACTTTGGGTCTCATTCATGCCCCCTGTGCAACAGAATACTATTCTTCTCAGCAATATTACTATTTGGTCAGATGTAGGCAGACACAGAATTACGTTCTGATATATACTATCTGGGAACTCGTGATCGAATGAATGTACAAGATGTACTTCAAAGTAGTGATGAAGCAAGCTCGTCAAGCACTGGAGGCTAAGTTTGATGCCAACTGTGATGTAGTATTGAAGTGAACTTCGAAGAGGCATACAATGTCTGTGATCGTGACAACACGTCGGCCATAATGCTAGAGTGTATCTATTATTCATATATCAATAGTATAGTCATTGATATGGTGTCAATATGAAGTAATGTCATTCATTGACTCATAGTACATACTGAAATGTAATAGATATATTAGGGGTTCACCCTTAGCACCAGTAATGGTAGATGACAAAGTGTAGTAAATACAAATCAGCCAAGCGGCCGATGTTGCATAACACCTATATACAAGATGATGTCACGTGTGCCAGTCATGTGATCATTATCGGGATTATACTGTAGCTGCATGTTGATTGATTAGTGCATCCTACTTGGGTTCTAGCTGATTCGCCTATGATGAGACGATTAAGTCGCCATAACGAGAGCATTAATTAAGAATGCTAGCAGTGCACATAATTATGAATCTCGCCTACTCTATCATATATAGCAAAACAAGGCACAGTTAAGTTGCTATTACGCAGAATTAGGCGCACACCAGATGTTATGCAACATGCAAGTACGGAGAACCTCTGAGGCCCTCTCCAAGAGAGTGGGAAACCCTTCAGATACTTCGCGGTCATTCAATAGTTGGGCCCTACCCATGCAATCTCAGAGGGATCGACGGCATTGGCTGAAGATAAGAGGCGGGAAGCAATCTTGCTCATTGGTTGGAGTCTCAGGGGTTTTCTCCTAGCAGTAGTAATAATACATGATGGATCTCAGGCGAGTACATGCAGCTACAACTACGGTAGCACATATGCAAAACACCTACTCCACAAAGAACAACATTAAGTTTGTCAGCCAAATGATCTCTAGTGGGATTACACTTGGGCCACATGTCGATCTATTGGCGACGAGCACGCTTGCACTAGCGGATTCACTAATCATGATGCCATGATGTTGCTATTACTGGGAAGTGAAAAACCTTCAGCAGTGCGAATAATTATTGGCCACACCTACTATTTCTTCTCTAGCGGGGCAACACTCAGTTGAGTTGTGCTTACGCAGAATTACATGTGCAGCGCGCGATAACACAAAATGCAAGAAAGAGGGATCTGCACGCCGAGACATACATATGTTGGTAACGCCTTGTGGCACTCCCCGGTCTATGGAGGGTTGAGACTTAGGCATGTGGTGTCTGAGGGATTTTTGACATTGGCTGAATATAAGAGGCCAGAAGCGACCCTGCTCAGTGGCGTGAGTTCGTATGCATCACAACGTCATGCCAGTGTGATAAATATGAGGTATCCGTGTCATAATATATGTTGGCAGAGTTTTGGTCAGTCGCCGATTAAGTCTCTGAAGCAATGCCGAATATCCAGATCAAGGTGAGGCAATTAATAGTGAAGAGCTAATGATTCAGATCGCAATCACGCACTGTTCAGACTACATGTCGGCAGATGTTCCAACTACTGAACGATACGGGAAACATAATGTCAAAGTTGAAGTTATAAGTTGTCATATATGTGTGATGAATATCTTGTTATGACGATGGCCCGATAAGGGAGTGTAACGCTTCAAAACCACTCATGCATGAACACGATAACCAAAGGGAAGCGTGGCACAATCAATGAGGCCTATAAAATGTTCTCGGTGATTGGCTTTCAAGCAATCATGTTGTCATAGAGAGATTCCGAAGTCAAACATGAACTGAGGGCCCGACTATACAGAACTCACATTGTCACGGCAATGAGAGGAAGAAGCTGGAGCAGCAATCAGTCAGAAACACCTACCAGCGAAGCAGACCTTAAAATATTATTGTGTTATTATGATACCGGTATCGATTATTATTATTATCAAATATTATTAGCTTTGTAGCGGCAGCCCCGCACCCCAGATGAGTAATACCTCTCAGAATGAAGCTAATATCCTATTGTGGACTTTAGCGAAATTATTCGCTACCTTCGAGCAGTGCCAATATCTATTTGCCACACGGTGCATTTGGTGGATAGCAGCTTTGTTCCAGTTGGATACAGCATTACGTTACTTCCTGAAGTATCTGAAATTCCCATCAGAAGAACCCAATATGACTGAATGGCAAATACCTATATTGGCAGTAATCGAAAGGGGTATCTCTCAAACACCTCAAGATATTCGGCGAAGATCAGCTGCTATCAAATATAATCAATCTGTCGATGAAAATCACCAAGCGGATTCTTCGAGGAGAACTCGAAAAGGAACAATCAATCCTTTGCCTAAACACAGAACCAACTTAAGTATGAAAGGAATAGGCTTGCCAAATTGGAAAGGAATAAGGATCTTTAAGGAAAGATAAAGGACTCGAGGAGTTATATGCATTATCAGTACTGCTCGGCACCTCGATTGGATTTGGTTACAATTTTTCTGGAAGCCTCAAAAATGACGATAACCATTTGTCCCTGTTGGGTATTCGATCTTTATCGGTTGCCAATGTACTCTATTTGGAGATACGCCTAGGAAGGATATAGTATCTAGGGCCGTGTATAAGTATCTATACTTATAAGGAAGGCACCCCCCTAACATGGAGTTAGTATGCATCGTAACCTCAAGAGGGTGACATAATCTATGTTGGAGGAGTGTGAGTTAGTTGCCGACTACATTGCCGACCAATTTGGCCCAATAACCAGATTCTGGTGAGACATTGATATGAATGCAATCAGCATTGAAAGACTAGGCGTAGTCAGATGTTCCAACTCCGGAACAACAAAAGAAAGATGTCCGAGTTGAAGTAATGGGCTGTCATCTGAGGGATTTCAAACCTAGTATGAGGATGGCCCGACTTGGGAGCATAACACATCACAACAACTCATGCATGAACATGATCACTGTAGGGAATTTGGTGCTGTGTCACGGATGCATTTTAAAGAATGCTGCGAGATACACTATCAAGGAAATCATGATGTCATAGTAGTAATTTCTGACAGAGTCTGATCGTGAAGACACAACTATTAAAAGCTTACATTATTTCGGCAATGAGAAGAACCAAACTCTAGCCATGATCCACAGTCAGACATTAGCAGCAAAGAACACCTGAAAACATTACCAAGTAATCTGTTCACCATCGCATCACATGCCCATACCGTTGGGAGAACATGATGCCTTTACGAAGCTCTGGAAAAACATGCATTCAACCAGTTTACATTCGACATTGTTATATGCCTCCTCACCAACCATCAGTGTGGGTAGCAGCTATGAACTGTACGCCCTCTGTTTTTGGAGTCTGCTACTTTTATTTCCAAAATGAGGACATGTTTTGTTGTTGACATTGCTGCTTTACTCCTCACACCTGTCGAATGTTCAGTATGAGGTCTGGAGATACATCCAACTGGGACTTCTCCTGTCTGAAGAATTTGAGGATTTTGGAAATCATCACAATATGTCATTTGACAATTGAAGGTATTACTTCGTTCTTGGAAAGAATATCAAGGAGTTGACTATTGGGATAAGACAATGGAAAAAGAGCAGAATAATTCGGGCATATGCAGCTGTGCTTAATCTTAATAAATGTTTTGTCGATGTTTGGGTTTAAGAACTCCATAACCAGATATCACTGTAGGTAATAATTCTTTCCCTCTACATTTTGTTCTCAAGATTCGTGCTGATCAGAAAGTATTCTATACATGAGATGTGTACAATTATGCTTACATTCACTGCCTTATGTTGATTTTACAATATCTCTAATATTCACCGGGCTTTTGTGCAAAATTGTTTATTTTAAATATTACACAGAGTTCAGTCTAAATCATGATAATAGTTATTGGTTAGAATCTGAGATATTACAGTATACAAAGCAATGTATATTTCTTAGATGGAGTGCTTGGGAATCAGACCAAAACTTATGGTTTCAATTGCAAGGAAACTTGTGAATGTTGCAATTTTTGTACTTTACCAATGATAATATTTACTCAGCCTGGTTACACATGCTTGGTCTTATGACTGACACTTGCTCAACCGACTGCAGATACTCATCCTGAATTCGTCAATTCAGCCTCGCTACACATGGTTGATCATATTACTTGTGATCAGTCTACTGGACTTACTCATCCAGAGTGTGTTTACTCTGCCTTGTAAAACCTATTGAGCATAGGTTGTATGATATGCATATATTGGCTGGGTAACCCCATTTCAATATATGCATTCACCAGCTTCTAAGATTAGACATTATGAACTGTAAACCTAACATCTGAATAGTATAATGGTGATACCTGACATGATGCCCAGTAAGTACCAGTATATATAAACTACATCTATGTTACTTGAATCTGTACTACAAACCTTACTATTCCGCTTACATTCATAGTTACTCATGTGTATATTTCTAACCGTATTGTCATTTAATCTGATAAATACGTATATATGGTTTTATTCATATTTTCAGAATGCAACACTACTGTACCACCTACTACCAACAATCAATATTTGAATAGATCAAGCTTGATGTATTATGTTTTGACCTTTTTTCAATCATCAGGAATACATAATAACAGAGATTAATACTGATATAAGAATATGGTAGCAATATAATATATTTCTATGAAAAGCTAGCAATTGAGCCACACAATGATATAGACTATTATAGTTCAATTGGAGTATTTTAACACTGGCAATTGTAATGTAATGGAGCAGATTGATATGACTTACAGAAATATTACATAACGTAACAATTTTCCAAGAGGATGAAATGATTTAATCAGTACAAACAGATTGATATACTATGCATTTTGGAATAACTCCTATAAAATGACTGAAGAAGTTTGATATTACATATATAAATAAACTTCAGAAGCTGATTCCAATACCCATGTCCATACCAATACTGATACCGCTGATTTTGATTTCTCCATCCGGCAATTGATATCAAAATATAACAAGAAAGACAACAAGATATGGCCTGATTGTTCAGACACTAAGTGTTATGCCACAGGGTTATATGTGAAGAAAACCAATTGCAGTAATAAATAATTCAGGGATTATAAAAAGCTGTTAATATTGAAAGCCAGGATAGTAGTATAACCTTACAAGATGATTGTAACATAGCTATTTCCCCAGGTACCAAAGTAGTCTAATGTAGTTCAACATTTGACAAAGCGGTATGAGTGGATAAATAAGAATTTCAATTGTGATGTGCAAAAATACAGTCAAAGATTGAGATGCTACAATGGAGCATGAGAAATAATTTGGAAGTACAGGATGTGTTAGGGGTTTTCCCTTAATAGAGGTAATGGTACTTGTTTAATTGTCAAAGGGATATATGCCACGGAGATTCTCCAGGTCTAGTCATGTGGTATATATGACGCTCATCCAAGGCAATGAAAGTATGCCAGTCCTGTGGTCATTAGCGGGATTGCACAGGAGACTCGTGTTGATTTGATAGCGAGCCTCATTGCTAGCGGATTCATTGAAAGTTCAAGTACTATGGTAGAACAGATCTGATGATGCAAAAACCTTGGCCAGTCGCAAGCCTTCAAGGCTTGAGTGATGCCAGTCATTTCTTACCACATTCACTAAACTATGCTAAGTTGGACTGGACATGTCGACTGCATTAAAGTGACCGACGTGTAAGGCAGACGATAGCCAATATGCAAGTAAGCAGGGCTTGAAGCCGTTCCCCTATGGGATTGGAACACCTTTGGTCCTCACCGGCCAAAGAGAATGGTCTCAGCATAAGCATGATGTGTCTGAATTATTGAGACATGGGCAACCAAATACGTGCCGGAGTTTCCGACTCCCCTGGCGGGGATATGCAACAAAGCAAACCACTATCTGAGTATATTAATGAAGTCATATGTCAAGATTAAATGATGAGTGAGAAATGGTCAGCCGCCACTGAAGCCTCTGATGCAGTTAAGCCGAATAGCCTTAGTGGTGAGGTCGCCTCTCAATCTATACCGATGGAGCAAACTTGCAACCAGCAATCCAAATGACCATGTCAGGCGAGCTGTTGTTCCGACTATCCAAAACAGACAAGTTGTGAGATATCTAAGTTGAAGTTACTGTGTGATTAAATCTTATTGCTGATGATGGCCCTCCAGGGAGAGTAATTCTTCAAAACTGATAATGCAAGAACACGATAACTTTTGGGAACCATGCTCGCTATCCAAAGAGATTGCCTCGCTATAAGAGTACTCCATGATACGACAGATGAGATCATAGCAATCCTTGATTGATAATGATGGCCCGAAAAGGGAGAGTAACTCTTCAAAACCAATCATACAATACAAGACCACTATGAAGAGACAGCAATGCTCCGGCATTGAGAAGGATAGGCCCACAAGCACAAACTATACCTACCTGCAAGAACGAAGCTGAAATATTATTGTTGTTTTCAGTTCTCATTATTATTATTATCATTGAGTATATTAGTATTATCTATTAGGATTCTACGCAGTTCCCCCGCCCCATCGTCAAGCATACGTTCAAGAACGAGCACGACATTGTACTATGCACAGTATCTTAATTACTGGATCGCTTCGAGATGGAAGACCAGCAATTTTCAGCACAGTGTTGTTGGAGGCTGGTAAGTATAATCCAGTTTCCTGAGATATAAAGTTACTATCGCAATTACAACATATTTCCATTGGATTACATTGAGAATTGGGTGGTCACCCCAGATAATCAACCCTCAGAGACAATTGTTCCGGATTCCGATATTCCTGGATTGCAATTGGAATCAGATACGGAATATGGTTCCAAATCTACAAAACAACAATCAGCCGAACCATGAAGCATCTTTTCTCTAAATAGAAGAATGGAATGTGGAAGAGTTATTAATCCAGTTAATCTTTCTAATAAGGAGTTACGGAAAACATATCCTGGTCGGAATAAGAATCAATTCCAGAGCATCGGATCTTCTTTACTGAAGAGTGGATCAACTCAGTAGAATTCTGGGATCGATTACGCTTAGACGTAATATTGCCAATACTATCCAAATGCCAGAATTATCAAGGAGATAAGGAGAAGGATTTTGTGAAGATACGTGTCAATTACGATTGCACTATCAATAGGCAATATATTACTGCCACGATATTAACTAATCACTGCGATTAATAATCCAAATATACTTCACGATAGTAATCAATCACCGATATTAATCATACTAACATATTTTACGATATTAATCAATCACCAAGATTAAATATACGATCATACACTTCCACAAAAATTCATTACTGAGGTTGATCACACAAAATATGTATTGTCAGTATTGTGTCACGCCGCGGTACGATTTAGTTGCTATTTACTCTAAAGCATCTGATAAGACTATATATATATGTTCTCTTTGCATATATGATCTATACAGACTACCAATACACTTCGTCTGCAGATACCCATAAGAACATATCATAGGAACTACGGCCGTGTACCTAGTACTGACTTGACTATCTGTTAGATACTGGCATATAAGTATAGTTACTTAGGTGGAAGCACCCACGTAACAGGATGCACTGTATATAAAGACAGGTCATTTGGTATTGGCAGATATCTTTGTTCTTCTCTGTTTACTTATTCTCTCACCCAGAACTCCGACAAATCACTTTTGCTATTATTTAGAAATGTCTTTTGTGTTTCTCAATACAAATTTTAATTTTAGGTATATCTAGTTATATTTTACTGCTGATATATCATGATTTTTAGACAGCCTGCTATTCAAAAAGACTTTTCTTACACTGTACACCATATGAATATACTTCTCCCCACTGTGTGGTTTAGTTTATTCACCTAGGCCTTGTTCTTGGTCAGGTTGGATTAACCTAGAAGAAAACAATATTAGAATTGACATCTGTGATGATTGTATCAACCAAGTATTACAGCTTTATTTATTTCATATCAGTAAGTAACTACATTCATTACCATCAGCAGCAATATGCATATGATATGAACTGACGCAATCAAATTTCGATGGTTGTAATTATTGAAAACGTAGATTGCTTGGATAAATCTGATCATTTGGACAGAGTGGAATATACGGAAGCCATCCATAGAGTGGTCAAAGAACCACTGGAACAGGCGGTTCATGAGTAGCTCAAGAATGCTTGTGGTGGGAATTATTTATAGACAGAAACAAATGAAGAAAGTTAGAGGAATTAGCACAAATTATCTTCTATTTGGAGTTAGGAGAAAATATTTCAAATTGCATTGTTGTTAGCTGACAAACCATTATCAGGCAGAAAGCTTGGTATACAACGGATATCTAAATGGAATGAATTGACAACACTTGTATAAGTACCAGCAGCAACAACTGTAACATTCAGGGGAGCTTCACAGATTATTGTCACACTTCAATGTGCAACTACCTTATAACTTAACCAGAACAGCGGATACTAATTACTGTTCCTGATTGATAGCCATATTGGTATTGGTTACAGAAATTGAAGCTCAACTATTGTTTTTGTCAGTCAACAAGTGGTAAAATGTAAGACAATTAGTATCAGTATCCAAATAAGCAATTAGATTCAACAATTTGAAAATCCAATTTGCAAATATCCATTAAGTTCTCCTCCAGCTCAGATGTTATTTGCACCTTGCCAACTATGTATAGAACAGGGACCTCAGTGCAAAAATTATACGATAATTGATGAAGAATACTGAACTCCAAGTATGCATTTTCCTCCTTCCAATTACTACTTATATCAAGATAGAACTAAACATCACTACCATAGTGAACTTACTCCACCATGTCAGACAAAACTCAACTATTGACTAAACAGTTGCAACCAACCTGTCAAGGCAATTGATCGAGTCTAAGTCAGAGATGACACACAGCCTAAAGAGTAGCTGTAAGCTCTGACCCAATGCAACATGATGACATACTCTACAAAGACTCAGTGCAACACTTCTCTAGGACATTATTATGTCCATCAAGCACTACATCAGCACAATGTAAAATGGTTTGGAAGTTACAACTGAACACCCCAGCAACTCTAAATAGCCGCACTACTCCTTTCAGATGCTCCCGGGTGTTCCCAGAAGGGCTGAGTTCAAAGCGATGTGCTCTGAGGTGCTCTGAGACAACTTCACCAGTGCTCCTCAACTCTCCGAACGTTGTGGAACAGAATTCAAGAATATCCTGAAGAGTGTACAATTGTCTTCAAAATGCTACAAAATCAAACTATTAGGATGTGCAGATTTCGGAGCTATTGGGAGTATTGGCCATGTCTCCAACATTATTCTGGAGCATCTCGAACCTGGAGCTCTACTCTCCAGGAGTGATCATCAGAATGATTATATCAAATTGTACAATTCAATTAACTATCTTCCTCCTGCACAACTTGATTCAGGCATTGTAACTTGATATACAGTCCAGTAGGTATCAAAATCCACATGATTATTTACAAGCCACACACTATCAATCTTTTATGATGCAGCATTCTCTCACAACAATGTGCCGGTCGAACAATTGCTCCAACAGGTACAATTTCCATCAAATTAGTCTGTTTGACAACCCAGATGAACCCATCAACACAATTGGCCCAATCATGTGGATCTTTGCACTTTGTTGAAATCACCACTGCATAATCCTGAGCTTGAGGACATAATATCCACTGTTCAGTCTTCTTGCACCTCTTGGACAAGGTCAATATCATTTTTCCAGTGGACTGGCCCTTTGCAAATTGATGGATCTGATTCGGTGGAATTTGCCTCAAGTATAATACAGGAAACCATGGAACTCAGCCTTGGAAGGTGTTATCAAGGTCTCTTTCTGTATGTTGAACCCAGATCTTGTGAGTTTCAGGCATGATCCCTTGCTTGGCATTAGTATATGCTACCGTGCAATTCAGTCCCAGAAACTCAACCGATGTAGGGCATTAAATGATTGATGGTAGTACGACAGCCCATTGCCAAGTTTAATGGATATACTGACTTGGAGTGAATTTTGATCACTTCTGACCACCAGTGCACAGACTTCGAGTTGCCATTCCTCTAAAATTTGTGCCCAGAATTGCTGTCCAAAGTTGTCAATTCCAAAAATTCTTTACAGTAGCTCACATTTGCAGTGGGTTTGTAATGATCACGTGGGCTTCTGGATTCGGGATCGGGGTAGGCAGGTTGTCAAGACTGCTGGGAGGAATCGGAGTGCTAGCAATGCCGGATGCGGGGCCGGCTACAACGCAACGCGTTGTGTCTGTCTGTATCGTTCCGCTGGGAGCTGGTTTGTTTTGACTGGTTGTATCCGGCGCAGTGGTTGGAGTAATTATTGACCGTCGCTGTGTAGCAAACTGGGTGGAAGTAACGCGTTGAGTGATATCTGCAACGCGAGAATTGTTCAGCGAAGAAGAGGGGGTGGAGTTCTGACCTTGGATTGTAGAGGCCACGGAACTCCCTCATTGAGAGGAATCCCTCTCGCCAGCAGGTATGGAAATGCGTCCCTCAACAGGCGGAAGTTGAGAATTACCTGAAGGCCCACGCTTATGTTGATTCTGATGATTGGCAAGAATTCGAACCTTTCATATGACCGGAGTCGTGTCAGGGTGAGGGCTTTGGCAAGGCACATTCCGATATATATGTTCGACGTTCAGAAGGTAGGAATCATATCCTCTGCATGCATATGGAACGGCAGGTGAGGTAGACACCTATTTGAGTGACCATGGACTGATTCGACAAAAAAGGGAGGCGCAGTGTAGACCGCGCTAGACTCGGATCCCTGACAATACTCGGGGACAAGATCCCGTCAAAAGCATTCAATTATGGGGTTCACTGCCGTCACATTAAACTCGGATCAAACTGAGCATTGATATTCACTGTTACAGCAATGTCTGAAGGTCCATTTGCACCGCTTGAAGGGTGTTTATGCTATCTTGGCGTGATTATCATCATATTGCACTCGTTCTTGGCACAATACTTCGAAGCATCAATTGTGTATATCTTCAGCCTCCCAGTGGAAATCCCCCTTTGGCAGAGCTAAAAGCATCGCTAAGCGAACAATGACGTATTCTCTATCCTATGACATCAGTTGTGTGTGCTGTTTCCACTGCTAGGCATTGGTAGCCGTGTTGGATGGTTCCACAGTTGGGACAACTTGAGAACTACTCAGTTTGCTCCGAGATGCACCAGGTCTGAGCGGTACAAGAGGTATGTGCTGCCAAAGCAAAGCCCAGCGTCGCAAACTGTCCTCACCGTGTGTACACAATCTCGTCTCGAGGCTCCTCATTCATGAGTTGCCTACTGGTTGTGCAAGATGAAGGCTGCGCCGTTTTGTGTTCAGTAACCAACAAAACGCAGGATATGAACCAAATCGCGGGAACTCATGTAGATATATCCCTTCTTCCCATCTATACCTCGATTCTCCTCTCCTCCCGTGTTAGACACACAGCCAGCAATAAAACACACCGCCAGCATCCTGAACTACCTCCACATCACGTGACTTGCACAAAACAATGCCTCTAGTTCCAAAACACACCCGATCACCACCACAACTGTGTACATTCACTCTAAGCTTCCTTCCGCTACGTTCAACCGTATCATAATGCTAACGCCTCAAATGTAAATTCATTTTCAACTCGCAGCGATGGCACCAGAGGGCAGCCTCAAAGGAAAGGGGAAGGCAACTGCTAGGGCAAAAATGCCGCCATCGGTTATAAATGGATGCATGTCGCTGAATCGGGACCGTAAAAAGGGATTCATCTCGGAACACATCAGTGGACACATATGGATATACAATGTTTGTGGCATCAAGGATGAGAGGACCTGTGACCTCATTTATGATATAATCTTTTTTGATCCAGTCATGACTCGCCACTTTTCACAATTCCAGCTGATGTGGCCCCACCACAGGAGCAGGAGTTCACCTTTTCGGGAGTGGTGGGCAGCATTCCACTCATATATGGGGCAAATGTTTGACAAAACGTGCAATCAAATGAACAATTGGAGGTGGAACAACCCCCATGCCTCCGGGGATGAAGTCAATTGCTCCAATCCGCAGACAACCAGCTCGGGAACTGTTCAACGCACCAGCGAGTGTTTCTCTTGGTACAGGAGCAATGATCCCAGGGCAAAGATTGAGTCACCAAGCTGCCGGCAGTACAAGCCAGGCGACTTCCTCGGAGTAAGACCACTGAATTGGGATGAGATGTTCGACGAGGATGAGGATGATGAGAACAGGGCGGATCCCGGAGTGGCGAGCAGTGGAAGGAGCCGTCCTGGCGATGACAATGACAGTGATGATGGCGAGGGTGAGGAGGACACACAGGGCGGTGAGAAAGGGACCGGGAAAGGGATGGGAACAATGGACGGGAAGGGGAAAGGGAACGGGAAGGGGAAGGGAAATGGTAAAGGGAAACGTATTGTTAAACAAACCCCTGTGGGAGATGATACCTCTCGTGCCATTGCTTGGAGTTGCAGATGGCAATGTAGGAGGCAGACTCAGACACGGAGGGCTAACTGGAGCGGGTATATTCAGTGCTGGAAAAATCGCCCGCCGTGTCAATTTCCTCAGATGCTATAACTGACTCTACCAAGGAGTCGGACAGTGAATATGACTCAGAACATCATTCTGATGTGGATATGCGCATGGAGGATGATGTGGACGCACAGGATGGCGTTGATTTAGACTGTGATGTGGATATGGAAAGGGATGGTGACGATGATAAGGTGGAAGAAGAAGAGGAGGAAGATGAAGAGAAGGAAGATGAGGAGGAGGTGAAGGAGGAGGATGAGGAGGAGGAGGAGGAGGATAAGGATGAGGATGATGGCAAAAAACCTCGGACAATTGGCCAGGGAGAGATGGTAAATACATCGGCTGACGATGCTGATACCATGGTAGACGATGAGCCAACTGTGCTACCTGAGCAAGGCCAGGAGATGCGCGCGCATACCCCACGGCCACAACCTCCAGCGCCTACCCCACGGCCACGCACCATGGAGCCTCCCTCATGACCACGAACCCCGGAGACTCATACCCTCAGTGGGCTGGATTGTTGGGGCTTGTGACGCCACACAAACCTCCCCCAGCAGCGCCAACACTGCGAGAAGCTGAGGCAGCTGGGAACACCTCGGATGTCGATGTTGAGCAGCAGCTACTCGGCGAATCGGCAGGTGGCGACTGTCTCCCTGATGTCCCTCTCCCGGATGTCATTCTCCCGGATGTCCCTCTCCCCGATGTCTTACTCCCGGATGTCCCTCACCCGGATTTCCCGCTCCTGGATGTCCCTCTCCCGGATGTCCCTCTCCTGGGTGTCTCTCTCCCCAATGTCCCTCTCCTCGATGTCCTCCTCCCTGATATCCCTCTCCTTGAAGAGCACCGGGATGGCTCGGTGGGCGAAGAGTGAACCAGTCCTCGGGTTGCAGAGGAGGCGTGCGTTTGGGTTCGAGTCGGGTTATTGTCTTGTAAGTTTCCTTTGCTGTAATCAATTCATCTCTGGCACTGATTGATGCACGCGTGGAGGTGTTGTGGTCGTTTGGGTTAGGGTTGTGGGCTTGTTTGTTTCCTGTGTTCTGATCTATTTATGTCAGGCATTAATTATTACATGTGTCGCGAGGTTTTTGGATTGCTCAGGGTGTATTTTTCATTTATTCATAGTATTATGGGACATCGCGCATGCAGTGTTTTTGCAACTCCTGGCGTGATGGTGTTGAGGCTCAATAAATCTCTCAAGTATCGTGGGCTTATACACACACCAGACCGCTCAGGCCCTGCTCCAACTTTCGTCACTTTCTACAGTAATTACTCCACTCCTCTCGTGTTGTGGACAATGCCAGAGAAGACCCCATTCTGTTGCCCTGAATTTTCATGCCGAAAGAAGTTCACCTCAGACAGCTGGCGACTTAAACATATCAAATTGAACCATCCTGAACACCTTCAAATTGCAAAGAATCTGACTATTCGCAGGGTGCCACAACACGTTAAACCCGCTCAGGGTCGTGAATTCAACGCTAACAAAGAATCAGTCGAAGACTTGGATGCGTTTCCCTACCTCGAACACGTTCAACACATCGCAGACTCGGAATCTTAACCACCACCACCACCTCCTCTGCCATCGACGGAAACATACCCCGGCGCCGGTGCTCTACTGCGGGATCACATTGCCGAACCATGGGAACGCGACGCGCTGGGTTGCCTTGAGACGAACCTACAGAACAATCGCTACTACCCGTTTGCGACCCGTGAAGAGTACAAATATCTGCAGTGTGGGATCAAGAAGCAGGGTATGAAGACGTACTATGACAATGTGCTGAAGGAAGAAAACACCTCACGGCGTTTCCCAAGTTTCAAAAATGGGGATGGCGTCCAGAAGCTCGTGGCTAGCATGCCAGGTGATCAGGCTCTCGAGGAGTGGGAACCACACACTCTCGAGGATATGAGATGGAATGACAATCACCAACGGCCTATCAAATACTGGAGTCGAGACATCATCAAAAGCATGAAATGGTTGATGCGGCAGCCAGCCTATGCCAGGCATCTCATTCACCCCCCTCAGCATTACATTAACAGCGATATGCCACCGACATGCCTCTATACTGAAATGCACACTGTGGACAGGTGGTGGGAGACACAGGTAAGCAGAGATACTCAAGGATAATAACGTGCTAATCGAGGTTAAGGCAACGCTCAGACTGGGGGATACACTGGTTCCCTTGATCATCATATCCGACGGAACACATCTCTCAAATTATGCTGGCGACATGAAAGAGTGGCCTGTACAAATGACAATTGGCAATCTATCTTCGAAGATCCGCCGGATGCCCTCAACGCACACCGTCGTAATGGTTCCTCTCCTGCCGACTCCAATCAAGAACCACAATAATCCTCAGAAGCGGCTGCATGAGCAGCGGCAAACACACCGAGAGGTGCTGAACGAAGTACTCCGGAGGGTACTCCAGCCACTCACCGGTAAACACAATCCCAACGCCGAGAGTCGGTATTACAACGTTCTCTGTGCAGATGGCAACTTCAGGTGTTGCAAACCGGTTTTAGCAGCTTAGCTTGCAGACTGCCCTGAGTATAGCAACCTACATCATCTCGAGCGGCATGTCTGTTTTTGGTGTGAGTGTCCAAAGAACGAACTTGGAGATTGTGTCCCTTCAGACAAGCAACACCCCCGGCGGCATCACAACCTATGTAGAACGCTCAGCGATGCCAACACCAAGGCAGCCGATGCCGAACTCTCGTCGCGCCATGTCCACCGAGGTTTCAACGTGTTTCAACATAATCCCAGTATTGTGAGCGACCTCCCGTAGCCCGACCTCCTCCATACAATGTAGATCGGCATGCTTGACCACCTCCAGAAGTGGATTTTCCACTTCATGAAGACTCACGAACGGCTTGACAAGTACAATGCACTCTGCTTATCCGTGCCTGCTTACCACGACCTCACACCAAAAAATGAGTCATGGGAGGAAGTATCTCAATGGAATGGGAAGGAGATGAAAGAAATCAGCCGGTACTTACTTGGAGTTGTAACCCAGTTTCTACGAGGCGGAAACCCCGCTCTGTGTCCCGTATTCAATCGCGCAATTGAGTGCACATGGGCATTGTTAGAATTCTATATGTATGCTCGATATAAATCTCACGATGATGCAACTTTGAGCTACATGGAGGATGCCTTGCATCATTTTCACACATTCAAAGATGTTTTCTTACTCCAGCGATCCGGCAGAAAGGCAAAAGCCAAAGCCAACGCCCTAAGAATGGAACTCGTGAAGAAGCGAAAGGTAGACGAGGAAACAAATACCTTAACTTGGAAGCTGTCCAAGAAGCGGCACGAAATGAACGCCTCGGGGGATTATATCAGCCACAAGATAGATGTTTCCAAGGTGTTGGATGCCGACTTCAACTTTCCGAAGATCCAGTTGATTTCTCATTCGGTCGAACAGATTCGTCGATGTGGAGTATTGCATTAGTATTCTGCCGAGAGACATGAACAAGCACATAAAACGAATCTCAAGGACGGTTGGAACGCCTGCAATCACAATCTCAACTCCCTGCCGCAAGTAAATACCATTCAGCATCGCATGATCTGCTTCGAAACCAGAGAGCTCAATCTCCAAGCCCTCGCTCAGTGTCAGGAGAACTGCACTGCCGCCAGCAAAGTCCTCCCTTCTGGTGCTGATCTGGCTGCCCCCCTGGGCTCCCAGTCATATGCAAAGCCCAAATTCATGGGGCACCAAAACCGCTGTGATGGAAAGCATCCTGATGCTATGATCAAAGACTTCAGAGTATTACTCGACAATACACAAGACGCAACGAACCACCGGGCAATATACAGCGGCACGCGGGAGTTTATCACGCATAAGAGTCGTAAGCAGACGTATATATCGGATGAAGAACTGCACGCAATGGAGCTCTGTATTTACCATGGTATTAAGGTTCAAGTTGAGGGTTCAGATGGTGAACGCATATCTCAGATGTGTCAATGCACAGGAAGCCAGAGCTGGCGCGGAGGGGATCGACGGAACGACTGGGTATGGGTAAAGCAACGCCCGGGGGGGTGTTAGGGCGCGCTGAATGGGCGTCTCCCGTGGCAACTGCAACGACTATTCAAAGTCAAACTCCTAAATGAGGATGGAGCTTTCGTTGAGTACTGGTTAGCCCTGGCACTCACCACAATACCTGAAAACACGGGTAACTTGGATCCCGTCTGGAAATTTGTACAAGTGAGAACAGCACTGGCAGCCGTTGCTTTGCAAGTTTTCAGCGTGGGAAATATTGTCAGCTGCATGCACGTCGTTCCAGAGATAGCTACTAGTCGAATGACAGGAGACGAATGGAACGAGCGATGGATTGTCAATAGCCATATAGATCTGGCGACTTGGAATGATGTGTATAATTAGTAAAGAGAGAATTTCATTTTTCGTGCAGGTAGAAGGCACGCGAGGAGAGATTTTCGTAGCGTCACCCATTGCCTTGCAATGCTGTAAAAGTAGTGAAAAGAGAATTGCATTTTGCGCGCAGGTAGAAGGAACGCGAGGAGAGATATTTGCAGCATCGCCCATCGCATTCCAATTCCGATTCAAGCGCGTACCTAATGAACCCATTCCGACGTATGGTCACAGTTGGCGACAACTCCAGAGGGATCGTTTAAAATAGGAGACCGACAGAACAATGAGAAACGGTGAAACAGCGATCAGAGGGCTATATTGAACGCGACGCATTGAATTGAAGCCGGGCATGGAGTTATCCGCCACAGGGGTGTGGCTGAGGGCTCAGACGGATCGCATCCACTCCGATGGAGCCAAGCTGCCCGGACGGAAATATGTTTTGCTGATGATGTTTGCACATTTGAAGAATTGTGTATTCCTGAGTACATTAGCCTCGATGAGGTGGGTGAGGTAGTCAATGCCATTGATGCCATGTTTATTTGATATCATCTGATTACTTAGTTTCTGTGCACCAGCTCATCATTTTTAATCGCTTGCCTTTTTCTTCGGTTCCTTACAATAGTCATTCAGACAATGGAATGTTGAAGAAGCAGTTATCTCATATAAGTATAACTCGGAAGCAATAATGGTAAAGAAGTGATTATGAACTATAATCCATACATCATATTTGCTGTAGAGGGGAATTCATTGATAGTGTACATCTGGTGAGTTGCTGTTAACACCTTCACTCCTCCCAATGAATATCCATAAGAATTCCAGCATCTCTCAATGTCTATTTAGGATTTCCAAATTCGATGGGTGATACTCCCGTATGCTCCTCAAGTTGTCTCTGACACTCTAATATGCTTCCAAACTGTTTGCAACCATGCCCATGGTGCTTCCGAGACAATCATCCACAATCCCAGCTACTGCACATGCTGGCCTGTCTGTCCTCCTAGGGTCAAATTCTCTCGAGAAATGGATGCTTGGAAGTTTGCCAACCACCTCATCTCACACAGTGCTGGGGACTGTGAGCAATGGGTCCGGGTAAGCCGCCAGCGGTCCAGGTTTGGACCACAAAAACAGGTCGGTTCGGTTCCAGACCCGGCCAAACACCTGACCCGCTGACTCTTAGCGGGCCAAACCCGGACCCGTACCAGTCAACCCGCAGGTTTCACCGGGTTTGGCTAAACCCGTCGGGTCCAATCTCCGGTTCTGTGTCTCGGGTTTCACATTTATGGTCGCATTCAGATATGCTACTGTGAATCGTAAAATATTGACATTGGTACTGCATGCTTCATTTTCGTCGTATTAGCCGCCTTGATGTGCAAGACAAGCATACTCACGCGCCCCACCACATCCTGAAAATGAGCGTCAACAAAGTGTCAATGATATTTGCTCTTGCATCTTCGGTAATATGAGTGGTGCTTGATCACAAGCACTCATCAAGAAGGATATGGCAGCCTTTATAGGCAGATATGTACAGTATATTCTAGCCACATCCTCCGGGACAGTAACAACTTATTTCATTTACAGAGCTACCACTTAGTATTCTTCAGCCATTTAGCGTATAATAACAGTCAAAACGATGTGTATAGACAATAACCGCCACATCGCACTGTGATTAACGATGATGGAAGGCCAACAATCATTGACACTCTGTTGACGCGCATTTTGAAGATGGGGCAGGAAGCGTTTCACTTTCATTTTTGCCTATACAGGCAGCCAATAATCAGTTTATGACAGTGTGCAACCAGTTGCCCCACAGATTACCCATGATACCTGACCAACAATTGTTGACGCTCCGTTGACGCTCATTTTCATGATGGGGCAGGCAGGGTATTGCACTCTGTTTTGCCCAGAAAGGACGCCAAAAATTCCTTAATGACTGGCTACAACATATGGGAGGTGTGATTTCCCAGGACGCATGACTAAAAATCGTTGACGCTCCATTGACGCCCATTTTCATGATGGGGCAGGGAGGGTATTGCAATTAGTTTTGCCTATAACGGCGGGCAAAAATGGCCTTATCACTTACTACAACCTATCGGAGGTGTGATTTTCCAAGATGCATGACCAACAATCGTTGACGCTCCATTGACGCTCATTTTCATGATGGGGCATGGAGGGTATTGCAATCTGTTTTGCCTATAAAGGCTGGCAAAAATACCTTACTGACTGACTACAACATATCGCAGGTGTGATTTCCCAGGACGCATAACCCAAAATCGTTGACGCTCCGTTGATGCTCATTTTCATGATGGGGCAGGGAGGGTATTGCAATCTGTTTTGCCTATAAAGGCAGGCAAAAATTACTTTATGTCTTACAACAACCTATCGAAGGTGTGATTTCCCACGATGCATGACCAAAAATCGTTGACGCTCTGTTGACGCTCATTTCCATGATGGGGCAGGGAGGGTATTGCAATCTGCTTTGCCTATAAAGGCAGGCAAAAATTACTTTATGTCTGACAACAACCTATCGAAGGTGTGATTTCCCATGATGCATGACCACAAATCGTTGACGCTCCGTTGACGCTCATTTCCATGATGGGGCAGGGAGGGTATTGCAATCTGTTTTGCCTATAAAGCCCGGCAAAAAACCCTTTATGACGAACTACAACCTATCAGAGGTGTGATATCCCAAGACGCATGACCAAAAATTGTTGACGCTCCGTTGACACTCATTTCGCCATGGCTCTATCCACAATATGCAATCAATTAATTTGGCACAGTCCATCATTCACATTGTTTTGGCTGCGTTTCTGACGTTTTCATTTACTTTCTTCTTGATCACTATGTTGTGCTGTAATAATACATAGATAGATATAATAATAATCTCCAAAATTTTGTGTCTTTCGGTCACTGCACGTCATCAGTTGCAGGATCGCTCAATCCGCTGCTTTTGTCTTCAAAATGTATGTTAGCCGCATTACCATGCAACAGATAGTGTACTAACCTTCATCAGTCAGCATATCTGGATCAAAATCGGTATCGTGCTGGGTATCCTCATCATCATCGAACAATTCCGCACAGGGAAGAGCTGTATGCAAAGACGTATATCCTGCCGGCAAATTGACAATTTGAGAAGGTTGAGCTCCGGAAGTGTTACTAGGTGGGGCGGGTAGGGCGGCTGGCGTGCCGGGCCGATGTGGAGTCGGGTCTGGAGTCCGCACTCTGCATCGGGCGGGTGGAGGTGCACCGGTTCCTTTGCATCTCCAGCGGGTCTACAGATTCTTTGCGGTGCGATGTTGGCAAGGAAGGCAGCCAGACGTTTGGTTTTGACGAAGCATTGCCGGGTGTCTTTGTATCGCAGCCTTTACCTTGTCATGCCCAGGAAACTCAACACCCTGCTTCTTCTCTTCTCGGACCTCGGCGTGTGGTTTCTTAATAAGGTATTTCGTTTCCTCGATTGCGGCGCGCGAAAAGCCTTCTTTGGCCATTTTGGCCATATTCAATGCCACGCACATGTCAGACTGTTCCAGCTGTACCCGACCTCCTTGCCTTGCCATAGTTGCAGACATGTTGAAAACCTACAAGCCATAAGTTGCTGCTTCTAACAATGAAATTCGGCTGTTACCTCTACCATATACGCTTCCGTAGCCTCCTCTACGGTGATTAACGCCTGTTTCGTCCACTGTCGGCGATGCTTATCAGGAAATTCATCTGCGAAAATCCCAGAGCTGACAACGTCACGATGTTGGATTTCGCGGACTGTGCGGACAAATGCCTTTTTCGACCATGGAGGTTTCCCGTTACAGGCAGCAATAAATTCGTTACATAGCTCTCTACGGATACCCGCTGTACGTTATACAGTTAATCGACTGCAGATTGCCTCGATATGGATACTCTCACATCCCACCGGATGCTACTTCGTATTTTTCCTGCTTTCAGTCTCGCGGACGATTTTTACATGTGCATCCTGGGTCATATGTTTGGTGGCTGCATTGGCAGCGTCGTGGTGAACTAACTTGTATCTGTGCACTTGTGGTGTGCCAAGAATTTCCGTATTGGATGTAGGGCCCGCCAATCTGCCGGTATTCGATCCGCTCTCACCTGGCGGAGGTGGTTGTGTATCCATGATGTGCTGGTGTAGAATACGAGAGGAAGATGATAACGAGAGGAAGTGGGAAGCCCTGAGGAATCTAGTGTTAGCTTCATGTCAGAATGGAATAAGTAGCAGCCAAGATGATCATTATGCTCAAGATCAATCCTACTGAGTATGGCTGCAAGTTGCAGGAGTTTCCCACCGCCCCACAATTTGCAAAGAGTCGGTCTGATGTTGTTTGTGTGTTAACAGGGATACATTACGGTGTAACACCCCCGGAATCGCTCAATTGCTGGATATTAACGGGATGCAGTTCGAGGGAAACGATGTCTGCTGATGTTTGTCTCAAATGATCCCCGGGATATTACATGGGAATGACGCTAACGATCATGTCATATCGTACGGTTAGCATCTCTATTCCTGATTTCTTGACAGTCAAGAGGGAGATTTGCTTTGTTCAAGATGAGTAAACATACCAACCTTGACATAAATGACGCAGCTTGCCTCCATATTGTCCATTACTTGCAACATCCAACATCTCGCCCAACAACAAAGTCCACGCAAACTACAATGGTCAATATTCAGAAAAAGACTTTTCGCCACTCCCGGCAGGCAGATACGGCAAATCGACAAAGTGGTCAACACAACGATGTCATCAAGCGAATGAAGGCAAGAGCGGGTTAGAGGCGGAGAGAGTCCGAGCCCTTGGGGCATTGCGCAGCTTGAGATCCAAAGAGAAGCTTGCGGCGGAACAGCGATGAGAAACGCACTTCTTACGCATTGAAGAGAAAGAGAAATGGATTGAGGATTATGTTGAGAGAGAAACCGCTGGGGCAAGACAGCAAGTTGAAGACGCAGAGGCAGCGGTTCAACAAGAGCAGGACGATATAACGCATGCTGACATCGCTGGATTGACGTCCAGAGAGCCCGGAAACACGTTTGAGGAGATGCTCGTTGCTATCGGAGACAGTCTAAGTGATCTTGCAAGTTCCGACGATGGGGAGGATGGGGAAGACGAGGATGATGAAGAGACTGAGCAGGGCAAGCTGAGCGATGATGACGAACCCGGCTGGGTGATAGGCACAATCACCAAAACGCTACAGCAGCACATGGAGAGCTTTCGGCAGAAGCTGATGAAGCTCAACGAACTGACTCAACCCGGATGGGAGAATGCAGCTGACTACTTCTGCGAACGAGATAACAAGTACGGCACTTCCGAATTGAGGGTTCCGGCAGTCGTTCAGCCGCAAACGAATGATGAGGCTCCGGCACCTCTGCCGACAACATTTGGAGAGCTTATTGAGAGTCTTGACATTGTCACCGGAATATCGCGAACGCCGCAAGGGACTTCTCGACCAGGAAGTAGTCATATCAGGCTAGGTTCGGTGAAGCCACAGTCAAAATCAAGCATACCGAGTGGTGAGCCAGCTGCAGAGCCCGATCCGTCCACGTTAGTGAAAGCGAAGCCAGTTGAACCAGTACGCTTTTACCCCTGCATATAGCCTCCCGCTAATTACCATATAGGTATCGGATTCTGACGGAGAGATGGTGATGGCTCCAGCGTCTGCGGAAGAATTGATATGCAAAGTGTAATTCTTGACGTCTGATCGCGGTGAAACGCAAGGTGTTTATCAATTTTGCTACGTGTCAGCAATTTCTTGATTTTAGTGACCAGATTGTGAGACATGATAATTCGTCTGTGCATGTGCAAGGGTCGAATGCACCATGTGAATGTTCTAAAATCCATATTGCACTGTAAGACGGCCCAAACGTTCAGTTTCCTTTTGCATGTGACTGTTAAGCGACAAAGCAAAAGCAATATTAGTGACGAAATATGCTAACAAAATTTAAGTGAGTGATGTTATACGTGTCGTAGAAAGAATGGTCAGTGAGCACGACGAATCGATCTGAACGACAACCGTCATGCTGAATTCATCCATGTATACAACTGCATAACTCGCCGCACAGACCTGGTGCACATGGTTGAGATATTTGAAAGTGCTTGTGGTACATCATGGAAATTGAGGAGAAGGAGCTGGATAGGGAATGGTGAGGAAGTCGAGCTATATATACAAAAAACTAGTGAAATGATCTACATGCCGTCAATTGCCGGCCGAAAGCGCGAGAATGAAATAGGCCACGTAATTTCACACTCAGATCACGTAGATAGCAGTTGATCAGAAATTGAGAGGTAACCAAACTCCTGGATGCAAACGATAATACATACAAACGTAATACTGGATGTCACAAATGCGTATATGATTGGTTGCATACAATTATTGAGTGTACAAAGGCTGTTTCGATGTGATTAATGTGAGCGTCAACAGAGTGTCAACGATTTTAAGTCATACAGATTCGGCAATCAATGGGCTGCATTGTCATATCGATCCAAAGTGAATGTATAAGTCGGCGTTATTGCGAAAAAAGCAAATGACTCGCTCGTTGCCACCTCCTAAAAATGTGCGTCAACGGTGCGTCAACGATGTTTGGCATTGTGTGGTGAAACATCCAGTAGGCTGTGCGGGTACAGTAAGTCATAATCGAACTATCGGCCGCCTTTCAATACAAAAATGGTAGTAGCAACATTTCTACTATGGCCTAAAAATGAGCGTCAACAGAGCGTCAACGACTTTTGGCCTTGCATCTTGGAATATGCATGGGCTGTGCGGCGACGTTACTCCATAATCGCACTATCCGCCGCCTTTCTAGGCAAAAACTGTTGCAACAACATCGCTACTATGTCCTGAAAATGAGCGTCAATGGAGCGTCAACGACTTTTAGCCTTGTATCATGGAGCATCCTTGGGCTTTCCGGCGACATTGTGCCATAATCAGATTATCGGATGCCTTTCTAGGCGAGAACGGTTGCGACGACACCGCTACTGTGTCCTAAAGATGAGCATCAACGGAGTGTCAACGACTTCTAGCCTTGTATCATGGAGAATCCTAGGGCTTTCCGGCGGCATTGTGCCATAATCAGATTATCGGCTGCCTTTCTAGGCGAAAACGGTTGCGATGAGACCGCTACTATGTCCTAAAAATGAGTGTCAACGGAGCGTCAACGACTTTTAGCCTTGTGTCATGGAGAATCCTAGGGCTTTCCGGCGACATTGTGCCATAATCAGATAATCAGCTGCCTTTCTAGGCGAAAACCGTTACGACGAGACCGCTACTATGTCCTAAAAATGAGTGTCAACGGAGCGTCAACCACTTTTAGCCTTGTATCATGGAGAATCCTAGGGTTTTCTGGCGACATTGTGCCATAATCAGATTATGGGCTACCTTTCTAGGCGAAAACGGTTGCCACGACACCGCAACTATGTCCTAAAAATGAGCGTCAACAGAGCGACAACGACTTTTGGCCATGCATCTTGGACAATCCGAGGACAGTGCGGTAACATCAACACATAATCGGACTATTGGCCGTCTTTCTAGGCAAAAATGCTTTTGACCACATCATCACTATGCCCTAAAAATGAGCGTCAACGGAGTGTCAATGATTTGAGGCCTTCTATCTTGCAAAATCAAGGGGCTGTGGGACTACAATAATCCATAATCGCACTATCGGCCGCCTTTCTAGGCAAATATGCTTAGGACAAGATCGTAACCATGTCCCAAAATGAGCGTCAACGGAGCATCAACGATTCTTGTGCTGGCATCTTGGATAATCTTACCGGAATGAAACGCAGATAAACCACAATGAACCTATCGGCAGCCGTCATTGGTAAAAATGCAAGTGACAATATCATGTCCGCCTCCTACAATTAAGCGCCCCCGGTGCGTTAAGACTCCGAACGCTACACAGCAATAAACTGCATTATGCTGTTCCTAAATGGAGTTTTACGCGGTCAGTCGTTGCAATCCGTTCTTGTATTCAACTTCACAAATATGCATGCAATGTCTTACTGATCTGAATATTTTCCTTGTAGCTGTAGAGTCAATATTTAAGAACCCGCAGTCTGCTTTACTGTATTGTTATTTTCGGCAGTCTTTCAAGTCGTATGACCCAGGTTCCTAATTTCTACCGCCATGTCGGATACAAAATCTTTGAACACCTCATTGCTTGAGGTTATGATCTCTTCCAAAAATGAACCTGTCTTTATTCGCGATTTGAGTGACCTTACTTTGCAAATCATCTTCAATGCATGGTGGGCTTCAATGAATGTGGGCTCAAAGCAGCCTATTGCTTGGAATGCGTCTAGACATGCACCTTCGTGGCGATTCTATTTACACTGTGGAATTGAGGAGTCCGGCAGCCCCGGCATCATATGTATCGTTTCCCATCAAGTTCTTCGCCATCCATCAGAACATGGGACAAGCTCCATGGGGAAACACTTGCTGGCAAAAGCTCACATCGCAAAGTTACACGAATTAACAGAGTCAGAGGTCACTAAATTGACTAGTTCGATGGTCAATGAAACCGCTTGAGCCATTTTGAAGAGGCGAGGAAGTCGAGGAATCACAATAGTAAGTTTGCAGAGGCAAATCGGATTTGGTATACAGTTGAATCCATATTGACCGAAATAACAGACAGGACATTCCAAACTGGCAGCTAAGGACTTTCAAACTTCCGAATTTCACCAAGACACGTGGAATCGCTACCTCATATTAGGATTTGATTTGGCACATAGTCCATGGAACACCATATCTAATCTTGAGCTACGGCGGTCATATAAGGCATTACGCAATGACCTAGTGCTGCCGTCTGTTACGACTCTTAGTAACATTCGCCGGAGGGATTATGCACTGACAGTGGATGCAATTAAAAAGCAATTGCCGGTACGAAATAAAGTGAGTTTAGCTTTGGACAGATGGACATCAACAAACAAATTGGCTATAACGTTGGTCATTGCTTACTATATGGATCGAAATTGGGCATTGCGTAAAGTTCAACTCGCTTTCGATCAGGTTGATCGCCTGTTCTATTCCCGTTTCGAAAGCTAATTAAGGATGATAGGTCATGGGCCAACATACTGGAGCAAGGCTAGCCGTACATTTGAAGGACGTGCTGGAGCGTTTTGAGCTTACCGACGGCCGTTTGCTTGGTATTACGACTGATAATGCTTCCTCAAAGTACTCGATGACACACGAGGTGCAATGAACACTTGAAGCCTCCGGAATCGAGTGGCCGGCATTGAGGAACCACATACCATGCATGGCGCACATCATACTGCTCGGTTCAGGTGCGTTCATGAGCAGTCTCGCTGTGAAAGGTCGCCCCAAGTCCTGGGAAGCCCATGAGAGCGATCAGCAATTTGGAGAGAATGAAAGCATAGACGTTGGGATGAGTCAAAGACTTCGAAAAGAGGGCAATGCTAGAATCAATAAGGTGTCAGCCATGAGACCAGGTTTAGCAAAGATAATTGAGAAAGTACATATTTCATGATATTTTGAAAGTTCTGAAGCTGACCTTCATGTAGCAGAGAATGCTTGCTGTATTAATTACGCGAACACCTGGTCGCCGAAACGAGTTTATTGACTGTCAAAAAGCCAAAGTCCGCATTGCAGTACTTCCGATTATGGATGTGAAGACATGTTGGAACTCTACACTGGAGTTGCTCGAGCGCGCCTACCGTTTACGGGAATTCACACACGAGTGGCTTCAAAACCCACAATACAGTAAAAACCGGCCGCTATTCACAACTCAGGATGAATGGACGATTGTCAAGTATGTCATGGAAGTATTGAGGCCATTTCAATATTGGACCCTTTGGATGTCGAAGAGGCATACCGTCACATTGCATCACATTATCACAGTATACAATGACATGTTCGATCACATGGATGGCGTGATGCAAGCTTTGGCCAAGAAGAAGACTCCATGGAAGGAAGACTTGTTCTTCGCGGTGAAGTTAGCTCGACAGAAACTTTCCAAATAGTACGCGGAAGTGACTCCAATGACGGGCATGCTTCTTATTTCCGCACACATCCTGGATCCTTTCAGGAAGTTGCGATCGTTTAGAAATTGGGACAAGGGAATGGATATTAATCTTGAGGACGAGACATCCTACACAACACAATACCAGGAGGCTTCTCTGAAGTATGTGGAGAATGAATACTGCGCCAAACATCGACGTGTGCCAGTCAATACACTCGAAACCATACCAAACAGCAATCTCATCTCCTCCGAAACGGCTTCAGGGTCCAATCAATCATCATTTGATGCATATGATTCGTCCAGCGATGATGAGGTATACTTAATGCCTGACAATGTGGCGGAGATGACCCCCAGACGAAGCGATTGCGCAGCCCCCTTATTGACCGCCGCCGGGCTCTATTTGAATTCGCCACCTGAAGCACCAAAGAACTGGGGACAAAGTAATCCAAATCTCAATGATTACCACTCCGATCCAATGGAGATTAGCAGTACATTTTGGATACCGGACATAACCGATTGGTGGCGCGAACAGGAGGAAATGCACTCAAAGTACACTGATCTCTCCAATGTGGCGCGAGACATATTCTGTATCATACCACATGCTGTCGGAGTGGAGGCCAGTTATTCCGTTGGCCGAGATGTTATTGGCTGGAGGCAGTCAAAAACCACAGGTGTGACCCTTCGCAAAAAAGTCGACGTAAGGCAGTTTGCTCAAGCCAATGACGGGATTTTGGCAGGCACTGACCTGGGATTGGATACCGCAAACACAGAAAACGACTCGGACATGAAGAAAGAGGTGGAGGAAAGGAAATTGCACAGAATGGCCAAGGTTCACAATTTTAGGAGATGTGGAAGGGCAGCCAAAACCTACGTGCTACCCAGAAGGAATCTCGCACTCAAAACAAGCAAATGACCGCTGTAGGATACATTTTGGACACGGAAGAGATCGTCAAAGCATCCTGGTCACTCTTTCAACATGATGGTGCCGCTACATTTAAATTGTCAGAAAGATCACCTTTGCCACCAGCTTTGTCTGCAAAGGACCTCCCTGGAGGAAGAACTCAAATCTTAAATGTTCGCGGGATCCGGAGTATCATCCGTCATCCAGTGGAAAGCGACGAGGATAGCGCACCGGAAAGCATTTTGGACACGGATGATTGGCCTAACTGAAATGGCGACTTGGATATTCCAAATGACAGAGAAGATGTTTGCGCAGCGGACGATGAATCCGATATAGAGCAAAACAATGGCATCAAGGATTCGGAATGCCCAGAGCAGCAGGATGTGACTGCCGCGGCAAATGTGCCCAGATTGGTTCGGCAGACACGGAAGTCAAAGAGACAGGCTGAAAACGTGTTAGTGACGGTCAATGCAGTTGAAACGCGGAGAAATACAGGAGGGAAGTAAAAGTAGGACAGAATGTGTCAATGGTTCACCAGCTTTATGTAGCTTGACCGAGAGTTTCAGTTAGAGATATATTATGGGCGAATGGTCAGAAGTAGCTTGTGAATATCGGTTCATAAATAGATGTATAGCAGGCGCAATGAATCTTTGGCACGATGCATCATTTTTAGTGGTGTGAGAGTGAACAGTGCAACATAGTTACGCCGCTCGGCTTTCCCGCATGGCCGAGTCTCAATCAGGCAGAAAGACAACCGATAGAGTCAAATCAGGATGAAAACAATTATCGACAGCAGCAGATGTCGAATGGACAATACATTAAAATGAGCGTCAACAGAGCATCAACAATATGTGGTCATGTAAGTACGGTAATTCACCAGTGACTTGGTTGTTGTTATGCATAACGGACGTACTGGCAGCTTTTATTGGCAAAAGAGATAGCAGCACAGTCACCACCCCATTTTTAGCATGAGCGTCAAAGGAGCGTCAATGATTTGTGGTCTTGTAAGTACGGTAATTCACAAGTGACATGGTCACTGTTATGCATAACAGATGTATTGGCCGCTTTTATTGGCAAAAGAGATAGCAACAAGGTCACCGCCCCATTCTTAGCATGAGCGTCAATGGAGCATCAACGATTTGTGGTCTTGTAAGTACGGGAATTCTCAAGTGACTTGGTCATTGTTGTGCATAACAGACGTATTGGCCGCATTAATTGGCAAAAGAGACAGCAACACGGTCACTGCCCCATTCTTGGCATGAGCGTCAACGGAGCGTCAACGATATGTGGTCTTGTAAGTACGGTAATTCACCAGTGACTTGGTCGTTGTTATCCATAACGGACGTATTGGCCGCTTTTATTCGCAAAAAAGATAGCAACACAGTCATCGCCCCATTCTTAGCATGAGCGTCAATGGAGCGTCAACAATTTTTAGCTTTGCATCTGGAGTGAGTTATGTTCCGATTGGTTGGGGATATCCATTTATGAGATATTGGCAGCCATTACAGGCAAAAACATCAGCGACATGCTCCCTGCGGCATCCTGAAGATGAGGGTCAACAGAGCGTCAACAGTTTTAGGACTTGCATATTTCGTAATCAAGGCATCACGTGTATAACTGTATTATTGACCGCCTTGCTAGGCAAAAATACAATATATCGAAGGTGAAATACAGATACCAAATTACTCGATATTGCAAACTGCTCAACAAGCAAAAGCACATTGTTGGTTGCTGAAAACGCGATTTTGATAGGATACTATTAACACACTGCAAATTCAAGAGCCTTATAGGAATCTACAGATGGACCCACTGGGCGACCCGCTGACAACCCGCCCAATTCAGAAGGGTTGGGTGTTTTCCATGGAACCGTACCCGAGTGGGCAGTTCGGGTTTATTGATGCCGTAGACCGCCAATTTGGCAACGGTTTGGTTTGAACCCGGACCCGGAACCGTTGCTAACACTAGTGCTGGGGGCTTCGAGCGAATACACTACATTTTGTTTTAGTAGGCTCCACAATCAAATGTGATTTCATCAAGATCTGGAGCTACTGTATTTGATTTACACATGCCATTGGACACAGCATTCTAATTGGATCAAAACAATGCAGATTTACATCCCATCCCTGCTGCCAAGCCATGTACCATGACTGATATACAACTTTTATCAATGGTTGTTATGAAACAAATGGTTATGCTTGATGTGATTACTACCCACTATGAGTTTGATGGTATTTACATTGTCCAGACAGCTGTCATACTGACTATTGTACACCAGCACTAGGTTGAATTGCTGTGACATCTTTGACACTGCCCTGTTGCCATCCTACTCAGGTAGATGTTGATTGGTACCCAGGGTGCCAATTGTTGGCTATTGGGGTTGAAGTTGAAAATTCACTTCTGTTTTTCATTTGTCCTTCCCTGCGGCATTTCAGGGGTGAAACACAGTGATTCTACTACCTCCAAGGTAGATGGTCAGAATATCTATTTTATACTGCCATGTTTTTGTGATTTCCTCAGATGCCTTGGTTGGTGTTGCTGTTGACCTCTGGGCAGCATCTCTTCTGGCCTGTGTAACCAGGCAGCATCTCAATCAAATAGTTCATTCATAGTGTGAAAACAGTCCATCACCATTGGACTCTGTATTCTGGGAATCATTGTCAGAAAGTGTTAATGTCCGGACCATACTATATTGTTCAGGACAACATAATGCGAGAACACATTCCATCCAGTATTGTATCAATGTGTGATTAGTTGGTTAGAGAGAACTCTGACAAATTTCGGTGTAATTTGCTGATACTCCCTCATTGCTTTCTTGGCTGAATGGGTTACTGGTCCATACCTCCATACACCTTCCACGTTTCCAGAGTACAGAGTTTCCAGTTATGCATGCACAGATGTGCCTCAACTTGTAGATATCTAGCCAACTGAGGTGTGTCATTATTCTCCATTTTTTGTTAGCTTCAATATGTGAGGTTATTCCACATGAGCATCACCATTACCCCAATCATCAATTATTTAATCCTGCTGCAGTACTAAGTAGTGTTTGGGGGGATTTAGGGTAATGTGTTCAATTGATGTTAGGAGAGATTTGAAGCTGGCAGATGGAGCTACTATACTCAGTGGAACTTGAAATTGTTTTTTGGAGGTGTAGTGTGGTAATTGCCAACTGGTTCTGTATTGTGTACATATCATGACACATCAAATATGAGGGAAACTAGAACATTCACATGAGCATATTGGATTTGAAACCTGAATGACACAAAAATTCTATTTAGGTTTGTATGCCTGTATCCAAGTATGTAGGGATATGGCAGTTAATAATTGTATACAGTTGTACTTAGTGCAAAACAGAAATCAAGTGGTGAAGTAAGTAGTAAGCTTTTGGGTAACAATCCAAGTGTCTTGGCTATAACTATATTGGTACAGTTACCCTGAACGGGACATATTACATACCAATGCCAATGCTTGAAATTTCGGGTACGGTTGAACCATCGACAATCAGCTGACGCCGAGCTGCATCAGCCTTTGTCAATACAATAGAGAAAAAGTACAAGTATATATTGAACAATCCACAAAAAGTCATTCAAGCACTTATCCAAATAAATTAAATCCATGCAAAAATATGTGAAATGTTTAGCATTTTTCTCATATTTAGATTAATTTAGCAAGTATTTTGCAGTAGAGGTTGTGATTTAGTTCTATCACAAAAAAAATATAGAAAAGAACGAAACTACTCGCATTTAGTGCAATACTTTGCACAAAAACTCTCTAAAAACCTATTTCAATTCAAATAACCAACCGAAATTACCAGCAACTTTCCCTTAGGCCTGATACGTAATTTATTTTATTGCATTTTTCTATTTTTTGTATTTTTGAATGTGCAGACAATGAAGAAGTCAGAAGCAGCTCTGCGTCAGCCGATTGTCGAGGGTTCAACCGTACCCAAAATTTCGAAGTTTATTGCCCAACTCACTGGATTGTGTCATTCAGGGGCATGACAGAGTGTACTGGATCATTGTCTCCAAGGTGGCACAATGATAGCCTTCCTGTATGTTACAAAGTTTTTTCTATTGCTGTCTTTAAGTGGTTCTCCAATTGCTCTTCAGTACTGTCTGCAGCTACATTGACCATATATTTCTATCAAGACGGTCCAAAATAAAGTATACATGCCATATTACAATATAGTAAATTGTCTGATATTTATATAACACAATTATCTAACAATGAGAAGTATGTTAGACTACTTAGCTTGTGGTTACATAATCCGGAACCCGACAAACCCCTGTGGAGAGACATTTATACTAAGTATTAGACATTCTGCAGACCTTAACAGAGGTAACAGCTCCCCTGAGAGTTACGTCTTCTATATGTCAGATACTGCAGCATCTGGAATGTATTTTGTTATTGGCAGGTGATTATAGAATCATCTGAGCAGATTCATTGTGAATCCATGAATATTCGAGATCAGTTAGGTGTACCACTAATGTTGTCTGGAGTATCAAGGAAGTCTACATACAGCATCTCAACTGTTCTATATTTTGTCAATACTGATACTAATTATCATATTCTACTAATATTCTACTAATATTTGTTGTAGTCTTATTCATAGAATATATCTTTGAAAGAATCACATTGTTCAGACAATGAGAAGTACATACTCTAGTATTGAGATATTGAGAATCTACCAGGGGAAAAGAATCAATAATATTATTTATGATTTTAGGTACCTTATATACAGCTATATTATTTTACACTTTCATGCCAATTGCTTTTCAATGCCATATTGGCTTAGTTATATTTACTTTGTCAATATTCCTTTGATTATTCTGTAACCTCAATAATTTATTCATTATACTGCATAATTAGATTCTAGCCAGCCTTTGCTAATTAACACCATGTCTGGACAAAGATATTTCCCCACATGCAATTTACCATATGCTGTGTGACCACTGGGAGTTACCTGTAACAGCCAATATGGCAGATGATGGAATTGAGTGCTGATCTATTATACCTAAAGAGGATAACAAATGCATAACACATGGTAAGCATATAGTTGTATTCAACTCTATGGCATTACTGTGGTACACTTACTAGGTGCTCCTAAGGTGATAGTGCAAGGTTGTGTACATGATTTGATTTAACCACAGATACTAGATCTGCACTCTGAGTTTTACGCCAAAGCATATTCGTGCAATCGAAATGTCTTATCAGAACTCCTAGTCAGTTGTAAGAGTAGTCAGCATGATCTTGTTAGAGTCTCCACATGCTAGTGCCCTGATCTTGTCAGAGCCTATGTTCACTGCTAAGAGACCACACTGATAGTTGCCCTGGTCTTGTCAGAGGCTGCTCGTGCGATGGCTCTGGTCTTGTCTGAGCCCACTGTTGTCAGAGTCAGCATGGATACTTTGTGTGATATTGCCAGAGGCTTCCCACAGAATCACCGTTGTGTTTTTAGAGCCAACTGATAGCTATCAGAGTCGGTGTGAATAGTTACCCTGATTGTGTCTGTCAATGTCCGTGCTATTGCCCTGTTCCTGTCAGAGCCTGTTTTCAGCTGCCTGAGTCTATATGTATAGTCGCAGTGATTTTGTCAGAGACTCCCCATTATATCACCATGACATTCTCAGTACTTGCTGTCAATTAACAGTATCAATAAATCTATCACACCAAAGGCTATGCTGGAGGACATATTAGGATCATTTAGCTGGGAATTGAATTGTTGTCAGTTTTACATCCATTGTATTCTAATAATAATCTGTTGAATTCAACATATACTCTATACATGAGCAGCTATAGTCCTCATCATTGATTGCAGCCTCCAGATCCTACTGTGTGGGAGTATTTGCCTGCCAATCTCAAATATTAATTGGATCAATCCCGTCATGTTGTTTTGCTAGAATGGTGTTTACATCTCTGGTTGCATACTGTCCCATTTTCGAATGGATCACAATATGTACCTACTCAATGTCAGGTACATGCGTTCAAAATGGTGTTCTACATACCCTTGTATATATCTATGTCCAATAGCATGCAGCGCAAACTACCACCAGCCCCATTGCCCAAGGTATGCTTGACTACAGTTGAAGCAAGTAACAGACACTGCGGTGTCAGCGCAGTAGTGAAAGGGAACATAGATGGCAATCGTGCAAAATTATGCTTCGAGTTCTCAAACAAGAGTCGTGCCATCACACCCAGTAGTGAATGATGTGGATGTTAGGGGTTGTCCCTTAGCAAGCCATAATGGTACTTGATATTGAATCAGAATGATTACTGTCACACAGTGACTTGCATAACACCTAATCATGATTCAACAAGTCGGCCAGTAGTATGCCTTTTAGCGGGGGTTCATACAAGTCGCGTTCACCTTTCTGATACTAGCGGGACATGCATGGTTATCATCCACAGCAGTTGATTGTCAGATGCGATTAAGAGAACTTCTTATTCTTATCCCGGAAGGGGCTAGGATCACGTGAAGCAAGTTCCGGTTGGAGAGAAGTCTTGACCTTAGCATGGGGTAACTGAGGAAATTATGACGTTGCCAATAAGGCAAGAGCGAGCACAACTTATTGGTTAAAGTTGAATGGATCGCAATGTAACCTCGTATCGGATACGAGCTTACGCGTCTATATTCTACATTGGCATGGTATCGGTTGGTAGCCGATTAAATCGATGACATTTAAATAATTCGCTCACATGCTGAGGGAATTAATTTGGGATAACCATTGTCCATCTTTAATTGGTAGATGGTCCAACTACTGACTTGTTTGATTGCAAGATGGCTAAGTACAATTGTGTCTGAAGCGTTGGCTGATATGATATCGTACGGTGGATGGACTGATTGTTTTCAGGAGCATAGTGCTTTGAAACCACGTTGCATGGACACATAACCTATGGGGAGCGTGGCAGTTATCACGGAACACATTGAGGGGAGTGTCCACGATAATGCTATCATGAGCAGCCTAATCATATCAACTAGGTGTGGCAACACGAGACAAAGAATGTTGGCTATAAAGAGACACCATTGCTGCGGCAATGAAAGGAATCAAGCAACAGCTGCTATCCACAGTCAACACAGAAGCACCGAAGACAATGATAAAATATTATTAAGTTTTCTATCTATCATAAACTTCACGATTACTTCTCTCATCCATTTACGTTATTACGCGTTTTATGCCTAGACACAGGTTGACACAATCCGAGTACACACCTAAACAGGTAGTCGAACATTTCGGCAACCTGCTCTGCAGTTTCGAAGAACAGCATTTAACCCACACCTACCGGGTGGGTTTTACGTTTTGGCCAACTCGAGAATTTTGACTATCTGGTATTGAGATATCAACACCGGCGCATTACCATTGGAGGAGTATTCCGAGGAGTGGTTGTTCGATGGAGACGTGCATTGTACATCTATCGGGGAGACGGGCTGTGGTGCCGGTTTGGGCAAGTCACTGTTGCAACACAGGTGCAAGAGGTTGAGTCTTCGGATAAGACAAGCTGAGAAAGAGTTTCTAAGATAGACGGCTGTACTTGATTCATTAAAGGCTGTATTGATTATTGGGATTAAGAACCCCTGTAACAGTATAATATTTTAAGTACTCTACACTGGTTCAAACAAGACAAGGATTATATGACTGAAGAAGAGTTGCGGGTTTACTGAATATTTTATAATACAGGAGCATACCTGTATCGATTACCAAACAATCCACCCCTATACTTCATTCTCACACCGAGACCAAGAACGATTGTTATACATGAGTTCTGAGTGTAAGAATTGTCAGGATCAGTTTTGGTGCATTTACCTTGGACAAAGAACCTGTCCACAACATTGTTTCAGACAAAATTGTTTTTGCGCATGTTGCCAGAATAGGATTATCAACAAAGCAAGTCTGTCGGTATTCTGTCAACTCTGCGACTTCTTATCAGACTGTTACGTCTATAAGCATATAAGAAGAATTACAACTCGAAATTCTTTCATATTGCATTGATATTATAGGGACCATTGCCCTACCAAGGACTGTCCACATCGAGAAGAAACAACACTCGATAACATTGAACAACCAGCAAACATCGATTGTAGTCACTTAATCAATAATGGCAGCCCCCAGGAGACCATTAACTTTCACGAGCAAGGCCCTAGCGCCGTCCAGCTCAATGATAGAGCAACCCCGACTCCCAGCGGGAAGGGCTATCCCAGAATAATGTCAAGAGTACCAGAGAAGGATAGAAAACACACGAAGGGAATACTTGCTACTGAAAGAGCGAGAAGAACCACCAGAGGCAATACCTGGACAGGGAGAAGTCGAAATGTCCGAAGGGAATCAGGACTCAGTTCAGGAGCAGTTATCGGAACTCACGCAGCAAGTAATACATGTTATACAGGCATGTAATGAAGAAAAAGAGGTTCTGGAAGATGAGTTTGATTCTGTACGAAATGGAATCATGATCATGGAAAGCCGAATACAACCTGAGAAGGTCAGAATTGACTCAGAAGTATCAGGGGTTGGATCCATGATGCAATTACAGCAAGTTGTATTGCAAGAACTTCGGTCGGGAGTTCAGATCTTGCAGTCTCAGGATAATCAAATAGTAAGCGAGGCTACAGAATTATTGGCAGGTTTTCGAAAAGAATTGGAAGCACAGTGTAAGCATATTATGGATAATACATTACAACTTGTAGTGGTTGAAAATTCAAATCAATCCATACAGAAAGGACTATCGGAAATGACAAAAAGGATTGATGAGGTTAATAAGATAATGGCATCAATTACTACTTCTCTGAAAGATATACCATCCAAAAGAGGGCTACGTCAACATGCTCAGGTTATGGAAGATCAAATAGCGCAGGTAGAAGAAGTCGATACCGGGTTAACTATGGCTGTGGAAGGATATGGATTCTCTGACTCAGCACCCTATGAATTTCGACCATCGGGATCGCAGCCTGGACCCTCAGGAACACGGCCTGTACCTTTGGATGGTAATGTCCATCCAAGTAGGAAACGACATTTCTATGATGATTCTGTTTCAAGCCTAAGGGATACAGATAGTGCATCCACATGGTTTGGAATTAGAGGAGGAGCCAGACATGGTAATGCCGGAGACAGTAATGCCGGAAATGGAAATGGAGGAGCCAGTGGAGGAGGTCCACCAGGTGATCCTCTACCATCAGATCACGGAGGAGCAGGCGGAAGGCGCATGTCAAGACAACAAAGGGGAATCAGAGAATTGGAATTCGCCAAACCAATCAAAATCGAAGTACCCAAAAGGTTTGAAGTAAGACCGGGTGAAGATTGTGATACTTGGTGGGCATTAGTGCAGGTTTATATCAACGATAAACCTGAGACATTCCCAAAAGATGAGAGGACCATCGATTGGATAGGATCCTTGATGAATAAAGATGCAGTGGCCTGGCATATACAATGGCTGGAAGGAACCTTGAACGGAACACATCCAAAATCAATGACAGGGTATATTGATGCATTGAAGTTACGTTTCGAGGATAGAGATGCCAAAGATGAAGCTTTTGCAGAGCTTGAAAAAGTCCGTTATAATAGATGTATACGGGATATGTTTACCCAAATCCAGATGTCTAACGATGAGGCTTTAGTTACCGGCGCGGCATTTCAGAAATTAATCCTAGAACGACTTCCCCATAAGATCTTGGAACAAATGCATACCATTGATCTTACCGCTAAAACTGATGCTGAGTTATACAGCATAATCACCAATGCCGGGAGAACAGCGGAAAAATGGGATGAAGCCAGAAAGAATTTAGGATTAAAAACTTCCTTGAGAGAAAAGGTCGACAAGTATCAATTTCATTTTGGGAAGAAGTCCAAATAAGACGATAAGCATTCTTTCCGGAAGAACCGAGAAGAAAGGAAATCAAGGAAATCTGAATGAACGTTCATAAAATATTCTGATATGTCAGGGAAGACTTCAAACAATTACAAAAGCAAAACTGAAGGCATTAGTACCTCCGAGTTAGAATGAAGGAGATCAGCAAATCAATGCCTTAGGTGTGCATGGCCTTCTGATAGGAAAGGAAGCCATAGGGTCAAAGATTGTTTACGACCCATTAAACAGGACAAAGGAATGGCCAGTTTTCCAAAAGCTAAGGAATATCTGAAGATGAAGATGGCAGCAATGGAGCTATCAGATGAGTCTAGTTCGTCAGAGGAATCTGAGAGCAGTTCAGAAGACTCAGAAACGGAATCAGAGAATGAAGAAAAAGATTCCGAATCAGAAAATGGAGAAGTTCTTTATGAGTCAGACCAGGAAGATGATCACGTATGGACCGAAAGGAATTGGTGGGATTTGGCAGCAGGGTCAGGGTAATAGACAGCCACATTAAGCTGTGAGGTCGAAAATTAATGTTTTAACACACCTATATACAATACGAACACCATGTTAGTTTTGTTATAATTTTCTCTCTGAGGATGACCGGAAGGTCAAAACTGCTGGCCAGTAAGGGAATACAAATCTGTAATACATCATAACTCAACATCGACCGGGATCACCTCACCCGAATCTTTGACCCCGTTGTGGTTACGATATTGTCGAAAGGATAGCGATGTTTCAATGAAAAGCTTCAGACATCCTAACAAGGCATACTAAGAAATTAAACACGTCTCCGGACTTTGTTTTTTATCAATCAGCCTTACAACCAAAAAATAGGAAGGTTTCCTCCATGAAAATTGGGAAATGCCCAATTTACCAATTCTTTATTGATCATGACGGAAAATACTTTCCTTTACAATGCATGTTGGATCTAGAAAGTACTTCATTCATCAGATCACCGAAAGCCACAAATGCCTTCGCAATTCCTGTGGTTAAGAGGACTGAGCAGGTTAAATCAGTGGATGTGACCAGAAGAGACATCGAAACTGAAGAATTATTTATGATACCATTAGAATTATCTTTTGGAAATCATCGGTCTTACGATGAAGACAATCATGCTTTCGAAGAAATGAAGACTTCGGGACATCATGATACCTTGATTCCAGCATGGTACCTAGAAAAACATCAAGCTACAGGAACAATGACTACTCATCTACATTTCCGTCATTGTCCCTTGGAATGCTATTGACATGGAAATATTCACCCAGAATATTCCTTAACTTATGATAAAAAAGTTTCGCTTAATGAAAAAGCTATTCATATAGGAGCAATTATTATGAGCAATCCAACAATAGCTCAGAAAATACCAAGTTGTTATTATAAATTTCTACTACTTTTCGATCCAAAAGAAGCAGAGAAATTACCAGATAAGAAACGATGTGATCATCGAATTGAGCTAAAAGGCCCCGAAGAAAAGTTACAAATGGGACCTATTTATCATTTATCACAGGAGGAAGAGAAACTGTTACTTCGGTATCTCGATGAAATGATTGAAGGGGGGAAAATCAGATCTTCGAGCAGTTTGGTTGGAAGTCCAATCATATTCGTACCAAAACCAAACGGAAAGTGATTATGATTATGTGTGGATTATCGACATTTAAACGACTATACAAAACTGGATAAAACACCATTACCTATAATGGTCAAATTACAAAACCGATTAGTAGGAGCAACTCATATTACAATGATCAATATGAAATCCGGTTTCCATTTGTTACGAATGACCTTAGGAAATGAAAAGTTCATGGCTTTCCGTACAAAGTTCGGTCTTTATGAATACATACTTATGCCTTTTGGCTAAACAGATGCACCAGCAACTTTTCACAAAGAAATTAATCGAATATTACGACCATTACTTGGGATAGAGTTAGTTATCGATAACAACGTTCATATCGATGAGGATGATGCAATGGTAGTAGTGGCATATGTAGACGACCTATTAATAGCTACAAAAGGATCATTGGATAAACACCATCGACAAGTTTCGAAAGTCTTCCAATTACTATTGGACAATAATATGTGCCTCGAAATCGATAAGTGTGTTTTTGATCAACATGGAACTACACATCTTGGATCTATCGTCAGCGGAAAAGAATTACGAATGGATCCCGATAAAGCAAAAGCTATACTAGATTGGCCCAGTCCAACTTCACGAAAACAAGTTCCGCAACTACTAGGATCTTGGAATTTCTATGGAAGATTCTTACATAACTTTTCGGGGATAGTCTCACCAATCACGGACCTATTAAAACAAGATAGGGATTTTAAATGGGGAGAATTGTAGGAAGCAGCATTTTTGAAAATAACTATATTATTTACTTCAGGAATAACACCAATCCTACGACATTATGATCCTGAAAGACCAACATTGTTGGAGACAGACGCTTCAGATTTTGCCATAGCTGGAGTTCTGTCTCAAAAGTTTGAAGACTGCAAAATATATCCAATCGGCTTTCTGTCCAGAAAGCTTAATCCAGCAGAACTTAATTACGATGTATATGATAAACAAATGCTAGCAGTAGTATGGTCCTTAAAGAAATGGAGATGCTTTCTTCAGGGAGCAATTCATAAGACTATTGTGTATTCTGATCATCAAAATTTGACTTAATTTAAGTCAGCAGTTTTATTAAATCGATGTCAAGCCAGATGGGCAGAAGAATTAAAGTTATTCGACTTTGATTTGTCTTACCGGAAGAAATCTTTAAATGCTAAGGCAGATATATTGTCAAGGTGCCCGGAGTTCACCTCTAGAGACAGGGGTACCACTTCAGCCACCACTAGCATGATGTTAAGAAAAGAACAATGGTTGGAAGTAGGAGCCATGCATATAGATGAGGAACAAAACTATGATACAATACAGATATCAGCGTTGGAAATCGAGTTGCTATTACCAGAAGCCGAAGCAAGGATTGAAGAGAAGGCTCTGATTGACGACCAGTATCGAGACAAATGCAAGAAAGTATGAACGGACGGAAATATTGATACAGAGTATACCATAGATGATGATATACTATGTTGGAAACATAGGGTATATATGCCGGAAGGATTGAGACAAAGGGTAACGCAATCGGAAAACAATTCGAAAGTGGCAGGACTTTTTGGAAGGGAAAGAACCTTAGAGCAAATATCTCAGAACTTCTACTTGACAAATATGGAAAGGGATGTACGAAAATATTGCAATGAGTGCGATACTTGCCAAAGGATGAAGAGCCCAAGACAAGTGAAATACGGGCTGCTGCATCCGTTAGAGTTGGCTAGTAAACCATGGATGCAGATTAGTACAGACTTCATAACAGACTTACCAGAATCTGAAGGAGCTACGATGATATTAGTGGTGGCTGACTGGTTCACTAAAATGGCTCATTTCATTCCAATGAACAACAATGATTCCCCAACGTTAGCCCGAGAATAGTTAAACAAAGTTTGGAAGTATCACGGATTTCCGAAGGATGTTGTTTCGTGTAGAGACGCCACTTTCACAGGACACCTTTTCACTGATCTGTAAAAATACCTAGGAATAAAACGCAGCATGTCAACAGCGTTTCATCCTCAGACAGACAGACAAACGGCAAGAATAAATCAGGTTATTGAATCATATCCTCGTTCATACTGCAACTCCGAACAAAATGATTGCGCATCTATGCTACCCATGGCAGAGTATACCTATAATAATTTTAAGCATTCAGCGCCAACGATATCTCCGTTTTATGCCAATTACGGGTTCGAGCCAAGATCAGATTGGCTGACCGAAATACAACTCAGAAACCCAGCATCGGAACTATAGGGACATTATATTGTTTCAGTCCACGAAAAACTCAAGGAAAGACTGGAACAGTCAATTGAAGTCATGCGAAAAGATTACGACAAGAAAAGGAAGTTGATAGAACCAATGACAAAAGGGGAGCTGATAATGCTCAACAGACGAAACATCAGAGCCAAACATAGGTGCAGGAAATTGGAAGATAAGATGTTAGGACCTTTCGAGGTGGTATCCATTGGAAGCAATCTCGGTTACTTCAAGTTAAAGTCACCGGAATCATGGAAGATACATCCAGTCTTTAACATCAATTTGTTGGAAAGGTATGAAGGAACCGATCAGAAGAAACAGATAATCGAAATAGAAACAGACGTAGACGAATGGGAAATGGAATCGTGATCGCCAGTGGACCCTCGGACGGGAATGCAGGACAGCATGTCTATTTGTTTAAGTGGAGAGATTTTTCGCATGAGGAAAATACATGGGAAATATATGAAAATGTGGTGGACAGTAACCCAAGGTTACTGGAGGAATGTTATAAGAAAAATCCAATGATGGAAAAGGATGGAAGATTTGGTTTAGAAACACGGAAAAAAGGAAGGAAACAAAAATGAGTTTTTAAATTTTTACTTTTTCAGAGAATTGCTTTAGAGTATTGTTTTGGTTTCAGGTGTTGAGAGGAATATTGTGATTGTTTACTTGTTACGACGGAGCACCATTGAGGTCACCGGTCGTAGAGAAGGGGGTGATGTTAGGGGTTGTCCCTTAGCAGCGATAATGGTACTTGATATTGAATCAGAATGATTACTGTCACACAGTGACTTGCATAACACCTAATCATGATTCAACAAGTTGGCCAGTAGTATGCCTTTTAGCGGGGGTTCATACTAGTCGCGTTCACCTTCCTGATACTAGTGGAACATGCATGGATATCATGCACGGCAGTTGATAGTCAAATTTGACTAAGAGAACTTCTTAATCGAGTCCCGGAATGGGCTGGAATCAAGTAAAGCCCGTTCCGGTTGGAGAGAAGTCTGGACCTTAGCATGATGTAACTGAGGGAATTATGATGTTGGCAATAAGCCAAGAGCGAGCACAAGTTAATGGTTTAAGTTGTATGGATCGCAATGTAACCTCGTATTGGATACAAGCTTATCCCTCTTGATTCTACATTGGCATGGAATCGGTTGGTCGCCAATTAAATCCATGACGTTTAATTTAATTGCTCACATGTTGAGGGAATTAATTTGCGATAAGTATTATGAATTTTTAATTGGTAGATGTTCCAACTACCAACTCGTTCGATTGCAGGATGTCTAAGTTCAAGTGCATCTGATGCGTTGGCTGATATTATATCGTGCGGTGGATGGACTGATTGTTATCAGGAGAATAGTGCTTTGAAACCACATTGCATGGACACGTAATCTATGGGGAGCGTGGCAGTTATCACAGAACACATTGAGGGGTGTGTCCATGATAATGCTATCATGAGTGGCGTAATCATAGCAACTAGGTGTGGCAACACAAGACCAAGAATGTTGGCTATAAAGAGACACCATTGCTGCGGCAATGAAGGGAAGCAAGCAACAACAGCTAGCCTCAGTCAACACAGAAGCACCGAAGACAATCTTAAAATATTATTAAGTATTCTATCTATTAGGAACTTCACGATTACTTCTCTCATCCATTTACATTATTACGTGTTTCTTTTTGCGAACTTGAGAATATCAACTATCTGGTATTGAAATATCTCAATACTGGCGCATTACCATTCAAGGAGTATTCCGAGGAGTGGTTGTTCGACGGAGAGGTTGAATCTACATCTATCGCGCAGACGGGCTGTGGTACCGGTTTCGGGAGGTCGCTCTTGCAACGCAGGTGCAAGAGGTTGAGTCTTAGGATAAGACGAGGAGAGAAAGAGTTTGTTAGATAGGCAGCTGTACTTAATTCAATAAATGTTGTATTGATTATTGGGATTAAGAACCCCCATAACACAACTAATAGTAGTATGTTTCAAATGAACTGAAAACTAATAAGAAGTAAAAATCATTTATTACCAGATCAAATAGGATAAACCATTCTAGTGTTTATTATTTTTAAAGGTTTTCGATTTGAACTGGAGTGAAGTAGTCATCAGCTGAATTTTTACACAGTAAGAATTGATGTAGAAAATTCTTTTGTTGATTACTACAGAGTACATATTACAGAGTTACAATCTAAACTAAATACAGTATAGTGTAATATGAATTAGAATGTATTCAATATTATATCAATGTGAAATTTTCGATCTGTATTGAACAGATTAATCCATTTTGATAACTGTAGTATTTATAAACTAGTATTGTTTTAATTATATGTAATAATTCAATTAGCTACTATTTGAGCAGAGTGTTCTGTTTTAACAACAGCATGAATTAATTTCAAATAATCATGAACGGGATACAATGAGTACTATATATTTCAGTATTGATATGCTTATTTCCATATAGTAATTAGAATATAATTGATAACATCTGTGGAATTTAAAATACAATTGATGTTTTATATCTTGATTAACCAATGACAGGTATTTGAAACTATATTGGTATAAGTTGTTAAGGAAATATTGACAAACGAATTATTTCAAAATTATGTAGATAGCTATATTTCTATTATAGAATAATTTTAAACTAATTGTCCAAATATTGCAATTGTTTAACAGTTAATTTTATATATATATATATATTGTATCAATTAATCATTTGGATCACAACTAATATTAGTATACTAATATTTTTCCATTTTCCGAATATTCATTTTATCATAGTTATATTTGCTCTTTACTAAATTAATATATTCTTTTTATGTTATAAATTAAACATTAACAAAGTTGATTGGACTGAAGTATACAACTAAAGTCGACTGGTATATTTGTTATTAAGTACCAGATATAGTAAAGTGATTGTATACTGTTATGTAAATAATGCATTTTCCCAGTTATTAATTATTCAATTACCTTTTTTGTAAAGAAATAGATCATGTCTAGTTAATTTATAATAAGTTTAAAAGAAGCAATAATTTAAACAATTGTCAGAAAAGAATACTTATTTATCATAATATAAATATTATCTTAATACTGTCTACGTAAAGTCAATTGATATCGTTAAGGTATATATAACTACAATTTACAGCAGATGTCTGGTATTTTGGTACAGTCACACATGTTGGTGAGTGGGTATATAAAGTGTGCAGTATGTGGTATGATATGCGATACTGTACAAAGTGCCTTTGTAGCAATATATGTACATTGTCGTCTAACTGGCCTTCAGTCACATGTCGCCATTACAGTTATTCATATAGTGTTCGATTACAGACTGACATCATATACCCCTGCAAACTATATTTGACATCCTCTTTTATTGTAAATAAAACTTACATTGGTAAACAATCCCTATATATTGATATGTCAGCTGAATCATGTTTACCTCAACATAGCACAACTTTTAAAGTACATTAAATGTATCAAATTACAAAATTTGAAATTATAATTTGGATGAAATTGTTTAGAGTACTATAATATAGCAAAATTACAAAGAATATCAGACTGAGAACAAATAAATATTTTGTTGCATAGTTTACTACTAATCAATTGAATTGTATGGAGTATATATATAAATCTAGTATGCATTTCACATTCTCACTATAGTACTACAAATGATCAGAACCCAGGTATCTATATAGATTTCTTATACAACATATTAATAAATTATCATATTATACAGAGATTACAATACTGTACTTATTCGGAAAAGGTTGTATACAAATCTAACTGTAAGCTACAATGGTGATTATGTTTGAAGTTAACCAGTAGTTGCTACCCTAATCAGAGTAGGAAATATAAGTAGGATATATGGATATATATGGAAATTTGCTAATATTAAGTAATATATACTTCTAGATTCTGTACAGTATAGTCACTATATATCCATCAATGGGTATAGTTTCAAACCTGGAATGAATCTGAATTCAATGTAGTATTACTGAAACATTTCAATGTGTTTCTAGTACTGTATTGCTTTAACATTAATGCAGCATTCAGAATAATTAAGATTCAGACAAATTCCGCACAACCTCACAGGTTATACTGATGTGTACTTTTCCAGAGAATCTGTCATTGATGCAGCATGAATTTGACATTAATAAACGGGGGTTATGTGGTGCTGTAGGCAAATACTTTATAAAAGTGTTGGAAAATATTTTACGTACTAAATCCAGGCATACACATCATCGACGCCAGCCTACGGACAACGCGCCCCTGGGACATGTTTCGGAACTTCGCTGGGAGCTCTATTCAAATATTGTACCACGTCCAGATCCTTCTATCACGCAATCCATTCACACTCAACCATCTTTATCTCATCTGTTCGCTCACACCTTCTCCCTATCCTTTGTGACCTTGGCCTCCCAAATTAATACTATATTACTCTTTACCAAAATAGTTTAATTGTTTCCTCCGATAATGGCTGTCAGCAATATGGGCGGTGCTGCCCCTACAAATTGTGGCGGCCCCGACCAGTGGCTGGAGATGGCAAAACACTGCAAATACCTGAGCGAAGTGGACATGAAGCGGTTATGTGAGCTCGTGAAGGAATGTCTGATGGAGGGTTCGTTTTCCATACCCTACCTGGTTTGATTCGTTTTAGAGGTGCGATCCATTTCTCACGCGTCTGCCATGTTATTTCTCAGAGTCGAACATCCAACCCGTTTCAACGCCGGTGACAGTGTGCGGAGATATACATGGCCAATTCTACGATCTTCTCGAACTCTTTCGTGTCGGTGGCGGTATGCCCGATAAAATTAACTACGTCTTTCTCGGCGATTTTGTGGATCGCGGCTACTTCTCTCTAGAGACTTTCACTCTTCTAATGTGTCTCAAGGCAAAATACCCAGAAAGTATAACGCTTGTTCGAGGCAATCACGAAAGTCGGCAGATTACGCAGGTGTATGGCTTTTATGAAGAATGTCAGACCAAGTACGGCAATGCAAGTGTGTGGAAGAGTTGCTGCCAGGTTTTTGATTTCCTTGCTCTAGCTGCGATTATCGATGGAAGTGTGCTATGCGTCCACGGAGGGTTAAGCCCCGAGATCAGGACATTGGATCAAATTAGAGTTGTAGCAAGAGCACAGGAAATTCCGCACGAAGGAGCGTTCTGCGATCTCGTTTGGAGTGACCCAGAAGAAGTAGAGACCTGGAACGTTTCCCCCCGAGGTGCTGGATGGTTATTCGGCGATAAAGTTGCAACTGAATTCAACCACGTCAACCGATTATCGCTAATAGCACGAGCGCATCAACTTGTTAATGAAGGCTATAAAGTACTTTCTTATCGTAACTAGAAATTCCAGCTGCTAATCCAATGTAGTACCATTTCAAAAATAAAGACGTTGTGACGGTATGGTCAGCGCCAAACTACTGCTACCGGTGTGGAAATGTGGCCAGTATCATGAAACTTGAGGAGGATTTGACACCACGATTTACAATCTTTCAAGCAGTACCGGATGATCAACGAATGGTGCCCCAAGGAAGGAGTGGAAGGAGTGAATATTTCCTGTAGTTTTGAAGTCCATCATTCTCGCGCGTTGTAAACTGATATGTTATTGTTATTCGGTGAACTTTGTATAAGTTCGCAGTTGACTGGTGCACGACACTTTGGCAGTGCGATGTGGCGTCAAGACCATGCGCTAGCGATGTTTATGAGTTATACTACCGTAAAAGCCCGCATTTAAACTATGAACCTCATTGTTTTAGCAGCTGCATACTGTACCAAAAAAGCCCCGTTTATTGATGCCAAGTTAATGCTGTATTAATGTTGAATTCTTTATAAATGTATACATTGGCTGAACTTGTGGGGTATTTCAGAATTTGCAACAATATCAATTGTTTCAAATGTGGTATCAATTTTACAATAATATAGCACAGAAGACCACATTGGATGGTACATTGATGCCACATTGATGCTGGATTGCTGTCATATTCAAAATGATGTGCATTGAGATAAATAGTAGAGTTATGCTATATTACTTCCACATGTGTATATTTCGCAAATGCCTGCACATGCCTGTGCTTACCCAATGGCCTGCACACAGGCCTGATGCTGCCAGCTGACTGATGTATAGTAAAGAAATATCTCTCGCATGATTCGAACCTGTTTCAGTGGGTAGGGTATTCACCCACTAACCACTACACTATGTATGTAGTTTGCTGAACATAACATCATGTTAGGGCTATTTGTAGGTATACTGGTTATTACTGTCACATCATTGTGACAAGAATGTGGAATGCCTGCCGCATCTATGCAAATACTCAATGCTGCTCAATTGATCAACATTACCCCATTCAACTAAATACTCAATCATTTACAATGTCATATTTGCTAGTATCTTGCATTACTGTGGTATTTTGAGCTATTCCCCAGTCATTAGAATGTTAAATTTAGTAATATGCTACACTCACTAAACTCTAGGAGTCATGCTGCACTCCGGTAAATGTGGCACTGCAGTCACATTAATGAATGGGGGTTTTTTGGCATAGTACTTAAAATATATGGTAATGAAATGGAAATTTACTCAAGGATTATTAACAGTGGATTTCATTGCATCAGAAATGATGATTTAAGAAAATTATGAAGCCCGATGGGAAAATAATTGTGCTTGGATTAACTGTTAAGGGTGTGATTTCCTCAAGATTTCGATACTTATGCACGGCCCTAGATCCTATTCTTATATCCTTAAATATATCTCCAGGTAAAATACACTGGCAAGTGATATAAATCGTAAGCGCACAAAGGACAAATCGTTACTGTTGTGTCTGATGCTTCTGAAAATATCATAACTAAATCATATCACGGCGTAAGGCCATATTGGCAGTACATGCAATATTCTTCTATAAATTGGGTATCCACTTATTAAGTTGTTTTCTCTTCTTCATACACTAAGCTTTAATTTTGGAATTAATTCGTCGCATATCAGTACGATGTAATGGCTCCGATATGTACTTTGGATTGGACTCCATGAGAGGTAAGGGACCTTCCACTGAAAAAGACCATCATCGAATGTTTCGAGGTATAGGTGATATCTCTGTTCATTTCTCTGCTGGCGTATCCAGCTTCATTCATGAATTATTCGTTGATACGGCTGTATTACTCACTGGCTGTCATGATGATAGAAATCATTTATGATCCAAATAAAATCTCAAAGCCGGTTCTAACCCCACTAATGCTGATAGCCACCAAATACCCTGTGCGGCAAATAAATATTGTCGCTCTCAGAATATCGTAATTAGCTTTGCAACAGTCCACAACAATATATCAGCTTCATGGTCAAAGGTAATACTCATCTGGGGTGCGGGGCTGCAACTACAGAGGTAATAATATTTATAATACAGATAGGTATATATAGGTATTATAAAAATTAAATAAAATTTTGGATTCTTTCTTCGCTGGTAGGTTTCCGATTGTTCGCTGAGAGGGCTTGTTCTTTTCATTGCTGTAACAATGTGAGCTCATTATAGATGGACCGTCCATTCATGCTTGACTTCGGAATCTTGCTATGACACATAGTTCACTTGATAGCTTATCGCTGAGATGAACTTAAGTGACTCATTGAAAGTGCCACAAATTCGCTCAAGGTTATCATGTTCATGCATCAGTGGTTTCCAGGCATTCCGCCCTCACTTTGGGCCATCCCCATGACATGATATCAATCACACTAACATGACAATTTATAACTTCAACTTTGACATATTGCTTTCCGATTTGTTCAGTTGTTGGTTGCAATATGTTTCAATAGCTCAAGGACAATTAAGCCCCTCGCCTTTCATTTGGATATCTGGCATTGCGTCAGAGATTTAATCGGCAACCAACCGAGACACATGCCAATGTTGATTGCGACATGTCACCTGCATATTATTAAACAAGTATTATGTTGCAATGCATACTGACTCAACCCAATGACCTAGTTTGCTTCTGGCCTCTTATCTTCAGCCAATGTCATTAATCCCTGAGACACCGCATGCATAGGTCTCAACCATCCTTAGACCAGGGAGCGCCGCAATGTGTTCCCACCGCTTAGTGTGTGGGGTTGCAGATCCCTTGTACTTTCATTTTGCGCATTGTGTGCTGTGCACGGAATTCTGCTTAAGCGCAGCTCAACTGCGTGTTGTCCCGCTATCAAGATATAGTAGGTGTGGCCAATGATCCTGCACACTGCGGAAGGTTTTTCACTTCCCAGTAATGACGACATGATTGAATCATGATATTTGAATCCACTTGTGAGGGCATACCTATCACCGATTGTTCGACATGTGGCGCAAGTGTAATCCTGCTAAAGATCACTAGGCTGACAAACATGATGTCATCTTCACGGAGTTGGTGTTTTGCATACGTACTACCATAGTTGTAGCTGCATGTACCTGCTGCAATCCATTCATGTATCATTACCACTGCGCAGGGAAAACCCCTAACATAAACTACCACTTTCTTTTACTATAGATATAAGATTCTATCTTTTTATGTACTCTAAGAGTGGGTGAAAAATATATCAACATTATGTATCTTTCTATTTAACATAATTACCGGCTTATACTCTTTTTCCAGGTGTGGGGGAAATTCACTTCAATCAATACTAAACTAGTAGAAACCTTTCTAAGTATTCTCTTATATTACTATTAGACTTGATATTGGACTATTATGAGAACTAACAGTAGATTTATTATGAAATATCACTAAAATATTGAATGTACTTGTAATAAATAAATTGTGAAAAGAGTTAATATAGTAATATATTATTAATACTTGCCACACTAAGATAATTGGTATGTATACTACTGAAAAATACAGAGTTTTTTTACCATCTTTTCTATCTGCTGTAATATCAATATTATATTATATTAATATCAAGGTACAGTTTTGCAGCTTAGTTAACTCTTAATGATTTTTCATTTTAGACTTATTGTAAATAATATGTAACCATATAGTTCTCTCAGAATTGTCCAGTGTATTAATTAAATAGATTTTGTTGCAATATTTTCAAACTTGTTACTATATATTGAATAATTATACAGTAATATATAATTACTACAAAGAGTAATTGATTTAATTGTATTGTTTGTAATCTTTGTATTATCAATATAATTTATTATTCTACTAACTTTTACACATAATAGACAAATGATATTTGTAAATTACTAATACCAGTTTTACAATGGTCTCTGATTACCTAGCTAATATTTGAATATACCAACAGACAAGAAACTTTTCTTCATTGTTGAAAATGAAAGCATTGAGACTGCCATACAAAAAACTGTTGCAATGAAGAACATCCCCAGTAACATTCAAATTGTAACTTAATTTAAACTACAATCAAATTGCATCTTCATATATCATCATATTTGCAGCTGTAATTGTGTATTTGAGTTGCAATTCATCAGCAAAGAAAAACTCTGTCCTGGCGGGATGGCTTCGTCAGAGTGGACGCATTCCGTCAGAGCCGTCAGCGACATCCCGCTCGCGACTCACTCCGTGCCTGGCCTCAGTACCATGCGTTGCGTACTTGTTGCCCTCCAATTTCGGTTTCATTGTTGCTTCTTACTCTGTCGGTCTCCTAATTTAAACAAACAATGTGGCATTGTGGCCAACTGTGACCATACGTGAGAATTGGTTCATTGGGTATGTGCTTGCATCGGGATTGCAATGCGATGGGTGACGCTGTGGAAACCTCTCCTCTCATACCTTCTACCCCCGGGCAAAATGCAACTCTCTCTTTAGTAATTATACACATCAGTCGAAGTCACCAGATCTCTGTGGCTTTTGACATTCCATTGCTCGTTCCGTCCATCTCCTGTCTTGAATGCTGGTGCGTATCTCTGGAATTCCGTGCATGCAGTCGACAATGTTACCCATGCTGAAAACTTCGAACGTAACGGCTCCCGGTGCTTTTCAGACTTTTACAAATGTTGATCTGGGATCCAAGTTACCCGAGTTTTCAGGTATTGTGGTGAGCACCAGGGCTAACCAGTACTCAACGAAAGCTCCATTCTTGTTCAGGAGCTTGATTTTGATTAGTCGTTGCAGTTGCCATGGGAGATAACCATTCAGCGCGCCATAACACCTCCCTGGGAGTTGCTTTACCCACACCTAGTCGTTCCGTTGTTCCCCTCTGTGCCAGCTCTGGCTTCCTACGTGTCTACAAATCTGAGATATGCGTTCACCTTCTATACCCTCAACTTGAACCCTGATACCATCGTAAATACCGAGCTCCATTGCATACAGTTGTTCACCCGATATCTATGGCTTGTTAAAACTGTTAAGCTTGATAAACTCCCGCATGCTGTTGTATATTATCACACGGTGCGTTGCATCTGGCACATTGTGAAGTAATGTTCTGAAGGCTTTGAACATAGCATCAGGATGCTTTCCATCACGGCGCTGTTGGGGTCCCATGAATTCGGGCTTCGCATATGACTGGGAACTCAGGGGGGCAGCGAGATAACCACTGGAAGGGAGGACATTGCAGGTGGCACCGCTGTGCTCCCGACGCTGAGCGAGGGCTTGGAGATTGAGCTCGCTGATTTCGAAACAGTGAATGCGACACTGAAACGTGATTGCTTCTGGCAGGTAGTTCAGATTGTGACAGGAGGAGTTCCAACCATCCTTGAGGTTTGTTTTACGTGCTTGTGCGTGGCTCTTGGCAGAATAGTGTTGCAAGGCTCCATATCGACAAATCTGTGCGACCCAGTGAGACATCAAGTGCATCTTCGGAAAGTTGAAGTTGGCATCTAACTCCGTGGAAATATCTATCTCATGGGTGATATCATCCAGCCAGGAGTTCATTTCACACAGCTTCTTGGACGGTGTCGATGATTCAGGATTTGTTTCCTTGTCTACCTTTTGTATCTTCATGAGTTCTGATCTCAGGGCATTGACATTGGGCTCCTCCTGTTTACCAGCTCGCCCGAGTAAGAAAGTATCTTCGATGGTGTGAAAACAATGCAAGGTGTCTTCCATGTAACTCAATGTTGCATCATCGCAAGATGTATATTGAGCATACATATAGAATTCAAACAATGCCCGTGTGCACTCAATTGAGTGATTGAATATGGAACCCTAAGTGGGGCTTCTGCCTTGTAGACTCTGGGTTACAACTCCAAGCAGGTACCAGCTAATTTCCTTCATCTCCTTCCCATCCCATTGAGGAACTTCCTCATATGACTGATTTGTTGGTGTGAGGTCATGGTAAGCAGGGACGGATAACCAGATTGCATTGAACTTGTCTAGCTGTTCGTCTGTCTGCATGAAGTGGAAAATCCGCGTATGCAGGGGGTCAAGCATGCCGATCTTAATTGAATGGAGGAGGTCGGGCTTCGGGAGGTCGCTCACGATGCAGGGAATATGTCAAGATACGTTGAATCCTCGGTGCACATGGCACGACGAGAGTTTGGTATCGGCTGCCCCGCTGTTGGCATTGCTGAGCAATCTACATTGGTTGTGATCCCGCACGGCGTGATGGTTGTCGGGAGGGAAATGATCTCCAAGTGTGTTCTTTGGACACACCCACCAAAAACAGACATTCCGCTCGAGATGATGTAGGTCGCTATACTCAGGGCTATCTGCAAGCCATGCTGGTAAAACCAGTTTGCAATGCCTGAAGTTGCCATCTGCACAGAGAACGTTGTCATACCCACTCTCAGCGCTGTGTTTTTGTTTGATGGTGAGCGGCTGGAGTACATGCCAGAGTACCTCGTTCAGCACCTCTTGGTTTGTTGTCCGCTGCAAATCCTGCCCCTTCTGAGGATTATTGCGGTTCTTGATCGGAATCGGCAGCAGAGTGACCATTATGATGCTGTGAGTTGAGGGCATCTGGCGGATCTTCGAAGATAGATTGCCAATTGTCATATATACAGGCCACTGTTTCATGTCACCAGCAAAATTCGAGAGATGTGTTCCGTCTGACATGAGCATCAAGGGAACCAGTTCATCACACACTATGAGCATTGAGTCAACGTGGATTGGCACGTCATCATCCTGGGGTATCTCTCCTTACCTCTGCCTTCCACTACCAGTCTGCAGTGTGCATTGTGGTATAGAGGCGTTTCGGTGGCGTATCGCTGTGATGCAACGCTGAGGGGGGTAATTAAGATACGTGGCATAGGCCGGCTGCCTCATCAACCATGTCGTGCTTTTGATGATGTTTCGACTGCAGTTTTCGATAGGGCGTTGGTGATTGTCATTCCATCGCATATCCTCCAGAGTGTGTAGTTCCCACTCCATCCGAGCCTGATCATCTTGAATGGTAGTGACGAGTATCTGGATGCCATCCCCGTTTTTGATGCTTGGGAAATGTGGAGTGGTGTTTTCTTCCTTCAGCACGTTGTCATAGTACGTCTTCATGCCCTGCATGTTGATCCAACATTGGATATAGTTGTACTCTTCATGCATCGCGAACAGGTAGTAGGGATTGGTTTGTATGTTCGTCCCAAGGGAACGGTGAGTGTCGCGTTCTGATGCCTCAGCAATGTAATCGCTCTCCAGAGCACCGGTGCTGGGGTATGTTTTCATCTGCAGCAGAGGAGGTGGACGTAGTTGAGGCTCCAAGGCAGCGATGTTTTCAAGGTGTTCAAGGTAGGGAAACATGTCCAAGGCTTCGACTGAATCTATGTTGGCCTTGAATTCATGATGCTGAGCGGGTCCATTGTGTCGGGGCGTGCTGCGCATATCCAGATTCTTTTGGCAGGCAAATTGCAGGTATTCAGGGTGGTGTAATTTGATAAGTGTAAGTCGCCCGCTGTCTGAGGTGAACTTCTTTTGGCATGAAAATTCGGGGCAACGGTAAGGGGTCTCCTCTGACATTGTCAATGACATGCGAGGAGTGCAGTATTCACTGTAGAAAGGGATGAATGTTGGTGCTGGGTTTGAGCAGTGTGGTGTGGGTGTAAGCTCACGATACTCTCAGCTAACTTGAGAGATTTATTGAGCCTCAATACGATGACAAGGAGGTTTCATACACGCCAGCAGTTGCAGATACGCTGCATGTGCGATGCCCACTCATACAATAAATGAAATGAAAAATAATGCCTGCACGATCCAAAACCCTCGTGACGCATGTAATGATCAATGCCCGAGATACATTGTTTAGAACAAGAGAAATGAACAAGCCCCCAACCCAAAACCCAAACGAGCTGGAAAATAAACAAACCCTGAGCGAACAACACACCTCCACACATGCCTTAAACAGTGCCTGAGATGAATTGATTTCAGCAAAGGATACTCACATGACAAGAACCCGACCCTAACTCAAACGCAACAACCATCGCCTCTGCAACGAGAGGAGTGGTTCACTCCTCGACTACCAAACCATCCGCGTGCGCCACAGGGAGAGGGATATCTGGGTGAGGGACATTGTGGAGACTGTCGCCAACTGCCAATTAGCCCAGTATGTGGTTATCCACATTGACATTCAAGGTGATTTCGGCTGCTTCAGCTTCTCGCAGAGCTGGCGCCTCTGGGCAACGTTTTTGCAGAGTCACAAGCCCCAGTAACTCCAGCCCACTCCGCTGATGAGTGACCAGAGTTTGTAGTTGGGGGCAAGGCTTCGGGATTTGTGGCCATGGGGCAGGTGCCACGGGTTGTGGCCGTGTTGTATGCTCACACATCTCCTGGCCTTGCTCAGGTCGCACAATTGGCTGATTATCCATCATGGTATCTACATCGTCAGCTGATTTATTCACCATCACTCCCTGGCCAATTGTCCGTCATTCTTTGCCATCATCCTCAACCTCGACCTCATCCTGCTCCTCCTGCTCCACTCCTCAGCTGCCTCCTCTTCATCTTCCTCCTCTTGATCATCACCATGCATTTCCATATCCTCATCGCAGTGTAAATCAATGCCAAACGGCACATCCACCTCATCCTCCATGCGAAAGTCAACATCAGAGTCATGTTGTGAGTCATATCAGCCCATGGACTCCTCGGTAGAGATGGTATCATCATCTGAGGAATTTGAAATGGTGGGTGATGCTTCCATCTATAAATATACCCTCTCTAGTTAGCCCTCCATGTCCCATTCCCCTTGCTCCCTGTAGCCTTCCCACTGCTCTGCAAGCTATCTCCGCCTGGGGTTTGTTTAATAATATCTTTCCCATTCCCGTTCCCATTCCTGCTCCCATTCCCATTCCCGTTCCCTTTCCTGTTGCCCATGCCCTTCCCCTTGCTGTTGCCATTGCCGTTGCCGTTGCCGTTGCCGTTGCCGTTGCCGTTGCCGTTGCCGTTGCCGTTGCCGTTGCCGTTGCCGTTGCCGTTGCCGTTGCCGTTGCCGTTGCCGTTGCCGTTGCCATTGCCGTTGCCGTGGCCGTTGCCGTTGCCGTTGCCGTTGCCATTTCCGTTGCTGTTGCTGTTGCTGTTTCTGTTGCCGTTGCCATTGCCATTGCCATTCCTGTTCCTGTTCCTGTTTCTGTTCCTGTTCCTGTTCCTGTTCCCCTTCTCTTCCTTCATTTCCTTCCCCTTTTTTTTCCTGTCCCCAGTTGTCTTCCGTTTCCTCTTCCCATCCTTTATGCCCTTCCTTTTCCCAGTGGCTTTCTCACTGCCCTGGGTGTCGTCCTCCCCCTTGCAGTTGTAATTGTCATTGCCATCGCCAGCATGGCTCCTTCCACCGCTCAGTGCGCTGGGATGCGCCCAGTTCATATCATTATCATCCTCGTCAATTATCAAATCCCAATTTAGTGGACTAACAGACAGGAAATCACCTGGCTTGTACTGCCAGCTTCTTGGCGGCTCAATCTTTGCCCTGGGATCATCGCTACTGTACCACGAGAAACACTCGCCAGTGTGTGTAACATTCCATGAGCTGGGTCTCTGCGGATTGGAGCGATCAACTTGATCCCCAATGCAACAGGGGTTGTCCTACCTCCCATTGGTCATTTGATTGCGGCTTTTGGCAAAGATTTGCCCCATAGATGAGTGGAAGGTAGCCCACCACTCCCGAAAAGGTGATCACCTGATCCTGCGGTGCGGCCACCTCAGCTGGAATTGTGAAAAGTGGTGAGTCGTGACAAGATCAAGAAAGATTAAATGATAAAAGAGGTCCCATGCCCTCGAAGCCTTAACAACGCGAACATTGTATATCCGTATGAGTGCACGGATGTGTTCCGAAATGAATTCCATTATATCTTCACGATCAAATGACAGGCGTCGATTCATAACCTATGTCGGCATCTTGGCCCTGGCCTTGCCTTTTCCTCTGCACTTTGGTGCCATCGTTGTTAGCTGAAAATGAATCTACATCCGAGGCGTCAGCATTATGATACTGTTGCATGTAGCAGAATACAGCCCAGAGGGAATGTGAAGAGTTGTGTAGGTTATCGGGTGTGTGTTGGAACAAGAGGCATTGTTTTGTGCAAGTCATGTGATGTTGAGATTGTTCAGGTTGTTGGCGGTGCATGTAATATGGAAGGAAGAGAGAATGCAGGTTTAGACAGGAAGCAGGGATATATAGACTCGAGTTCCTGCGATTCCTTGGTTCAACATCTGAGATATGATGCTTTTGATTCATATCCTGCGTTCTGTTGGTTAACAAACACAAAATGGCCCAGATGTCATCTTGCACCACCACCAGAAACCTCGTAAACAAAAAACCTCGAGATGAGATCTTCTACTCGCGGTGAGGAAAGTTTATGACGCCGGGCATTGCTTTTGCATCATACACATCAGCAAAAAATGAAATCGTATTCTCACTATTCTGAGCATTTTGAAATTCAAGTTCGCCTTTTCTCAATTATGCAGTGTACTCTGGCTGGAAATATACTCAGTAAAATTGTTTTCATATCTTTGCAGGATTTTTAAACTTGGTATAGTATTCCCAAAGGGGTATAGCTTAGTCTGTTACATTGTTT
>Ga0307515_10001266_pt1 | contig 57592 bp, 54 predicted proteins | sample 17_EM_MG_FD_194513 | JGI IMG/M metagenome (GOLD analysis project Ga0307515, IMG submission 194513) | Populus trichocarpa ectomycorrhiza microbial communities from riparian zone in the Pacific Northwest, United States - 17_EM | ecosystem: Host-associated > Plants > Roots > Unclassified | place...
CGGCCGTCGTTCAACCGCAACGAGATGATGATGCTGCGGCACCTTCCCTGCGAACATTTGGAGAGCCTATGGAGTCTCTTGAGATTGTCCTCGGAATTTTGGAAATGCTAAAAGGGACTTCTCGACCAGGAAGTAGTCATAATAGGCTTGGTGCTGTGAAGCCACAGTCGAACACTAGCATATCTGGTCTTGAGTTATGTCACCTGTGCCGAAAGCGAAGACTGTTGAACCTGTAACCTTTGACCCTTGCATGTATCCTCCTGCTAATCACCACATAGATTTCGGTTTCGGATGAGGACATGGTGATGGTATCTGCGTCAGCGGAGGAATAGACTGGCAAAGTGTAATTTTTGACCTCATATCTTGGTGAAAAGCAATTTGGTTACCAATTATGCTATGTGTCAGCTTTTTCTGGGTTTCAGAGACCAAATTGTGAGACATGATAATTCGTCTGTGCATGTGCAAGATTGGAACGCACCATGTGAAAGTTCTAGCATTCAACTGATGCGGAAAAATGGTCAACACGTTCGATGTCCGTCTGCAAGTGACTGTGGCACGGCAACCCCAAAGCTATCTTAGTGATGAAATATAGTAACAATATTTAAGTGAGTCATGTCATACGAGTCATACAAAGAGTGGTCAGTGATCATGGCATATCTGTCTAAACGACAACCGTCATGCCGCATTCATCCATGTATCCAACTGCATAACTCTCCGCACAGACCTCGTGCACATGGTTAAGATATTTGTAATTGCCTGTGGTACGTCATGGAAATTGAGGAGAAGTAGCTGGATAAGGAAAGGTGAGGAAGTCGAGCTATATTTACCAAAAACTAGTGAAATGATCTACTTGCCGCAAATTGCTGGCCCAAAGCGCGGGAAGGTTACAGGGCCACATCATCTCTCACTCAAATAGTGTGGATAGCAGTTGATCAGAAATGGGGATGTAACATAACTCCTGGATGCAAACGATGATACATTCAAACGCAATATTGGATGCAAATACTGTGTATATGGGTGGTTGCATACGATTATTGAGTGTACAAAGGCGGTTTCGATGTGATTAATGGGAACATCTAAAGAGTGTCAACGAATATTAGTCTGACACATTCCGCAATCAATGGGCTGCATTGTCACATCATTTCGAAGTTAGTGTATTGGTCGGCGTGATAGCAAAAAAGGCAAACGACACGCTCGTTGCCAATTCCTAACTATGAGTGTCACCGGAGCGTCAACGATATTTCGCATTGCATGATGGGAAATCCAGAGGGCTGCACAGTGACATCAACTGATAATCGAACTGTCTGCCACCTTTCTACGCAAACATGGTTATGGCAACATTACAACTATGTTCTAAAAATCAGAATCAACGGAGTGTCAAAGACTTTTGGCCTTTCATCTTAAGAAATGCAAGGGCTGTGCTGCGATGTAACTCCATAATCGGACTATCGGCCGCCTTTCTAAGTAACAATTGTTGCAACAACATCACTACTATGTCCCAAAAATGAGCGTCAATGGAGCGTCAACGACTTTTGGCTATACATCATGGAACATCCAATGGCTGAGTGGCGACATTGAGCCATAATCATACTATCGGCCATCTTGCTAGGCGAAAATCGTTGCGACAAAATCGTTACTATGTCCTAATAATGAGCGTCAATGGCGAGTCACAGATTGTTGCCCTTGTATCTTGGAAAATGCAAGGGCTGTGCAGCGACATTTAGCTAGAACCAAACTATCCGCTGCCTTTCTAGGCGAAAATAGTTTTGACAACATCGATACTATGTCCTAATAATGAGCGTCAATGAAGCGTCAACGACTTTTGACCTTGCATCCTGAACAATGCAAGGGCTGTGCGGCAACCATAAATCATAATCGAACTATTGGCTGCCTGTCTAGGAAAAAATGCTTTTGGCAACATCATCACTATGATCTAAAAATGAGCGTCAATGGAGCCACAACAATTTCAGGCCTTGCATTTTGGAAAATTAAGGGGCTGTGCGACTTCATTGATCCATAATCGAACAATCGGCCGCCTCACAAGGCAAAAATGCTTGGGACTAGACCGTAACCATGTCCAACAATGAGCATCAACGGTGTGTTAACGGAGCGTTAACGACTTGTGATCTGGCATCCTGGATAATCTACCGGCAATAGAACGTAGATAACCCACAATGCTACCCAGCAATGTACTGCATTGTGCTGGTCCTAAATCCAGTTTCACACCGTCAGTCTTTGCAATCTGTCCTTGAATACAACATGACAATGATCCCTAACAGATCTGATCTTTTTTACTTCTAGCTGTACAGTCGATATTTAAGAACCCGGAGTCTGCTATACTGTAAGATTATTTTGGCAGTCTTTCGAGTCGGATTACCCAGCTATCTAATTCCTACCACCATGTCGGATCCAGAATCTTTGAACACCCCTTTGCTCGAGGTTATGATCTCTTCCAAAAACAAATGTGTCTTTATTCATCATTTGAGCGACCTTAGTTTACAAATCATCATCGATGCTTGGTGGGCTTTAATGAATATAGGCTCGAAGCAGCCTATTGCTTGCAATAATCCTCCATATGCGCCTTGGTGGCGATTCTATTTGCACTGTGAAACCGAGGAGACTAGCAGCCCTGCCATCATATGGATTGTTTGTCATCAAGTTTTTCGCTATCCATCAGAACATGGGACCAGCTTAATGGGGAAACCTCTACTGGCAAAAGCTCTCTTCGCGAAGTTAAACAAATCACTAGTCAGAGGTTACCGAAATGACTAGTTCACGGTCGATGAAGCACGTTTGGCCATCCTGGAGAGGCGAGGAAGTCGAGGAATCCCAATGGTAAGTTTTGTAGAGTCAAATCATATTTGACATCCAGGTTATTACATATTGACCGAAATGACAGACAAAATGTTCCAAACTGGCAGCTAAGGACTTTCAAACTTTGCAATTTCAACAAGACACATGGAATTGCTACCTCATGTTAGGATTTATTTTGGCTCATAGTCCATGGAACGCTATATCAAATCTGGAGCAATGATGTTCATATGAGGCAGTATGCAATGACCTAGTGCTGCCGTCCGCTACGACCGTTAGCAACATTTGCTGGAGGGACCATGCACTGACTGCGGATGCAACTAAGAAGCAGTTGCCGTCACCAAATAGAGTTACATTACCTTTGGACGGATCGAAATCAACGAACAAACAAGCCATAACCTCGGTCATTGCTTACTATATGGATCAACATTGGGCAATGCGTGAAGTTCAACTCACTTTCGATGAGGTTGATCCCTTACTATCTTCCTCTTTCGAAAGCTAAACAAAGATAATAAGTCAAGGGTCAACATACTGGAGCAAGGCTAGCTGTACATTTGAAAGATGTGCCTGATTGTGTTGATCTTACCGACGGCCGTTGGTTGGTATTACGACGGATAATGCTTCCTCAAATTACTCGATGACACGCGAGCTGAAATCAACCCGTGAGGCCTCTGGAATAGAGTGGCCTGCATCGAGTTACCATATTCCATGCATGGCGCACGTCATGCAGCTGGCTTTTGGTGGTGTGATGAGCAGTCTCGGTGTGAAAGGCCTCACCAAGTCTTGGGAAGCCCATGAGCGCAATCGGCAATTTGGAGAGGATCAAAGCATCGAGATCGGGAACAGTCATGGACTTCGAAAAGAGGGTCATGCTAGAATCAGCAAGGTGTCTGCCATGAGACCAGGTTTAGCAAAGATGATAGAGAAAGTACATATTTCATGATATTTTGAAAGTCCTCAAGCTGACCTTCATATAGCAGAAAATGCCTGCGGTATTGATTACGCTGACACCTGGTCGCCGAAACGAGGTCAGTGACTGGCAAAAGCCAAATCTGGATTTCAGTACTTCCGATTATGGATGTGAAGACACATCGGAATTGAACACTGGAGTTGCTCGGGCATGCCTACCGATTACGGGAATTCGCATGAGAGTGGCTCTAACACTCAAAATCCAGTGATTACCTGCCACTATTCACAACTCAAGATCAATAGACCATTGTGAAGTATGTCATGGAAATATTGGGGCCATTTTGATATTGGACCCTGTGGATGTCGAAGAACCTTACAGTGACATTGTATCACGTTATCATAGTGTACAATGACATTTTTGATCATATGGATGGCGTGATGCGAGCTTTGGCTTGGAAGAAGGCTCAATGGAAGGAAGAATTGTTCTCCACTGTGAAGTTAACTCAACAGAAGCTGACCAAATACTACGCTGAAGTGACTGCAGCGACGGGCAAGCTTCTCATTTCTGCACATATCCTCGATCATTTCTGGAAGTTGCGATCATTTAGAAAGTGGGACAAGGGAATGGATATTAATCCTGAGGACGAGACATCCTATATTACCCAATACCAAGAGGCCTTTCTGAAGTGGGTGGAAAATGAATACAGTGCCAGACATCGACGTGTGCCGGTCAATCAACACGACAGCTTCCTGAGCAGCAATCCCCTCCCATCCACAACGGCTTCCAGATCCTGTCAATTATCCTTTTATCCATTTGAATTATCCAGCGATGATGAAGAATACTTAACGCCTAACAATGTGGCCGAGACGACACCTGGATGAAGTGATTGCGCAGCACAATTATTCAACGCCGCCAGGCTCTCTTTCAATTCAGCACCTGAAGCAACAAAGAACTGGAGGCAAATTGATCCAAATCTCAATGATTACAACTCCGAACCAATGGAAATTTGCAGTACATTGTGGATACTGGACCTCACCGACTGGTGGCGCCAAAATAAGGAAACACACCCAGAGTATGCCGATCTCTCAAATGTGGCAAGTGATATATTCTCTATGATACCACATTGTGCCGGATTGGAGGCCAGTTGTTCCCTTGGGCGAGGGGTTATTGGCTGGAGGCAGTCAGAAACCTCAGGCGAGACCCTTGGAGAAAAAGTCGTTGTCAGGCAGTTTGCTCAAGCCGATCACAGTATTTTGGTGTGCGATAACCCAGTATCGGATACGATGAACACAGAAAATGACTCAGAAATCAAGAAAGAGGTGAAAGAATGAAAATTGCACAGAATGGCCATGGTCCACGACTTTGTGGAGATGTGGCAGGGCAGCCAGAACCTACGTGCTACACAGAAAGAAACTTGGGCTCAAAACAAGCGGATGACAGCCGTTGGATCCATTTCGGACACGGAAGTGATCATCAAAGCCCCTGCATCACTCTTTCTACATGATGGTGCAGCTTCATTTAAATTGTCAGAAAGATCACCTTTGCCACCAGGTTTGTCTGGAGAGGACCTCCCTTGAGGACGAACCCAAATCTTAAATGTCTGCAGAATCCAGAGAGTCAACCATCATCCAGTCGAAAGTGATGAGGAGAATGCATTCGAAAGCGTTTCGGACTCCGAAAATCGACTAAACGGGAAGGGTGACTTGGATAATACAAATGACAGCGAAGACAATTGTGCGGTAGGCAATGAATCCCATATAGAGCACAACACAGGCATCGAGGATCAGGAATACCCACAGGAGCAGCATGTGAGTGCTGTTACAAATGTTCCCAGATTGGTTTGGCTTAAACGGATGTCAAAGAGACGGGCTCCAATGATGTTGGTGACGGTGAATGCAATAGAAACGAGGAGAAATCAAGGAGTGAAGAAAGAGTAGGACAGAATGCGTCAAGAGTTCACCAGCTTCTTCATGTAGCTTGCCCAAGAGATTCAGTTAGAGATGTATTATGCGCAAATGGTGAGAAGTGGTTTGTGAATATCGGCTGACAAACAAATGTATAGCCGGCACAATGAATCTTTTGGCGAGATACATCATTTTTAGTCGTGTGAGAGTGCACAGTGCAGGAATATTATGCCGCTTGGCTTGGCCACCGGGCCGAGTCTCAGTCGGACAGACAGGCAACCAATATGGTCATATCTTGATGTAGACACTTATCGATGGCAGCAGATGTTGAATGGACAATACATTACAATCAGCGTCAATGGAGCATCAACAATTTGTGGTCTTGTAAGTACAGTAATTAAGCGGTGACTTGGTCGTTGTTTGTCATTACAGGCAAATTGGAGCCTTTTATAGGCGAAAGAGGTAACAACACGGTCACCACCCCATTCATACAATGAGCGTCAACTGAGCGTCAACGATGTTTAGCTTTGCATCTTGGATACTTTATATTCCGAATGGCAACAGAAATCCATTTATTAGATATTGGCAGCCTTTACTGGCAAAAACAACAGTGACATGCTCCCTGCCGCATCCTGAAAATAAGGGTCAAAGGAGTGTCAACCATGTTTAGCTTTGCATCTTGTGTAATTTATGGTCCGATTGGTTGCAGACATCCATTTATCAGACATCGGCAGCATTTACTGGCAAAACAACAGTGACATGCTCCCTGCCGCATCCTGCAAATGAGCGTCAACAGAGCGTCAAGAGTTGTAATTTGGGTATATTTCCTGATCAAGACATCGTGGGGATCGTCGCGCGCATAACTCTATCATTGACCGCCTCGATAGGCACAAATACCATATATCAAAGGTGAAATACAGATACCAAATTAATCGATATTGCAAACTGCACAACATGCAAGAGCGCATTATTGGTTGCTGAAAACGCGATTTTGATAAGATACTATTAACAAACTGCAAATACAAGAGCCTTATATGAATCTGTAGATGGACCTGCAAGGCGACCTGCTTATAACCCACCCAATTCGGACGGCTTGGGAGTTTACGATCCAACCATACCCAAGTAGACAGGTATGGTCCATTGACTACCCAGACGGCCAATTTGGCAACGGTTCAGGTTGGACTCGGACCCAGACCCGACATGACAGTACGGAAACGTTGCTAATACTCTCAATGACAAAGTTGCAATAATTAACTTCCTGACAAGCCCAGGTGCATTTAGCATGTTTGGCATTGAGACCATGTTCCGGAAGCAAAGTAAGCACTTCTTGGAGTTGTACAATGTGTTCTGCCAGGGTATGGCTCTGAGTCGTAATATTTTCAAGATTTATGAAGATGAATTTGCGTTTCATTGATGGCAAGATGACATGCATCATGCAAATGAATCGTCTGGGTGCGTTCGCCAGGCTAAACGGCAGTGCTCGCCACTCCGATGATTTAGATTTAGTCGTAAAGGAGGACATTTGCCTGTCGGCTGGGGCGATGCGAATTCGATGGCAACCAGCCACACTGTTCAATTATGTGAACCAGCAGGAGCGAGGCATGGAGTAAAGTAAGTCCTCCATGAGTGGGAGAGGATAACGATCGTTGACAGTTATGGCAGTTACTGCACGATAATCCATGGGCATACGCAGCGTACTGACAGGTTATCTTATGAATACTACCGGTGAGCCTAAATTGCTTCGAGTGGGCTGAATCCAACCTCGAGAATTGCCTTGTCAATCTTCCTCTGGAGCTCTGCATCTCCCCACTGAGAGTTGCGGTATGGAGAGCGGAACAGTATTTTGCCATTCGGGTCTGTTTTAATTTGGAAATTGGCCTGCCTTCTATTCCGCAAATGTGATTGTGTTGGCTTGCCGAATTGGCCCTGGACTTCTGTCAGCATCTCCTGAAACTCACCCGGCAGTTCGTCTGTCTGAAGTGTACCGCCATTGCCGTGGGGGTTAACTTTGATCAAGAAGGACCATTTGAACAGGCGGGCAGCCACGTTCTCAAGCCCCGCCTTCGGTATGATGCGAGAGCCCATACATTAGAGCTGCTTGACTATTCGTTCGTCGACATCCATGGGGCGTAGGCCACGCGAGTACTTCACTTGGCCTTCCTGTCTCTCTTCCTAGAGGTGATCGGCTATCGACATTTTGTTGCCGTCATGGTCGATTTGATAACGGCGGTTTATATCACGCATCCATCATTTGCCCAGTACAAGTTCACAGCCCTTGACGTCATTGACCGCAAATCCTGCTTCATAAACTTATGACTCAACAAGTGGTAGTTTCAATTGAACTCACTAGTGTTTCTCTATGCCATCCTCAGTGTTGACATTTGCCGTCTCCACGATCATCCATCCCACATTCTTTCCATTTAGGACCGCCCCAGGGATTGTTTGTTGATCAAGGAACTTCATACCCGCATAGTTTTCTGACACACCATCATCCTTTACTACCCCTGCCTTTTTGCTGCTCCGCCATCCTCCTTTAGTCTGGTATCAGATTTTTCCTTTCAACCTTAGTAGGTGAACAACTGAATCGTCTAGTTTACTAACTTTCAGGTGGTGGTAATGGGTGAAAATTTGGAATTGACTATCTGGCACCAATTTGCCCCCCTTTTTTGACGATACTGTACATGATGGTATTTCTATGAGAGGTACAGCCTCAGCTAGTGACCTCCTTTGCCTTTTTCCGCCTCAGAGTCTGAGTCTGAGAGAATCTCCAACTCGCTCTCTGCCAAACTTTCTGTCTCCTGCTTAGCCTCTTTATCCTGAGCAAGCCAGCCACTCTGTTTGTGACCGGTTGGTGCACCTCCCTTTATCTTGTCCTTGCGTGGGAGTCCAGAATTGACTTTAAGAGTATCCTTGCCAACCAGAGCTTGTTAGGGTTGGTTCTCCATCAAGTCGCAATTTGGGCATTTGCAAGTGATATGCCCAACCTGACCACAGTTATAGCAGGTTAAACTGTCATTTTTGGCCGTGCCAACAGTACCAGTTGTACCACCTGGCATGGAGTCCATTTTCATAGCTGAAACATTCGTGGTTGTGTTTGCGCCAGAGCCACTTCCAGGTTGAGACTTGTTCAGAGATGTGTCCAAGGCAGCAAGGTGCTCCAGACGCTGCTCGAGGGTTCGAGTCCTATTGCGCATGCCAATATTGCAGACTAAGTCTTTATAAACTCCCTGGTTGCCCTTTTCGATCTTATATCCATAAGTGTCGGGTAACATTTTGGTTGGTATTGGCTGGTGCGGGTCCAATTTTGAAAGGAGGCGACAGAAACGCTTGTTAAACCCTGTGATGCGTTCTCCCTTCTTTAGACTCAGTTCCTCCCACTGACATTTGACCAGGTCCAAGGGGTCGGACTGAATATCCTTATCTTTCAACTCAACGCAAAAGGTGGACCATTGAATGAGGGTACTCACTGGGACACGGTGCATGGCCCAGACTGCTGCATCACATTTTTGCTGTAGCACTACTCGCCCACCGCAACATGTTGTGCTGACCCATCCAAAGGCTCGGGCTGCATTCTTGAAGTGCCATTCTGAAGCCCAAAGCATCGCGGTGAGACAGTCCAGGGTACATTTGCCCTCATACATCCGAAGGTTAGACAACTTGACGGAGAAGCCACGGCTTCCAGACGGGCCAGGGGTTGGTACAGAGGAGTGAAGTAACCGGGATGAGCCTGGGGTCGGTTCGGAGGTATGCCGTGCCGGAGTGGCATGCACTTGATGAGTTATAAGCCACTGAATAACACGTTCGAATGCTCTCAAATCTGATTCAAGGCCGCTTTTCTCCGATGACAGGATTTTGACTCAGTGCAGCAACATGTCTCTCTTCAGCCAGAGCTGTGTGATGTCTGTCTGCTCCATTGTCTCTGGCTCCGACTTGCAATTGTCGAGCCATCTCTCCAACTTGGTGGAGCAACATTTTCCGATCTGGAGCTATTCCTCCAACTCCTCAAGATCTTGCTGAGGGGCTGCTCACTCCCTGCTCGGGCCGTCTTGGACGGGCTCCATAGCCTCCAAGGCCTTCACTTCAGCAGCCAAGCTCTCATTGAGGTCGCAAATCTTGCTGAATCTGTCGCCCTGTTCAACGCTCTCGGAGACGGTAGCATGGATAATGTCCCATTGGACATCCTCCATAGCCCTGATCCAGATGATTTCTTGGTCAGTCAAGAGCCCGGGACGGTCGTTGATGGCTTTCATTCGGTTTATGACGTATGCTGTTGTGCGAAGTTGTGTTGGTTGGAAGCCCACGCTCACTGACATCTCGAACCTGCTACTAAACATAATTCACACCGCCTTGTTGATTTTGTCCGTGAAACAGACATCTTGCATGTCGTGGACGTCGTGTGTGTCGTGTGTGTTATGTGTAGCAGGAATGGCCGCAGAGTCGGAGGAATCATCGGATGTCTCCGAGCTGCCGGCAGTCCACTTGCTCGAAGATATTCAGAGTTAATCAGCCATTGTGGGTTTTTTTTTCGATCACTTCTGATGCTTGTGAGGCAGTCAGAAGTCGAGTGTTGCTACCAACGTGGGCAAATAGCCTCTCTGTATGTATGGAAGTGAATATTATGGATGATTGAGCTAACATCTCGGTAGAACTAACTACCACGCGAACCTCCAGCAGAGCCGCGCACTCACATGACCAGTGCCAACCACCTACAGTTTCTGAAGATGTGACTGCAATGGTTCATATTTATATCAAGGATGGCAGTCTGGTGTTGTGATTTAGGATGTTGTCAGGTGCACTGCAATGGATGAATTCCTCGGCAGGTGCGCTGGAATAGATGGATTCCTAATGCTGAATGTTGGCAACTCCTATCAACAACACTCTATATGGATTCAAGAATTGGAGGTTGGCTAAAGCCAACGCATATAGAATACAACCAGATGCACCTCAACCAGATGCACAGGAAGAAACCTTGCACCATTAACTAACCCTTGGTGCTGGCAAAATGGAGCACTGAGAACCTGAATGAAAACATGTGCCCCTGCTTATGAGTCCTCTAAACATATTGATTATGTGTGAAATATGGAACATTTGAGGTGACTGCATGGGATAGCATTGGTGCAGCATTGAGAATCTGCAGAACTCAATAGAATTGGGACCTTGAGAGTGACGGCTAAGCTGCAGGAATTCATACTGAATTTCTGATTCGTCAAGTAGACATATGAATCTCCTTATGTGGTATATCCGCTGGAAGGACAAACATATTTTGACAAAAATCGATTGAATTTGGATGGTGCAGCTTAGTTAGGCGGTGATTCAGCAATATCGTAAACATAACTTCCCTTTCATGTGTTCATCTGGGGTGTGTCCGCAGAATATCCTTCACAACAATATTGCAGTTAATGGTGGAGGGAGAGAATTTGGTACACAAAGGAGAGAAACAGGGGTAGAGAAAGAATGGTACGGAATGAAGGATGATGCAAGGGTAATCTTATTCATTCAAGCACTAGTCAATGCCAAGAGTTCTAACAAATGGGTCATAATTACTCACTCATAATGTGATTTTGGGCCTAGTGTCTACTAAAGTTGCACACAATTAAATTGCATATTTGTTGTGAGTCTCACCACTATCATTTTGACTTAATACCAATATTGGGGTTGAAGGCTATATGCTACAATGGTATGAATGCAGAGTGTGAGGTCATCTCACAGTGGGCAAAGGAATGATAATTGCATGCATGCAGTTCGGGGAAATTGAGGTACACCAAAGATTGAATGATCATGCTGGATTGAATGGCTGGGGATTGCAGCCTTGCCATACTCTGACTGTGAATTGCACTCTTCGAAGCAGTATTTTCTTAACCGGAGCTGTCAGGATTCTATCTCTGCTAACATCTCACTTGACGGATATCGGTTCTCATATTCAATTTTCGGATACGAGTGTTGGAGGCCTGAAGATATATTTAGTCAGAATCGAGTTAAGTCTGCATTCATAGTGCAGATAACTAAGGCGTCTTTGAGTAAGTGTGGCACATGGGCAAGCAGGAGTTGCAGACCATCATGCATAGTCGCTGAGCAGAATCATTGATTGGAGATTCTTGCAGAATCTCCGTTAGGATTTGAAAGCATAGGTTCAAATATACTATGTAGTCAATATTGAGTTTAGTGAGGTAACAAATTGGCTAGGTCTTTGCATTTATGGTTTAGTTCTGCTGGGCTGCCTTCCTCCAATCGGTAGTGGACACATAGCTGACAGTTCAAGGCATCGTCGTGGTGGCCTTCACAAACCAATCGAGCACAGATTCATAGATATGTAGAGGCCGAGTGGGATGAGCCGCCTGCACCTAAACATGAAGTGTCTTGATCAATGAAAATGTGTGTGAACTGCGCCCACTGAATAAAAGTCAAAGCAAACATGATGACAATAAAGCAAACAAAAATATAAACTACACTATAGACTGGGTACATGCGCTTCGGTGGCATATTTGTCACTATTGCTGTGTGCCTGGGCTGGAATGATAGATCCAAAATGAGTCGCAGCTTGTTAAATCAGGCTTTCTTACGGATCGCAGAACCTCATTCTAGACTGGATTGCAGATCTCAGTCATGCCTGAACATCAATCAGAGGCCAGGAAATACCTGGTAGCGCAAGCAGCACCATAGCCATGAATACTCACGCTGGGTCTCAGCATCCGACTCGCAATGATGCAGATCTGCAGTGTGTCCGAACATCTCTGATATGGTTGCACATGCTGAGGCTTGCTACGAATAAGTGAGCCTCTATCTCATACTTTCATACAGGTACTCAATATCATCATCAACAAAAAATATTTCCGTCCAGGTGGAATGGCTCCGACGGAGTTGACGCACTCCATCAGAGCCATCAGAGACACCTCGGTGGCAGATTACTCTGCGCCCAGCATCAAGTCGACGCGTCGCATTCCATATCGCCTTCTGATCGCTGTTTCACCATTTCTTCGGATTCTGTCGGTCTCCTATTTTGAAAGATCACTCTGGCGTTGTGGCCAACTGTGACTGTACGTCGGAATGGGTTCATTGGGTATGCGCTTGCATCGGGATTGTAATGCGATGGGTAATGCTGCGAAAATCTCTCCTCGTGTTTCTTCTACCGGTGCGCAAAATGCAATCCTCTCTAAACTAATTATACGGGATCGCAAGGCGATGGGTGATGCTGCGAAACTCTCTCCTCCCGTTCCTTCTACTTGTGCACAAAATGCAATTCTCTCCTTACTACTTATACACATCATTCTGAGTTGCCAGATCTATGTGGCTATTGACAATCCATCGCTCGTTCCGTCCATCTCCTGTCTTACTACTGGTAGCTATCTCTGGAATGACGTGCAGGCAGCCGACAATATTTCCCACGCTGAAAACTTGCAAAGCAACAGCTGCCGGTGCTTTTCTCTCTTGTACAAATTTCGAGACGGGATCCAAGTTACCCAAGTTTGCAGTTATGGTGGTGAGCGCCAGGGCTAACCAGTACTCAACGAAAGCTCCATCCTCGTTCAGGAGTTTGATTTTGAATAGTCATTGCAGTTGCTACGGGATATGCCCATTCAGCGCGCCATAACACCTCCCAGGGTGTTGCTGTACCCATACCCCGTCGTTCCGTTGATCCCCTCCGTGCCAACCCTGGCTTCATGTGCATCAACACATCTGAAATATGCGTTCACCATCTAAACACTCAACTTGAACCTTAATACCATGGTAAATACCGAGCTCCATTGCATGCCGTTGTTCATCCAATATATAGGTCTTGTTACGACTCTTATGCGTGATAAACTCCCGTGTGCTGCTGTATATTGCCACGTGGTGCATTGCGTCTTGTGTATTGTTGAGTAATGCTCTGAAGTCTTTGAGCATAGCGTCAGGATGCTTTCCATCACGGCGGTTTTGGGGTCCTATGAATTTGGGCTCCGCATATGACTGGGAGCCCAGGGGGGCAGCCAGATCAGCTCAGGAAGGGAGGACGTTGCAGGCGGCAGCACTGTTCTCCCGACGCTGAGCGAGGGTTCTGAGATTGAGCCCTCTTATTTCGAAGCAGAGAATGCGACGCTGAAAGGGGATTCCTTGCGGCAGGTAATTGAGATTGTAATTGGAGGCGATCCAACCGTCCTTGAGATTCGGTATATGTGCTTGTTTGTATCTCTCGGCAGAATACTGTTGCAAGGCTCCGTATCAACGAATCTCTTTGACCGAATGAGACATCAAGAGGATCATCGGATGGTGGAAGTTGGCTTCCGACTCCTTGAAAACATGTATCTCGTGGCTGATATAATCCCGCCAGGTGTTCATTTCGCGCCGCTTCTTGGACTGCATCCAGGTTTTAGCATCTATTTCCTCGTCTACCTTTCGCTTCTTCACAAGTTCCGTTCTCAGTGCAATGGCTTTGGCCTTCACCTTGTTGCCGGCTCGCCCGAGTAAGAAAACATCTTTGAAGATGTGAAAACGATGCATGGCGTCCTCCATGTAGCTCAAAGTTGCATCATCGTGAGATTTATATTGAGCATACATAAAAAATTCTAACAATGCCCATGTGCACTCGATTGCGCGATTGAATATGGGATACTGAGCAGGGCTTCCGCCTCGTACAGACTGGGTTACAACTCCAAGCAGGTACCAGCTCATTCATTCCATCTCCTTCCCATTCCATTGAGGAATTTCCTCAGATGACTTATTTTGAGGTGTGAGGTCATGGTAAGCAGGCACGGATAACCAGATTGCATTGTACTTGTCCAGCCGTTCGTGCGTCTTCATGCAGTGGAGAATCCACTTCTGGAGGTGGTCAAGCATGCCGATCTGCATTGTATGGAGGAGGTCGGGCTTGGGGAGGTCGCACACGATACAGGGAATATGTTGAAACACGTTGAATCCTCCGTGGACATGGCGCGATGAGAGTTCGGCATCGGCTGCCTTGGTGTTGGCATCGCTGAGCATTCTATATAGGTTGTGATCCCGCTGGGGGTCTTCCATGTCAGAAGGGACATAATCTCCAAGTTCGTTCTTTGGACACTCGCACCAGAAACAGACATGCCGCTCGAGATGATGTAGGTCTCTATACCCAGGGTAATCTGCAAGCGACGCTGCTAAAACCCGTTTGCAATGCCTCAAGTTGCCATCGGCACAGAGAACGGTGTAATACCCGCTCTCGGCGTTGGGATTTCGTTCTATGGTGAGACGCAGGAGTACCTGCCGGAGTACTTCATTCAGCACCTCTCGGTTTGTTTGCCACTGCTCATCTAGCTGCTTCTGAGGAATATTGCTGTTCTTGATCGGAATCGGCAGGAGAGTGACCATTACGACGGTTTGCGTTGAGGTCATCTGGCAGATCTTCGATGATAGATTGCCAATTGTCATATATGCAGGGCACTCTATCTTGCCACCAGCAAAATTCGAGAGATGTCTTCCGTCGGACATGAAGATCAAGGGAACCAGTGTATCCCCCAGTCTGGGCGTTGTCTCAACCTCGATTAGCACGTTATTATCCTGGAGTATCCCTGCTTACCTGTGTCTCCCACCACCAGTCCGCAGTGTGCATTACAGTATAGAGGCGTTTCGGTGGCGTATCGCTGTTAAAGCAATGCTAAGGGGCGTAAATGAAATGCTCGGCGTAGGCTGGCTGCCGCATCAACCATCTCATGCTTCTGATGATGTCTCGACTGCAGTATTTGATAGGCCGTTGGTGATTTTCATTCCATCTCATAGCCTCGAGAGTGTGTAGTTCCCACTCCCCTAGAGCCTGATCATTTGTCATGCTAGCCACGAGCTTCTGGATGCCATCCCCGTTTTTGAAGCTTGGGAAACGCAGAGCGGTGTTCTCTTCCTTCAGCACGTTGTCATAGAACGTGTTCATACCCTTCTTCCTGATCCCACACTGGATATCTTTGTACTCTTCACGCTTCGGAAATGGGTATTAGGGATTGTTCTGTAGGTTCGTCTCATGGCAACCCGGAGCGTGACATTCCCATGGCTCAGCAATGTAATCACTCAGCGGAGCGCCGGTGCCGGGGTATGTTACCATCTGCGGTGGAGGTGGTGACGGTGGTTGAGACTCCGAGTCTGTGATGTTTTCAACGTGGTCGAGGTAGGAAAACGCATCCAAGTCTTCGACTGAATCTTGGTTAGCTTTGAATCCACAGCGCTGAGCAGGTTCAACGTGTCGGGGCGCGCTGTGAACTGTCAGATTCTTTGCAACTTGAAGGTGTTCAGGATGGTGTTAATTAATATATTTAAGTCACCAGCTGTCTGAGGTGAACTGCTTTCGGCATGAAAATTCGGGGCAACGGAATGGGGTCTTCTCTGGCATTGTCGACGACACGGGAGGAGTGGAGTATTCACTGTAGAAAGGGATGAAACTTGGAGCTGGGCCTGAGCTGTCTGGTGTGGGTATAAGCTCACGATACTTGAGAGATTTATGGAGCCTCAACACCATCACGCCAGGAGTTGCAAAAACACTGCATGCGTGATGTCCCATAATACTATGAAAAAATGAAACATAAACCTTGAGCAATCCAAAAACCTCGCAACGCGTGTAATAATCAATGCCTGAGATAAATAGATTGGACCACAGGAAACAAACCAGCCCACAACACTAAGCCAAACGAACAAAACACCTCCACATGTGCCTTAATCAGTGCCTGAGATGAATAGATTACAGCAAAGGAAACTGACAAGACAAGAACCAGACTCTAACCAAAACGCATGTCTTCTCAGCAACGTGAGGACTGGTTCACTCCTTGCCTACCGAGACATCCGGGCGCGCCTCAGGGACAGGGACATACGGGAGAGGGACATCGGGGGGGGGGATATAGGGATGAGAGAAATCCGGGAGAGGGACATCCCGAACATGGACATCGCGGAGACTGTCGCCACCTGCCGATTTGCTGAGTAGCTGCTGCTGCACATCGAAATCCGAGGTATTTCTGCCTGCCTCAGCTTCTCGCCCAGTGGGCGCCGCAGGGCCAGGTCTCTGCGGCGTGACAAGCCCGAAAAACTCCAGCCCACTGAGGTTATGAGTCTCCAGAGTTCGTGGTGGTGGGGGAGGCTCCGGGGTTTGTGGCCATGGGGCTGGGGCCGGAGGTTGTGGCCGTGGGGTATGCTTGCGCATCTCCTGGCATTGCTCAGGTAGCACAGTTGGCTCATCGTCTACCATGGTATCAGCATCGTCAGCCGACGTACTTACCATCTCTCCCTGGCCAATCGTCCGAGGTTCTTTGCCATTATCCTCATCCTTATCCTCTTTCTCATCCTCATCCTCCTCCTCCACCTCCTCCTCATCTTCCTTCTCTTCATCTTCCTCCTCTTCATCTTCCTCCTCATCAGCGTCACCATCCCTTTCCATATCCACATCGCCGTCCAAATCAACGCTGTCCGGTGCGTCCACATCATCCTGCATGCGCATATCCACATCAGAATCATGTTCTGGGTCATATTCGCCATCTGACTTCTCGGTAGAGTCGGGATCTTCATCTGAGGAAAGCGACATGGCGGGCGATGCTTCTGGCTCTAAATATACCCGCTCTGGTTAGCCCTCCGTGTCCGAGTCTGCCTCATACATTTCGTTCTGCAACTGCAATGCCACGGCACATGAGATATCATCTCCCCCTGGGGTTTGTTTAACAATACCTTTCCCTTTACTGTTTCCCTTCCCCTTCCCCTTCCCTTTCTCCTTACCGTCCTGTGTTCCCTTCCCTTTCCTGGTCCCTTGCTAACCACCCTCCTTGTCCTCCTCACCCTCGCCATCGTGATTGTCATTGCAATCGCCAGCGCGACTCCATCCACCCCTCGGCGCTCCGGGATCTGCGCAGTTCTCATCATCATCATCCTCGTCGATTATCTGATCCCGATTCAGTGGTCTAACGGCCTTGAATTTGCCTCGCTTGTACTGCCGGCAGCTGGGTGGCTCAATCGTTGCCCCGCGATCATTGCTACTGTATCAAGAGAAACGCTCACCGATGCGGTTAACCTTTCCTGGGCTGCTTTTCTGCGGGTTGGAGCGATTGACTTGATCCCCCAAGGCATGGGGGTTGTCCCACCTCCAATTGTTCAATTGATCACGGGTTTTGTCGAACATTTGCCACAATTATGAGCGGAACGCTGCCCACCACTCCCGAGAAGGTGAACTCCTGCTTCTATGGTGAGACCACATCAGCTGGAATACTGACAAGTGGCGAGTCGTGACTTGATCAAGAAAGATTTTATCATAAAAGAGGTCCCAGGCCCTCTCATCCTTGACACCGAAATCATTGTATACCCGGATGAGTCCATGGATGTGTTGCGAGATGAATCCCTTTACACAGTCCCAATCCAACGACAGGCGTCGATTATTAACCGAGTCGGCTTTTTCGCCTTAGCAGTTGCATTCCCCTCTCCTTTACGGCTGCCATTTGGTGTCATCGCCGCGAGTTGAAAATGAATCCATATCCGAATTGTTAGCATTATGATACAGTTCAACATAGAGGAAGGAAGCCCAGAGTGAACGTACAATGTTGTGTAGGTTATCAGGTGTATTTGGGAACGAGAGGTGTTGTTTTGGGCAACTCACGTGATGTCGAGATACTTCAGGATGCTGGCGGAGTGTATAATAGCTGGCGGTGTGTTCAATTGCTTGCGGTGTGTTCAATACGGGAGGAAATGAGAATCGAGGTGTAGGCGGGAAGAAGGGATATATATACTCGAGTTCCTGCGTTTTGGTTCATATCCTGTGTTTTGTTGGTTAATGAACACAAAACGGCCTAGCCTTCATCTTGCACAACGACCAGGCACCTCATGAATGAGGTGCCTCGAGACGAGATTTAGTACACGCGGTGTGGACAGTTTGCAACCCCTGGGCATTGCTTTGGCATCACATACCACTTCTGCCGTGCAGACCTCGTGCATCTCGGAGCAAACTGAGTAGTTCTCAAGTTGTCCCAACTGTGGAAACATCCAACACGGCTACCAACGCCTGGCTGTGGAAAAAGCACACGCAACTGATGTCATAGGATAGAGAATACGTCATTGATCGCTTTGTGATGCTTTTAGCTCTGCCAGAGGGGGATTTCCACCGGGAAGCTGAAGGTATACACAGTCAGTGGTTCGAAGTATTGTGCCAAGAACGAGTGCAATCCGATGATAATCGCGCCATGATGGCATAAACACCCTTCAAGCGGTGCAAATGGACTTTCAGACATTGCTGTAACAGTGAATATCAATGCTCAGTTTAATCTGAGTTTAATCTGATGGCAGTTAACCCCATAATTGAATGCTTTTGAAGGGATCTTGTCCCCGAGTATTGTCAGGGTTTAGAGTCTAGCACAGTCTGCACTGGGCCTCGCTCTTTTGTCGAATCCGTCCTTGGTCACTCAAATATGAGTCTACATCGCCTGCTGTTGGATATGCATGCAGAGGATATTATTCCTACCTTCTTAACGTCGAACATCTATATCGAAAAATGCCTTCCCAAAGTCCTCGCCCTGACACGACTCAGGTCATACGAAATGTTTGAAGACTTCCTAATCGTCCGAATCAACAAAAGTGTCGGCCATCGGGGAATTCTCAACATCTGCCTGGTAAGAGACACCTTTCCGTACCGGCTGGCGAGAGGGATTCCTCTCAAGGAGGGAGTTCCGTACACTCTACAATCCAAGGTCAGAACTCCACCCCCTCATCATCGCTGAACAATTCTTGTGTTGCAGATATCACTCAATGCGTGACTTCCGCCCCGTCCGTGACACAGCGATGAACAATGATTACTCCGACCACCATGCCGGGTACAAACAGTCGTAACACACCAGCTCCCAGCGGAACGATACAGACAGACCCAACGCGTCGCATTGCATCCAGCCCCACATCGGGCATTGCTAGCACTCCCACTCCTCTCAGCCGGCTTGAAAACCTGCCTACCCCCATCCCGAATCCAGAAGCCCGCGCCATCATTACATATCCTCTGCCAACGCGACCTACCCAAACGAATCAGAGACCGAGGCAGTGGCAATTGCAACGACAGGAGGTGTCTACACCTCGATGACTGGTCTCCGGCGGTCGCAGCATCCATCGATTTGGTCACTCAGACATGGCGCATCTTGTATTTGCAACGGGCAGATTCCTGGAGCTCTACATCTGGAACAGACGGCTGTCTATGAGTGCAAGCGACTTGGAGATGGTAAGTTATGCGATGCGATGTGTTGCGAAAGCATTAGCTAAAGCCCCACACTGGCAGATAATAGAGACGTACTGGAATACCACTATGCAGCAAAACAACATTTGGTCCATAGCATTCACGGCACGCACAAAGGAGATCTTGAAAGAGGTATGCTGAATCAACTGCCCACAGTGGATATTACACGCTCAAACCGGTACCAGGTTCGCGCACAAGTTGATCAGGTTCAATCCCGTTTCATTCAATCAGCAAGAGACAACATTGCAGAGATTTATGATCTCCACCGCTTTGAATCCGCCACAGAGCATTTGGAATTCATTGATTCCCTTGTGGCAGACAATAAGTATCTTTTTCCAGTAGCAGAGCGTGTGGAAGGTGGTGTACGCGGTCCAAATCCAACACAGAGAGAGTCGAAAGCTGATAACGAATGGCTAGCGTCCACTTTACTTTCTGGCGGCAGAAATCCCGCGGTATATCTAGATCACATTTCATCATCGGGTGAATAACTGCGGTAAGTATGCTGATGGATTTTATAATTCCATGATTCATGAGAAGGACGGTCATATACCCTCGCCACTGATCATGTTAACATGCACCGCGTTGTGCGATGCTCTCCTGGATTGGCAAAAAAACAAAGGTGTTCCTCCGAAAGCTTCCAAGTCAAAGCTGAAAGCGAACAGACCTGATCGCTGGAACTACTTCAACCACCAGAATCACGGTGGTACGATCGCATCCTGCTGCGCTGTAATGGGTCGCAAGTTGTTGACCTCACCTGATGTTGCAGACACGTATACGTTCTTGATGAATACCTGGAACACACTACCGGAGAGCTACCAACAGAGGGTGTATAATAACACTGTTGCTACAGTCTAGCGTCAGATCCAACAGGCGGAGAACTCAACGCCTGCCGTGGTGATCAGCGTAGAAGCAGCACGTGTTGACAATGCTATTGATCTTGATTATTTGGACTCCGAAGTGGCGCTTGAGCAGCCTGAGATCGGAAGCACTGACCCAAACATTCCGATAGACAACAACTGAATAGATGACGAACTTCATTTCGGGATGCCAGGAGGCAGCAGCGATTCCAAAGATGACGGTGATGAAAGCAACGATGACGATGCCATCCCCACCGCCAGCCGCCGACGACAGCCTGCGACGGAACTCAGGATATTTGACCTGGGAACCAGTGATGTCGATGGGTATGAGGGCAAGGATGGCGACGGGTATGAGGGCGAGGATGGCAATGATGCGGATGGGGATGAGGAGGAAGAAGCATCGCAAGCTAATGATGGATCAACGCAGAATGTGGAGGACTGAGGGCATAGTACTAGAGAGTGAGAAGATTGGACTATATATTTCAGACCTGTAAAATACGATAATGGCGAAGCAAATGCAATGGCAAGCGAGGTATCCGAAGCGAAGACTGCATTGCAATATGTGACAAAATCTGACAGCTAAACAATTATGGGGCGAGTGCGGCGTCCGATATATAGAAATGGCGGACAGGTAAAATGTGGCTATTGGCCAAAGACGGGCATAAACATCGCCAGGCGTTGTGTGAACGGCTACAGCATAACTGCAGCCACTGCGAAGAGTGTAACACACGTGACGTTCTGATGGTGCATAGACCAGGCACAAAGTAATGGAGGTGAGTATGCAACGCGACCCGTCGCCTGGGTAACGCGAAGCTTGTAATTCTTCATCAGAGGGTACGAGGTTCCGTCACAGCCGTCAGAGCCATCCGGAACACCTGGTTGTTTCAGACGGAAACTAGGGTCGTTGCTAATGATGTACACTGTCCTGATTGCCAAATGGGATTGGCAAATATGCTGTGCTGGATCTGTCATAGCAATATGCCCAGGATTCTCCTGTGCACCGGAACTTCAATCATAGCCAAGCAAAAGCAGTGGCTTTACCATGACTAAGTGAGCTCATATCTCATATTTTAACCCAAGTACTCAATATCACCTACACTGTCTGGATTGCCAACTAGGATTGGCAAATTGGCAGTGATTGATTGGTCATGACAATATATGCCCTGGACTCGATGGTGGATCCGAACTTTGATCTGATGCCTGCAGATGCTGCGGCATTGGCACGAATATGCAAGCCGTGTCTCATGTTGTGACCCAAGTACTCAATATTGCGTAGACTGTTTTATCACCAAATGGGATTGGATAATATGCTGTGTTGCATCTGTCATAACATGACTCATGACTTATGCCGAGGATTCTCTGGTGCACCAGAACTTGAATCAGATCCCAGCATATGCTGCCACCTGCCACCAATCTACGAGCCTATGTCAAGTGTCCCAACACAGCTACTCAATGTCATCTGAACTCACTGTATTGTGTAATGGGATTCCTGAATTTGCAGCGCTCGAGCGGTCATAACGAGACTAATGACCTAGGCTGAGGATTCTCTGATGTACCCCAAAGTGGTTGAATTACGCATCTTTGTTCTTTGAACTATGGAATGCCTATATGGCATTGGGTTTCCGGTGCACCTCAAATTCATGAATGATGAATCATTTGAAGACTGTAACTGCATCATTCTCAAAATTCGACTCATGCCATTTATCATGAGCTACGCCAGCAGGGAATTTGTAATCTCGCTTATCAATTTACATCTTCTCATATTGGTCATCAATAATGATCAAGAATGCAAATGAAATCCTACACTAGCCATTTCGGATTTAGGACACATCAATCCCAACATCAGAACTTTCATTTACTTCAAATCTATAGAGAGACAAGGATTGATTTATGCAGTATAGTGTGCCTTACAAACGACCATTTTGACTATTTCTATCTGTTAAGAAGGTAATGCTGGTCGAATATCTGAAGAGGAGTGCCTTGATGAAGCATCCTCACTATCCGAAACAATGGTTCATCAGACTGCAACATGTCTCGAAACTCTATCAGGCATTTCAGATGATCATCATGGCACTCCAGAATCCGGTAAATCATCGATCTCAGGATATTTGGTTGACTCATCAAGCTGTGCAGGACTCTCAACTGAGCCACTACAGAGTGTTGGTGATGATCATTCACATGACTATCATTGCCACCAGGTCCTGTATTCAGTAACTGGTTGTGTGGTACTCTGTTTTGCCCTAGCCAGACACCTCATGCAAATGCATGCCACTGCTCATTCAATACCCAGAACTTCTGAGGTATTACTGCATGGTTTACAGGAGTACGATTTAAACCTGTCCCGCCCACTTTCAGTGTTGTTACAAATGCAGAGGGATACTTTGAATCCTGGAATATGAGCTGCATTTCTGTGTGTTCATCATGGCCCATTACTGCATACATGTGAGATATATCCACATGATCCACAAAATACTTCGTAAGCCACCACTTCAAATAACAAACTCAGCCAGGAAGAGGACCGAATACAAACACCGTTTGTGGAGGAGGTGCACTGGTGTATGCGTTTTCAGTTCTGTCTTGTTTTGAAAGGAGTGCCTCACTTGATGTGTCATCCTAGTCAGATTTGGGCTACTCTGCAGGCTCGTTGACCAGCATTGTCAGAAATGTCTGTCTCAGCCACAAGAAGATTGAACAATCCACCCGAGTATGAAGGGACGATTCATTGTCCCAGGGTTCAGACACATCGTTGCGATTCTCGGCATCTCCCAACACTCAAGAAAAACATGATACCCGTCATCTATGAACCCTCCATGCTCCTGAAGCACCCTGAGTCGTGTATCTTTCCACCGGGGTCTTCAGTTTTGCTAGCTCTTCCTGAGTCCACTGACGATCAATTGGGTGTGCATTCTCCTTCTCTATCCCAACCACGGATTTCCCATTGGCTAGGTTCAATTCTGATCACCTCCTCATCATCCAAGGCTTTGCAATCTGTATCATCTAGTGTGCCATATCCTGCTGAGCGTCTTTGTCCTCAGTCCTGGTTGCATGCATCGAACTCCTCACAGCCGAATACAATTCCACTGCAACATGCTGTTCCATCACTGTATCGTCCTCTGGATCTTCAGGCACACCTGAAAACAGCCACATTTTCTGGAAACACCAGTCAGAGAGGAAATGGAATCCTGGTGGAGCTGTGACTTGAAGTTTGAATCCAATTCTCGCTTGCATCACAATTTGTCAGCCCACGTTGTTTCTGATCTTATACTGATGGGACTCATCAGAAATCCCCCCACTTCATGCACAGTGTGAGAGTTGACCATTGCTTCAGGGTTTCAATCTAGATGTTACAGTATCCTATGAAACAAGGTGGATATTCCATCTGTTTTCTGCCCTGTCAATACTGGTGTGCAGATCCTTGTTGGTGAGATTTGCATTGTCCATGTGCTACAAGTTCACCAGTTTGAAATCGGTTCCTTATGTCATCTTGTTGATGACACACTTGAATGTCTCTGCCACTCTGGGCATTGTTACCACCAGGATTGGTTCATGGGCTGATGTAAGTGCTGGATGCCCCTGAGGTGGAGTTGTGTGGATCCCTAAAAGAGGGCAGGATACTGAATTGGGGCTCTGCATCGAATACCACTCCCATTCTATACCAACAATCCTAGGATAGTCATGCTGCACCATATTCAGCCACTCATCAAGAGTATTCCCCCACAACATTGTCAGCAGCAACCCCAACGCAACCTTCTCAGTCAGCAATTTGCATATTATGGATGCTGCCACTGAGGTAAAAGTCTTGCCAAGACCCATTTCATCTGCCACCAGCACTCCTGGCAGGTCTGAATGCCAAACCAATCTCGTCACAATGACCAATCTTACTGAGATCAGGTGCACCAGGAACTTAGTTCAGGGCAGGCCTGGAATTGAATAGTTGTTGCCACGGACTTGGTCAGCGATCGATTCGTGAATCGGATGAACAATCAGAAGCCTGACTACCTCTTCAAGCCACTCATGTTCAAGGTCATTGTTGATTGTGATGGGGACAGTATTCAATACTGATCCGCTATTATCTGGACTGATGACCTCCTCACCATCCTCCACTTGCAACACAACAACCCTTGCACTCTTGTCAATTTTCCTTTCATCCTCAATGATTATTTTGAGTTGCTCAGATGTAATCTGGGCAGATGGGCTCATGCTCCGGTGCACCTCAGAGGCATCGCAATGTTTGGTATTTCACACACATGCAACCATTGGAATGAATCATGATTGATGGAATACCATCAATTGCATTCGTTTAATCAGCATTTACATTAATTCAAGTATCATTCTCTTGCCCACCATCCTCCTCTCCCTTCTCTCTTCCACCCTCTTCAGAACCTTCCAAAGTGTATTTATAATAATTCTCAGTTGCACACATCTAGCCTCAATACGGTTAGTGGGGAGTACCTTCACTGGTCCGATTACGTGCTTAGCAATCACCTTCCGTCTAGCTCTCTTCTTTTCTACCAATACTATCTTCGGATTGTGTCCGAGTTTCAACTTGACAACATTTGAAAGGCAAAAGTAGTACGAAACCTGGCCAAATAGGTCGTTATCCAGGATTAGCCCTGGTGTATATAATCCGATATACTCCTCGTCCAATTCGTCCTGCACCAAGCTGCACTTGAACATCAACATCAAACTGTATGGCTTCTTTGGGCTTTCATTTTTGTCGATGAAATCAATCATCGCCTCCCAGTGCCTCGCATCTGTAAATGAGGCTTTGAGTGGTTTGGCGGATATAGCGATGTCATTGCCTTTTGACATGCCGCAAATCACAATCACGGATGTGGTTGTTGGCAACTCTGGGAGGTTACATCCCGAGTGTTTAGGCATGCACTATCCCAAATCTGTCCCTAGTCACTTTTTGCCTTGCCTTCCCTTTTTCCTTGCCATCTGAATTTAACTCACAAATTCCTTCAACACAACTCGACCCACTGCGGCCAAAACCATTCAGAATTGTTGAAATTATCCAACGCATCAACCGCTTGAATTTTACCAAACAATCTTCAACCGCTGTCTCCATGTACTGGGGTCCATCTCGATGCCGTTCCAAATGGTTCTGCCCCCAGATAATGGACCGATGCTTTTTTCGCATTAACCCAGCCACCCATAGTTTCTTCCACTGATTGAATGCACTGTAGTTGGCTGGCCTCATTCCTTTGGCAAATTTCGTCAATGAGAATTCAGTTTGCTTCAGGCTGATTGGATGTTTACCCTCTGCTCTGCCTAGGTCCGACCAATAATCACTCTCTTCATCTTCACTAAATTTGTGGGATGAAATCTCTGCCAATGTTGGTTAGTCCAGAATTACAGCGACATCTGTTTTCTGCAGTTCCGTTGGCTGCTGGAATCTTTTCATTCAGAGGCTAATTGAGGGTCTCCCAGGTGCTCCAGAATGAGGTCAAGGTTGAGGAGTAGAGCTGGAAGATGATGGCCAATTGACTGGAGTGTTTCCCAGTGGTCCTGGAGGCACTCTCGGAACATCCAGAGATAACGGCCATTGTCCAAGCGATTGTGGGGGGGTGAACATTTGAGACCCGCCATAAGCACCTTGGTGGAGGTCATATCCTCGCCCCTGTGGCCCATAACTTGGAAATCCTTGGCTTGCTCTGGTGGTTAGTTGAGAACAAGGTGTCATGTTGAATCGAGAATGGTGATAAAACTGTGGAGTGCCTGGAAATTGCTGCTGTGCAGGAGGTTAACCATACCCTTGTGGTATATGATATTGATTGGTGAGTTTACTAAATTGACTGTCTTTGCTAGTGGCAGTTTGTGAACTAATATCTGATGATTCTGAATTGTCATCACGGCGTTCGTGCAAGCCAAATGGGCTACCTGGTCGGGACACATTCGCTGTCTTCGGTGCAGATCTCCTTGTTGAAATGCTCTGCGATGACAGATAGTGGTAAATTGCTATAGATTCTGGATGTGATGTACAATCAATCCAAGTATGATTGAGTATATTGCAGTTTGCAGTGACCTTCGGCGAAAGGGAGGGCTTCTTATCTCCCACTCCATTGTCAAGAACTGTGGTGTTTCACTACCCCTTTGATCCATGAAACCAACCCAGCTGAGAAAAAGAGAACATAATCAGACACATCCCGCTGTTCGTTGTTATATGGTTGAATTCAGATACTAGGATATTGGATAGATACATACCTTCGTAAGCTTCTATGACTGTAAAGGTCACTGAAGAGATAGGATATGATATCTCTGACAACTCAACAAGAACTATATCCAGTATGAAGGTTAGTATGAATTGGGATATTACACATCATATTTACATGTATGACCTGCCAACCTCATTCAATCGCAGGCAGGTGAGTCCAGCAGCAACACGGATACTTACTCTTGACCTACTAGTCAGAACCCTATTGTTCTCGCCAGGAACCTCACTCTGGTCAAGGATCGTCACTGAAGCAACCATCCTCGCAGTCTCATAGTGCTCGATGTTCATTGCACGGGCATACAGCTAGATTGGAAACTCACCACTTCATTGCATTGATATGATATACCTTCATTATCAGCTGCTCGGAGGCTTGAGCATTGGTAAAACCTTCAAATCTTCAATGCCATAGTATGAGGCCCATTGTGGTGATTGCAGTGATAACAAAAGATATATTCTCTTCTCTGCAAACAATGTTCAGCATGCCATGTGCATGATTATTATTCAGGATCCGATATATATATCCATATTTACGAAGTGAACTGATGGTAAGTTGACTTTATTATATGTCTCCCCCACATTTGGCAGTGTGTGATGCCGCTGTGAGTGTTAAACACTAACCTGAGTTAGCTCACTACCACCAATATCCCTGAGACTCTAAATGATGCTCTGACGCATCGTCAAGATTCATCTAAACACACATCCACTGACCATGTCTCAAATACGGTTAACACTCGCGTGAAGCATTTGTAGTGCTTTAAATGCAAAAGGAAATTATTTGACGAGAAATGACTTGGGGCTCACTATCCACAGTATCTCCCAACATCGATCAATGAATGGCTATTAGCTAACAGAATTTAACCGCCTGCAGGCTGGGATAGACCCGAGCCATCATCGATCAACTTGAGTTGGTGCCCCAGAATGACCATGAATCAGCTCGTCAAGTAATAATCTACCCATAGACAATGTACATTGTGCACCACCACCTGAAGATACCCCCAATGAACAAAAGATAGAACCCCAGAAGCCTGATCTGACATGTACCCCTGATCCAACAGAGATACAGGCTCATAGGCAGGAAGTTACAGTGGAAAATGCAGGGGGGAAAGCGTATGGCAAAGCAACTGGGTGTTACAACAAGCATCGTCAGTACTCAGAACAATGTAATCCATGGCATCCATTTCGGTCAGCACCCGACTTTCAACAGGCTCAATCACATAGGCAGCAACCCAAATTGTGGCTAGATCAACATCCAAGGCATGGGCTGGACAACTTCACAATCAAATCATCCCAATCAACAGATACCCTGAGAAAGCTCATCTCTGAACTCAATTTCAGGCTTGGAGATAATAGTTGGATTCAACATCATTCACATATCTTTGGAACATTATACTACAGGGATATTTTCAACTGTACACAGTGGCTTTTGGGACATCTCTGATTTCGGATGCACCTTGATGTTGAACCAGTGCTCCTCACATGCTTGGAAAGCTGGACAATTTACCGCAAAGTGAACACTGCTGATTGGTGGTGGGATATGCAAGATCAGCGTCATGCCGGAGCGACAGTTGTGCCAGTCATTGGTGCATCTGACAAGACTCACTTGACCAATTTTTCGCACAATCAGCATGCATCGCCGCAGTATCTCACAATTGGTAATATTCAAAATGATATCTGCTGGACAGCTGAACAGCACGCCTAGATCTTTGTTAGGCTCATCTCCTGTCCCCCCGAAAGGTGCAAAAGATTGTGATGACACATGGCATTCTGAGGTTGAAAGTGTGCTGTGCCCACTCCAGAATCTTGACATAACTGGTCCCTGGGGTGAAATGGAATTGTGCTGATCGATTTGAGACACAATCTTATCCTCTTTTGGCTGCCTAGGTCAAGAATTATTCAGAACAAGTCATCATAACACAACCCTCATATGGCTCATGCCCGATGTGTGAAATTCCAAAACATGCGCCAAGTGGCATTCACCTCATTGACCACTAGATAAGTGAAAAGCTCAGCACATTTACTCAGAGATTCTGGACGAAACTGGTATTGATGATCTGCACACTGTTAGTGTTCATTGAATCCGCGACCAGTTCCGGAATTACCCTCTCTCCAATGTCCATCCGCTGTGGCAGCCTGATAACCTGCATTAGCTGCTCTTGGGTTTAGTTAAAGATGTATTGCAATGGCTGCTGAAATACCTGGAGGGAAGAAATGTCAAGGAGCAATTTGACACTTGATTCACATCGGTACCACAATATCCTGTCCTCTACCACTTTTGTAAACCATTTGATTCTGTGAAATGCAGCTCCTGGCAGGAAAATGAAATCTGGGGTATGATCAGAACACTGGCAGTGATTTGCACTCCAATTGTTGACTGCTCCAAGTATGACAGGAAAACTCCGGCAAAAAGAGCTTCCAATGAAATGGCAATGAGAGCAGTGCGGGAATTATGTGAATTCCCTCTACGTGTTAGCCAACAAAATCACTCCGATCCATTCCTTACGGCACTAGACGATGCCCTGAAGCGATTTTACCAGAAGAAGGGTGCTTTGCGAGAACAGAACATTTCGAAGTCTGGAAAGACCAAATTGGTTGAACTCTTAACGAGAGAATCCCATCAGTTCTGAGAACGAAAGATTGATACAATTCATGCTGCAATCGAGGTTCAGGTGTGCGGGGCCGAACAGGTTACTACAATAAAACCAACTGTCATACTCTAATTAGAGTGAATACAGTATGAATAAAACGAAAACAGTAAAACCAATGAAATTTGACGGTGTGCCGGAATAGAGCCCGACAAGTGGCAACCAAATGGTCCGATGCCAATCGGCAGTGGGCCAAAGAGCGATTGGAGCACGTCATCCTTCTAGTGACACCTGTTATACATAAGATTTTTGACAAATTATTCAAACATCATGAGTGACAACTGTTGCAGGATGTCGGGACTAGGGCAAATATGACCTCTGACTGGCATCTGGAAATTGAAGTCCTTCTATTTGTTGCTGAGACTGAAGCCACCATCTGCAGTACCATTGATACGGACTACGTTGTGAATCAGCTTTAAAGAAAGATTTGTGGTATCACATTCGATATTCAGATGTGGTTAAAAAGGAATCCAAATAACATGATCGAGCTTGGAGCTTAGTGGCAGGCAATTGGCTAGCAGGAGGTCCAGAAAACCACCAAACAGTGTCTAATACAATTCGGATATCCAATGATGTATTTTGCAAGCCATATATTACAGTCAACTTGGCGTATCGGTTCTGGCGACAATTTCATCACTGATATTTCTAAATGGCTAGATATCGGCAATCTGAAAGAGGCATATCGATCTACCAACAAGGTCAATTACTTTCAAAGGATGCTCAAGCACAATGACCGGTGTAACGGTCATGATTATATGGAGAAGACACTGTCATATCTTGCCCTGCAAGGCTGGTATGATATTGACTCCGCAAAAGTTGTCAACCTACAATCTGCTGCTAACATACGGTGAAATACTCCGAAAGCCCATCATCCACACCTCCAGCATTGTCAGGAAGGGCCATTATTCTGCCGTGTTTGACAACAGGTACATCATTTGAGAGATACTCATATCTGCAGAGTGGGCAGAAGTATGAAATTAACCACATTCAGAGCTGCATCAGAAGATTTCGGCATCTCCAACATTGGATAGCTATTCCATCCACCAATTGAAGAGGACTGGGGACAAGAAGTCAGTGGACTGGTGCTCACATATGATGAGAATGTACTTATAGACAGCATATTTTTTAAACTTCGGAATGGACTGTTATTCTACCATCAACCATTTCACTGCCCTACATCTGTTGAGCCTCTGGGACTTGATTGCAAGGTAGAATATTCTGATGCCAAACAGGCCATCATGCCTGAATCTCATAACATCTGTGTCCAATATTCAGATGGTGACCTCAATAACACCTTCCAATGGCGACTTTCATCTTTTCCTGTATTACACTTTGGCTGGACTCTACCAAATCAGGTGCTGCAATTTCAGCAGTGCTAGCCCACCAGAAAGACAATATTGACCTTTGTTAAGAGGCGCTAAGAGCCTCAACAATGGATATTACATCCTCCTGCTCATGAATATGGGTTGGTGATTCCAACACGCTACAAATATCCGCATGATGGGGCTGATTGTGTTGACGGGTTCATCTGGGTTGTCAAACAGACTGATATGATGCATATTGTACATGTTGGAGCACGTGTTGGACTGGCACATTTGGAGCGAGAAAATGCCACATCAGATAGAATCGATAGCGTATGGTTTCTAAAATATCATGGGGATTTAGATAACTACTGGACTGCATATTAAGTTTCAATGTCTGAATCAAGGTGTGCAGGAGGAAGATAGTTAGTTGAATTGTACTATTTGATATAAACATTATAATAATCACTCCCAGAGTGTATGGCTCCAGGTTCAAGGTGAACCACAATAGTCTTGGAAATGTGCCCAATACTCCCAATTTCACAAAAAATTTGCACATCCTAATAGTTTGATTTGGAAGCATTTTGCAGACATCTTGACACTCTTCAGGATATTCTTGTACTCTGTTCCACAACTTCCTGAGCATTTAGGAGCACAGGTGTAGTAGTTTTGGAGCACCTGAGAGCACATCGCCTTGCATTCTGCCTCTCTGGGAGCATCTGGAAGCATCTGGAAGCATCAGTGTGGCTGTTCAGAGTTGCTGAGTTCTTCAGTTATGACTTCCAAACCATCTTATATTGTGATGATGTTCTCGGTGTTCATCCCAGTATGAGGATAGTGTGTTTCGTCCCGTCTGCAAGGTCAGTGCCTGTCATCGCAGTGTGAGGTCCATGCCATGCATCCCAGAGTTAGGTAGGTGGCTTTCATCCAGCTGTTATGTTGGTGCGTTTCATCACCTGATAAGGTCGCGCCATTCCCTTGGTGTTCATCCTGGCATGAGGTCTGTGCTATTTGTATCGTGTGATGTAAGCGCCATTTACTGCGTCATCATCGTATAATAAGTTCCATGCATTTTTTGTTAGTCACGTCGATGTCCTGGGGTTACAGCATCCAGCATTCCCATCCAACATAGGTGGCACCATCCATTCGTTGCTTCTCTCCATATATACCTGTAATAGCTAGTGGGGGTATTTCCCAGCATTCTGTATTCGGCTTTACAAACCACAATCCGGATTTCGGTTCCAAATGTGGTGAAACGACAGCACTAGAATACAGAGAGCCTATCATCAACACTCCACCGCCTCTCTCGCAGCATCCAAATGGAATTCATCACAATGAGCAGTTCCAGCTTGAGGAGCATAGAAAGAGTCTGCATTCACATTGTGTGACAAGATGAGATAAAAATGAGAAGATGTCTATCTACTCCAGGGATTGCTGAATATATACTCCCCATCCCTCAGACCATCACCATTACCCCTGAATCTCCATACTCTCACCATCACTCAGTCCATCTGCGTTATACCTGTGTCTCCATATGCCTGGCGCCGGCTTCCCTCTGCCGAGCTGACTGGCTGTTGTGGTGAGACATGCATTTTCCTGCCTCAGCAGAATGTGAAAGTTACAGGAAAGACATATGTAGTGAGATGATAGGCACTCCAGCCATGGTTCATTGTTTCAGAGGAGCCCTTGACACTGTTGATATTTTGGGAGCAGCTGGAGGTAAAGCTCTATCTACATGGCCATTAGTGATTAGCACTGATGGTTGTGATACTGCCCCGGAGTACTGTTCAGACAGATTTGAGTGGGGTCAGTACATGAGTTGGTTTTGGGGTGAGAGTGGCGGAGCCACATGCACATTAGTTCTTGTATATGTGTCAATTAGACTTAGAGATAGTCAGTTAGTTTAGGTCAATGTAGAGATTCAGCACAGCAGACATGGTACAATAGTCAGAGAGTAGATCGCCCAAATAGAGTATATTTAATATCATCACCAATTAGAAATCAGTTATTTGAAACTTCCGCAACCATGACTTGTTGCAGCTAATCTTCAACCCTGGCTACCCACAGACGGCAACATTTTCTTTCAAATCCATTAGTACAGTCCCATTTCAAGCTGGGACCAGTAATGTGGAGATTCTTAGTGGGAACAGCTCAATTCCAACCACATTATGACATATTCTGAAAGTATGTTTGGCACCTTTCAGGGGACATAGGATCGTCTCACTGAGAACCCAGGCGAGCAGTTTTGGTGTGTGAGAATTATCTTTTCGAATATTACAACTTGCCAGATACAGCAGCCAAGGACATAAATCATCTGAAAGATTGGTCAACAGAGTTTTGTCAGCCATAGAAATGGCAGTCACAATTGATGTCCCAGTGGAATGAAAATTATGCTTATGCCACCACCAATTACCTGTATATATCTCACTGCATCTTTGACAGCCCTGGGAGTTAATAAGGTATACCAGGTCAACATAGAAGTGTATGTGACATGGGAGAAGTGTTAAAATGAAATTTGTTCATTGGAAACTAGTCCCACAGTAGAATGTTCTGACAATATCTAGGTTATTTTCAATTCAACAATCATCACCATGCCCCAAATTGACCCAACAGACAATCTTGTACAGGACACCTACTAAATGGAATATGTTGATTTTGAAGTTGTCTAGTTGCCTTGTTGATTGTGAATCTCTCCATGTTTTTGTTGGCTGGTTGAAGGAGTATACCAGTTGAAAGTCATATCCAATCCAAAATGAATGCAATGAACTCCATTGATCTGTGTGCTTGAAATGCATTTTGTACAATCCAGTTGCTTTGCTGTACACTTTCCCCACCTCATATTCCCCTCCAACTACCTCCCTAAGAGACTTTGTCTCCATATGCTCAGGGTACATATCACATCAGACTTTTGAGTGGTTTCATGTTCTACATTTTGAGTATTTTAAGGTGGTGGCGGTATACAACATGCCCTTTCTACTTGGTAGATGATTACTTGACTATTGTGTCAATAGTTAATCTGGTGTACGCACTAAAGTCAAGCGGTGATGACTCATTGCGATCCCAGCCTCCCAGAGGTAGAATTCCGTTGCCTAATGTTCCTTCATTTATCAACAGTAGATGTTACTGTTTGTTGTCAGCCTCATGTCAGTGCATATTGAATGATATCTCATTGGAGATGAAGGAGAAAACATGTTTCTACAGAGTGATAACCATTATCAAGAAATAGTGTGCATACTCCACCAACACAATCTAGGATTATCATATGTTGGTGCATTCAATTCTCTGCCATATTCAGTTGAGAGCAAAATAATTAAGGTTAGAATATCATGTACAGGACCACATTTCACCCCACCAAATATTGGGGAGGGGTAAAACAAAGTCATTGTATAATCAGTTTTCTTCATAGACATGGTTTTATGTATCATATCCCATACAGTAATCCTGTCCATCATCTGCTCAAAATTGTTAGCCAAGCAGCGATGATTTCTTTTGTTATTGCAGCAATCAACATTAATAAAATGAGCATGATATGTTACTTTGATCACCTTTATTAACTGTATCATCTTCTAAAACATTCTGGTATTGTAAATACATCTATACTCAAACCTCAAACAGCTGGTGATGAATATAGATCCTCTTAATATAACAACTTTGCAATTATTATAGCAACCTGTCTGCCTGTATAATGCTCATCAAGATTTGACTGAGTTATAGAATACTTGCTTCACCAACAATCTATACTTGACATGTGGAACCTAATCAGACAATGCTATATAATAAGGTATCGAAATACTACATTTACAACTGTTGCAGTGTGGCACATATACCATGAATTGAATAGAGTTGCAGGTTATTGACATTCAATTTACATGCAATAAACCTTGTCATACTTGCTGTATAATGTAAAGCAGTTGTTGGTTTTCTGAAAATATGATATCATGTCCCTTCTATGTCTTTCATAGTCATGAACCACATACAGGTAAGCTGTGATACAGGAATTGACTATCCTAAATTGATCATATATGAAAGAAAGGCAAGTTGTGACATTGGCTTCAGTATATCAGCCTGGTGTCATGAATCATTGGTCAACTGAACCACAATTAGTCCTGATAACGTTAGCAGATATGAGTGGCTTCAATTCCATGTACAGTTACTACTACATTTAATATACACAACCGTACTCCGAAGTATTCAATGCTTCAGTTTGCTTCTATGTTGATTTTCCACTTTCTTGGTCACACACCGTGTCACTGAATGTATATACACTGCAGAGACTCAAGCTTGCTGCAACAGGTGGTTAGTTTCACAATTGCCACTATTAAAAAAACATTGTAAACTATCTGAATAATTATACTCAAAATGCCTCTATTAAGTCGAGTGCATTCAGCCAACCCACAAATCAGTTTCATCTGCCGCCAGGGTATTGTTACTCTTCTTTACAGTGTCCATTTCCAAATACTCCCCAGTATTACCACTCATTAGAAATGATTATAACACTAATCTGACTCTCCAGCAATGTTGTGATCAGAGGATTCCCTTAATGCAGGCCACAATGGTACGGATATGAATCCCCCTAAGCCCAATGTCCTTACAAGGGACCTCAAATGTTCACTCATAAAATTTCTCTGAACAAGGTATGTTATCACTTCATACCCTTCCAGTACCCCTGCTCAGCCAGAACACAATCCAATCATATTCCCAGCATCATCCAGCTCAACTCCACTGGAACCTCCTTTCAGTGTACCTGTGTAACCCTCCATAAGCCTCTCAACATCATGATTGAAGTCTGCGGCAGAACTGAAGAAAGTATATAACTGCATATTGCAGGGATGTCAGCCTTGTTGCCATTATAACAGCTCTGCTAGGACAACCATTATGCAGATGATGAAAGCAACCATTCTTTACATTGGGTGGTACTGAAAACCATACCCCAATCAGCCTGAAGAAAATTGTCTAAATAATAAGTAATAACAACTTCAGTGCCGTCACCAACTGGAAGGAAGTATGGTTCGCTGGGTGTTGGGAGAACAAGTGTTTGGGTATTATCTGGAAACGAAATCACTTGTACTAGCTGTGAGTTGAGCCCGTATACTGGTCAATAGCAGTTGCAGATTTTGTGGAATGTTCAGGATCAGATTACAATGGGAAAATTTTCATGATGCACAATGGATTCAGCAACTGGTAATAGAGTTGATTTAGATGAAATCTGAAACAGAGGTGAGAAAGGTAACAAAGAAATCAAGTTGAGGTAACAAGTGACCAGCAACTGATGTGGATATGTTTCCAGATAACAGGGTGAGAAGTAATCTCCAGGAGTGACCAAATAAAACTTTCATGATGGTGATTGGCTTGATACAGAATGATAACATCATTTATACATACCACAAGCGACTCCAAAACATCAACATTGATATGAATTACTGGGTGGTATTTATTGGTTTCTTCAAAAATAATCATTGTCCAACAGAGCCATACAACCTGACAACAATATACAGGTGCACCTTTGAGTAGCAAGAATTGGATGATAACAGTATATGATTATACATGCCCAGGCTATCAATGAATGCACAATGATATGTTCTAATCATGTGCAACTGAGATTTGTCAAATACCTTTAAGTTGACAGTGGAATACAATTTGGGGCTAATTTTTGGCAGAAATAATGATAGTTGCAGGGAAAAAGTGTACACAGTAAATATTCAGACCGGCTAGAATATCTCCAGCAAGCTTTCTTACAGGTCGATATACACAATTCCTAATTGTTATACATAGACTTCAGAGTGTTCACAGCAGATTGAAAGAGAAGAGGATGAGGAGACTTGTGGGCAAAAGAATCGTTGTACTATTAAAGTACATTTTGATTCTTAGAATGGAATTGATTATATTCCACACATACTTGTTCTTTCAATTGCTAGTCAATGAAATACCTAATATTGAGATGGATTTCAAGCATGCCCAAGTTTGACCACATCTGTCCAACTAATCTTGGAGCAACTGAGAGATTGACAATAACAAAAAGGAAAAAAAATTGGCACTCAGGAGGTTATGCAGCAACTTGACAGTGAGGTGGTTCTTGATCCAGATAATAGCTGTTCAGTATTAAAGAGAATTTCTATACCAATTAACAAAGAACTGGAATGGTGGTATCTGGATACAGTACTCATACTGGCAAATACCAATCCAATTCACCGGTTGCAATACATCGGTTCACCTGGCACCAAGTATGCAATTCCAGCCCTGCGAGCAATGAAGATTCTATTGCACCAAGTTTGGTCAATCTGATGCATCCAAATGAAAAGGGCTTGGAATTCTGATATGCCATCAGTTTAGATGGCATGTGAAATGTGCCTAGGTAAGACATTTATATCTGTACCAGTGGCATTGATATGCAAACTACTGACCAAAATGGTTGTTGTGGGGTTACCACAATCAATTTGGACAGAAAGTACCATTCATGAGTGGGTGAATATGAATGGCAAATTACTATAAATAGTACAGTTCGATTCTAGTCTCAAGTCAAAGTTTCACTGGAAATGAGTTTACTGTTTGATTGGTGATACTGGATAATGTTGCTGCATACATGTACTCTCAAGCATCCCAGGAATGATATTGGGATCCAAATTGATATTGTACAGACACATGTTTCCACAGTAAACCAATTTAATACACTCTAAGCATACTGAAAATGAGAATGGTCCAGAGGTTGTGTACTGCATGACACAAATTGCAATGTCCTGGACAATCATGAGTTGCTCATAATTGACACTTATATATGGGATTCCACTGGGATATATTGCAATGGAGAATATACACCTCATATATAGTGAGTAGACCTAGAATATGGAAACTAAACTGTAGACCCATGTAGAAAGATACCATTCACAAACAGCTTCAGATCTATGGAGTGTACATAGAGACCATGTTTTCTATTTCTGTATAGATTCAACAGCCAGTGATAATTGCAATGACCTGTCTACACAATAGTATAACAAATAGCCATTGGATAATTTGATAGATTTTTCAATTTTCCAAAGGCTGACAGATAAATTCATGCACTCAATTCCCAACTACGCAGCTGAGTATTTTGAACTGAAATACGACAAAATATCAAATCAATGCTTCCTTACAAACTCAAAAGACATGATAATACCTTCACCAATTTACCTTCTCTGTAAAAAGTAGCAATTCTTTTTTCTCCTTTTGGCCAGATTTCTTATTTGAAGTGCTGGCTAACAGTATTTTGCAGATAATGTGGACATTTTCTACATATGAACAGAAATTGACTACAATGATCACCAAGATGTATAGCAAAAATTTCATGGTTTGCCAATCCCACTGTAGTTGAAACTACACCTGTAGTGGACAAAACAGTTCTTGATCTTACAGAAACAAACCATGTGGTAATACCTTTGAAGTTCTTGGTTTTGAATTACCAGCACCAGCCATTTGAACAAGTTGTCTGTATGGGGCAAAACAGAGTTCCATACAAACAACTAGCTTAATACTAATCCCAGTGGCTATGAAAAACAAACCAGTAATCAATAATCTGGAGTTGCCCAAATGAAACTCTTGAATTGCTTGACAAGTTGACTTAACATTACCAGTGTCATTATTTACTGTACTGTAGATTTCTATTAAAACAATACCATCCCACTGCTGGAATTTAGATATAAGTTACTATGAGATTGTGAAGATAAAAATCATTAAAGATCATCGGGACTGTGAAATTCTCTTGAACTATTCTACCAATACAATCTCATGTACTAATACAACCGTCAAAGGTGTCATGTATATGTTACTGTTGTTGATCAATAAATCGTTTTTCTTGGTCATATTGAAACTTATCAAAGATTGATGATGGACCAATTTCTTTGATTGATTTGAGTTGAAGTGGGTTTCTACTTGGTATTCATGATGATTAAGATTGAATATGTAATAAAGTCAAATGATGAAAATTTATGTGGTAGACTGAAACAAAGCCCCATTTCGACATCCAAAATCTTTATCAACCATGCCTACAGGTTTATGGTATATGGTGGATTAAACTATATCTTGCTGGCATTGTTGCACTGATTCAAACTTTGCTGGGTAATATGTCTGTCATTGTAAGAAAAGTCAATATATGACTTGGCAGTGGGTATAGTAAAAAGGTCCAGACTATCCTCTTTACAAGACACTCTATCAATGAGGAATTGTACACCATGAATTGGCAACAGTGATTCAGGTATTTGAGTAATGGCTGATTTAGGGTGTACTTGAAATTTAATACCTGGTACAAATTTGAAAACTCAATAAATTAACAAATCTAAAACAATTACTATTGTGTTTGCCAGACACTCCCTCAAACTTCTTGAGTGTTAATATACCTGACCAAGAATAGCATGTTTCAATCACACTTCAAAATGGACACTATATAGGGTAGTTCATATTGCAGTATTATATTTTCCAAGATGGTACATGTATTCCAGGCTCATTAGTAACTGGAGTAGCTGAATATTTTGTAGCTTATAATTGAAGGTCATATACACTTGGGACAGACCATCCTGTCTGGTTTGATATTCTCGGATGGGATACTGCTTGTATATTGAATGGATCAAGTTGACTTTTGCAATCTGTAATTTATTATTGCTATATTATTCAGGTCCAGGCACATCTCAGAACATTTAGTCTACCACTGGAGCATGCATATCTTGTTCATTCTGCAATTGAATCGATCATTCTGCTTCATTTCCAGTATATTTAGTTTCAGAACAACTTGTTTTTAGTCAGTGATGTCAGCATTCACAAATTCTGATTTATCAGATACTGTTATTTGAGGTGCAGGTGGCTAAGTACATGTGGCCTCAACTAATGTCATACTCTTTACCTAATCTGTATGTAAAGGCCACTACTATATTAACTTAACAGTGATACTCCAAGCCAACTATCCTGTGGAGATACATCGTCGCTGCACACTAACTCTTAAATACATAGCTCAGACCAATTAGTAATCTCACTTAGCTGGATATTGATAAGGTAGTGTATTTAGTTACATATTACTAGGATGCTAAAATACATTCAGTAGTTTGGACTCTATCGAGAGAGGTGCAGCTTGAGAGAGAAAATTTCTCAATACTGTTTCTCCTCAGTAACTCTGCGGATAACTAGCAACTCCCACTCACCCATTATACCCTAATTTATCAAAGAGGCTTACATTTACAACACTTGAAATACAGACTGAACTGGATGATGACTGAATTGTACATTTAGACCTTCAACTACCAGAACTCAGAATACATTATATCTTGCAACAACAATCATGAGAGCCCTGAGAGAGAGGAGTGTGAACAAGTAGTCTCTGTTTAGCAACTTGGTAGCTGACCACCTGCTTCAATGAGGCTAAAGTTTATAATGAATCATTCATTGTCCTAGCTGGTCTCCCCCAACTGCCATAACGCAAGTTTGCATAAGACTCAATTTGTGAAGAAGCCTTCAGTTAAGACATGTTCGCTTCAGAGAATGTGAGAAACTATCAAACCAAGCTGAATCTGCAATTTGAACTGTTGCATTGAATCCTAGATACATAGCGAATAGTCAGTCAATTGTTATTCTGCAGAGTAATATGTGATCATTTATCTGCCTACAGTGTGTTGAATCGTATATACTACTTTCATTCACGACGATTATTTTATGTCAACTGTGTTACAGGGAAACTGAGTACGAATTTGTTAGTATTTGATTCATGCTTACAAGATATTGAATACAGAATATCAATCTAACTGAGTATTTATACCAATTTGCTGGCAATCTTAGTATAGGCAACAACTTGTATGAAGCTGATTTTTTCTGAATCTTCATCATACTGTACAGTTCTTTATTGATATTGCGTCTCTCTGTACTGTACCCAGATGTTCTATCCATGATGATAATGACAAGATTTTTGCGAAGGTATGCTGCAGGGTAAACTCAAATGAATGCATGAAAGTGAAGTTATGTCTATGATATTACCTTACGAACTGCTAATAAAGCTGCCACAATCAAATGTAACAGAATATTGTAAACATGCGATATCAATCTTATGGATATGCAACATAGAGTAATTCCTATTCGTCCACTCTCAACCACAATCTCCATCTGAACTGTTCCAATACCACATACAACGCTTCCAACTCTCCCCATGTTTTGGATATTCTCAAATTGGCACCAATTCTATCACCTGCAGTAACTTGATGACCTCAAATTCCAGTCATAAATACTATCGGTCAAGGAGTTTCATGGCCAGCCAATCACAATCTACATCTGCAAAGTGTATTTTATTCGCTGGGAATGTCCAGCAGTGTGTCAGAGAAGGTGGAGTGTAAACTTACAAGTATCAATGTCAGGAGTGAATCAGACTGTAGTAGGGTATTCCCACCAGCCTTCAGAGATACCTGAATCTCAGATGACTGCCACAGGAGGCCCATGGCAGAGATTATAATAAGTTGGGGAACACATCCAAGTGCCAGAGAGACCTTTGGTTGCATCTGGACAAGTCCCCCACCTGGTGTGGGAATCCCAAACAAACTCTAAGAGATGCCAGGGTGGTTCTGGATATTCATTCAGAGAACTGAAGGGTTTATCTGACACTTGCCAGATATATCCAAGCAATGGATTGCCCTCTATGGCAAACATGATGCATGGAATATAGTTTGCTATGACTTCTTAAGTATACTTCTAGCAGCTATCATCTTCTTCAACATACAATTTTTTACATTGCTACTTTATGGAACCCAAGACAACAGTAAGTGAGTAAAAAATAAAAGCATGTACACCGCAGCAATAACCCAACTAAGCAATTGTATGATAACAATTGAAGATGGTGTCAATGGCTTCCACTAGATCTCCCATCTCATCAGCAGTGACCAAACCAGGAACACAGAGTTCATCACCTATGCAAATGAGCTGGAGTGACTCCTTGGATTTTCTGATGATTTGCACCTGGCAACTGAGTTACATTCAATTCCAACATTGTTTGGCTTGATTTGTAACATCTAACAAAGGTGCAATAAGATGTTAGCTAGCTGAGAATAGAAATGGGGTTTGAAAGACAATATAATATATTTGGGTGAAAAATGGAAGCAACTGGCAGCAAAAGAGTAAAGCCAAGATGGGGAGTGCTGTGTGGAAAAGGGAAGTATACAGCAGCTGATAAAGGAGTGCAGAATGGAATAGAGGAGAGCCAATCCAGGCTGAGAAGTGCTGATCGGGATCAAGGTGATTCTATCGCAGCAGATGAGTACCAATACTTGCAGAGATGTTCCGATGAGCCCTGGTATGGAGCATGACCCAAGTGTCAGGGGGGCCAATCCAGACTGAGCACCACTAATGGGGATTTCATGGTACATATCCCAGCAGAGAACTGTGGCAAAGGGGAGCATGGGGGCAGGGAGTGTACAACGAACTATAGCAGCAACAATCCAGACGGATGAGCACCAATGAGATCAAGGTGCACCCATTTCAGCGGAGGAACTTCCAATCAGCAGGTATCTAGTGTGCAATGTGATGGATTATTACAATGCTGAGGACCGCTGACCGGGAGTGTGGTGTGCTTTTCTTTGTGCAGCTATGTCCAAAAGGGATGGGGTGATGAGAACCAGCCCACCAGTGTGTTGAATGATGAGAGTGGCTGCTTTCAGAGTAAAATTTATTTCAGGGGAAGTGCAAAATTGAACACAATATTTGTATAGAGAAACATAACCACAACATTGTTCCAGTGGCAGATACAGACAGCACAAAATGTATAGCTACAGCCCCCAGCACTGAAGTGAGTCGAGCAAGTAGTTTAAAGAAGTGGGATATAGCAGGCTAGGGCTCAAAGCAATTGGCAGTAAGGAAGAATTGAGGGTGAACTGTATCCAGAACACCCAATCCAGTGAATAATAATGTCATATTGTCCATGACTTTTGAAAAGTAAGCATTGTCAGACAGGAGCTCCCTAACCTGCATCCAATGATTTGAATCACATCATAACTTTGGCCTTGTATTGCAGGCAACAGTTCAACAAGCTCTGTCTGCCAACCACTCTTGAATAGAACAAAACTTGAATCTTATCAATGTGTAAAGGTCCAGTCAATATTATAAGTCTGATAGAGAAGTGTCAAACAGAATTCAAGACTGACGGCTTCTCATGTTTGTGAATCTGTATTAAGAGATGGACTGCCAGGGAATTGACACCCTGATAGTGTACCTACAGAAGCACCAGCATATGCACACTAACAAACCTGAGCATCAATGGCTTGTTCCCAAGCCACTTCAACCATCGAGTACTTCTCATCAGATTCAATTGGCCAAGGAGTCTTTGTGAATATGATTACCTCCATCAACCTTTTAGCTACCTCAAAAGACACCCAATGGTATTGGGGAACATTCTGAACTCCACTGGCCTTTGGATTTGGAACATTCTGATCTCCACTAGATTTGGGTGGGGGGTGTGCCTGGGCAGTGGGACAGTGAGATTTGCATAATTTGTTGTGAAGGGTTGACTTTTGGCATTTCAGCAATGGTGGTGCTATTGCCCCAGCCGGATTGCGGGAATTTTGAAGTGGAGCATGAGCAATGACAGTATCACCATGGGTCGATATCTTTGGGAGTGGAACCCCGGTAGTTCATACTGTGTTGTCATTGTGTGGCTCATCTAGAAGTAGAAAGTCCAGTGACTGATTCAAAATGTCTTGGTTGATGTCTAAAGACAAGATGGACTCCTCAGTATTGCTGTTTTCATCATCACCAATCTCCTCATCCATATCATCAATTTGCTTCATGCATGCCGTCTTGGACATTCCTCATCTCAAACACAATGATTGAAGGCAGAGATGGACGTGGGTAGGAAGTCAAACATTTGATGGGCAATGAAGTTTGTCTGCTGTCTTGATTACAAGTGCAACTGCAAGTGCTCTCTCCAGGTGTGCATCTCAATGCATCTGTGAATACCGATTCCCCACCGGGCTACAGCAATGGTTTGATTTGAACATATCCAGATTGATGTTGGTGAATGATGAAAGACAGTGTATGTCCATGACATTCAGGATGAAGTTCGACAAATTATCATGAAATATGGTGCAAGCAGTTGCACATTGTTGAGGAGGATGTTATGCAAGACACACCTTGAATGGATTGAAAAGTGATAGCTACTGTGGTTCATATGTATATCAGGGATTGCAGTGGAGTATTGCGAATTAGAATGTACAATGTACTCGAGAATAGATATAGTTCTAGTGCACAATACTGAACGATACCACATCTATCAACAACACTGTATGTGGAAGTAGTGCTACCAACGGTTCTGGACCGTTGGTTCAGGTCCGGGTTCTAGTCGAAACCGAACTATTCTCAAGTTGGCAATCTGGGTTCCCAATGCACCCGAACTGTCGAATCGGGTACAGTTCGATGGCAATCTCCCAACCCATCTGAATCAGGTGGGCTGTCAGTGGGTCTCCCAGCGGGTCCATCTGTAGATTCAGATAACACACTTGTGTTTGCAGTTTGATAATAGTATCTTATTAAAATCACGTATTCAACAGCCAATAATCTCTTTTTGCATGTTTTGCAGTGTGTGAAGTCAATTATTTTGGAATCTGTGTTTTGCCTGTAATATGTTCTATTTTTGCCTCTAAAGGCGGTCAATAGTTCTGTTATGAACACATATATCTGCACAATGCCATGATCAACCAACATGCAAAACCAAAAATTGTTGTCACTCTGTTGCCACTCATTCTGTGGATGTGGTAACGTATATCTCAAGCTTTGTTTCAGTCGAACAGGCCACCATTACTTCGAATACACATTGTTACCCCACAGTGTCCCTCACTTTGGCCAAGATGCAAGACCAAAAATTGTTGACACTCCATTGAGGCTCATATTCAGAATGGGGCAGGGAGCCTTTCGCTATCATTTTTGCCACTTAAGACAGCCGATACTTCGTTTGAGGATGTTTACAACCAATCCCCAGTTGCATTACCCAGGATGTAAGACAAAAAATCATTGATGCTCCGTTGATGCTCAGTTTCAGGATTGGGCAGGGAGTGCATTGCTATTGTTTTTGCCTGTAAAAGCGGCCAATACCTGACTTATTGATGTTTCCAACCAATCGCCAGTTAGATTACCCAAGATTCAAGACCAAAAATTGTTGACTCTCCATTGATGCTCATTTCCAGGATAGGGCAGCGAGCCTGTCGCTATTGTTTTTTCATCTGAAGGCAGCCAGTACCTCATTTATGGATGATTGCAACCAATGGCCACTAAGAATAACAAAGAGGCAAAGCCAAAAATCATTCACGCTCCATTGACGCTCATTTACAGAATGGGGCAGTGACCATGTCGCTGGTTCTTTTGCCTATAAAGGCTCCGAGTCAGATGGTGATGCATGACAGCAACAAAATCTCTTTTCAATTACTGTACCAACACGACTACAAATTGTTGACACTGCGTTAATGCTGATTTGAATGTATTGTCCATTTACAATCTGCTGCCATCGATGATTTGATTCATAAGGATTTGACCATATGAGGTGCCTTCTTGCCACATCAAGACATGGCCCTTTGGCAAAACCGATCCCAGTAATATTCTTGCACTGGTCACTCTCATTCAATTAAAATTGATATATCTTGCCAAATGATTCATTTTGCCCGCTCTCTTTCTGTTAATTAACCAATATTCACATGCGACTACTCAATATTCTCCAATGATATTTCTCTAGATGGAATTCTTAGTCAAACAACATAAGCAACCTCGTGAAAATACATTGACGCATTCTGTCCTACTTTTTTTCTGTTCTCTTTGTTCCTCCTGATTTCCATTGTATTGACCGTCATTGACACCTTTTCAGCCTTTGTCTTTGACCTCCATGTTGGCCGAATCAATCCGGGAACATTGGGTGCGGCACTCACATCCCACTGGACTGGGATATCTGCATCGTCGATGCCATTGTCAAGAACTATGACGGATTCATTTTCTGCCTCCCAGTCGTCTTCACTGTCATTTGAATTATGGAAGTCCCCATTCCAGTCAAACCAATCGTTGCTGTCCAAAATGCTTCCAGGTGAACTACCATCATCACTTACTGCTCGATGGCAGTCGATTCTTTTGATTCTGCGCTCATTCAACAATTGAGTTCGTCCTTCAGGGAAGTCCTTTGCGGACAAAGCTGGTGGCACAGGTGATCTTTCTGACAATTCAAATGCAGCCGCACCATCATCTTCGAAGTTTGGCTATGACACCTTGACAATCTCTTCAGTATCTGAAATGTATCCTACTGCAGTCATTTTCTTGTTTTGAGCGCAGGATTTCTTTTGTGTAGCACGTAGGTTTTGGCTGCCCTGCCACATCTCCAAAACCTCGAGGGCCTTAGCCATTCTGTGCAATTTCCTTTACTCCACCTCTCTCTTCATTTCAATCATTTTCAGCAGTTGTCATATCCGATGCTGGGTCATCACCTGCCCATATCCCAGTATTGGCTCATGCGACCAGCCTTACCATGACCTTTTCGCAAAGAGTCTTGCCTGTTGTTGTTGACTGACTCCAGCCGACAATGTCTTGCCCCAGGGAAAAACTGGACTCCACTCTGACACCATGTGGTATGATAGAGAATACATTCCGTGCCACATTGGAGTGATCGGCGTACTTTGAGTGGGTTTCCTATTGTTGACGCCACCAGTCGGTGATATTCAGTAACCAGAATGTACTGCTAAACTCCCTAGGGTCGGAGTGGTAATCATTATCATCCAGATTCATTTGCCCCCAGTTCTGGGGTAATTCAGGCGGTGAATTCAAATGGTGCCTGGCGGCTGACAATAAGAGTGCTGCGCAATCACTTCGTTCGGGTGTCATTTAAGCCATATTTTCTTGCATTGACTATTCTTCAAGATTTGTTGGACAAATATTATCGATCATAAGATGATTGACCAGATCTAGAAGCCAGTGCAGAGGGGAACGGATTGTTGCACATTACGCTTTCGGGTTCAATGACTGGCAAATGTGTATGTTCGGCACAGTATACATTCTCCACATACTTCAGAAACGCCTCCTGGTATTGGGTAATATAGAAAGTCTCAACCTCAGAATTGATATCCATTCCCATATCCCACTTCCAAATTGATTGCAACTTCCGGAAAGGATCACTGATATCTGCTGAAATGACCAACATACCCATCATTGGAGAAACTTCAGCATAGTATTTGCAAAGCGTCTGTCGCGCAAACTTTACTGCGAAGTATAAGGCTTCCTTCCATTGAGTCCTCTTCTTAGCTAAAGCCTGCATAACACCATCCATATGATGGAACATGTCATTGTACACAGTGATAGCATGATTTGTGGAACTGTATGCGTTTTCGACATCATGGTCCAGTAACGGAATGGCCTCAAAGCTTCCATGATGTACTTAATGATGGTCCATTCATCCTGAATTGGAAAGAGTGCGCGGCAATGACTGTATTTTGGATTCTTGAGCCACTCTGGGGTGAATTCTCATAATCTGAACACTTGCTCAGGCAACTGCAGTGTTGAATTCCACCGGGACTCCACATCCATATTCCTTAGTAATGCGATTCATACATTCGCATTTTGACAGGCAGTGAACTTATTTCAATGACTGGGTGTCAGCATAATCACTACAGCAAGCATTCGCTGCTATATGAAGGTCAGTTTCAGGAGTTTCAAAATATTTTGAAATACGTACATTCACAATTATCCTTGCTAAACCTAGTCTTATGGCCGACACCTTGTTGATTCTAGCATTGCTCTCTTCACGAAGTCTTTGACTCTTTCTTATGACTATTCTTTCATTCTCTCCAGATTGCTGATCACGCTCATGGGCTTCCCAAGACTTGGTACGGCCTTTTACACCCAGAGTGCTCATGAGTGCACCTAAAGCAAGCTGAATGACGTGCACCATGCATGGTGCGCATTTGCTCAATGCAGGCCACTCGATTCCGGAAGCATTAATGATTGATTGTAATTTACTAGTCATTGAGTGATGTGAGCAACAATTATCGGTTGTAATTCCACGTAAATGGCTGGTGTTAAGCTCAAAACAATCCAGAACATTTTTCAAATGTACGGCTACCCGTGCTCAAGTATGCTGACTCTTGACCTGTCATCTGTGATTAAGTTTCGAAATATGAGAAGAATAGGCTCACAACCTCATTGGATGCAAGTTGTGCCTGTTGAAATGCCCAATTTTGATCCATATAGTAAGCAATGACTGACATTATGGCTAATTTGTTCCTCAGTGTCCACCCATCTTGAGCTAAACTAACTTTATTCCTTGACGGCAATTGCTTCTTATTTGAATCCACTGTCAGCATGTAATCCCTCCAGCAAATGGTACTCAGCATGCTGGCGGACCGTCGTACCAACTCGCGTCTTGATGCATTATATGAGTGTTGTAGCTCGAGGTTTGATATAGCATTCCATGGAATGTGAGTGCAAACAACTCCAAACGTGAGGTAGCGATTGGAGGTGTTTTGGTGACATTCCGCTGTTTGAACGGCGTTTGCTGCCTGTTTGGAGCTTTATGTCTGTCAATTCAGTTAATATGGATAAAGCCTAAATGTGAAATATGAATTTGCTTTGCAAACTTACTATTGTAATTCCTTGACTTCCTTGCCCCTTCAGTATAGCTAAAGCTGTTTCATCGATCTTTGAACTAGTCAATTCAGTAACTTCCGACTTGGTTAATTCATACAACTTTGTGATGTACAAGTTTGCCAGCAAGTGTTTCCCCATTGACCCAGTCCTTTGTTCTGATGGATGGCGAAGAACTTGATGACAGATGATACATATGGTGCCAGGGCTGCCATTTTCCTACATTCCGCAGTGTAAATACAATCACCGCAGCAGCGCGTGCCTAGAATTATTCCCAGAAATGGGGTGCTTCAAGTCTGCATTCATTGAGGCCCACCAAGCATCAAATATGAGTTGCGAAGTGAGGTCACTGAGATCACGAATACAGACACCATCATTTCCGGACAATATCAAGCCCTCCTGCAACGAGGTATTTCAAGAGTTATTATTTGACATCATGGTAGAAATTTGAAAGCTGGGTAATTTGACCAGCGAGATTGTCAAAAGTAACGTTATAGTAAAGCAGGAAGCTGGTTCTTAAATATTGACTCTGGAGCTACAAGCAGGAAAAAGGTCAGACCTGAGAGACATCGCATGCATATTTGAGAAGTGGAATACAAAGACATATTGAAAAGACTGACCGTTAGTAACTCAATTTATGAACAACACAGCGCTGTTCGTTGGTGTGTAGCATACTCAGCCCCCACATAAACTGTTGACGCTCCATTGGCGCTCATTTCTAGGAGGCTGTTCCGACACAGTCACGATCATTGTGGCCTATGAAGGTGGCCGATAGTTCGATTATGGGTCAACACCGCTTCATAGCCATATGATTATCGAAGATTCAAGACCCAAAATCGTTGACACTCTGTTGACGCTCATTTTTAAGAGGTAGTAGGGATATTGTCACAAGTATTTTGCACATAAAGGCGGCCGATACTATGATTATTGGTTAACAAAATTGCATAGCCATTTGAATATCCATGATGCAAGACCAAACATTGTTGACGCTCTGTTGATGCTCATTATTAGGAGGTAGTAGCGACATCATCACTACCAGTTTTTCACTTAAAGGCAGCCGATAGCATGCTTATGGGTTAACACCATTGCATAGCCATTGGATTATCCATACTGCAAGACCTAAAATCATGGACGTTGCATTGACATGCATTTTTGGGTGGTTGTAGCAATATCATCACTAGCATTTTTGCCTATAAGGAGGGCTAATACTGCGATTATGGGTTAATGCCATTGCACAGCCCAGTGATTATCCAAGATGCAAGACCAAACATCATTGACAATCCATTGACGCTCATTTCTCGGATGCGGCACACAGTGTGTCGGTTTTGTTTCTTCCTTTAGAGACAGCGGATTAATCATCTTGAAAAGAGGGTAACTATCGAGCCCTTTGATTGCCGAAGGGGTAAGACTTGAAATCGTTGACACCCCTTCGACGCTCACCTGAAAGACATACTAACGGTCATTGGATGCTCAACAATTGTACGCATAATGCAGATTGTCATTATTGACAGCCAATACATCGTTTCTATGTATAAACATTTCCATCTAAAAGCTTCGAGGCCTATCAGTTTCTGAACCACCACTATGAATGTGATCTGAGCGCTGAGTGACGTAGGCACATCGCATTTGGGCGCTTTCAGCCACCAGTTTGCGGCATATAGATTCATCAACTAGTTTTTGACAGATATGGCCTGACTTCCTCACCATTCCTTACCCAGCTCCTTCTACTCGATTTTCATGATGTATCAGAAGCAATTTTCAAAATCTCCACCATGTGTAGCAGGTGTGAGCAGTGAGTTATTCAGTCGGATACATGGATTAATGCAGCATGACGGCGGTCAGTCATCTAGTTTCACATTGAGCATTGAGCACTCCTTCTATGACTCGTACGACATCACTAATCTAAATTTTGTTAGTAAATGTTGTCTCAAACTCTGGTTGTCCTTTCACTCGTAACCGTAACAGGCAGGACAATATCCTGTTTGTTCGTCATCCATCAACTTGATTTGGAGTTTAGAACTTTGGCATAGCCTGAACGATCCTTGCACATGCACTGACGAATTATCATGGCTCCCAATTTGGTCACTGAAATCCAGAAAAAGCTGACAGGTAGGAAAGTGGGTACACGAATTGCTTTTCACCGAGAGACATCCTCAAATCAAACTGTTTGGCTATCCACTCCTCGGGCAATGCAGGAGCCGTTACTATTCCTATGTCCGAATCCGCTTTCTGTAAGGAAAAAGCTTGGGTCGCAATATGCGTGTATAAATGGTTACGGGTTCAGCAAGCTTGGAATTCTTGTTCCGTGACGTATTGCGCGCCGCGTCAGGCAGGAGAGATGCTATGTGTTTGTATGAATGCATTTTCTCAGAACCCAGTCTGATTTGACTACTTCCTGGTCGAGAAGTCCCTTGCGGCATTTGTGATATTCCTGTGACAATATCATGAGTCTGCATATGATGTCCAAATGTTGTCGCTGATGGTGTGGCTGCAGTTGTATCTGTTTGAGGGTTGACAATGGCTGGAACCCTCAATTGAGCCATCCCGTACTTCATATCTCCCTCACGGGAGTAGTCGGCCACGTTTCAACGTCCCGGTTCCGTCAATTCGTCAAGCCTCATCTGCTTCTGCCGAAATCTCTCCATGGGTTGCTGTACCATTTTGGAGATGGTGCCCATCACCTAGCCGGGTTTGTCATCTTCACTCAGGTCGCCCACACTCTGTATCCTCTTCATCATCTACCTCCTCTTCCCCATCCTCAGCATCATCGAAAGTTGCAAGTTCTCTCAGACTGTCTCCGATAAAATACAACATCTCCTCAGATGGTTTTACAGGCTTTCTGATTGGCGATCCTGCCGTTTCAGCATTTCTCATATCTTCCTACTGTTGCATAATTGCTGTCTCTGCGTATTAAACTCGCTTTCTTGCCACAGGGGTCTCTCTCTCCACATAATTCTCCATCCATTTCTCTTTCTCTTCTGTGCTCGAAAAGTGGGTTTCTTGTCTTGTCTGTTGTGAAAGTTCCTTTTCAGATTGTAAGCTGCGCAATGCTCCCAATGCTAGGATCCTTTCTGCCTCCAAACCGCTCTTGCCTTCATTCAGGTGATGAGGTTGTCGTGTTGAAAGCTTGGTCGATTTGCCGCATTGGCCTGCCAGAAGTGGTGAGAGGTTCTTATTTGGAGCATTGACCATTGTATTCTGAGTTGACTTTGTTGTTGGGTAAGATGTTGGATGTTGCAAGATACGGACCACATGGAGGCAAGCTGTGTCTTTTCTGTCAAGGTTGGTACATTTGATGAACTTGAACAAAGCAAAAAATGCGTTTTAACCATGACTTCATCGGGAATAGTAATGCTAACCATATAACATGGGTTCGTGCTTAGCTTGTGTTTCATGTAAGATCCTGGGGATATCTTGAGACGAACATCACCAGACATCCTCTCTGTCCGAAGAATGTCCTTTTAATACTCGTCAGACATGTGATTTCATCTGTCGTTAACCACAATGTATCAATGTAAACAAACAAACCACATCAGGCCAACTTACTGCGAATCGCGGGATGGTTAGTAACCTCTTCAACCGGCAGCTATACGCTTTAGGATTCCTCTTGAGCAGAACCTGCAAGTTGGCTGCCACTCATTTTATCTTGACTTGAAGCTAACTATATATTCCTCAAGACTTGCCTCTTCTTTTCATTATTATCTTCCTCTCCTATTCCACATCAGCAAATCATGGCTCCACAGACACCTCAGCCAGCTGCGAGCGGATACAAATCGAGCCGAACAATGGGTGCTTTATCCAATGCGCCACCTGCTGAGACGCAGCCACACTGCAGACACAATTGAGTCCGCCACAAGGCTGCCAATGCAGCCACCTACCTATGATCTGGGACTCAGAGATAAATATTGTCCGTAATACCAGAAGCAGCAGGAATCAGAAGCAGAATGCGACAGGATGTGAGTGTATCCAGATCGTGGTAGACGGACATGAACTAACAATATAATCATAAGTTGGTGTACATAGAGAGCTACGTAACCAATTTATCACTACCTGTAGTGGCAAACCTGCATGGTCAACCAAGGCATTTGTATGCACAGTCCACAAAATGGAACATCATGATATTGTCAGTTGTTGTATTTTCACGGACGAATTTCTTGATAAGGGTCCTGGGGAGTGGGCAAAACCAGCCATCAAGACTTGAGAGGAGGCTACCGAGTCGTATGTGGTTGAGGCATAGCCGAATCCCACTTATAGAAGCAGCAACTAATTTCTTGTAGTTTTTCAACAACTCCGCAACAACAACAAGGCAAGGAGGTCGGGAACAGCTAGAACAGTCTGACATGCGCCTGGCGTTGAATATGGACAAAATGGCCAAAGGAGGGATTTCACGTGCCGCAATAGAGGAAACGTAACACCTGGTCAGGCAAACTTGTGCTGCAGTCCGTGAAGAGATGAAGCAGGGAGTTGAGTCTCCTTGGCATCAAAGGGTGAAGGCTGTGATGGAAAGACACCGGGCAATGGTTTATTAATATCCAACTGACGGCTGCCTTCCTTTCCAAAATGGCACACCAAATAATCCGCAGACTCACTGGAGGTGCAGAGGAATGGGTGCACCTCCTGCAGAATCGGCACCACCTCCCCCCGGAAGGCCATTTGCGCTGGCTGGTGACAATGCAGGAGCTCAAAGTTCCAAAATCGAAGGTGTGCCACCCAGGTATGTGTATATACATACTCCTCTTCGCAACGCTCAATTGATCAATCGCGTTGCTTATGCCAAGGTTCACAAGCGTGATGCAGATTGTATTCCAGATTTACCGACTGATGAAGGAACATACAGTGGTCATTACACTATCTGCTGCATGGTGATGCAGCTGACATCCATTTTGCAGATGACAGCAGCGTGTTGAGCGAACCTGACAGTGATGATGAGCATTGATCAAAAGGAACGGGATTTTTGAACATTATTATTATGTACAATTAGCGGACGCTTTAAAGTATATTTTAAAGGAAATATTTATATGCATCATTAAAGAACAATGTAGTGATAAAGGAAACAGTACATGAGGATGATCGAATGGCTGTTTGGCTTCTAAATGCGGCCAATACTATAATTATGTATAACAATGACCAAATTATTCATTAATTACCTCACTTACAATATGAAAAATGATTCACACTCTGTTGAGGCTCATATTTAGATGATAGTACTGATGTCATAGCTAGCATTTTTGCCCATTCAGGCGGCCAATACAATCATCACGCATTAAAATAACCATGTCTCTGATTAATTACCTGAGGTACATAACCAAAAATCGTTAATGCGCTGTTGACACTAATTTTCAGAATCGGGCAGGGAGCATGTCACTGTCTTTTTTGCGTATAAAGGCGGCCTATACCTCCTGTATGAATGTCTGCAACCAATCGCCACTCAGATTACCCAAGATGCAAGACCAGAAATTGTTGACGCTCCGTTGACTCTCATTTTCAGGATGGGGCAGGCAGTGTATCTCTCTTGTTTTTGATTATTAAGGCAGCTAATACGTCCAAAATAGACAATGACATACCAACCTCAATATTTCGCGATTAGCAGCAGAATACCTGAATGCGACCATAAATAGAAAACCCATTGACCAGAATCTGAGATTGGAACGGACGGGTCTAGCCTAAGCCAGCAAAACCCGCGGGTCAACAGGTGGGGGTCGAGGCTTGGCCTGCCCAGAAGTTGCGGGACGGGGTTTTGAATGGGTCTGGAACCAAACTGACCCATTCTGGCAGTCTGAATCCGGATATCTGTCAGGTTACCCAGACCCGTTGCTAACACTACTTGTAAGAGTTGTTCATTGATGTAGTCCTGTGCACATGGAATTGAACCAGATACACCTAAAGAACTCATCACAATAACATCCTTAGTGATATGAACTATTCATAGGTGCCAGGCCAATGGAGGACTGAGAACCTGCACAAAAATAATTGCCCCTACATATTCCTCCTTCAATGTACTAAGTATGTGTAATACTTCAACCATTTGAGGTCGCTGCATGACATAAAATTGTCGCTGCATTGAGAATCAGCAGAATTCGATAGATTTGGAACCACATGACATCAGCAAAATGTACAATGGTTCAGGAACCTTATGCCAACCTCTGAGACACTCCAGTCAACCTTACTGGTGCACCCAAGTGATTCCAGATGCTCCCAGACCCCCATGAAGCAACCCAAAGTGCGCTCTGATGCTGGGAGAGAGTTCTCAGATTATCCTGAAAGCAACCGCAGTTGTGGAGTTCCATTCATCACGCAATATATTTTGTTTTGTGGTGTATTCAATTGTCGGAGCAGCTTAGACCTTCTGCAGAGATCTGTGGGAGCACGTGAAACCTATATTCATATGATAGTGATTCTTGGGGTCCCACAAGCCAAGTCATCTAGCATTTTAGTCATTACTTCGATGTCTGTTTGCCAATAACAAGACGATTCGCTACATCAGAATATGGCATTTATTTTTAATCTTAGTCTGTGTACATATATTCATATTGTCTATCTGGGAGCAGACTGTACGCCCAAATTATCTTAGGAGAACATTAAGAAGGCCATTGAGTGAGCTTAGAGAGGCACTTGAAGGCAGTGATCAAGCGAGTTTGGAGATCCACATAGTGGCTATAATTTAGCGATGTTGGAGATGCACTTGGATGCCGAGATGGTGTCGACTCAGCGATGCTCTTGGAGGCTCTCACAGTGTCTACTTACAGATGCACTTGGAGGCTGAAATCAAACGAGTCTGAAGATGTACTCAGAGTTTGAGATCAAGTGTACTCAGTGTTGCAATTGGAGATCAGGATTGAGTGAGTATAGTACTACAATGGGGGGCTGTGGCCAAGTGGGATTTGTGATGAACTTGAAGGCCGTGAGTGAGAAAGTATCAAGATGCACTTGGAGGCTATGATTGAGCAAGTTTTGAGATACAATTGGTGGCCATAATCAAGCAAGCTTGGAAATGCACTTGCAGGCTGTCTATCAGCAAGTATGGAGATTCTCCTGGAGGCCAAGTTCAAGTGAGCTCAGAGATGCACTTGTGGGCTGCGATCAAGAAAGTCTGGAGATACAATTGGAGGGACTCATCAACCACGATCGAACATGCAGTTGGAAGCTGTAATCAAGTGAGACTGGATGTGCACTTGGAGGTAGTGAATCTGAAGGTGGTAAAATCGGGAGTGATGTGTCTTGGGAGCTGAGACTCTATGCATTACTAAACTTGTAAATGTGGAAATGTGGAGAGTACAGTGCAACAAGGTCCACTGAGAGATGAGTAGTGCGAGACTGGCTGGGAGCAGCAGACAGTTCAATCCTCGGTCGATGCTGTATTCGGTTTATGCAGTATTGGTTGGATGCTGTACCTGGTCTATACTGTGCTGGGTATATACTGTACTTAGTGTTAACTCATGTTAATGGCTGGGAGAGTTACAGAGGGATGACTTATCATCTTGTTCTCGGGTGATTGTAGAGTTGAGGACACGTACGAGAGAGATGAGAGGTGATGGGGTAAATCATCATGTGAAACTGGGACATAACAGAGTTTCTCATGGAAGGCAATTTACCATTCCAGATACTGTGGATATACTCATAATCCGGCAGGTAATATCACCAATACAAGGGATTCTCATCCCAATAGAGCATATTGTACCCCTGATTTTCCACATCTCCTCATATCCACCATATTGTTCCCATCTTGTTTCCCCATCTATCATTCTCAGCCACAACTCTCCCATCATCACAGAATACAAATCTTATTCATCCCTCCCTATCTCTCCATGCCATGATGATGAGTTAACACCAAGCACAGCATACACTGAGTAGAGCAGCCACCAAATGTTCAATCTGTCCCTTCATTCTCATGAATACATGTTGACTCCTCAATGTACTGTCATATTTCAGCATATCTCCAAACAGATCAACTGCAGCCAGACTGATCACTATGATTGCTCAACAGTGAATGTAATGCATGCCATTCCCACAATTCCAAGTTCACCAACTGATGAATAGAGTCTCACTACTCATCCTACCTCCCAATTGACCACGTCCCAATTCACCACCTCCCAATTGACTGCCTCCTAATTGACTGCCTCCAGACTGACCACTTTCAAGTTCTTCTCTGATTTCACTTGACCATGGCCTCCTGGTACACTTCCAAACTCGCTGGATCTTGGCCTCCAACTGCATCTCCAAGAATGCTTAATTGCAGCCTCCAAGTACATCACTGAGTTAATCGTGGCTCCAGTAGCATCTCCATACTCTCTCAATTTTACCCTCCAAGTGGATCTCTGAGTTCACTAGATCACCACCTGTAAGTGTATCTCCATACTGACTCAATTACTGCCTCCAATTGAATCTCCAAACTGGCTCAATCATGGCCTCCAATTGCATCTCCAAACTAGCTCAATCTTGGCCTCCAAGTGCATCTCTGAGTTCACACAATCTCAGCCTCACAATGCAGGATCGTATTTGCTTCGTTTAAGCCTTGAAGTGCATCTCGAAACTTGCTTGGTGACAGCCTCCAATTGAACCTCCACACCCGGCTCAATTGCAGCCACCAAGTGCACCTCTGAGTTTACTCAGTCTCGGCCTGCAAGTGTGCCTCCATTCTCACCCAATGACATACTGCAAGGGCATATCCGATGTGGTTTGATTACTGGCTTTGAGTCTATTTCCAAGGTTGCAGGTTCACAGCCACTGAGTGCATCACTGAGTACACTCAATGTTGAGGTCTAAGCGCATCATTCGAATTGATTCGATCATGGCCTCAAATTGCATCTCTAAGCTCGCTGGATTCGTATCTCCAGTCACACCTGCAATTACTCAAGCATCCAGTCCAGATATACCCTGTATAGATTGATAGCTATATACATACATAGATATATCATCAGCAACGACCGAAATTTCCGTCTGAAACACCCGGGTGTTCCGGACGGCTCTGACGGCTCTGACGGAACCTCGTACGCTCCGACGGAGAATTACACGCTACCCGTCGCCCAGGCGACGGGTTGCGTTGCCTACATACCTCCTTTACTTTGTGGTGACGTATACGCATCATCAGAACGACACGTGTGTTACACTCTTCGCAGGGGCTGCAGTTATGCTGAAGCCGTTTACACAACGCCTGGCGATCGACGACAAGCCTGGGA
>Ga0307515_10001267_pt1 | contig 57446 bp, 73 predicted proteins | sample 17_EM_MG_FD_194513 | JGI IMG/M metagenome (GOLD analysis project Ga0307515, IMG submission 194513) | Populus trichocarpa ectomycorrhiza microbial communities from riparian zone in the Pacific Northwest, United States - 17_EM | ecosystem: Host-associated > Plants > Roots > Unclassified | place...
CTGGGCGACTGGTAGCGTGTAATTCTCCGTCAGAGTGTACGAGGTTCCGTCAGAGCCGTCAGAGCCGTCCGGAACACCCGGGTGTTTCAGACGGAAATTAGGGTCGTTGCTGATGATGCAGCTGATGTCATACTGTTGTCAACTGTACATGCACTATGGCCTTCACAGATGTTGACATCTTGTGTTTCTGAAAAGTACCTGTCTTGAGGCATCATTGAATTTGTGTGTCTTCTACTGCTTTGAGCGATAGATCAGAGCAATTGTGATGGCTAACAAGTGGACAGCATTCGCATAATGCATGCACTGCTCCCATTACCATTCCATCCGAGGCTCCTTCTGTCACAGTCTTCCTACCCTCCTTGAAGCAGAACACATTTGGAGTGCAGTTTATACCCAGTATTCTGATCATCCCACAGATTTCTGTTCCCAGCCAGCAGCCACTTTTCAATAAATTGAATGGTTTAGAGATGCACTGGAGACCAGGATACCAAGGTACTGATGTGAATTGATTGCCAAAGTGATGCTTTACCTGTCTAGCTTTCTAATATTTCAGCAGCCAGTTCAATATGTCCCTAGCAAAACCCAGAAGCAGCTGATGCAATTTATCAGACTGCCAAAGCAGATAGACATTGCAAAGAGAGTCTTGCCAGAACTGAGTTTGGATTAGGTGAACACCCAGAGCATGCAGAGCATCAATATCAGTTTCTTCCAGAAGATCCAAGTAAATGTGCTGTTCTCTTCAGTTACCAAGTGTGCAAGATGATGAATGCCCCATGGGTGCAATACCAGGAATATCACAAATTGGGGATGAGACATATGAGACTTGAAATACCATGACTTGATCTGGATAATTGCTGACCCAGGCAACCAACAGAGGGTAACATTGGCTGTGGAATCGATCAGCACACTTCTAATGCAAGTTAGAACTCGATCTGTCAGGATTTCTGAGTGGGGACAGAATAGTTCCAACTGCATTATGCCATGCTTCCTCAGTGATTTTGCCACCTCTTGGGGGATATGGGATTGACTTACCTAGACCCTAGGCATGCTCCCAAGGTGTCTGCCAGATATTGTTGTGAATGCTTCTTATTGTTAAATCCAGCGGCCAGACAGGCTGATGCCCCAAAAAAAAAGGTATGCGCGTCATGTTGGAAGCCCAAATCACAGGTACAATCATTGCCCCGGCTGGTAGTTGATTCTGTGTGTCCCACAACTTGTTGCCAGTGTTCATCTCACTGAATATTCAACGTTTCTCCAGGTCAGCATAGTGTACTGGTTCACAATCCAGGTAGACCTATGATGGAAGATGTGCCAAGATGAACGGTAAACATTTGAAAATATCCCTGTAGTATAATTTTCTGAACATAGGTGACTTCATCTGCAAAATGTAAATAGGTCCAGAAGCTACATTCCAACATCCCAGACACTCTGGTTGACCTCACCAGTGCTTCCAAGTACTTCCAGTTGCTTCCTGGTTCCCCTGGAGCTAAGCAAAGTGCCCTCAGCCTCTGCAAGAGAATTCTCATGTGCTCCTGAAAGGTCCTGCAGTGATGCAAGTGGATTCAGGATGCTTTGATACTTCACTTATAAGAGTAATGATTTCCGGAGCAACAAAGACCTCGACGTGGGATTGCAGAAGGCCTTGAGAGCAGCTGAGACCTTCGCACAGCTCAGTAGGATACTTGGTGCCATATTCTGACAGCAGTAGTCCTTAGGGTTCCATAACCCGATGGCATTTTGTCTGTCATATTCATCCTTGTCACAGTCACAAGATTCACTATAGCATAATATGGCATTCAATATGTATCCAAGTCACTCTGTATGTACATCAGCAAAATGTTTAATGGTTCGGGAGTTATAACTCAATCACTCAGCAATTCTGAACTGCAGCAACCATCCTTCCAGTAGCTCCCAGAATCTCCCGAACAGGCTGAATGCAAAATGATGTGCTTCTCAGGTGCTCTGAGAAGTACTTTCAGGTGCTTCTCAACGGTTCTGAAATAGTAGAACAGACTACAAGAATATTCTAAAGAGTATGAAGTCGTCTTCAGAATGCTATAAAATCGTGCCTGTAAGTTGGTAGATTTTCGGAGCTGCTGGGACAACGACACTTGTCGCCCAGACCATTCCGGTGAACCTGGAGCCTGACTCTCCAGGAGTGATAATATATAATATCTATATCGAATAGTACAATTGGATAAACTATCTCACAGCTACACTCCCGAATCAGGCATTCCAATCTGATTATTATACAGTCCAGTAGGTATCTAAATGAACATGATTATTTACAAGCCATACGCTCTCAATGCCACCCGATGCAGCATTCTCCTGCACCAAATGTGCCGGTCCAACTAATGCTCCAACAGGTACAATATGCATCTAATTCGTCTGTTTGACAACCCAGATGAACCCGTCAACACAATCAGCCCAACCATGAGTATCTTTGAACTTTGTTGGAATCACAACCACATATTCTTGAGCTTGAGGATGTAATACCCATTGTTGAGTCTTTCTGCACCTCTTCGAAAAGGTTGATAGTGCATTGCCGGCTGGCAGGCACTCCTGAAATTGGAGGATCTGATTTGGTGGAGTCCAGCTGAAGTATAATACAGGAACTGAAGGACTTCGTCCTTAGAAGATGTTATCGAGGTCACTCTCTTCACTTTGGATATACTGCACCCAGATGTTATGAGCTTCAGGCATGATCCCTTGGTTGGAATTGCTATATTCTACCTTGCAATCAAGTCCCAGATGCTCAACAGAAGTAGGGTTGTGCAATGGTTGACGGTAGTACAACAGCCCATTCTGGAGTTTGATCAATATACCATCAATAAGTACATTCTGATTATATCCAAGCACAAGTCCACAAACTTTGTGTCCCCAGTCCTCTTCAATTTGAGCTTGGAATAGCTGTCCAAAGTTGGGAATTCCGACATCTTCTGATGCATCTCTGGGAGAGGTCAATTAGATACTTCTGCACACTCCGCGGACATGAATTTCTCTCAAATGAGATACCTGCTGTGTTACGGGGCGGATATAGGGCTCATCCTGAATTGTTTGGAGATGTAACTGATGTGATCTGTGTGTATTTCCTTCTCTATCGGAAGCGCACTATAGGTTGAACACTTTTACAAAGTCAACCTCGTACCGGCCTTGGAGTGTAAGATATGACAGTGTCTCCTCCATATAGTCAAGACCGGTACACCGGTCATTATGCTTAAGCATCTGTGGAATGTAATTGACTTTGTTGCCAGATTGATATGCCTCGTTCACGTTGGCCATATGTAGCCGTTCAGAAATCTCTGTCGTGATATTGTCACTGGAACCCATTCTGCGAATTGACCCTGGTCTATGGCTCACAAACTGCATCTTTGGATATCCGAAATGTATTACAGGCTGTTGAATGGTTTTCCGGAGCGCCGGAATGCCGATTGTCCCTCACCACGCTTCAAACTCAATCACCCGGATGGAGATTTCCATCTTGAACCACTTCTGTTCAATCGAGGTGATGGCAAAAATCTCTCTCTTCAGCTGGAGAGTGACATGATCCACATCAGCCAACCTCCACATCGTGGCTTCTTTCTCAACATCGGATAGGCGGTTCTGGAATTGCATTCGCATATCGGGGGTCATGTTTGCCACCCTGTAAGCCTCGTCTTTGGCTGCAGTTTTCATTAGTGCAAGTTGTCTGGCGGAAATGCTTCTGGGACCGGTTGCCTTGTACCCGACATCCTGCACTAGTTATCGCTCATGATGTTGCATTAATTTATCGAAAAGGTTGCATTCAGCAGGTGTCACTTGAGGGATATCGCGCTCCTATAGCTCTATTGCCTTCTGGCGATCAGCATCTGACTGAGTGGTTGTTGCCTGCCAGGCTCTATTCAGGCGCACCTGAAATTGCCTATGTTTTGTTGAGGAATCCTTGTCAGCCCCATACAGAAGGGCCTCCATTGCAGCACGAATTTTATGAATCTATGGTTGGTTGAACTGCTGGGATTCCGTTGCCAACTGGTCGTCCACTTTGGCCTTCGCAGACTTCGACATCATCTGTTGTCGAAACATTGCTTTCTTCTGGTGAAATCGCTGCAGTGCAGCGTCTAGTTCTTTGAGTGATAGATCCGAGTCATTTTGTTGGCCAACAAGTAGAGACTATTCACATAATGCCCTCACCGCTCCCAGTACCATTTCCTCGGAGGCTGTTTCCGCAGCAGTTTACCTGTCATCCTTGGAGTAGGAATGATTTGGAGCGTAATTCACTACCAGGTTTTTTTTCATTCCACGGATCTCTGTACCTTGCCAGGAGCCACTTTACAAGGAATCTAACGGTTCAGATAAGTGCTGGAGGCCGGGATATCGTGGTACCCATCTGAATCAAATGTCAAATTGATCCTTGACCTGTCTGGCTTTCAGGTATTTGAGCAGCCAGGTCATTAAGTCTGTAACTAAACCCAGGAGCACCCATTGCAATTCGTCAGGCTGCCAAAGCCGATAGACATTGCAGAGAGGGTATCGTGAGATGTGGTTGCAGATTGGGTGGATACCTAGAGTGTGCAGAGCATCAATATTATTGTCCTCCAGCAGCTCCTAGTGAATATGCTGGTCTCTTGAGTTATCGAGTGGTCGAAACGTGGAATGCCTGATCGGCACACCTTTGGGAATTTCGCACACCAGGCCTGATTCGTATGATACCTGAGCAACCATGACTTGTTCTGGAAAATCGCCAACCTAGGCAGCCAAAAGAGGGTAACATTGTCGCTGGAATCCATCTGGACAAACCCATTTCAATCCAGGGCCAGTGATGACAAGATGCCTAAGTTGAGACAGCACCGTTCCAACCGAGGAATGCCATGCGTCTTCAATGTTTGTGGTACGTTTCGGTGGACATGGGATCAGGCCGATGAGAATCCAGGCAAACATTTCAAGTTTCCAGTGGATATCCATTTGAATGTTACTGATCGTTAGATAACGCGGCCAGGCATGCTGAGTGCCCAAAAAATTGTTCAAGTGAGTCTGGTCGGATGCACAAATGACTGGCACAATCGTTGCTCCGGCTGGAAGTTGATCTTGTGTATCACACCACCAATTGTGGTGGTTCATCTCGCTGTAGATTCGACGGCCGTCAGAGTCAGCGAGGCGCACTGGTTCAAAATCGAGGCGTGCCTAAAAGGAAGATGTGCTAGGAGGAACTGGATACATTTCCAAATATCACTGTAGTATAATGTTCCAAAGATACGAGAGTTATTTTCAATCCAACTATCATCCCCGAGCCTGAAATCGTGTTCAGTGAGGATCATTCGCTTGGCATCTGCTGATTGGAAGGATTCAATTTTGGAATTGTCCAGTCCATGCCTGAGATGTTGATCTATCCATGTTTTCATTTGTTTGCTAAATGATTGAGCCTTCTGAAAGTCATGCGCAGACCGAACTAGATGCCATCGATTCCATTGTTCTGAGTAATTATGATACTTGTTGTACAATCCAGTTGCTTTGCCATACGCTGTCCCTGCCCCATTTTCCACTGCAACTACCTGCCTATGAGCCGTTGTCATTGTTGGATCAGGGGTACAGGTGAGATCCGGCTACTGAGCGTCTATAGGTTCTTTGTTGGGAGTATCTCTAGGTGGTGGTGCACCCGGTACGTTGTCTATGAGTAGATCATTAATTTACAGCATGTTCATGGCCATTCAGGTGAACCTCTTGTAGTCAAACCGTGATGGGACAGCGTGATTCTAGCCGGCAGGTGGTAGAATCCCGTTGCGTAATAGCCCTTCATTCATCGATATTGGGTGATATTGTTGACAGTGAGCTTCCAGTCGGTTCCCATTGAATAATTTCTTTTTGCAGATGAAGCATTTAACACATTTCTGGCGAGTGTTGACCATAATTGAGAAATGCTCAGTGTTCTGACGAATCTCGATGATGCTTCAGGGGGTATGCTTCGTGGCTGGATTTGAGGCTCAAGGATATTTGTTTGAAACTGAGCTTAATGTTACTCAGGTCAGTGTGTCACTTTCAAAGCCGCATCACACCCCACCAAATGTAGAGGAGGGGTACAACAAAGGTACTTTACAATCAGTTTTCTTCACAAACTAGGATAATATCTATCACATCCCACACAATACTGCTGCACATTATCTACTGAAAATGGTTAGCAAAGAAAGCGGCTTTTGTCATCACTGCGATGAACTTTTAAGACTGTTCATCAGGTGCTACTACGAGTGGCCTTATCGTATACTGCTTGATTGCGGCAATGTGCAGATTGTGTCTACACTTGAGCCTCAAGGAGCGGATAACATCAGCGTGATACAATGAATAGGTACATTTCCTAGCTGGCTCTATGCCCGATCAATCATCATAGACAACTGATAGGCTGGTAGTATGTTGTCTTCAGTAATGATTCTTGACCGGTGGGTGGATCCTGAGGAGACAATGAGGTCAACACAAGTAGCTCAAAAGGAAGCAATCACTGTTGCTGATCGACTAACAAGACCTCATATTGAATGAAGTGCAGCTCGTACACACACATGTTAAGTGTAAATTGCCTAGTCGTGCGAACCTTCCAACTGGATATAGTTCTTGCTGTGTTACTCGAGATATCATGTCGTATCCCATCTATGACCTTTACAGTCATGAACTGAACAAAGGTGAGCTTCTATCCAAGATCCTACTATACAAATTCCAGCATATAACAAAGAAAGGCGGGATGTGTGTGCTTATGATTTCAATTTCTCAGCTGGGTTTCATGGAATCAAACGCGAAGTTAAACACCACAGTTCGTGACAACTAAGATTGACATAAGAGGCTTTCATTCCGCCAAACGTCACTGCTACCTTCAATAGTCTCAATTATACTCTGCATCATTCGAAATCACCAATTGAATTGATAATTTGAATACTACAAATCTTTTGTTCACATACGATGTTGATGAATGGATCTCCGCTGAAGACAACCACTATGGCTGCAACAGGTGGGCTGTTTGGCTCACAGCAACGCCCAGAAGACGATGTGGGATCATCAGATGATAATGGTGGAAATACATCGGGCAAAGACACTCAATTCGGGCCACACGCGAATCAATTTCACCCACCCCCGGGGTATAGTTACCAGCTCTACGACCACCATTTCCAGGCGCTCCCCAGTTCTACCACCAGGCTCCATTCAACTTGACACCAAGCTCACAACCAAGCTCTGGTGCAACCCAAGGATAACCTAATTATGGGCCATCGTGGCAAGCATATGATTTCCCCCAAGGAGGATATGGTGGACCTCAAATGTTCCCCCATCAGCAATTGACAGGACATGGGCGGTCATCTCCAGCCGCAACTCGAGTGCCTCCAGCACCGCCTGGAAACAATCCAGTCATTCGGCCGACCTCTTCCGCCTCCACTGCAGCAAGACAAATTCCCAGCGCACCTGTGAGACCCCCCAGTAGGCTCCGAACGAAACGAGTTCAGCCGGCTGCGGAATGGTGCAGGACAGATGTTAAAGTGATAGCCGATTTGCCTCCATTACCAGATATTTCCTATGATGAATACGATGCAGATTAGATGAGCGAAGATTTGTCAGTCTTGGGCAGTGCGGAAGTCAAAGCCCCAATCAGCTTGAAGCAAACGGAATTCTCCTTGAAGCAATTTGCCAAAAGGATGGGGAATCCCAACTTTAGTACCTTCAACAAGTGGAAGAAAGTATGGGTGGCTGGGTTTCAGGAAAAGAAGCATTGGCCAATTATCCAGGGACAGAACTGTCTGAAACAGCTTCGAGTTGGACCCCTGCACTGGGAGACGGCGGTTGCCGATTCTTTGGAGACTTTGGAGACCTGGTTACCATTGGAGAATTTCAAGAATGCCAAATGGATTTGGCGACATTACGTGGAGATGTTTTCAAACAAATGTGCAAGCCAGTTTCAGGAGGTGAGGACCAAGGGAAGGCGAGGCAACACGCGACCAGTGACCCATTTGGCAGAGCGCGCGGCCAAAACAGTGAGAGGTATCCTCCCCGAGTTGCCAAATACAACTTTCATGGTTGTTATTCGTCGAGTGCCAAATGGCAACAATGACCAGACATCCAGCCATCAACTCCAAGCATCGTACGCAGATGTGAGGCACAGGGTGGTGGTGATTGATTTCATCGAATAAAATTGTAGCCCGAAAGAATCATATTGTCTGACTGTGATATACAAGTGCAGCTTGACGCACGAAGAATTGGACAATGTGTAAATGGGATTATAAGCACCCGGGCAAATGATGAATAACCGTCTACATGGCCAGATTTCATACCACTGTTCCCTTTCTAATGCCTTCAAGTTGAAACTGGGATACAATTTGAAACTATTTTTGGTAGATATGAAGGCAGCTACAGGGAAGGAGATTGCGGAGCACGTAATTGGACCGGCCAAAGTAATCCCTGCTAGCCTTGCTCCGGTTCGTTATGCCTCACTGCGAAGTGGTATACATTGACTTTGGAGTGATCCGATGAAAATGAAACAGTGGTGGATGAGGAGGCAGGAGGCAAAGAAACTGATAGTAGTGTTAATGTAAGTTCTGATTGAGTGAATAGAATTGATGATATTCCACATACTTGTTGGGTCCAAATGCTTGTCTGTGAAATACCTAACATCGCGATGAATTTCAGGAGCGCTGGAGTATGAGCCAATCAGCCCAACTTCCCTCGGGGCAACTGGAAGAGATCATTGAGGAAGAAAAGAAGACCGACCAAGGTGCATGAGAGGTTCAGGGGCAAGTAGATTGCGAGGAGGTCCTCGATCCAGACAATACCAGTTCGGTATTGAGCGCTGTTCTCACCACAATTAACACAGAATTTGAACAGGAGTATCTTGAGGAGGCAGTCAGGCTGCTGAATGCCCATCCAATTCGTCAATCACCAGATGACCGTGTTCCAGGCCACAAGTATTCAAGTCCAGGCCTGGCAGGAACCAAGTTTCAGGCGCACCAGGTTTGGGCCATCTGGTTCATCGTCAGGAGGTGGGTTTGTGATGCTGATATGCCTGGAGCACTGGTGGCGGATGAAATGGGTCTTGGAAAGACTTTCACCTCGGTGGCAGCAGCAATGACATACAAACTGCAGACTGATAATGTTGTAATGGGGTTACCGCTGTCGATAGTGTGGGGGAATCGCCTTGCAGAGTGTGAGAATATGGTACAGAACGACTTATCTGGGATAATCAGTGAAGAATGGGAATGGAATCCATTGCGGAGACATAATTCAGTGCCCTGCCGCCTCATAGAGATCCATAACACTCTATCGCAGGGGCATCCAGTGCTAACATCCACATTTGAACCATTCCAGGTGGTGACAATACCCGAAGTTGCGGAGACGTTCAAGAGTGTCATTTATGAGATGACATATGCGACAGATTTCAAACTCATCAACTTGTTGCACCCGGAAAATCTGAATCTCACCCAGGAGGATCTGAACACCAGTCTTGACGAGCCAGAAAACCGATAGAATCTCCGCATTGTTTGATATGATAACTTACCATCCAGAGCGTAATCATCAAGCAACGGCCAACTCTCACACTGTTCGTGGAGTTTTGGGATTTTTGATAAGTCTCATGAGTACAAGACGAAAAATAGTGTGGGCTGGCGAACTGCGATGAATGCGAGAATTGGATTCAAACTTCAAGTCACTGCAACACCAAGATTCCATTCACTCTATAACTGGTGTGTTCAGACGATGTGGCTGTTTTCAGGTGCACCTGAAGATCCACAGGATGATAGTGTGATGGAAATGCACGGCGCCAAGGCACTATATTCTGCAGTGAAGTGTTCAATGCATGCAATGCGGACTGAAGATAAACAAGCTCAACAGGATGCGGCACACCAGACGATTCAAAATGCAGAGCCCTGAACAATAAGAAGGTGGTCAGATTTGCACCTGCTGAAAGGGAAACCTCGTGTTCGGATACTAAAGGAGAATCCACACCTTGTTGATCTCGAGTGGACTGAAGAAGAGCAAGCTGAACTGAAGACCTTTGGGGAGATATACACTTCACGGAGTGCTTCAGGAGCGTGGAGGGTATAAAGATGGCGGCTGGCATGCTTCTCATTGGTATTGGGATACATTGACGATCAAAATGACATTTCAGGACAATGGTACGATGAATGGCCACTCGACACCTTGATGGAACCTCCAAATTTCTGATGGCTGAGAGACACATTTCTGCCGATTTTTATCAAGGAACCTGTGGAGTATCCCGAGCCTGACGAAGACGATGCATCAAATGAGGCGCTCAGGCACGAACGTGAATGTAATTACACCGCCTTGCCCTGTGCACCTACTCCTCCAAAGGCGGTGCCATTTTATCCTCTGGCAGGCCAAGTTTATCATTTGAAGTGGTGGCTCACAATGTTCTTTGGGGATAATTTGGATATTTTCTACATGTATGTGGAAATGGGCAACCATGAGCCCACAGAAATGCAGCTCAAATTCCAAGATTCGCCAAATCTCTCTGTGTTCGTAACTACACGCAAAGTGGGTGGGACAGGCCTCAATCTCACAGCAGCGAACCATGTGGTAATAACTCAAAAGTTCTGGGTATTGAAAGAGCAGCGGAAGGCATTTGCACGGGTTATCAGACTGGGGCAAACCAGCGTTCCACCAACATGGCTATTGAACACATGACAAGTGTTAGCAATGGTTCCGGACCTTCACTCCGGATCAGGGTCCAGGTCAGAACCGAACCGTTGCCAAATTGGCGGTCCAGGTTGTCAATACAAGCGAACTGTCAATTCGGGTCCGGTTCGATGCAAATCTCCCAACCCTTCTGAATTGGGCAGGTTGTCAGTGGGTCGCCCAGGGGGTCCGTCTGTAGATTTATATAATGTTCATGTGTTTGCAGCTGGATAAGTGTATATTATCAAAATTACGTATTCGACAGCCAATAATCTCTTTTTGCATGTTTTGCAATCTGCGACATTGATTATTGTGGAATACGTGTTTTTGCTTTTATACGTTGCATTTTTGGCTATAGATGCAGTCAATTGTTCAGTTATAAGTTTCTGTATCCGTACAAAGCCTTGATTATGCCATATGCAAGACCAAATATTGTGGACGCTCCGTTGATGCTCAGTTACCTGATGAGGTAACGTATGTGTCTGGCACTGATTCAAATGAAATGGCAGCCACGACATCGTCTATGAATTATTACCACATTGCGACACATAGATTACCCAAGATCCAACACCAAAAATCATTGACACTCCATTGACGCTCATTTTCAGGATAGGACAGAAAGCGTGTCGGTATTATTTTGAACTTGAAAGGCAGCCAATACCTCGTTTATGAATGGCAGCAACTAATCGCCACTTAGGTTACGCAAGATGCACAGCCAAAAATCATTGACGCTCTGTGGACTGTCATTTTCAGAATGGGGCAGTGACCGTGTACTATACTGTTTTGCCAAGGAAGGCTGCCATTAAGTTGGTTATAGGTAGCAGCGACCAGGTCACTTTTCAATTACTGTACTTACAAGACTAGAAATCCTTGACGCTCCATTGACGCTCATTTTCAGGATGAGGCAAGGAGCCTGATACAATAATTTTTGGCTTGGAAGGCAGCCAATACCTCGTTTATGAATGGCTGCAACCAATCACCACTTAGGTTACCCAAGATGCACAGCCAAAAATCGTTGACACTCCGTTGACACTCATTTTCAGAATGGGGCAGTGATCGTGTCGTTTACTCTAATGCCAACATCAGCAAAATGTATTTTAGTCACTGGAAGACTCCAGGAGTGTCTGAGAGGATGTGGAGTGTAAACTTAGATGCGTCAATTTCAGGAGAGTACCAGACCGTAGGAGGGCATTCCGGCCGGCCCTCAGAGTAACTGGGATCTCTGATGACTGGTACAGGAGTACCATGGGGGTGACTGTGATAGGTATGGGAACACCTCGGAGCGCCGGAGAGAACTTTGGGTGCACCTGGGAGCACCGGCGACAAGCCTGGGAGCGCCGAGGACAATCCTGGTAGCACCTGGGAGCGCCTGCGACAGGTCTGGGAGCGCCTCGAATCACAGTAGAGCAGTGTGGGAAAAACAACATTTTCTTTGGGAACGCTGCTGGTGCGCCTGGAAATCATAGCTACTGCTTATCGTTCAACGATTTTTAAAACTCATGTATTCAGTTTGTATTCTCATCTATGTATCTATGTATCTCTATAGCTACCCATCTACACACAGTATATCTGGACTGGCTGCAGGCGGTGCTTGAGAGCAATTCGAGGTGGGCCTGAAAATGACGATCGAGTGAACTCAGAGATACACTCCGAGGCTGTGATCAAGCGAGATGGGAGATGCACACCGAGATCGTGATCGAGTGAGTTTGTTGATGCACTTGGAGGCCGTAATCGAGCGAGTTTGGAGATACACTTGGAGGCCGTGATCGAGCGGGTTTGGAGATGCACTTGGAGGCCGTGGCCGAGCGAGTTTGGAGATATGTACTTGGAGGCCACGATCGTGCGAACTTGGAGGCCGCGATCAAGCAGTTTGGAGGTTGTACTCAAGCGGGTTTGGAGATGCACTTGGAGGCCGTCATCGAGCGAGTTTGGAGATGCACTTGGAGGCCGTGGTCGAGCGAGTTTGGAGATATGTACTTGGAGGCCATGATCGTGTGAACGTGGAGGCCGCGATCAAGCAGTTTGGAGGCCGTAATCGAGCGAGTTTGGAGATGCACTTGGAGGCCGCCATCGAGCGAGTTTGGAGATGCACTTGGAGGCCATGATCGTGCGAACTTGGAGGCCGTAATGGAGCGAGTTTGGAGATACACTTGCAGGCCATGATCGTGCGAACTTGGAGGCCGTAATAGAGCGAGTTTGCAGATGCACTTGCAGGCCATGATCGTTCAAACTTGGAGGCCGTAATCGAGCGAGTTTGGACGAGTACTTGGAGGCAGTCAATGGACGGGCGCGCCAGGTGCTGAGACTCTATTCATCAGTTAGTTTACTCGCAACCGTGGGACTGTGACAAGGTGACTTTAACTTTGAGCTCTCATGGAGAGCTGGTTTGATGGCGGTCGATCGTGTAGGGAGGCACGCCGGAAGCTGAAGCTACATTCAGGGGTCAACTCATACTCATGAGAATGAAGGGAAGACAAACTCTCTTGGGTAGATGCTTTACTCGGTGTATGCTGTACTCGGTGTATGCTGTACTTGGTGTATGCTGTACTCGGTGTATGCTGTACTCGGTGTCAACTCATGATCATGACATGGAGAGATAGAGAGGGATGACTTAACTTCGTGTTCTGCGATGATGGTAGAGTTATGGACGAGAAAGAGAGAGATGGGGGATGATGATGAGAACGATGTGGAGGATACGAGCGGATATAAGAAATCAGGGGTACGACTTGCCTGATTGGGTTGGAAAGACTTCGTATCGGTGTAATTACACGCCGGATCGGGACTCGTACCTGCCATATCGGGGATGGTAAATTGACTTGCACACGAAATTCTCCAAGTCCCAGTTTCTCATGATGATTTGCCCCATCTCTTCCCATCTCTCTCCTTCTCGTCCTCAACTCTACCATCACCTAAGAACACGAAGTTAAGTCATCCCTCTCTATCTCTCCATGCCATGATCAAGAGTTAACACCGAGTACAGCATACACCGAGTACAGCATCCACCGAGTACTGGATACACCGAGGACAGCATACACTGAGTACTGCATACACCGCGTGCTGCATCATCCCAAGATCGACTGTCTTCCCGCTCCCAGCCAGTCTCAGCTCTCAGCGGACCATGTTTCAACTCAATTCTCTACATTCCCACAATCACGAGTTAACCAATTAATAGAGTCTCAGCTTCCATCGTACATGCCTCCCGATCTTCCGCCTCCAGATTGACCGCCTTCAGATCAATTGCTTCCACATCAACCGCCTCCAAGTACTCCTCCAATCATGTTCGATCATGGCCTCCAAGAGTATCTCCCAACACGCTCAATTACGGCTTCCAAGTGCACCTCTCAGTTCACTTGATCTCGGCCTCCATATGCATCTCCAAACTCGCTCGATTACGGCCTCCAAACTCGCTCGATCAGTGCCTCCATGTGCATCTCCAAACTCGCTCGATTACGGCCTCCAAACTCGCTCGATCGCAGCCTCCAAGTGCATCTCCAAACTCACTTGATTACGGCATCCAAACTCGCTCGATTACGGCCTCAAAACTCGCTCGATCGCGGCCTTCAAGTGCATCTCCAAACTTGCTCAATTACGGCCTCCAAACTGCTTGATCGCTGCCTCCAAGTTCGCACGATCAAGGCCTCCAAGTACATATCTCCAAACTCGCTCGATCATGGCCTCCAAGTGCATCTCAAAACTTGCTTCATCACGGCCTGCAAGTACATCTTCAAGGAGCGACGGCGGGTGTACGGAGATACAGCTGTAACGGAGGTGGACAGCGTGACAGGGAGTATATATTTGGCAGACCGCGGTGTACATAGACATCATCTCATTTCCATCTCATCTTTTCATACAATGAAAATACACACTCTATCTTTCCCAACTTTTAGTCTCACTTGCTCTGTCCGAGATTTCGTGGATCCGCGCACTTGCGTGGATACCCAACGCCGGGTAGTATCATATCATCTCACCCGATTCCTACGCTCCTCGAACCAGAACCGCTCTGTCTCATAAATTCCGTTTGGATGCTCAATGGGCGTGTCCAGGTGCTCCTCCGATTATGCTCGAGTACCATCTGCGGCCAGATTGGCTGTATGTATATATATAGAGAGACTTAACTAATGTATGCCATATTATGATGTAACAAAGACGAATATGATAAGACGAAATGCCTTGTGGTTATGTAAGAACCACTGCTGTGAGAATACGGCACCAAGTCTTCCACAGAAGCTGCGCAGCGGTCTCGGCTGCTCTCGAAGTCTCCCGCAGAGCTGCGCTGTGGTCTCAGCTTCTCTCGAAGTCTCCCGCAGATCTGCGTAGAGCTCTCAGGAGCTACAAAATTTGACTATTCTATAAGTCAAATCTCGTAGCATCCTGAATGCACCTCCATAACTGCAGGTGTTTCCAGGAGCACCTGAGAATTCTCTTGCAGAGTCTGAGAGCACTTTGCTTAGCTCCAGGGGGGTCTGGGAGCATCTAGAAGTACTTAGAAGCACTGGTGAGGTCGCCCGGAGTGTCTGGGAGGATTGCGTGTTGCTTCCGGACCAATTTACATTTTGCTGATGAAGAAAGGCTTCCAGTATGATGGTTATGGATAGCACCGACCACGTCAGATTACAATTACCATACTTACAAGGCAAGACATCGTTGACACTCCGTTGACGCTCATTTTAATGTACCGTGTAGTCAAGATCTGCTGCCGTCAATAATTGTAATCATAAATATTTGGACTTTGTGGATGCCTTTCAGCGCGATCAGGACTTGGCTCTATGGCATAGCCGAGCCGAGTAATATTCCAACACCAGTCGCTCTCATCCGGTTAAAATTTATATACCTTGCCATATAATGCATACTGCCCGCTATAGCTTTGTTTATTGACCAATATTCTCACGTGACTGGTCCATATTCATCCATAATATATCTCTAAATACAATGCTCGGCCAAATTACATAATGAACTTGGTGAGAATACATTGACGCATTCTGTCTTACTTTTTCTTGATCCCCTTATTCCTCCTCGTTTCCATTATACTGAACCGTCAGCAACGCCTTGTCAACCTTCTTCTTTGATCGTCGTATAGGCTGAGTCAATCCAGGAACATTCAGTGCAGCAGTCACATTCCGCTGCTCCGGGGTTTCTGAATCCTCACTGCCGTAGTCCAGTTCCATATCTGATTCATTGTCTGCCTCCCAGTTGTCTTCGCTGTCGTTTGGTTTATCCAAGTCCCCATTCCAGTTAAGCCAATTGTCAGTGTCTGAAATGGTTTCAGGTGAGCTGTCCTCATCACGGTCGGCAGGATGGTGGTCCATTCAGTTGATTCGGCGGACATTCAATACTGGCGTTCGACCTCCATGGAGGTTCTTTGCAGACAATGCTGTTGGAACAGGTGATATTTCCGACAATTTAAATGCAGTCGCATCATCATGTTGAAAGTTTGACCAGGATGCTTTGACGATCTCCTCAGTATCTGAAATGTATCCTATGGCTGTCATTTGTTCATTTTGAGGGTGAGATTCCTTCTGTGTAGCTTGTAAGTTTTGGCTACCATGCCACATCTCCAAAGAGTCGTGGACCTTGGCCATTCCATGCAACGTCTCTTCCTCCGCCTCTCGCATCAGCTCCATGTCATACTCAGTGCTGCTAGAATCCAATACCGGGTCATGGCTGGCCAGTAATCGGTTTCTGGTTTGAACAAAATGCCTTACTACAACTTTTTCGCGAAGGGTCTCGACTGTGGTTTTCGACTGCCTCCACCTGATCACATCTCGCCCAAGGGATAAACAGGCCTCCACTTCGACACCATGAGGTATGATAGAGAATATTTTGGAAGCCACATTGGAGAGATCAGCATACTTTGAGTGCGTTTCTTCTTGCTGCCGCCACCAGTCGGTGATATCTGGCAACCAATAAGTTCTACGAATCTCCATTGGGTCAGAGTGGTAATCATTAAGATTCGGATTAATTTGCCTCCAGCTCTGTGGTAATTTAGTAGGTGAATTCAAATAGAGCCTGGTGGCTGTCAATAAATGTGCTGCATGATCGCTTCGTCTGGGTGTTGTTTTGGCCACATTGTTAGGCATTAGGTATTCTTTCTCATCGCTGGACAAATCATATGGATCATAAGAACATTGAGCAGATCTAGAAGCCATTGCGGAGAAGCTGAGATTGTTGTTTGGTAAGTTTTTTGATTCAGTGACAGGCAAATATCTGTGTTTGGCGCAGTATTTCTTCTGCACATACTTCAGAAATGCCTCCTGGTATTGGGTAGTATAAGAAGTCTCATCTTCAGGATTGATATCCATTCCATTGTCCCACTTCCTAAACAATCGCAGCTTCTGGAAAGGATCAGGGATGTGCGCCGAAATGAGAAGCTTACCAGTCATTGGAGTCACATCAGAATAATATTTCGAAAGCTTTCTCTGCGCAAACTTCACAGCAAAGAATAAGTCTTCCTTCCACTGTGTCTTCTTCATTGCCAAAGCTTGCATGACGCCATCCGTGTGATCAAACGTGTCATTGTAAACAGTAATGACGTGATGCAGAGTAAAGGTATGCCGTTTCAACATCCACAGGTTCCAGTACCGGAATGGCCGTAAAACCTCCATGACATACTTGACAATAGTCCTCTCGTCCTGTGTTGTGAAGAGTGGCAGGTACTCGCCGGATTTTGGGCTTTGAAGCCACTCGCATGTGAATGCACGTGATAGGTATGTGCGTTCGAGCAACTCCAGTGTCGAGTGCCAATGTGTCTTCACATCCATAATGGGTAGTACAGTGATCCGGACTTTTGCTTTTTGACAGTCAATGAACTCGTTTCGATGACCAGGTGTCAGCGTAATCAATACAGCAAGCATTCACTGCTATATGAAGGTCGGTTTCAGCACTTTCAAAAGATGTTGAGATATGTACTTTCTCAATTATCTTTGCTAAACCTGGTCTCATGGCCGACACCTTGTTGAATCTAGCATTGCCCTCTTTTTGAAGTCCTTGACTCTTCCCAATGTCTGTGCTTTCATTCTCTCCAAATAGCTGATCGTGCTCAGGGGCTTCCCAAGACTTGGTGCAGCCTTTCACATCTAGAGTGCTCATGAATGCACCCAAAGCAAGATGAATGACGTGCACCATGCATGGAACGTGGTTTCTCGATGCGGGCCACTCGATTCCGGAGGCCTCAAGAGTAGTTTGTGGTTCGTCAGTCATCGAGTAATATGAGGAAGCGTCCATGGTTGTAATTCCAAGTAAACGGCTGTCAGTCAGCTCAATATGGTGAAGGACTTCCTTCAAATGTCCAGCTAGCCATGCTTCCGTATGCTGACCCTTGACCTGTAATCATTAATGAGCTTTCGAAATGGTAAAAGAATGGGCTATCGAATTCATCGAACGCCAGTTGTACTTCTCGCAAAGCCCAATTTCTATCGATATATTAAGCCATGACCGACGGTATTGCTAATTTGTTCGTCGATGTCCATCTGTCTAAAGTTAAACTGACTTTGTTTCTTGATGGCAGTTGCTTCTTAAGTGCATCCACTATCAGTGTGTATTCCCTCCGGCAAATATTACTCAGGGTGCTGGCTGATGGTAACACCAATTCGCTTTGTAATGTATTCTATGACCGTCGTAGCTAGAGGTCAGATATCTTGTTCCATGGAATGGGAGCCGAAACAAAACCTAACATGATGTAGCGATTCGAGGTGTCTTGGTGAAATTCAACAGTTTGAAAGTCCTTTTCTGCCAGTTTAGAGCGTTTTGTCTGTCAATTCAGTATGTATACTAAATACCTGAATTGTAAATTTGAATTCCCTTTGCGAACTTACAATGGGAATACCGCCACTTCCTGGCCGCTTGAGTATGGCCAAAGCTGTTTCGTCGACCGTTGAACTAGTCACTTCTGTTACTTCTGACCCTGTTAATTCGTTTAACTTTGCGATATGCACTCTTGCCAGCAAGTGTTTGCCCATTGAGCTGGTCCCATGTTCTGATGGATGGCGAAGAACTTGATGACAAATGATACATATGATGCCTGGGCTGCCAGTCTCCTCAATTCCGCAGTGTAAATAGAATCTCCACGAAGGCGCATGTCTACAGTTATTCCAAACAATAGGCCGCTTCGAGCCTACATTCATCGAAGCCCACCAAGCATCGAAGATCATTTGCAAAGTAAGGTCACTCCAAACATGAATAAAGAAATGTTCATTTTTTGAGGATATCGTGACCTCTGACCATGAGGTATTTTGAGATTTTGTATCTGATATCGCGGTAGTAAATTGAACTCTGGGTAATTCGATCTGAGTAAGTGTCAAACCATACGTTATAGTCATGTAGAACGCTGGTTCTTAAATATTAGCTTTAGAGCTACAAGCAAGAAAAAAGTCAGACCTGTGAGACATCGCATGCATAGTTGTGAAGTTGAATACAAGGACATACAAAGATGAGACGGATGCGATATGATCATTAGCATTTTTGCCCATAAAGGCAGCCCATAGTACGATTATGGGTCAAAGCCGTTGCATTGCTGTCTGCTCATCCAAGATGCAAGCCCAAAAATCGTTGACGCTCCGTTGACGGTCATTTTTTGGAGCTGGTAGCGATATCAGCACTAACATTTTTGCCTAGAAATGCGGCCAGTATTATGATTATGGGAGTATGCCGTTGCAGGGCCCTTGGATTATCCATGATGTGAGACCAAAAATCTTTGACGCTCCATTGACGCAGATTTTTGGGTGGTGGTAGTGATATTGTCACTAGCATTTTTGCCTAGAAAGGCGGCCAATATTTGGATTATAGGTGTATGCCATGGCACGGCCCTCGAATTATTCATGATGCGAGACCAAAAATCTCTGACCTTCCGTTGACGCTCATTTTCAGGAGGTGGTAGCGATATTGTCACTAGCATTTTTGTCTAGAAAGGCGGCCAATATTACGATTATTGGAGTATGCTGTTGCACGGCCCTCAAATTATACATGACACGAGACAGAAAATCATTGACGCTTTGTTGACGCTCATTTTCGGGAGGTAGTAGTGATATTGTCACTAGCATTTTAGCGTAGAAAGGCAGCAAATATTGAGATTATGGGTGTATGCTGTTGCACAGCCATCAAATTATCCATGATGCGAGACCAAACATCATTGAGGCTCCATTGACAATTATTTTTAGGGGGTGGTAGCGATATGGTCGTAGGCCTTTGTCCCCACACAAGCGGCCAACAGTGTCATTAGGGCTTAATACTGTCGTGCAGACTAGTTAGAATCCAAGCTGCAACACCAGAGATCGGTGACACTCTGTTGACACTCATTTCTTGGATGGGGCAATGAGCGTGTAGCTTGCCTTTTTGCATCTAAAGCCGGCCAATAATACCTCTTTGGAATGATGTGACTATGCAACCTTTTGATTGCCGAACAGATCAAACTGAAATCGTTGACGCTCCATTGACGCTGACCATAGAGACATACCACCAGCCATCCGGTGCGCAATCATTTTGTTTGAAAATCATACCGTCATTATTGACAGCCATTATACCGTTTCTAGGTAGAATCATATGAATCCAAAAGCATTGAGGCCTCTCAGTATCTGAGCCACCACTATTCACATCATCAGTCCGATGAAGGACCTAGCTCCTTCGCGTTTCTGCGCCTGCAGCTGGTATATTACGGTATATAGATCGATCAACTAATTTCAGACTTCAAGAGCCCAACTCTCCAGACCTTTCTTTTTCCAACTCATTTTCCTCGGTTTCCATGATGTACCATATGCAATGTTCAAATTCTCGACTATGTGCAGGAGGTCTGAGTGGAGTGTTATGCAGTGAGATGCATGAACTAATGCTGCATAACGGCTGCCATTGATCAGGGTTCAGACTGCACACTGACCGCTCGTCCGATGACTCGTATGACATCACTGAGTTCAATTTTGTTAGTAAATTTCGGCTGTATTTCAGGTTTTGCTTTCTACGGTAACCTTAATAGGCAAATCGATATCAAGTTTGCTGGCCGTCTATCAACTCGATTTGTAGTCTAGAACATTCGCATGGGCCGTACAACCCTTGCACACAGACTGATGAAATATCATATCTCACAATTTGGTCACTGAACTCAGGAAAAAGCTGACATGTAGCAAAGTAGGTACACAAATTGCTTTCCCAAGAGATAGGTCATCAAAACTAACTATTTGGCTATCTATACCTCCAGCGACACGGGTGCCATCACCGGATCTTCGTCCGTATCCGATTTCTATATGGTAATTGACTAGGGATTCTTCAGGCAGTGGTAAAAGCTTACGGGTTCAACAGGCTTCGCCTGCTGAATCGGCATCACATCAGTCGCCGTGTCGGGCGGAAAAATTGTTATGAATATGTGTGACTGTGGTTTCTCCAAACCCAGCCTCATTTGACTACATCCAGGTCAAGAAGTCTCTGCTGTCATTGGCGATTGGCCTCGGACGATATCACGAGTCTGCATATGCTCTCTAAATGTCATCGGTTATGGTGTAGCTGCAGTTGGGTCTATTTGGGGCTTAAGAACCGCCGGAACCCTCGATTCGGTAGTCCCATACTTCATATCCCTCTCACCAAAGTAGTTGGCTGCATCCACCCAACCTGGTTGGGTCAATTCGTCAAGCTTCATCTGCTTCTGCCAAAAACTCTCCAAGCCGTGCTGTACTGTGTTGGAGATTGTGCCCATCACCCAGCCAGGTTCATCATTGTCACTCAGCTTGCCGAGCTCTGTATCTTCTTCATCATGTTCCTCGTCTTCCCCATCCTGCACTTCATCGGAACTTGCAAGATCGCTCAGACTGTCTACGTTAGCATTCAACATCTCTTTAAACCTTGTTTTGGGCTTTCCGGTCGTTACCCCCACATTTTCAGCAGTAGTCATATCGTTCAGCTCTAGCATAATCGCTGCCTCTGCGTCTTGAACTCGCTTTCTTGCCACAGCGGTCTCTCTCTCCACATTATCTTTGATACATTTGTCTTTCTTGTCATTGATTAACAAGTGCGTTTCCTTTCTTTTCTCCGCTGAAAGCTTCTTTTTGGATCGCAAGCTGCGCAATGCCCCCAATGCTCGGACCCTTTCTGCCTCCAAGCCGCTCCTGCCTTCATTAGCATGATGACGGCGATGTGTGGAATTCTTTGTCGATTTGCCATATTTGGCTGCCGGAAGTGGACAACAGTTGTTTTTCGGAGCATCGACCGTTGTATCGTGTGTTGACCTTGTTGTCAGGCGCAATGTCGGATGTTGCCAGATATGGACCACATGGAGGCAAGCTGAGTGTTTGATGTCAAGGTTCGTACGTTTGATTAACTCGAACAAAGCAAAATCTGCGTTTGATAGTGTTAGCAATGGGTCCGGGTAACCCACCAGCGGTCTGGGTTAGGACCTGTGGTTCGGTTTGGTTTGGTTCCAGAACCGGCCAAAAACCCAAATAGCTTTTGTCTTGGCGGGTTTTTACCCGCCCCGGACATAGAGCCGCGGGTATTTGGCCGGGTTGGAACCGAACCGCGGTTCCCAATATACCGTTCCTACAGCTTTGGCTCCAATTAAGTATATGAGTTCTGATCGTATCATGACATGATCAGTATGTACATTGTGCAGTATTAGCCCCTCTTTCACCTCCCACATTCAGATTTGCGATCGGACTGATATTCATCGAGTGGCTGTGAAATGAAGGCGATTTTCAAGCGAATTTCGCAGGTTTCGATAGCGCCTCCACGATTATTGGTCCGATCGCAAATCTGATTGCGGGAGGTGAAAGAGGGGCTAAAACTGGACAATTTACGTACTGATCATGTTGTGATACGATCAGAACACAAATACTCAATTGGAGCGAAAATTGTGCACTTGAAATGCCGGGTTTGTGGTGGTAAAACCGCCCCATTTCCTACGGTCAGGGTTTTTCGTTTGGTAAGACCCGTTGCAACGGTCCGCTTTCAAGTGGAACCGAGCCCGGAACCGACCCGGGAATTTGGATCCGTTGCTAACACTAGCGTTTGAGTATCATTTCAGTTGGAATAGTGACACTAATCGTACGTTATGACATGATAGTTTCCCTCTGTTTCATGTAAGATCCTGGCTATGTGTTGAGACAAACATCACCAGACGGCCTTTCCGTCGTAGAATTTCGTTTTTATATTTATCAATCATGAGATATCAGCCATCGTTCACTTCAATGTATCCCTGCAAACAACCACACAAACATCATTGAACTGACTTACAGCAAATCGCGGGACTGTTGGAATCACCTTCATCTTGCAGCGATAGGCAGTAGGATATACCTTGGGTAGAATCTGCAAGTTGACAGTCATTCATTCCCTTGTGACCTGTAGCTTACTATATATTCCTCAGGACGTTCCACTTTTCGTTATCATCTTCCTCATGTTTTCCACAACAGCAAGTCATGGCTCCACAAACACCTCCGCCTGGTGTGATACAATCAGAATCGAGCTGAACGACAGCCACTTGATCTAATGTGCCCCGGGCTCAGACACAGCAGCAACTCAGACACCAGTTAGTCCACCGTGACGCTGCAATTGCAGCCACCAAAAATATGGCCCAGGACGCACATTTGAAAACAGTACGTAGGACTGGATGCAGCAATAATAGGCAGCAGCATGCAATCGGATGTGAGTACCTCCATATTAATATAGAAGGTGGTCAACTAAGAATATAATGTACAGCTGGTGTAAGTAGAGAGCTCCGCGACCAATTAATCGGTGCCCGCAATGGCAAACGTCGATGGTCGATGAAGGTATTTGTCCGCACAGTCCCTGGAATCAAACATTATGATGTTGTCAGCCGTGGGATTCTCGCGGACGAATTTCGTGATAACGGTCCCCGGGAGTGGATTAAACAGGCTTCAAAGACTCTAGAGGAGGCTACAGATTCGTATATGGTTGAGGTAATAGCCAAATCTTCCTTTCAGCAGCAGCAACTAATTTCTTGTAGGTTTGCAACATGTCTGCTACTATGGCGAGGCAAGGAGGTCGGGTACAGCTGGGACAGTCCGACATGCGCCTCACTATGATTATGGCGAAAATGGCCAAAGGAGGGTTTTCGCACGCCGCATTTGAGGAAAGGCAACAACTGAATAGGAAACCTTGCGGTGAAGTCTGAGATGAGAAGATGCGAGGAGTTGAGTTTCCTGGGCATAAGAAGGTGAAGGCTGTGATAGAAAGACACCCGGCAATGGTTAATAAAAATCACATGGCCAGCTGCCTTCCGTGCCAAATGGTACAGCTAAGAATCCGCAGACACTCTGGAGGCACAAAGGAACCACCGCACCTGCACCAGAACTGGTGGCACCTCTGCCCGAAAGGCCACCTCTGCATGGAATGCCACCTGCGCCACCAGGTGACAGTGACGGTAATGAAAGTTATGAAATTGAAGGTATGCCATCCAAGTGTGAGTATTTACATTCTCCACTTCCAAACACTCAAATTTTCAATCATAATGCATATGCCAAGGATAGCAAGCGCGATAACAAATTTATTCCAAATTTGCTGAGTACACTATCAGCTGCATGGAAATACCGCTGACATTGATTTTGATGATGACAACAGCCTTTTGAGCGTATCTGAGTGTGAAGATGACCATTGATTGAAAGGAACGGGATTTTTGAGTATTATCATTATCTACAATTAGCGGACACTTTAAAGTATATTTTAAAGGATATATTTAGATGCACAATTAAAGAACAATGTAGTGATAAAGGAAAACATACATGAAGAGGATAGAACGACTGCCAAAACACAGTAATTGATGTTCTGTGCCAAAGTAAATGGTTGCAAGTCGCGGAAATGCCTGTGGCAAAATGAGCGTCAACGGAGCATCAACGATTTTGCGTCGTGTAAGTCAGGTTAATATAATGTGAATTAATAGTTGTTATCGATAATCGTTGGATTGGCCGCCTTCTTAGGCAAAAAAGAAAGTAACTCGCTCCCTGCCCGATTCGGACAATGAACGTCAACGGAGCGTCAACGGATCGCAGACATCTAGAAACAAGGTTTTGGCAGCCTCTATAGGCTAATATGAGAGAGGTGGTCTCGCGACAACCTCCCGGACAATCACAATCTAATTCGTTTTCAATGCTGCAACTTAGTGATCCTAAATGTTTCAGCCTATAAAACCGGTCAAAACTCCATATATAGCCACTAGCGGCCATCTCACGCTTTGAATAACCATCATGCAAAGCCCAAAATTGTTGACGCTCCGTTGAAGCTCATCTTGAAGATTCGGCAGGGAGCGTGTCGCTTTCACTTTGGCCTTTAAAAGCGGCCAATACATTGGTTATGCACAACACCAGACCAGTCACTTTTCAATTACCTGACTTACATGACTCAAAATCGTTGATGCTCCGTTGACGCTCATTCTCAGAATAGGGCAGGGAGTGTGTCACTATCTCTTTTGCTTTGAAATACGGCCAATACCTCATTTATGATCATTTGCATCCAATCACCACCTTGATGACTCATGAAGCAAAACCAAAAATTATTGAAGCGCTGATGACTATCAGGTTCAGGATGGGGCATAGAGCATGTGTCTCTTGTTTTTGGTTATAAAGGAGGGCGATTCATCTAAAACGGACAATCGCGTGCGAATATTAATATTTTGCAATTAGCAGTAGGGTATCCAAATGCGACCGTAAATATAAAAACCCGAAACGCAGAACTGGAGATTGGAACTGACAGGTCTAGCCAAACCCGGCAAAACCCGTGGGTTGACGGGTACAGGTCCGGGTTTGGCCCACCAAGACGCTGCAGGTCAGATTTTTGGACGGTTCTGGAACCAGACCAAACAGTGTTTCCGGTCCAAACCCGGACTGCTGGCGGGTTACCCCGACCTGATGCTAACACTACCCTTCCATGAAGTAAGCAACTGTTGGAAGCCTCTTTTCAGCATGAGAATCACGAACCTCATCCCTATAGGCGCGATCCAGCGGACTGTACATCTTGTTTTGCTGACGCTGCAGCCAGATAGTACCCGGTGGTACATGAGAAGGACAATAGACTTCAATGCTTCAAATGTGTGATATATATAGCTTGTTCGGATTGATGCTTGATGTAATCGTTTCAGCGATATATAGTATTGTGATGAATGTTTACTCTGGGTGTCTTAATTTTGTTATGGGAATTGTGGAAGCTTGTGTATAATCGATGTCTCCAGGGATTGAATAGTTAAGAATATTCTGGAAATCAATGAAACTGTTTAAAAAATCGTCAAAATGATTAAAATCTAGAAGACCAACCTGAAACAAGAGCAGACAACTCACATAAATAACTACACAAGATTGTGAAATGTGGTGACGATGTGATCATATCATTGAACACTTTGAAGTATCGTAGGAGAATGCAAACAAGTTGCTTGACATATTCGTGGCAAATAAGGAGAAGTATCGGTGAGTGGGGCAAATTTTCGGAAACCAATTTTTCATTGTGCTGATGCATCCTTTAGAACGTCACTGGATATTCTAAACTATATGGGGTGTGTTCCACTATGATCAAGTTAGCACGGGGCACATGACGTCAGGTACACTTCCTTACCCAACAGATGATGGCTATCATTGAAGGGCATCGGAGTCTTGCCACGCCTTGATCACTGCTAGTCTTGCATGAATCTCGTCGTGGTTTTCCTCACATGCCAGAAAAGCCGTCGGTTTTGGGAGGCTCATTTGTTGAACCGCCTTGCTGTTTTGTCCTCTGATATCCAGAACATGATGTTGGAATAAGCCCATGGTGATATCTGATGATTCCGGTGTTGTACACTTGCTTTGCCACATCTGCTGATACCTCTTGTATATCGCTGCGATGGTCAGTTATTGTGCAGCTGCCATGGGAAGATCATTCACCGGCAGTGTCTATTGAGCGAAATAGCACCACATGTACAGCATTGCCGGTGGCAACGTATGTGTGGAGGTACCTCTGGAGAGCGGTTGCCATTTGTCAGACGAACTTGAGTGACATTCGCAACACAAAGCCCAGATATCCAATGCTCAGTGATGTGTTCACTTTGAAAAACGAGTGGTAAATGGCGGTGGTGGTGTTGCTGCTAATGTATGGCTCCTTGTGAGTCAGAGGATAATTATCAGCATTCTTCCAGCCAGTGGACATATGCTACCTGCCTCCATATCTTTCTTCTCACAGATATATAATTCATTTTCAAGTATTCACCGGACCTTACTCTTCCTCTTGGGGACCCCCTTGTCCTGGAGTTTGAAAATCTCTTGGAGTTATATCCCAATCAGCGAGACTGTGGTGCTTCACATGAAATGGTGAAATCATGTAATCTGGAGTTGGTGGTTCACATTTGTACCAAAGAATGTCTAGGGGACTTGCATATGCCATGTGTTCAAGCACAGGGAGTTTGGGGACAGTGTCATCGAATTTCCACAATCCACAGGCCATCATCCAAGCAGTGGCAGCCCTCTCATCTGCATCTTCCAGGAAGGGGTTATTGAACAATGTGTTCAACCTGATTTATATGGAAGCTTGTTCCGCAACTTGTCTAACCCATGGATCCTTGAACTGGTCGATACCTCTTGTGCTCTGCCCTACTTTGGTTGTTTTGACCTCGCAGGGTTCGGAGTAGGTATCAGCTGCAGCACAATTTCTCTGGGAACTCTGAGGGCTTGAATGGAAAGTCACGGGCATCAAAACCCTTTCGCTAGAATTCTGGCTTTACTGGGAACTAACAGGACCAGATGCCAGCATTGACAGGTTATTTTCCACTGACGGTGATGACAAGGAAGAGGCTGATGAGCATCTGGTGGCTGGTTTCGGTAAGGTCTGCGTTGGTGCAACTTAAGCAGCATTCCACAAGCATCCTGTGGCTGCTTTGGACTTCGGAGGTTGTTGAGTAGCAGTGACTGAGTCACGGAGAAGTTTGTCATTCGTATCCTCGAAATCATCTGGTACCTCTTGGACCAGATACTCAGTGAGTTTGACACCTGGTGGATTCTATCGCACATCAGCATGGCACCAACAATACATGGTATACTTTCCACAGTGGCTGAGATAAGGACATGAATGCACAGAGTGGGCTTTCGGTATACTGATCTTTGCTTCGGGAAGAAGGGATTTCTTCCTCTTTCTCCATACCATTCTTTCCCTTGAACGGTCTCGTCGATTGGCTGGTGGCTTTCGATTTGTCCGAAGTCTTGTTCCTGGATCAATGAGTATGTCTTCTGCCAATTTCGAAGGTAATGGATGAGGTGTATTGAGTGAATAGCAACACAGGTTGGAAGACGAAGGGAGATTGTCAAATGGAGCATGCTTGTCATAGCAGAGGTATGGAGTTGTTTCCGGACATTCCACATGGATCAGTGATTCGCCATTAAATTCGACTGGACGAAGATTGCGAGCGAGATCTCAATAACCGAAATTTTACTAGGCCAACACATACATTGCTGTAACCTGAATCCAGCTGGACAATGATCTTGATCCAGGTCTCTGTAATCAAAATTCCAGTAGGCAAACACATAAATCTCTGTAAGAGTTATCCTGCTGGATGGAGATTTTGATATAGATCTCTAAAACCGAAATTGTAATCTACATTGCTTCGTTCCTCGTGGATGAAGGGTTTAATCCACATGTTGGTAACTTCATTCCGACTGGACAAAGACTTTGATTCCACTCTCCATAACCTAAATCCTGGCGTGCGAATACTTAGATCTCCAGGAGTTTGTTCACCCTGGACAAACACATTGATCCAGATCCCCATATTCTAAATTCCACTAGACAAGCTCGATCTAGAACTCCATACACTTATTGCCGCCAGATGAGCTTTACAGGCTGCTGGGAGTGATGCAGGAACTTTGTATAACAATACAATAAGATTGATAAGGAAGAAATACGAAAAACAGATAGGGGATGGATATACACTTGACGGTATCCAACAAACAATATCAAGTAAAAGAAACGATGCAGCCAATTGAAAACCATCCAAATAATAGATAAACAGCCCCAAGATAAATGACCAGTGGGAAAACAAAACATAAAACTCACAAAATACCTTTCAAATCACATAAACAGCGGCGCTTGATACATGACCGGCGGACAACCAAATGAAAGCACGTGGAATACAATCCAATAATAATAACCCCAAACACACATGAACCAGATCGCATCCCACAGCCTATACCTCTAGCCGGAGGAGGTTCAACTATCGGGTGAATGCTGTTGATCGCACTCAGCAAAGGATCCACTTGACTGAGGCCAGAAGCCTACCCACATCGGCATCAGGAGCAGCCTGCGCAAACACCTGGAGGTCCAGATTCAGGATATCTTCATCCCAGGTATATTCAACCCAAGTTGAGTTGTCTTTGTTCAACTCAATTAAGACCATTTTCTCCTGAGGCAAGGACCATGGACACCCTGCAGACATATACAATAGCCTGATTTACCTCACAGTAGGCCAGCCCAATAGACTCAAATCCTGCAACTTCTGCCCTGAAATAGTCCCACGTGACCACCGGAAATACAGAATACAGATAGTATTATGGTCATCATTCAGGTATCTGACACAGTTGGCGACATAAATTCCATGTGGGTGCCAGATCAGCCAACTCTGTGCCGCCCATTCTGCTGGCAGGATGTGATCATCCAAACCCTGTAACCCACCACCAGAGAATCCACAAAGAGGGCCTGCCATGGGAGGAGGGCAAACGGGAGGAGGGGGAACTGGAAGAGGGAACACCAGAAATGGGGAATGTGTAAGATGTAAAACTGGAAGAGTGCAAACCGGTAGAGGGAAAACCAGAAGAAGTTGAACCAGAAGAGAGCACGAACAGGGCAACCTGGAGGATTCGCACTAATGGAAGGATGAACATCCGGAGTGCGATCGGCTGTGGGAGTACCATCGGCCACCACAGTAGGATCGACCACCAGCATTGGATGAACTACCAGAGTAGGATCGACCGTGGGAGTGCGAATGGAAGAGTCAGGAGTCAATGGTCCTGGTTGCCCAGAGGGTCCCGGTTGTCCCGAGTGTCCCAATTGTCCACAGTGTCCCGGTTATCCAGCGGGTCCCGGTTGTGCAGGAGGTCCGGAGGACATTCCTTTCTTATGGGTTAGCCTGGGGGTGTCATTCGCCCTGTTTCTTTCCTGCTGGCTCTTTTCGGCCCACTCCTCCAAGATGTGCATCAATGCCCACCAGACAGCAGCCTCCCCACATTGACCATCCAAACATTTCCTACTTCTTCTGTTCCCTCCATGCTTCCACACAGGATGGAACCGAGCACATATGGATAGTTTGAAGACAACCTCATCAGTCACCATCCAGATGTCGGCTGACCCCAAGGGATTCTGGGATGTCCTTCGAACTTTGTGGAATTCCAGTGCTCGATATTAGTTCTCTGAGCGCCACTGGGCTGCATCCCATTGTGCCATCACATCTGCAGATGGCCTCTAGACTACAAGCCTTGATGATGTGACATGCATGGTTGGGACTGTGCATTGTGGTGTTGTCTAGACAGTCAGCTTCATGAAATTGGCTAGACACCGGAAAAAGGACTTACAAGTTCCATCGCCAACTATTTTCGAATCCACATGAGCAATCATGGGAGAGCTCTGGTGTCATTAGCCACTGCCAGATTGTCATCCTCCTCACTGTGTAGGTCTCGCTGAACTAGATTCTTTCCTTTCTCGGTGTTTGCTCCCTTGCCTTGCCCACTGCACATTGCATTGCTGTTGCCATCATCATCATCTATATCATAGAAAAGATCACGGATCTGATGTTCCATTTGTGGTTCTGTATTTTGCAGCCGACAGAGACCCAGTCTCTCAACCTCCCCTGAGACGAGAGCCTCTGCACACCTAAGCGCGACCATGTAATTCATGTCTTCCCAAATCACTGCTTTGGAGTAGATCCTGGCTACTGTGCCAAGTTGAGGGTTATGTTGTATGAACATATTCAGGGCCTCCATCATGTCTTCCTAGAACCCAATGGTGCCCTCGATGGTGCTGACGATTGAGTGTGCCCTGGTGTTACACTATATCCCTTGAATGTACTGTTGGCAGGTATTCACCGATGATTCATAGACTCCGAGGATGGCTTCTGCCTCAGCTGGCGGCATGTTATGCAGTGCACATTGTCTGAGAGACCGGTATCCCTTTACTGCGGTCAGGTTAAATCCTCTAGCTGCCCAATGATACCTACCAGGTGACCATGAACTGTCTCCTAGCAGATATAGGGCGTACAATCATCATCCTGGTCTTCGTCATCCTCATTCTCCCCTGTCTCCACCAATCCCTGTTTGTCCATCAGATGCTGCTTCAACTGCAACTCCTGCTCCTCAATGCTCTTGCTATCATCGGAGATGGTATTTGCCTTCAAAACTGTTGGTATCTATGCACAGATCGAGCCACCAGTTTTGACCTTGGCCAACCCTGACTTGCCATTTGCCACCATGCCAGCGTCTATATTCGCTTGGTCCTTCTTCTGCTGGTGGCCTCCAGGGTGCTTGGGGTTCCGTTGGTTGGGTTTATCAGTCAGTGATGCCACCATACATACGCTGTATCGAAGTAACCTGCCAGGGCAATCCCTGTTCTGGTTATAACTATAATTCAGTCGCGAGTATAATTGAGTACCCATGATGAAATCTGTACCTTCAGAATTACAGGTTTGAGGCTTGGGTCGGGAATTGGTTTCAAGATGGTTCAATCGGTGCCGTCGGAACATCAGTCATGTCGGGTACAAATTTAGAGTAAGTCATGTATAAAGAAGATGGAGGAAAATGGTGCAATGGCTCGAGATGGTCGCTATACATACTACATATCAGCGTTAACTGTGGGCATATAGATAGCAAACTCGATCTAGTTGAATTTCCTTTGGACTTCCGATCTTCTTTCGGTATGCCAATTCTATATCGCCAGTGGAGCAATACAATCTGCCCGAACTGTCATCTGTGAAGGATATGTTGAGAACAAGTGCTGATTCGTTGGTTTCCGAAATTTCAGTAGATGACACAAGGCCTTTCGTGATCATTGAGACTTGTGACAGTTGGTGGTCGTCAACATCCTTTCGATAAACAGAGGGTTGAGACAGTAGGTGATGTAAGGCTGCCACACACATACAGCCACACGCAGAACCGCCGCTGATACCCGAAGCTGATCAATGCAAGCGGTCGCCATTCCACTCGGGCTAGACACGTCCCATCCACTGGGCCCCAAGTTGAACATCAAACTGTATACTGCCAAACGCTATATGCATTGTCAAACTTTATAAGCATTGTCAAACATTATATGCATTGTCAAACTTTAAATAAACACAGGATAAAATGTACTACAAGATGGCTCATCATTGTTCAAGCATTCCTGTATTCAATGCACACTCTCTGACCTTCTGATAGGTCTCCAGCGCACTTTCAACAAGCACTGGATCAAACACATTGCCATCGACCCATTCCTTGGGCTTTCTTTGTGCAGAACCAGGTAACTTGGTGAGTCAATTCATCCAGCAGACGACAAACACCATCTAACCATTTGGCAGACCTCGAGCCACGCCACCAGCAGGCAGACCACTGATAAGTGCTGTAGACGCACACAAATGCCCTGATCGTGATTGCAAAAGAATCTTTGTCCTGTGGGGAAAGATTAAACGCCATCTGCGAACCAGCTATTAGGGTTCAGCCGCCACCACCGGCCAGCCATCAACATAGCCACCCCCAGCATTGAGGCATCTACTCAGCGCATTGGCAACGGCCTACAGCAACCCCGCAACCTGATCGCAGTATTCCAGCCCCTGCGATTGGCAAATTCGGAAGGAATCTCCCTTGGAGAATGATGGCATCCGGGGATGCCTCCAGCAAACCCATTCCCTGACCCAGGAATCCGATACAGTGAAGGGTGACCCCGGGGAATCTCCTGGATATGAGGAACATCTGGAATACGAGGTACATTCTATGGCTGGGAGAACCTTTGGTGATGATCCCAACTATAAGGAGTTCTAAAATATTGTCAGTGAACCATGTCAACTCTCTTAATGTGCAGAAGACTCATCGGCAAAAACCCAAGTTTCTGTCAGAAGCACCCAGGTGTTCCGGGCGGCTGTAATGGCTGTCACAGATCTTTGTACCCTCTGAGGAAGTATAACATGCTACCCATCACACAGGCGACAGGTCGCGTTGCATGCTTACCTCCTTGACTTTCCACCCAAATTGTGGTGACTTATACCCACCACCAAAACAACACGTGTGTTACACTCTTCGCAGGGGCTGCAGTTGTGCTGTAGCCGTTTACACAACACCTGGCGATGATTATGCCTTTCTCCGGCTGAGTGCCACAGTTTTCCTCTCTGCAATTGCTATATATCTGATGCCGCACTCTCCCCATACATGTTTAGCTTTGAGATGTTGCCAATGAGTACAATACAGTCTTCGCTTGGGATACATCCCTTGCCATTGTATTCCTTTCGCCATTATCGTATTTGACAGGTCTGAATTACACTGTCCAATCTTCACTCTCCAGTACTATGAACTCAGCCCTCCACATTCTGCGTTGATTGATCATCGACTTGCGATGCTTCTTCGTCTTTGTCCGCATACTCATTGTCGCCATCTTCACCCTCATACCCGTCATCATCACTGGGACGCAGCTCTGACCTCTCGACATCAGTCACTGCGCGTTGTCGCCGGCTGGCGGTGGGGATCGCATCGTGCTGGTCACTTTGGGTACCTTCATCGTTGTAATCCCTGCTGCCCCCTGGCATCCCGGAATACAGTTTGCCATGTGTGCAATTGTTGTCTATCGGCATATCTGGGTCAGTGTATCCAATCTAAGGTTCCTCAAATGCCTCTTCAGAGGTCACATAGTCACGAAGATTAGCATTGTCAACAGGCACTGCTCTCACGCTGATGACCGTGACAGGGGTTGGGTTCTCCGCCTGTTGGATCTGCTGCTTGAAAGTTGCAAGTGAACTATTATACACCCTCTGTTGGTAGCTCTCTGGTAGTGTGTTCCAGGTGTTCATCAAGAATGTATACATGTCTGCAACACCAGGCGACTTTAACAACTTGCGACCTGTTACAGCACAGCAGGATGCATTCTTGCCACAGTCATTCTTGTAGTTGAAGTAGTTCGAGGGATCAGGTCTGTCCACTTTCAGCTTTGACTTGGAAGCTTTCAGATGAACACCTTTGTTCTGTTGTCACTCCATGAGAGCATGCCGCAACACGGTGCAGTTAAACGCAATCAGTGGCGAGGGTATATGAACATCCTTGTGGTCAATCATGGAATTATAAAATCCATCAGCATACTTACTGCTGTATTCGCCCGATGATAAACTTTGATGATGATACACCCTGGGATTGTTTCTGCCAGGAAGTACAGTTGATGCTGGCCATTCGTTAGTAGCTTTCGACTCGCTCTCTGTTGGATTTGGACCGAGTACACCACCTCCCACATGCTCTGCTACAGGAAAAACACACTGTTTGTGTGCCAGAAGGGAATCAATGAATTCCGAAAGCTCTGCATCGGATTCAAAGTGGTGAAGATCCTAACGCTCTACTAGGTTGTCACTTGCTGATTGATTCAAAAGCGATTGAACCTTATCGACTTGTGCTCGAACCTGGTACCGGTTTGAGTGTGTAATATCCGATGTGGGCCGTTGCTTCAGCGTTCCTCTTTGAAGATCTCCTTTGTGGCAGCCTCAAATGTTATCAACCAAAATGTTGTTTTGCTGCATAGCGGTATTCCAGTACTTCTCTATTATCTGCCAGTGTGGGGCTTCAGCTAATGCTTTCACAAGGCGTCGCTTTGAATAACTTACCATCTCTAAGTCGCTTGCACTCATACACCGCTATCTGTTCCACATGCAGAGCTCCGGGAGCCGGCCTGTTGCACATACAAGACACGTGATGTCTGACTGACCAAATCGATGGATGCTGCGACTGCCAGAGAACACTGATCGATGTGTATACACCGCCTGGGGTTGCAATTGCCACTGCCTCAATTACTGATTCCAGTCGGTAGCTAGCGTTAGCGGTGGATTTGTAATGATCGCGCAGACTTCTGGATTAGGGATGGGGTAGGCAGGATTTCAACACTGCTGAGAAGAGTGGGAGTGCTAGCAATGCCGGATGCAGCGCTGGATACAACACAACAACTTGAGTCTCTCTTTCAATATTCTATGGGTGCTGGGGTGCTACAACAGCTTGCTCATGGGGTGGCGGTTGGAGTAATTGCTGACCGTTGCTGTGACACCTACTGGGTGGAAGTCACGCGTTGAGTGATATCTGCAACGGGAGAATTGTTCATCGATAATGAGCGGGTGCAGTTCTGACCTTCGATTGTAGAGGCTACGGAACTCCCTCCTTGAAAGGAATCCCTCTCGCCAGCCCGTACGGAAACGTGTCAGTTACCAGGGGCAAGTTGAAAATTCCCCAACGGCCCTTGCATTTGATGTTTCTGACGATCAGCAAGTCTTGGAACATCTTGTACATCCGGAGTCAGGTCAGGGTGAGGGCGTGAGGAAGGCATAGTTTGATATCGACGTTCGATGTTATGAATGTAGGGATGATTTTCTTCTGCATGCATATGCAATGGCAGGTGAGGTAGACATCAATTTGAGCGACCTGGGAGGGATTCAACAATATAGGGAGGAGCAGTGTCGACTGCGCTAGACCCGGAACTGTGACAATACTCGGGGACAAGATCCCATGACAAGCATTCAATTACGAGATTAACTCCCATCAGATTGAACTCAGATTACACTCGGTATTGATATTCACTGTTACAGCATCATCTAAAGGTCTATTTGCACTGCTTGAAGGGTGTTTATGCCTTGTTGGCAAAGCTGTCATAGAATTGCACTCGATGTTGGCACAATACTTCCAACCATCGATTGTGTATGTCTTCAGCTTCCCGGTCGAAATCCCCCTTTGGCAGAGCTTAACGCATTGCAAGCGAACCATGAGGTATTATCTACCCTATGACATCAATTGGGCGTGCTTTCTCCACCGCTACGTGTGTTGATAGCCATGTTGCATGCTTACACATTTCGGATAACCTCAGAACTACTCAGTTTGATCCGAGACGCACAAGTTGTGAGCCGTATAAGTGGTGTGCGATGCAAAAGCAACGCCCGGCACCATAAACTGTCCTCACCCCGAGTGCTAAATCTTGTCTCGAGGCTTCTCATTCATGAGGTGCCTGGTGGTTGTGTAAGGTAATTGCTAGACCATTTTGTTTTTGTTAAACAACAAAATGCAAGGTATTCATCATAATTCCCATATCTCACGAATTGAACCAAGAAATCGCAGGAACTCGAGTGTATATATCCCTTCTTTCCGCCTACACGTCCATTCTCATTGGTTCCCATGTTGAACGCACCGCCAGCATCGTGAACTATCTCCACATCATGTGACTTGCACAATACAACATGTGTCATTCCAAAACACACCCGATAACCTACACAACTTTGTATGTTTCCTCAGTCCTTCCTTCCACTCTGTGCAACTGTATCATAATGCGAAATCCTCGGATGTAGATTCAGTTCCAACTCTCCGCGATGGCGCCAAAGAGCAGCAGCGAAGGAAAGTGAAGGCAACTGCTAGGGCAAAAATGGGGACATCAGTTATAAATCGACTCCTGTCATTGGGTCGGGACCGTATGAAGGGAATCATCTTGGAACACATCCATCGACTCATACGGATATACGATGATTGCGGGGTCGAGGATGTGAGTGCGTGGGACCACTTTTATGATATATTGTTTCTTGATCCAGTCACAACTCGCCACTTTTCAGAATTCCAGATGATGTGGCCGCACAGCAGGAGTAGGAGTTCTCCTTTGTGGGTGTGCTGGGCAGTTTTCAGCTCATATATGGGGCAAATGTTTGTCCAAACCCACGACCAAAGCAACAATTTGGGGTAGGACAACTCCCGTGCGTTCGGGGATCAAGTTAATCGCTTCAATCCACAGACAACCAGCTCAGGGAATGATTAATGCGCTGGCGAGTGTTAGTCTTGATACAGTAGCAACAATATCAGGGCGAAGATTGAGCCGCAAAGCTGCCGGCAGTACAAGCTAGGTGACTTCATGGCCTGTAAACCACCGAATTGGAATGAGATAATCGACGAGGATGATGATGATGAGCACTGGGCAGATCCCTGAGTGCCGACCGGTGGAAAGCGCCGTCCTCGAGATGGCAATGACACTGACGAAGGCGAGGGTGAAGAGGACATGCAGGGTGGTAAAACATGGACCAGGAAAGGGCAGGCAACAAAGGATGGCAAGGGGTAAGGGAAGGCAACTGAGGACGGGAATGGGAATGGGAATGGGAAGGGGAAGGCAACGGTTGAAGCGAAGGGGAATGGGAAGGGAAATGGGGAAGGGAAAGGTATTGTTAAACAAACCCCAGGGGAGATGATATCTCTTGTGCCATGGCTTTGCAGTTGCAGAAGGAACTGTATGAGGCAGACTCGGACACAGAGGGCTAACATGAGTGGGTATATGTAGAGCGGGAAGCATCACCTGTGCTGTCAATTTCCTCATTTGATGATTCCAACTCTACCAAGGAGTCAGACGGCAAATATGACTCAGGGCATGATTCCAATTTAGATATGCACCTCGAGGATGATGTCGAGGCACTGTATGGTGTTGATTAAGACGGTGATGTGGATATGGAATGGGACGGTGACGATGAAGAGGAGAAAGATGAAGATGAGGAAGACGATGAGGAGGAAGATGAAGAGGAGGAAGATGAGGAGTCGGACGATCAGGAGGAGGAGGAGGAGAAGGATGAGGATGATGGCAAATAACCTCGGATGATTGGCCAGGGAGAGATGGTTAATACATCGCCGGATGATGTAGATACCCTCGTAGACGATCAGCCAATCATGCTACCTGAGCAGGGCCAGGAGATGCGCAAGCCTACCACACGGCCACAACTTCCGGAGCCTGCCCCATTGTCTTAAACCTCAGATCTTCACCCACGACCACCACCTCCGGAGATTCATCCACTTGGTGAGATGGAGTTTTTGGGGCTTGTGACTGTGCTAAAACCTCCCCTGGTGGTGCCAACTCTGCGAGAAGCTCAGCCTGCTGGAAACACCTCGGATCTGGATGTGAATCAGCCACTGCTAAGTGAATCAGCCAGTGGCGACAGTGTGCCCGATGTCCCTCCTCCCTAAGACCCACTCCCCAATATCACTCTTCCGGAGGCCTGCCGGGATGGCTCCGTAGGCGTGGACGGTACCAGTCCTCTGGTTGCACAGCACAAACTTGTCATTGCTTTCAGTTCTGGGTTGGGTTCTTGTCAGGTTCGTTTGTTGTGTTCTACTCTATTCATCTCAGGCATTGATTCTTACACGTGTCGCAAGGTTTTTGAATTGCTCAGAGTTTATTATGTCTATGGGTCTTGTGTTGAATTTATTTAATTCGTAGTATTATGGGACATCGCACATGTAGCGTTTTTGCAACCCCTGGTGTGTAAGGAACCTTCTTGTGATGGTGTTGATGCTCAATATATCTCTCAAGTCAGCTGAAAGTATCATGAGCTAACACCCACACCATGCTGCTCAGGCCTGGCACCGACTTTCGTCGCTTTCTGCATTGTATACTCCACTCCTCGGGTGTTGTTGCCAATGCATGAGAAAACCCCATTCTGTTGCCCCGAATATCCATGCCGAAAGAAGTTCACCTCAGTCAGCTGGGCACTTAAACATATCAAATTACACAATTCTGAACACCTTCAAGTTGCATGCCTGAGGAATCTGACTATTCCCAGCTCGCCCCGACGCATTGAACCCACTAAGCCCTGCGAATTGATCCTGAACAATGATTCAGTCAAAGACTTGGACGGGTATCCTTACCTCGAACATGTTGAAAACATTGCAAACTACCAATCTCAACCACTACCACCTCCTCTGCCAATGGGTGAAACCTACCCCCGTGCCAGTGAACCACTGAGCAATTACATTGCTAATCCATGGAAACGCGACGCTCAGGGTTGCCATAAGACGAACCTACAAAACAATCCATGCTAACCATTCCTGACGTGTGAAGAGCCCAGATGTATCCAGAGTGGGATCGAGAAGAGGCGCATCAAGATGAACTATGACAACGTGCTGAAGAAAGAAAACACCGCTCTGTGTTTCTGAAGGATCAAACACAGTGAAGGCGTCCTGAAGGAAGTGGATAGTATGCCAGATGATAAGGCCCTTGAGGAGTCGGAACTACACACTCTCAAGAATATGCGATGGAAAGACAATCACCTAAGCCCGATCAAATACTGGAATCAAGACATCATCAAAAGCATGAGATATGTGATGAGGCATGCGGCCGACGCCGAGCATCTCGGTTAGGCCCCTCGGCGTTACTTAACTAGTGAGATGCCACCGGAATGCCCCTATTCCGCAATGTACATTGCGGACTCCTGGTTGGAGATGCACCTGTGGAGACATACTTGTGGATAAAAACATGCTCATTGCCGTTCATTCGACGCTTAGAATGGGGGCTAAATGGGTTCCATTCATCTGCATGGCCGATGGAAACATCTCTCAAATTTTGCTGGTGACAAGACAGAGTGGCCTGTATATATGACAATTGGCAATCTATCTTCAAAGATCCGCCAGATGCCCTCAATGTGCAGCGTCATGGTGGAAGCTCCTCTGCCAATTCCGATCAAGAACGGCAATATTCCACTGAAGGGGCTGGATGAGCAGTGGCAACCAAACCGAGAGGTGCTGAATGAAGTTCTACGGTGGGTCCTCCTGCGTATCACCTTTAAACAATATCCCAGCACCAAGAGCGGGTATTATAACATCCTTTGTGCAGATGGCAACTGCAGGCATTCCAAACCAGTTTTAGCAGCATGGCTTGCAAATTGCCCTGAGTATAGCAAGCTACATCATCTTGAGCGGCATGTCTGTTTTTGGTGTGAGCATCCAAAGAATGAACTTGGAGATTATGTACCTCCTAACAAGCAACACCCCCGGCGGGATAACAACCTATATAGAACGCTAAGCGATGCCAACACCAAGGCAGCTGATGCTGAACTCCTATCGCGTCTTATTTACCAAGGATGCAACATGTTCCTGCATAATCCCTGTATCATGAGCAACCTCCTAAAGCCCGACCTCCTCCATACAATGCAGATCAGCATGTTTGACCACCTCCAGAAGTGGATTTTCCACTGCATGAAGACGCCTGAATGGCTCAACAAGTACAATGCAATCTGGTCATCTGTGCCTGCTTAGCACAATCTCACACCAGAAAATAAATCATATGAGGAAGTTTCTCAATGAGATGGGAAGGAGATGAAGGAAATGAGCTGGTACCTGCTTGGAGTTGTAACCAAGTCTCTACGAGGCGGAAGCCCGGCTCAGAGTCCCATATGCAATCACGCATTTGAGTGCACACAAGCGTTGTTAAAATTTTAAATGTATGCTCGATATAAATCTCACGGTGATGCAACATTGAGCTACCTGCAGGATGCCTTGCGACGTTTTCACAAGTTCCAAGATGTTTTCCTACTTGCACAAGCCGGTAAAATAGCGAAGGCCAAAGCTGATTCCTGGAGTATGGAAGTGGTGGAGATGCAAATGGTAGACAAGGAAACACTTGGTATAACTTGGACGTTATCCAAGAAGTGGTGCAAAATGAGTGCCTGGCGGGAATATCTCAGCCATGAGGTAGATGGTTCCAAGGAGTTAGATGCCAAATTAAATTTTCCGAAGATCCACTTGATGTCTCATAGTGTGAGACTGATTTGTCGATATGGAGCATTGCAACAGTTCTGTGGCAAGAGACATGGACATGCACGTACAACCAAACTCAAGGCCATTTGGAATGCCTCCAATCACAATCTCAACTACCTGCCACAAGTTATCACCATTCAGTATCTCATTCTCTGCTTTGGAATGAGAGTGCTGAATCTTGAAACCATCGGTCAGCTTCAGGAGAAGAGCTCCGCCCCCTGCACAGTCCTCCCTTCTGGTGCTTAGCTGGCTTCCCCAGAGAGCTCCCAGTCATATGTGAAGCCCTAATTCATGGGACCCCAAAACCACCCTGATGGAAATCATCCTGACCCTATGATCAAATACTTCAGATCTTTCCTCGACAATACTCAAGACTCAACGCACCGCATCACAATATACAGCGTCACGCGGGAGTTCATCACGCATAAGGGTCATAACAAGATGTATATATCGGATGAACAGCTGCACACGATGGAGCTCTGTATTTAACATGCAATCAAGGTTCAACTTGATGGTTTAGAAGGTGAACACATATCTCAGATCTGTCGACACACAGGATGCCAGAGCTGGCACGGAGGGGATTGTCTGAACGACTGTGTGTAGGTAATGCAACACCCGGGGAAGTGTTATGGCGCTCTGAATGGCGTCTCCCGTGGCAACTGCAATGATTATTCAAAATCAATCTCCTGAACCAGGATGGAACTTTCATTCTGTACTGGTTGGCCCTGGCGCTCGCCGCAATACCTGAAAACTCGGGTAACTTGGATCCTGTCTCGAGATATGTACAAGTGGGAAAAGCACCGGCAGCCATCGTCTTGCAAGTATTCAGTGTGGGAAACATTGTCAGCTGCAGGCATGGAATTCCAGAGATATCTCCAAGCAGTAAGACAGGAGACAGACGGAATGAACAATGTATGGTCAATAGCCACATAGATCTGGCGACTAGGAATGATGTGTATAATTAGTAAAGAGACAATTGCATTATGTGTGTAGGTGAGAGGAATACAAGGAGAGATTTTTGCAGCATCACCCATCGCATTGCAATCCTGATGCACGCGCGGTCCCAATGAACCCTTTCTAACATATCGTCGCAGTTGGCCACAACGCCACAAGGTTTGTTCAAAATTTGAGATCGACAGTGCGAGAAGAAATGGTGAAACTGCAATCGGAGGGTGATATGCAAAGCGACGCATGGTATTGACACCAAGCACGGAGCAATCTGCAACCAGGATGTCTCTGATGGCTCTGATGGAGCACATCCACTCCGACGTAGCTATCCAGGCCGGAGTCAAATTTTGTTCGCTGATGATTCAACCTGCCCATCAGATGTGTCGCAGACCACCGTCTCAAGTTGCACATCGATCGCCACTCCTACCAAGTTGGATGCTGTATTCAACCGCACGTTTCGTACACCCCCTGATGGACGATGTCCAATCAAATCCATGTGATGGATATCCAGCTCACATAATGCGGAGAAGCATACGTCTTCACACAAAACAGTCAGAGGTGATTCTATTTTTGAGCGTTGGTCGAAGTGCAGTGTATCCTCGTTTACAAATGAACATATAGAGACTACACCATCTATGGAGCAACCCAGACCGTAGATGTTATGTGGGTACAATAATCCCAATAATCAATGCAACATTTCTCAGTCTATGTACAGCCGCCTATCTAAACTCCATTTCTCCGTGTCTTTCCCAAGGCTCAATCTCTTGTTTAAATCTGCGCTCATAGCCCATCCTCGTCTGTCTAAAGTCATTCTTTGGAGAATTCTTCATCGGGTAATAACCCCATAGTGATATACCAGTGTACGTGTGACTTGATACCTGTGATAACTGATGAGTACGAAAGGATTTGTGAGATGTGGGTTGAACCCTGCTCGTTGTAGCAGAATATAGGACCGCCGAAAGTTTTGACCACCATGTTGTGTGTGTACTGACAGTGTGTCAACCTGTTCGAACATATTCAAAGCATATTGATGAAGATGCATTTGAGAGGTAATTTTGAAGTTTTGTATATATAGAATTCTTCATATTATTTTAAGGTGTTCTTCACTGGTAGTGTCTGACTGTGGATTGCTGCTAGAGCTTGGTTCTTTTCATTGCTGGAAGAATGTGAGCTCTTTATAGATGGATTCCTCAGGTCAAGCTTGCCTTCAGTGTCTCGCTACGACACTATGTTTGTTTGATAAGTTATTGCCTTGAACAACTTAATTGCCTCATTGATAGTGCCACGAGTTCCCTTTGGTTATTGTGTTCATGCATGAGTGATTTTGAGACTTTAAATCCCCTTATCGGGCCATCCTGATGATCTTGATATCAAACGCACAAAATCACAGCTCATAACTTCAACTTGAACATCTTTCTTTCCATTCATTCAGTAGTTGGAACATCTGATGACTCTTGGTCTTATCAGTCCTTATTACAATATATATTAACAGCTCTGCACAATTGATTGCGTTACCTTTTTCTTTGGCTGTTCGGCTGTACATCAGACATTTTTAATCGCCCACCCACCGATACTCTTCCGATCTAGATTATGATACGTTGATCCCGTATTGTTATCAAGTATGACATTGCACTGCATTCTGACTCAACTCAATGACCAGGTTTGGTTCTGGCCTCTTATCTTCAGCCAATGTCGTTAATCCCTAACACACTGCATGCTGAAGGTCTGACCTTCCATGAACCGGGGAGTGCCACAAGGTGTTCCCACCACTTAGCACGTACGCTTGCAGATCCCTTTTTCTTGCATATTGTATTATCATCTGCTGCACACCTAATTCTGCGTAACTGCAACTTAACTATGAGTTGTCCTGCTAGATATAGCATAGTAGGTGTGGCCAATAATTTTGCACACTGCTGAAGATTTTTCACTTGCCAGTAATGGCGACATAATTGCATCACCATTGTTGAATCAGCTAGGGCGAGCTCACTAATCACAAATTGATCGACATGCAACCCAAGTGTAATCCTGCTAAAGATCTCTTGGCTGACAGACATGACGTTGTTCCACAGGTAGGTGTTTTGCATATGAGTCTCACTCAGGATAGTCACATGGACCTGCTACAATTCATTCATGTATCATTACTGCTGCTAAAGGAAAACCCTGAACAGTAGACACAGAGGCCGATCAAGGGTATTCCAATATAAATTTGGCAGTCTGGGGGTGGGAGACACAGGATAGACTTCCCCTGGGGGCAACCATTGTTCCACTGAACTGTTGATCAGACGACATGGAGCGCGCAGTCTTCTCCGGCGATACGAAACTGTGATCAATGTACCTGACCATTGTGAATATCTATTCGTCTATACCACAGAAATACAGCTATCATGTGCTCATTGTGTGTGCCTGCTTCCCTGTGCGGCCCAAATTCTGATGGATTTCTGAATCTGATGACCGACCCCAGAGGGTTATAAACCAGCAAGTGCTGTGTCATATCCCCAAGATAGTGCTTGAGCTGGTCTCATGATTTCCTGAGGGAGGAGACATAATTGCGGTGCTCAGTGGCCTTGTTCTGACAGTGAAATGTGCTATTGCTGGCCAATTCTTGTGTCTTGGCTGGCTGATCACATTGAGCATACAAACATTGTGGGCATCAAGTACAATGCTTGCCTGAAGTATCAACCTCTGAAGCACAAACTGGGGTCGCTGACTCTCTGGCCGGATTTGCAACTCCACCTGTGGAAATCAGTGGTCTTCCAGCAGAAAATTTGGGAGTTCAGAAATACCAACTCTGATAGCAACCATCAGGCGATAGAGCTCGCCAATGACTGGTTCGAGTCTGTGATCAAAAGGCCGGTCCTGAGTATAATTTGGGATCTTCCGTATGTCAAACCCTATGACCTCCACCGACCTGGTAGCCTCGATAATATATATATTTGAATATTCCATCATCTCATGACCCAGATTGAGGGCTTCCTACGATGCCACTGGAATGTCACAGTTTTTGATGACATCTGGGCTGGCATTCCTACATACCCCAATGTCTATCACTGTGGCAAAGCCTGCTGGCATATTTCACAATCGAGTGGGAAAGAGAGGCAAAATTTCGGTCGAATCATCTACATGGGATTTGCCGCAGCATTGCATGACACACTGCCCCGTCACTGTGAGGTCTCCCAGTGAACATTCACCTGCATTTGGTCACTGGTCTACAGGAGGCTTGTGGTACAATACTGAAGCCACACAACTGAAACTCAGAACTATCTGCTGGACAATTTCGATGGATTCGATGCAACAAACCATGTTTTCACCACCAACTGGACGTTAAAGGCCACCGAGAGCATCTCCCATGCACGAAAGAAGGTCCCGAGTATGGATCTGAAGCCTGAAAATGGCATTGGGGATGAAGAAGAAGCTGAATACGGAGAAGCTCTGTCCTGTGCCCAACAGGAACAGCGCCAGCCAAGGGACAAAAGGGCCTACAGGAAGTCTACAATTCAATGATACATGAATGCAGCAGCTTCGACTTCGTCAAAATTCACCTCATGCTACAATATGACAAATTAATTCAGCGCCTTGGACACGTAGTCAAAAACAGCAACGAACTACAGTGAATGAACCATTCCAAGATGTTTATGGGCCCTTATACCCGGTCAAATTGCAACTTTTGATATGAACAGCAGATTCTGAATGACTACACCCGCATCCATGTCCTCTGGATGTGTTGCCTTCACCTCCGGCAGCTGGCTAAGGAAGGCCACTGCTCTCCCCAAATCGAGGAGGCAATTAACCTCTATCAACCAAAGGATCGAATTGTTATCACCCCATGCAACCGCGAGCAAGTGCTGATACCGGAGGATTTACCCCTCAGCTTCTGTGAAGATAAGGAATTATCGAATATCGTGCACTGCAGTCTCCCAGATGAAATAGGTTCATTTGTCAGAAATGAGCATCTCCCAATGTAACACTTTCCCCACATAGAATACATATATCGATGCTATAGATACGACCTTAATATTCCCACCGCTGTCAGGAGAGGCATCTGCAGGATGCATGCCACCCAATTCACCCAACACGATGTTCCAGTGGCTAACATCCAGTCCTTCGGCGGGTTTGATTCCACTGCCCACAAATTGAACTGGACTGACAACAAAGCATTTCGCAATGCTGAGCCCCGGAACAACTTTGTTTTTTTCCACGCAGATGAACCTCAGCACGGTGAAATATGTCACTTACCACTGCCACAACATGTGAGCAATCTATGGCTACTGGATAGCCTATGAAAGCGATACATTGTGCTTTGGCGAGAGCTCCCGCTTGAGAACCACAGCTTTCGGCTACCCTCCAGTGGGCTACTGAGAGTCTCCGACAAGTGGTTCCGTTGGAACCAGGCTGACCTTGTTATGGTTAATATTAAGTCCGTTTGGGCGGCTGTGCACCTGATTCACATCCCCAGCACTAGATACTACTATGTCAATAATACTATGGGCCTAGTCTTGTTCGATCATTTATGGCCCAAATCACCAAAAACAGAAGTACTTATACAGACTGTTGATGATCATGCTAGGGCAGAAGAATACTGCAGGAAGAGAAATGCACATGTTGTTGACGAGAATGCAGAGAACAAGGAAGAAACAGCGGAGGACAAGGTGGAGGACGACGATGAGGAGTAAGAGAAGGTACAGTCTGTACGGTGTGTCATGTTACTGACAGCTCCACCCCTCGCACATTTCATGGCTGGATCTGTCGATATCCTGCCTGAGGTAACTGGCCTCTGACTCACCAGTGCTACCTTGCTCGATACGTAGGAAATACTCGACCAGAGGCATCACACCTAGCTCTCACGCGATCTGTAGCTTCTTATGTTGAAAATACTCGACCAGAGGCATCAGACATGGCTTTCCCACGATCCATAGCTCAGTAGGTTGAAATGACCTTATCAGAGGCATCATTCTTCCGGCTCTCCCATGTTCCATAGCATTACATGTCAAGAAACACAGGCCCCAGGCATCAGGCTTCTGGCTGTCCCACGTCTCATGGAATCTAGCACAATTTCTAGTCATCATCTAAAATTGACATAATACTGTCTGCATCCACATGCAAGTCCATAGGACTTTATTGTGCCATGTGTCAAATCTGCTATGGATTACTGGCCCATTTGCAGCTCCTCCATGAGGTATGCGTAATGTAAGGTCATTTTTCCCAATGTACTTGCCCAAGTGTTACATACCTAACATATTCGGAACCAAGCTTCTTGAACATCTTGGTGATGCAATAGGGCTGATAGTACCAAGATGCAAGTGGGATATGGATATGCTCTGAGTACCAGTTGCTGATGCAATGAGTCTCTTCGATACTCTTATATCAGATGCAGCTTCCAGGCTTTGCAAATGGCTTACTCAGAAGATTGTTCTTAGTCTGGCATAGTCAGCTCTCTGGGGAATATCTCTCACAGCTGTGCAAATAGTCCTGAGAACTACTATTCTCGAATTGTTAGTAAAGAACAAGATTTCCATCCATTGCAAAGGGTGAATACAGTGCCCCACCACTGCATATAGACGCGGACAACTTCACCTCAAGAGTATCCAGTGCTTAGATTGGCTGTCACTGTGGCAGATGACCCAGGCTGGGTAGTGGCCATTCTATATAGTCGGCTCGCCACGAGCCTTAGATATCTTGTAATGACGTCACCTATACAGCTCTGTCGACTATCACTCGTAACCACGTTTGCAACTGTATTCCTATAATTACAAGCCATATACCTTTGAGGCCAACTGCAGCCATACCTGCCCTTACACTATTATCGCATTTTCTGTAAATGTATACGTTTCACCCACAGGATTATGAGTGGATGAGTTTCACCCCTTTTCCGACACAACAACATGGTGTCCACAGTGGAGAATCCTGCCCTCCAACCAAAATATCGAAGCATCATTACCACAAAGCACAGAGCATACAATCAATCCAGATGAGCTGAAGATGACATCAATTACTTCCAATGGCTGCAATCGACCACCGGGCACCAGAGATGTCGGGACTACACCCCTGAATGGGTCAATTTATAGCAGAATCCTAGAGAGAACAGAGATCAATTGGCTCATGAGGCATGCCACCGACATTGAAGACAGTGATCACGACGACAGAGCAACACTGTTCGACCCTCCCAATGAGTGGAAACAAATACAATCGATCCAATTGAGTTCAAACACTATTCCTACATGTCACTTGAGCGCAAACACCAGCCCAAGCACAGACAATGGATGGAGTGATCTTACCCGTGAATGCCACAATATCACAAACCAAAGGCGAAGTAAAGAGACGATTTCCGGGTCAGCACCGTAGCTCTCTATGAGAGCTGAAATGTAAAGTCACCTTGTCACATTCCCACTGTTGCGAGTTAACGAACTGATGAATAGAGTCTCAGCACCGGGCGTGCCGTCCATCGATCACCTCCAAGTACTCGTCCAATCTCACTCGATCACAGCCTCGAATTGTATATCCAAACTCGCTCGATTACGGCCTCCAATTTCGCACGATCACAGCTTCCAAGTGCATCTCCAAACTCGCTCAATCGCAGCCTCCAAGTGTATCTCCAAACTTGCTCGATTACGGCCTCCAAGTTCGGACGATCACGGCCTCTCAGTGCATCTCTGAGTTCACTCGATCCTGGCCTCCCAGTGCATCTCTGAGTTCACTCAATCTCAGCCTCCAGGTACAATTCTCAACTCGCTCAATCACAGCCTCTAAGTACATTGTTACTGAGCGATGGCCAGTGTACGGAGATACAGGGGTAACAGAGGACAATCACTGCGTGCTGCCAGTCCAGATGAACCGTGTGTAGATATGTAGCTATATAGATACATAGATACATAGATGAGAATACAAACTGAATGCATAAGTTTTGAAAATCGTTGAACGATAAGTAGTAGCTATGATTTCCAGGTGCACCAGCAGCATTTCCAAAGAAGCGGCGGCCGGGGAAAAAACAGCTTCAGCTTAACTGCAGCCAATGCGAAGAGTGTAACACACGTGTCGTTCTGATGGTGCATATACGTCACTAAAAAGTAAAGAAGGTACGTGTGCAACGCGACCCGTCGCCTGGGCGAGGTGTAGAGTGTAATTCTCCGTCAGAAGGTACGAGGTTCCGTCAGAGCCGTCAGAGCCGTCCGGAACACCCGGGTCTTTCTGACGGAAACTAGGGTTGTTGCTGATGACAGTATTGACTACAATTCTTTTCATTTGAGCGAACTGCATCCATGTCAGTTTGCGTGTACACCTACAGCTTTAGCAACCTCGAAGAAGCCCACTTGCAGAAGCATTCTACAGCCAACCTAGGGATACTCTACTCGAACAAAGCATGCCTATAGAGCAGGCAAAGTGCACTGACGGAGAAGTCACCATACGATTGAAGCGCACTGAGGATGACAAGCTTTCGCTCAATTGAAGGGAACTGATGGTGGTGATACATTGCGCAACGTGAAGTGCATTTACTGTCAAAGACCAACACAATTATGCCGACCATTTATGATGACTCCGATGAATAGGGTGACTGCTACAACTCCGACTACTGCAACAATAACTATGACTATGACGACTACACTGACTACAATGACCACAACATCTACAACAACTACAACAACTACAACAACTACAACAACTACAACCACTACAACCACTACAACCACTACAACAGCTACAATGACTACAACAACTACAATGACTACAACAACTAAAATGACAACAACAACTAAAATGACTGCAACGACTACTATGACTACAATGACATCAATGACCATGATTATCACTATGCACAAGTATTATGTACAATCAAAGTTCACCTATCATATGAATGATCTTTGAATGCAATTACATTAATGACAAGGCGGCAATCGACAAATCAAGCCCCAAAAATCGATCGACACTCAGCAAACAATATTTCTTGGTGGTGCAGACTAATGGCGACTCTGGACGAGAATGCTTAGTCAATATCTATATGGCACCGAAACACCAGATTCAGCACACATAGTTCACGCATTACAGCTGAGACAGAAATGATAAGATTCAACATGTATGGGCTCTTATGGACTGTGGTGCAACCAGCATCTTCATAACACCAAGTCTTCCCAAGCAACTCGGGATATCATCAGGCGGCACACATCACCACCCTCGCCATGAACAGAGGAGTAATGCAACCTTCAAAGGACACCAGAAGACACGGATCACAGTCCAGTACTTGGACCATCTCGCACCAGTTGACAAATCAGACATGCTAGTCTTGCCATTACAGGCGTATGATTGGGTATGTGGCTTACCATGGTTCCAAAAACAAAATCATGACATCGACTGGGCTCCTTTGACTTCCCTGCAATCACCGAGTGCAAGTGGAGTAGAGGAGATTTCACTGATGACAATGGCAGTGGCATCGAAGGTCTCAGAAGCCGAAGATGGTAAAGTCAATGCCCAGCTCGTGGGGTGCGGTCCAGCTATTCAGACTCTCGGTCCACCCACATTGGATGATCTTGCAGCTAGCGATGAAGTCATCACAGCATTTGGCCTACAGATTGGGGAATGCACAGGGCTGCTGCGATCGACTTTGGAAGACAACACCTCGGATTCACCAGGTAATACAGACTCAAGCTCTGGATGCGACAAGCAGGGAGCAGCGGCAGTAGTTGCGGCACCAGATCCCTTCTGAGGGGATGCTTGAATGACTGCTACCAGCTCACTGAGACCGGAAGGGAGTGACTGGATGGCGGGGTTTGGCTCCTGGTTTGGCAAACTGTTAATGGCAAGGTCTCCTGGATATTCCCTTCCACCTCATCCATCCTGTCTTGATTCTTTGGATAACATGGATTGAGCAGTTCGAAGATAACCCCGAAGACAAAGGACAATTCAGCGCACAGAGCCCACTTACAAATGCCGAAGACTTAAGGAGTAATTGGAAGCCCAGGGACGGAATAATGTCCCAGAGAAGAGAGACAACGGTCCTGCAGAAGGCTACTTCTCAAGGAAAAGAACTATTGTTGAGATTATGAGAATTGGACTTATGAGCAGCTGATATGCACATCGCTGTGATGCATTAATGCTCAGACGGATTACGATCAATCTATTTGATTATGGGGACATACACAAAGGTATGTGGAATTCTACCCTATCCAATATACTTACTTTTGATGACAATCTATGAGACTAGCAATTGAATGCCAAGATGCAGCTATATGTACCAGCCGCCTTGCTGAACCAAATACAATCCCAACTACTATTCAAGTGAACAAATCAAGTGCCATATAGCAGAGAATTCAATGCCAATTACAATGCCATATCTGTTTTGAAGTTACATTATGCGGAATACTCCCGCATGATATCCTGACTCAGACTCGGCGATCCCAAGCTACAAAACTACAGTGATAATTGACGACAAGCAATTGACTTCGGAATAAACCCTGACTCAAACCCATCCAATCGATATTCCGTATGAGGTCATTTGAGATTAGTCACTGGCAGTGCAACGACTTTCAAAACAGGGGGATAATCTTACCAGAATCTCCAACAACCCCTACCGCAAACAATTACCATCCCAGAAGTGCAGGAACACAGTCAACCGAGTCAAGTGATGGAAAGCACACCTACAGCTAATTGACAACCGGAGTCACGAGAATGATGACTAGAACATGGAGTCATATGATGGCACACACACCTACAGATGAATCGACAAACACCCCCGGAGGAGAGCCACCATGCGCACCCCACAATCTAGCACAATATGTTCGCCTAGCATATGACGGATGTCATGTAGACCTGTAAATGCACTGGAGAGATGACACGTCAGACGTGCCTCATCAGCAAAATGTAAAATGGTTCAGAAGTCATAACCCAACGACTCAGCTATTCTGAACAGCCACACCCATCCTTCCAGAAGCTCCCAGAAGCTCCCGAACAGGCTGACTGTAAAACACTGTGCTTCTCAGGTGCTCTGGGAGTGCTTTCAGGTGCTCCTCAATGCTTCAGAAGTAGCAGAACAGATTACAAGAATATTCTACAGAGTATGAAGTCGTCATCGGAGTGCAATAAATTGATGACAGTAGGTTGGTAAAATTTCGAAGCAGCTGGCAATACGACACTCATCTCCAAGGAGATTTCGGTGTACCTGGAGCCACACTCTCCGGGAGTGATAATATGTAACGTCAATATCGAATAGTTCAATTCGATAACTAATCTCACAGCTACACACCTGAATCAGGCATTCTATCCTCATTGATAGAAAGTCCAGTACGTATCTGAATCAACATGTTAAGTTACAAGCCATACACTATCGATGCCACCCGGTGCAGCATTCTCCCTCAACACATGGGCTGGTCCAGCTATTGCTCCAACGGGTACACTATGAATCATATCCGTCTGTTTGACAACCTAGATGAACCCATCAACACAATCAGCCCAATGATGGAGATCTTTGTACTTTGTTGGAATCGCCAATGCATATTCTTGAGCTTGAGGATGTAATGCCCATTGTGGGGTCTTCTGGCACCTCTTAGAGATGGTCAATATTTCATTCCCAGCAGGCAGGGGCTCGTGAAATTGGAGGATCTGATTCGGTGGTGTCCAGCTGAAGTATTATACAGGAAAAGACTGAATTTGTCCTTGGAAGGTGATATCTAGGTCATTCTCTTCACTTTGCGTATACTGGACCCAGATGTTATGAGCTTCAGGCATGATCCCTTGGTTTGCATTGGTATAATCTGCCTTGCAATCAAGTCCCAGACGCTTAACAGAAGTAGGGTTGTGACACGGTTGACGGTAATACAACAGCCCATTCTGGAGTTGAATAAATATACAGTGTATGAGTGCATTCTGGTCATATCCAAGCACGAGTCCAGTAACTTTGTGTCCCCAGTCCTCTCCAATTTGCACGTACAACAGCTGTCCAAAGAGGGGAACTCCAACATCTGCTGATGGATCTTGGAGTGAGGTGAATGTAATACTTCTCCACACTCCGCGGACATGCGTTTCTGTGAAATGAAATACCTGCTGTGATACAGGGCGGATAAAGAGCTTGTCCTGAACTATTTGGAGACATAACAGATGGGCTCTGTGAGTACTTTGCTGTTTATCAGTAGCAGATAGTAGGTTGAAATCCTTTGCACAGTCAATATTGTTCCAGCCATGGAGTGCAAGATATGACAGTGTCTCCTCCAGATAGTCAAGACTGGTACACCGGGCATTATGCTTAAGCATCTGTCGGATGTAATTGACTTTGTTGCTAGATCGATATGCCTCTTTCATGTTGGCGATATGTCGCTGTACAGAAAAATTAGTGGTAAAATTGTCACTGGAACCCATTCGCAAAATTGACTCGGATATCTGTCTCACAGGATGCATCTCTGGATATCCGAAATGTATGACGTGCTGTTCAATGGTTTCCGGAGCGCCTGAATGCCGATTGCCTCCCACCAACCTTCGAACTTGATCAAGGGGATGGAGAATTCCTTCGTGAACCGCTTCTGTTCATTCGAGGTGATGCCATAAATCACACTCTCCAGCTGGTGAGTGACACACTCAGTATCAGCCAAGCTCCAGGTCGTGGCTTCTGCCTCAGAATCGGATATGCGGATCTGAAATTGCAGTGGCATGTCGTCAGTCATGTTTGCCGCCCAGTATGCCTTGGCTTCAGCGGCAGAGTTCACTGGGGTATGTTTGGCAAATATGCTCCTGCGACCGGTTTCCTTAGTCCCAACGTCCTGCAATAGTTGTCGGTTATGATCTTGGACTAATTCATCAAACAGCTTGCATCTAACAGGTGTCACTTGATGGATAACGCGCTCCATATGCTCAATTGCCCTCTGATGATCAGCATCTGACCAAGCAGTTGCCACTTGTTGGGCTCTATTCAGGCGCACCTGAAGTTGGCTACGTTTTGTTGTGGATACCTTTTCAACTCCATACACAAGGGTCTCCATTGCAGCACAAATCTTATGAATCTTATGTTCGCGAAGCTGATGGGATTCTGTCACCAACAGGTCATCCATGTTGGCCTGCGCAGACTTCGACATTTTCTGATCTCGAAAAATGCCTTTCTTCTGGTAAAATTGCTTCAACGTATCGTTTAGTGCCTTGAGGACTAGATCCAAGCCATTTTGTAGGCTAACAAGTAGAGAGAATTCGCATAATGCCCGCACTGATCCCATTCCCATTTCATAGGAAGCTGTTTCCGCCGCAGTTTTCCAGTCATCCTTGGAGGAGACAAGAATTGAAGCGCAATTCACTGCCAGTGTTCTGATGATTCCAGGGACGTCTATACCTTGCCAGGTGCCACTTTTGATTAAATCAAATGGTTTAGAGAAGTGCTGCAGGCCGGGATATCGTCGCACCAATGTGAATTGATTGTCAAATTGATTCTTGACATTTCTAGCTTTCAGGTATTTGAGCAGCCAGTGCAATAAGTCTTTACCTAACCCCAGGAGCAGTTGATGCAATTCATCAGGCTGCCAAAGCTGATAGACATTTTAGAGAGGGTATTGCCGGAACTGGTTGCGAATTGGGTGGACACCTGGAGTGTGCAGAGTTTCAATAATATTGTCCTCCAGCAGCTCGGAGTGTATATGCTGGTCTCTTGAGCTTTCGAGTATTGGAAATGATTAAACTTGCACCATCAGCGCACCTTTAGTCATTTCACACATCAGGCATGAGCTATATGAGACTTGAGCAAGCATAACTTGATCTGGATAATCCCCGACCATGGCAGCCAACAGACGGTAACATTCTCACTGCAATCCATCTGCACAATCCCATTTCAAGCCAGGGGCAGTGATGTCAAGATGCCTGAGTTGAGACAGCACAGTTCCAACCACATTATGACATTCTTCATCAACGATACTGGCACGGTTCAGGGGACATCAGATCAGTCCATCGAAAATCCAGGCAAGGTTTTTGGGAGTCCGGCAGATATCTTTTTGAATATTACCAATCGTGAGACACAGCAGCCAGGCATGCTGAAAGCCCAAAACATTGCTCAAGTGAGTCATGTCCAATGCACATATGACTGGCACAATTGTCACTCCAGCAGGACGTTGATCCTGTGTATCCCACCACCAATCGCCCCTGTTCATCTTGCTGTAGATTCAACGACCCTAAGAGTCAGCGAGGCACACTGGTGCAAAGTCGAGGTGTGCCTGATATGGGAGAAGTTCTAGGAGTAACTGGATACATCTCAAAATATCCCTGGAGTATAATGTTCCAAAGATATGTGAGTCATCTTCAATCCAACTATCATCGCCGAGCCCAAAATAGAGTTCAGAGAGGACCTTTCTCAGGGCATCTGCTCATTGGAATGATTTGATTTTGAAGTTACCGAGTGCACATCTGAGATGTGGATCTATCCATGTTTTCATTCGCTGGCTGAACGATTGAGCCTGCTGCAAGTCGTCTGCGGACCGAAATGGATGTCATGGATTCCATTATTCTGAGTACTTTTGATGCTGGTTGTACAATTCAGTTGCTTTGCCATATGCTTTCCCCCCCGCATTTTCCACTCGAACTACCTGCCCATAAGCCTGTGTGTTTGTTGGATCAGGGGAACAGGTGAGATCGGGCTGCTGACGGTTCATAGATTGTTTGTTGGGAGTATTTTCAGGTGGTGGTGCACCTGGTATGTTGTCTATGAGTAGATCATTAATTGACAGCTTGTCGATAGCTATTCAGGTGTACCTACTGCAGTCAAACCCTGATGACTCAGGGTGAGGGAGGCTGGCAGTCAGTAGAATCCCAGTGGGTAATTGCCTTTCATTCATCGATATTGGGTGATGTTGTTGATAGTTAGCTTCCAGTTGGTTCGCATTGAATAATTACTTTTTGCAGATAACTCATTTCACATGTTTCCAGCAAATGTTGACCATATTGGAGAAATGCTCAGTGATCTGACGAGTCTCCACGATGCTTAAGCGGGTATAGTCCCATGCTGGATTTGAGCCTGAAGGATGTTTGTTTGAACGTGAGCTAACTCAGGTTAGTGTATCACTTTCACAGCCGCATCACACTCCACCAAATGTAGAGGAGGGGTAGACCAAAGTCACCTTACGATTAGTTTTCTTCACAAACTCAGATGTTATCTACCAAATCCCGCACAATAATGCTGCACATTATCTGCTGAAAATCGTTAGCATAGAAAGTTTATTTTGTCATCACTGCGATCAAGTTTTAATACTGTTCATCAGGTGCTACTACAATCGGCCTTATCATATACCACGTCATTGCGGCAGTGTGCAGATTCTGTCTACACTCGAGCCTCAAGCAGTGGATAACATCAGCTTAATCCAAGGAATAGGTAAGTTTCCTAGCTGGCTGTATGCCTGCTCAATGATCATCGAGATCTGGTAGGCTGGTAGGATGTATTCTGCAGTAACGATCCTTGACTGGTGGGTGGATACAAAGGATACAATGAAGTATACGCAAGGAACTCAAAAGGAAGCAATCACTGTTGCTGCTCGACTAACAATGCCTCCTATTGAATGAATTGCAGGTTGTACACAGAATTTGAGTGTAAAATGCTTAGTCAGGCTAACCTTCCAATCGCATATAGTGCTTGTTGGGTTCGTCCAGATAACATGTCGAAGTCCTTCTATAACCTTCACTGTCAAGAACTGAACAAAGGTGAGATTCTAACCAAGATCATAGTATGCGAATTCGAGCATGTCACATAGAAAGATGGGATGTGTGTGATTATGATTGCTTTTTCTCAGCCAGGTTTCATGAAATCAAAGGTGCAGTGAAACACCACAGTTTGGGACAAATAATATGGATATATGAGGCCTTCATTCCACCATAGGTCACTGCTACCTTCAATATTCTCAACTACACCCTGCTCCATTCGAAACCACCAATTCAATTGGTACATAGTTCACTACCATCATTTGTTCACATACAATGTCAACGAACGGATATCCGCCAAAGACAACCAATATGGCCCCAACAGGTGGGCTGTTTGGGTCACAACAACGCCCAGATGACAATGTGGGAGCATCAGATGATAATGCTGGAAATACACCGAGGATAGGCATTCAATTCAGGCAACCTACAAATCAATTTCATTCACCACCGCAGTATAGTTACTCCCCTTCGCAGATACCATTTCCAGCCGCTTCCCAGTTCTACCGCCTTGCCCCATTCAATCTGACACCAAGCTCACAAGCAAGCTCTGCGGCAACCCAATGATATCAGAGTTATGGGCCATCGTGGCAAGCATCTGATTTCCCCCAAGGAGGTTATGGTGGACCTCAAATGTTCCCCCCTCAGCAATTCACTGGATATGGGCCGTCATCTCCAGGCGCACCTCGTGTGCCTCCAGCACCGCCTCAAAACAATCCAGTCATTTGGCCGACTTCTTTGACCTCAACTGCACTAGAACATCACCCTAATGCACCTGGAAGAGCCTCCATTAGCCTACCAACAAATTGATTTCAGCAGGCTGCGGAACAGCGCAGCACAGATGTTGCAGGGATTGCCGAAATGCCCCCAATCCCGCAGATTTCATATGATGAATACAATGCACAGTATGAGAGCGACAATTTGTCAGACTTGGGCGGGGCTGAAGGCCAAGCCCCAATCAACCCGAAGCAAACAGAATTCTCCTTGAAGCAATATGTCACAGGATGGTGCAGCCCAACTTTAGTGCCTTCAACAAGTGGAAGAAAGGATGGGTGGCTGAGTTTCTGGAGAAGAAGCATCAGTCCATGATCCGGGGACAGAACTGTGTGACACAGCTGCGAGATGGACCCCTGCATTGGGTGATGGTGATTGCAGATTTTTCAGAGAATTTGGAGGACTGGCTGACATTGGAATATTTGCATAATACCTAACGGATTTGGCGACAGTGGGTTACGATGCGTTCGAATAGATGTGCAAGTGAGGTTCGGGAGAAGAGGAAGAAGGGAAGGTGAGGCAGAAGGGAATGCAAGGCAACAAGCGACCAGCAACAGATTTGAAAGAATGCATGGGCAAAAATGCAAGAGTTTACCTCCCAGAGTTGCGAAATACAACATCAGCAACGACCCTAATTTCCGTCAGAAACACCCGGGTGTTCCGGACGGCTCTGACGGCTCTGACGGAACCTCGTACACTCTGACGGAGAATTACACGCTACCCGTCGCCCAGGCGACGGGTCGCGTTGCATACGTACCTCCTTTACTTTGT
>Ga0307515_10001268_pt1 | contig 57400 bp, 47 predicted proteins | sample 17_EM_MG_FD_194513 | JGI IMG/M metagenome (GOLD analysis project Ga0307515, IMG submission 194513) | Populus trichocarpa ectomycorrhiza microbial communities from riparian zone in the Pacific Northwest, United States - 17_EM | ecosystem: Host-associated > Plants > Roots > Unclassified | place...
TTCAACTTTTATCCACTCGTGGTCTTTAGTGTACTTTAATTCAGCGGGAAAATTCATGTCGTTAAATTTTATGTGCCCAAAAATAATAAAAATTAGGCTATAGCAATAATTAAAGATTTATTGGGAGGCACAAGTGTTAAGTCGAAAGTCATTAGTCGAAAGTCAGGGGCATGATTTCTCTGTTTTCGACTTTGGATTTAAGACATCCGACTAACTACTATCCGATAATTCCATCGTACCGTAAACGGTTCAATGGTATACCAACATCCTATTTTTCGCTGTAATCCGCTACCTGGGCGCCCAGTATTTTTATCCGGTCGAGTATAGAACTATCAGCATTTTTACGGTAGATATCAAGGAGTTTATTAATCCGGCTTTTATCTGCATCCTTTACAAGTTTTTGGGCCATTAACTGGCTAATGGCATTCAGCACGCGGTACTCTACGTGTTTCCAGGTTACCTGTTCGGCATATTGAAGCAAACGGTCAAGGTCGCCGGGTTCGGGCTTGGTGATGATCAGCGTAGCAAGCGCCACAATAAGCCCCTGGTTAAAGGAGGTAGCGTTTAGCTCCAGGATCTCATCCTTGGTAATTTTATTGGTTAATGCATAGGCCGCCATATTGCCCGCGCTGGCATTCTTCATACGCACACGCGTACCATAATCACCCGACCGGATACTCATATAGGCCTCTGCCTGTGCTTTCAGGTTGTCAAGGTTGGCCTGTTTATCTTCGGCTACCGCGGCTGGGGCGTTCTGAATGAGCGACTGCGTGAGCATTGACTGCCCGGCCTCTACGTTTTCAATTTTTGCCTGTGCGGTGTCAATTTGATTTTTTAGTTCGGTTAGCGTAGCAGCCTTATCTACCTCCCTGAATTCGGCAGCCAGGTAAAGGCGGGTAACCAGGTAACCAAACAAAAAGCCAACCACAAAGTAACCGATAACAAGGCCATACGCAAAAGCCATGGCAGTGGGCGCTTCGGTTTTACCTGCTTCATTAAGGCCGGTGGCAAAGGCCTGCGCTATTCCCTTTAAATACGGGGGAATTTTAGTAAGCTTTACCAATCCCAAACCCACTATAATTTTTGTGAGCCAATCGGATATATCTGATAGATTGGTATTAACCTGCTGGCGGTAATTATCGCCGCCGGCAGTGCTGCCCGCGCTTTGCACCACTTTGGGGATGCCAAAAAGGAAACCGATGAAACCACCACTAATGGTACAGGCGATAATCCATTCCACCGCGGTCATGGCCGCTTGCACATTATGCGCCCAAATAAGTGCGCTTATGAGCCCAAGCCCAAAAAAGCTTGAACAAAAATAAAGGACCGGCAATATTTTTTCACGTTGCCTTTGGTCTTTTTCGATAATGGCGCGATCCATAATGCCAGGAATTTTGATTTAATTGACTAAGTAAATTTAGCCGCCCCGCAGTGGATATTGCCACGTAAAACTACGTTATTGCAAAGGTGTTTTTACGGATTTTGGGGCGAATTTATATAATATCTCATTGAAAATCAGATCATATAACACCCAGTCCCTGGCACCGGCGCCATACCGGCAATAAATCAAAAAAGCCCTGTTCCATCATCCGGAACAGGGCTTTCATTAATTAAATTGAATTATTTTATTTCAGTGTAAAACCTGTTTTTCCCATGGTGCTGCCATCGGCATAAAGCAACACAGTGTAAGTGCCCTTTACAAACGGCGGGGTTGGGTTAACCCAGTCAATAGTGTACTCGGTGCCATCATCCTTAAAATCTATGGATGTTTTGTAGGTGTATTGCAGGTCGGCATTATCGGAGCTAAATGTACCGCCATCGGGCGCGGTTATCAGGTTACCTGTAGGGTCAATAATACGCACATAAATATCGTGCATAGTTTTATTGGCCAACGTATTACTGGCAACTGTAAAATTTATCTTTATTTTTTTTGCAGGCCCGGCGCGGGTTACATCAACCTCTTTACCGCTACCCTTTATTTTGTAGGCCACAATATTTGATGTGGCCAGCTTTAAGGCCTGCGCTACTTTTACCTTGGCATCCAGGTCCTGGTTTTGCTTGGTAAGGGTATCGGCTTTTTTAGATACCGTGGCCAGGTTGTTCTTAAGTGTATCCCGCTCTGTTGTAAGCGTGACATTCTGCTTATGCAGTTCTTCAATATCGGCGGTGTATTTGGTTACAAAATAACGCAGTTGCTTAACATCTTCTTCGGCTTTTACCAATTCGGCCTTGGTAAGCTTCCCTTTTGCCAATTGTACCCGTAAAACTTTAATTTTTTCTTTTAATGAATCGTTTTTGGCTATCATTTCGGCCGACATTTTGGCCTTGCCTGCATTTACCAGCTCAACCTGGTGTTCAAGGCTGTCCAGGTCTGCTTTCAGTTTGGTTTGTTCATCCTGTTGGGTAACTATCCGCACATCCGACTTGTTTTTTTGCAAGTACAAATACACGTCGGTACCTAACAAAGCCAAAACCACCACAATCAGAAAATAAATTACGTTTGAATTTTTCTTAGGTGGTTGCCCATATTGATTTTCCATAGCAATTAATTATTTAAAGTTTAAATACAGTTTAAAACGGCAGCTGTTTTAAAAATCTACCCTTTTAACCGGAATGTTAATGTACAAGCATATTCATATTAATTGATATTACATGCTTTTTATTGCAATTCTAACTGTTTTTTTAAGTGGTTAACTCTTTAGCGATATTAAACGTAAAAAGGTTAAAAATATGATTTTCAAAAAAAATGCAGGTTGAAAAATGTATTGGTGACGGCTAAAATTAAGCACAAAATGCCAAAAACACAACATACAAGCAAATTTTATGACTTATAATAAAACACCTGCAATATGAGTTTTATATCTTTGCAGCTTTAATAAATCGGCTTTAATGCATATATCCCGCCATATTTTACTATTGATATTTACCCTGTTTATTATAACAAGCGTTAAGGCGCAGCCGGCCGAACCGGCTAATGCCCCGGCCGCTGTTAAAACCCAACCCAAGCGCGAATTCAGGGGCGTTTGGATAGCTACGGTTGTAAATATCGACTGGCCAACAAGTACTAAACTTACCATGGAAAAGCAAAAGCAGCAATTGCTGGATATCCTGAACTCGCACCAGGAAACCGGGATTAATGCTATTATGCTGCAGGTAAGGCCCGCTGCCGATGCTCTTTATGCCAAAGGCCGCGAACCATGGTCAAAATATTTAACCGGCCGGCAAGGCCAAAATCCGGGGTACGATCCTTTGGAATTCGCCATTACCGAGGCTCATAAACGCGGCATGGAACTGCATGCCTGGTTTAACCCATACCGGGCAACTTTTGATGGCAACTTTGCCGCGCTTAGCCCCCAGCACATCACCAGGATAAAGCCCGACTGGTTTTTTACCTACGGCGGCATCAAAACCTTTAACCCCGGCCTGCCCGAAGTGCGCGACTATATAGTACAGGTAATATTGGATGTGGTAGATAACTATGATATAGACGGCGTACACATGGACGATTATTTTTATCCTTATCCCATTGCAGGCCAAAAAATAAACGATGAGGATACCTACGCCAAATACGGGCAGGGCTTTGATAATATCAAAGACTGGCGCCGCCACAATGTTGACCTGCTGATAAAAATGATTGCCGATAGTGTGCATGTGCATGACCCGAATATCAAATTCGGTATCAGCCCGTTTGGTATCTGGGCCAATAAGTCACAAAATGAAGTGGGCTCCGAAACCAACGGTGGATCATCATACTACGAAAACTACGCCGACTCGCGCAAATGGATGCAGGAAGGCTGGATTGATTATATAAACCCACAATTGTACTGGCCTATTGGCAACCGTGCCGCCGCGTTTGATAAACTACTAAGCTGGTGGAGCGATAATACCTACGGCAGGCACCTTTATATAGGCCAGGCCGCTTACCGTATTAATGAACGTAAAACCCTGGCTTTTAAAAACCCCGGCCAGCTGCCCAGCCAGATAACCCTTATCAGGAATAACCCGAGGGTACAGGGGAGTGTATATTTCAGTTCCAGCTCGCTTACCAATAATCCGTTGGGGATAACCGATTCATTGCGGGATAATTATTACCGGTACCCTGCGTTGCCGCCGGTAATGCTCTGGCGCGATTCTATAGCGCCCAACCCACCCCAAAACGTTACGGCCCGCCCCGGCTTAAAAGGTGGTGTAGCTGTAAGGTGGCAGGCCCCGGCGCTGGCTAAAGACGAAGAGCCTGTGTACGGCTACGTGATATACCGTTTTGATAACGAGAAAATAAATATCGACGATCCTAAAAACATCCTCAAAATTGAATACAACGCCAACCCCGGCTATGATGATAATACCGTACAAAAGGGTAAGACCTATTTTTACGTGGTAACCGCGCTTGACCGGATGAAGAACGAAAGCGATCGATCGCCAACCATCGCGGTCACGGTGCCGTAGGGCCGATGTGCCCGGGGGCTAATAATGTATGAGTTGTTTTTCCGTCAGGCGGTCAAGGTAAATATCAATCTCGCTATCGCCCATACCATATATTTTTTCTGTCGACCAGAATGCATGGTACATTTCGGGCCTGGTTTTTATACCGCTGTTATAAATGTCAAGCAGTTTTTGTTCAATGTAATTTAGGCCGTTGGTATTTAGCCTTAAGCGTTTCAAATGCGCAAGCAGCGCCGGCTTCATAAGGTGTAAAGCACCCCAAAAGGAATTTTCATTAAGCCAGCGCTCCAATTCATCGGCATTGCCGTTAACGTATAACGGCCAGGCTTCGGCAGCCAGCTCAAATTCCCAGTCGCTCAATTGTTCGCGGCTGTCATACAAGTCTTCCAGTTGATCGCCGTTTAACTGGCCAATGCCCTTAAAATCGTCAATGCCGGGAAACTCATTGGGGCAAATCAGGAATACAGCAGGGGCCGACATATTGGTTTGCTGGTTCAGCATCCGCATTACGCCCAGCAGGTTTACCTGGCAATGCAGGTCGAACTCAAACCAGAGATTAACCTCGTCGTACTGGCCGTTTAGTTTGCCCAGTTCGTCAATCACCTTATGCTGATATTCATCTTCCGGTTCGTTAAAAGTTTTTCTGATCCATTTGGATCGATTGCTCCAGAAAGTGCCCGACGAGATGTTTTCCTGCAAGGGGCCTTCTGATAAAACCTCGCGCCAAACCATTACATCGCCATCGAGGCCGGTTTGGTTAAAGCTATGCCATGTTGAATCGCCGTTAAGGATATGAAGGATATTGCTCATAGTACCGTGTTATATACAAAACAACAGGTTTTGTTATGGATTGATGAGCTTTTTTGAAAATATTTTTTGAGACTGTGGTGATGCAAGGGGCCCGATAGATTTTTGAAATTTTTGGTTGGGAATATTTGATTAATTTTGGACTCATTTTTATGTCATTGCGAGGAACGAAGCAATGACATGGCGGTTAATTATTATAACATTGTGCAACTAACTATTCCATCCATATCCAACTTACCCCAGGCAGCCCGGGCCATTATTGAGCATGCCGGCAATAACCGTATTTTTTTATTTTACGGCGATATGGGCGCGGGTAAAACCACCCTGATCAAAGAGTTATGCAAGGCGTTGGGCACTACGGATAATATTAGCAGTCCTACGTTTTCTATCGTTAATGAGTACCATACGGCAAAGGATAAAATTTATCATTTTGATTTTTATCGCCTTAAAGATCAAACCGAAGCGCTGGACATGGGTTATGAAGAATATTTTTACGCCGGCGCATGGTGCTTTATTGAATGGCCCGAAAAAATACCCGACCTGTTGCCCCAACATTATTCAAACATAACCATTAAGGTGTTGGATGACGGTGCAAGGTGGGTTGGCGTGGAAAATATTTAGTTTTCAGGATACATCCTTTTTTCTTATCTTCATCAGCCAGAAAAAAACATATACATGAGTTCAGGGAAATACAGTGGGTTTTCGGATGTTGCCAAACAGGCCATGATGCAGCCCCAGGAATCAATGCTGGAGGTCAAAAACAAAAAGAATCAATTATTTATTGGCATTCCCAAGGAAATTTCCTTCCAGGAAAACAGGATTCCGCTTACACCGCTTTCGGTTGCGTTGTTAGTGAATAACGGGCACCAGGTAATGCTGGAAAGCAATGCCGGGCAGGCTGCCAACTTTAGTGATAAGGATTACAGCGAGCAAGGTGCTCTGATTGTTTATGATACTAAAACGGTTTACGAGGCCGATATCATCATTAAAATTGCCCCGCCAATGGTGCAGGAAATTGAAATGATGAAACATGGCCAAATCCTGATCTCGGCCCTGCAGCTGGCCACCCTAAAGGCCGATAGCCTGCATGCCCTCATGAAAAAAAATGTTACCGCCCTCTGTTTTGAGCATTTGCTTGATGAAGGCGGCTCGTTGACGGTAGTAAGGGCGATGAGCGAAATAGTTGGGGCCACATCCATACTGATAGCAGCCGAATATTTAAGCAACGTTTTTGAAGGTAAAGGCCTGATGCTGGGAGGCATTACCGGTGTGCCGCCTACCGAAATTGTAATATTAGGCGCAGGCACCGTTGGCGAATATGCCGCCCGTACAGCCATATCATTAGGAGCTGAAGTAAAAGTTTTTGATCCATCAATATACAAACTGCGGCGCTTGCAGAACAACATTGGCGCAAGGGTATTTACATCGGTGGTGCAGCCCATTGTGTTAGAGAAAGCCATTACTACCTGCGATGTGGCTATTGGCGCAATCCGTGCCGAAGATGGTCGCAGCCCGTGTATCATATCCGAAGCTACCGTAAGCCGCATGAAACGCGATTCGGTTATCATAGATGTGAGTATTGACCAGGGCGGTTGTTTTGAAACCTCGGAGGTTACCAACCATACGCACCCGGTTTTCCGCAAATATGATGTTATTCATTATTGCGTACCCAACATCGCTTCAAGGGTTGCCCGTACTGCCACCTATGCACTAACCAATATTTTTGCTCCTATTTTGCTGGATATAGGCGAACAGGGAGGTATTAAAAACGTGATATGGCAAAAATCGGGTGTACGCAACGCGGTATATATTTACCAGGGCCAGCTCACCAATAAGTACATTGGCGAGCGGTTTTCCATTCCGTGTAAGGATCTTGACCTCCTCATCGTATCGCACAGGTAATGGTATGATGCGTTATTGCCTGTTTGCTTTTGTTTTGCTTAGCCTTAATGCCCATGCGCAGCACTATAAATATATCGACAGCACCCGCGTTTGTGGTATTGCAGGGTATAAAGCACAGGTAAAGGCCGATTCAAATAAACGCCTTGTCGAGATTGTAAAATACATCCCGGCTATAAAACTGGATATCCGATACGCCACAACTAACAACTTTATGCATCGGGTTATGTACAAACAAGCTAAAGCATATGCCAGACTGCCGGTTGTAAAAGCTTTAAAGGATATTCAGGCTGATTTAAAAACGCGGGGGCTGGGCTTAAAAATATTTGATGCCTACCGGCCTTACGCAGTCACCATAGCGTTTTACGAAACCACGCCCGATACTAATTTTGTGGCCAACCCAAAATTCGGCTCCAAACACAACCGGGGCTGCGCTATCGACCTTACGCTGATTGACCTTAAAACGGGAAAAGAACTGCAGATGCCCACTGGCTTTGATAGTTTTAGCAAAAAGGCATCGGCCAATTACCCCGGGGCTACAACACTACAAACCGCCAATCGCGAGCTACTTAAAACAATTATGCACGCGCATGGCTTTACCGTATTGCCCACCGAGTGGTGGCATTATGATTTTGACGGATGGCGCAATTATCAACTGGCCGATATTCCGTTTACGGCATTATAAATTAAATTTATGAGCAGGTATTTAGAGGCGGGCTACACCAAGGCATTATAATTGCTTAGCTATCGCCGGGTAATAATTGATTAAAATGGTAAGCATGAAAGTTTTGAGCAAAGAATATTTAAAGCAACTTTGGAAAGTATTGGTAGCCACATTTAGCGGCTTCATAAGCGATAATGGCTTAAAGCTAAGTGCCTCTTTGGCTTATTATACTGTTTTTTCCATAGCCCCCTTATTAATCATCATCATTTCTGTTGCGGGCCTTGTTTTTGGCCAGGATGCTGCAACCCACCGGCTTTATCCACAAATAGCTCACTACGTTGGCCCAGGACCTGCGCAGCAAATCCAGGATGCTTTAACACACTTAGCGCTTTCGGGCAAATCAGGTGTTGCTGTGGTAATTGGCGTAATTACCTTATTATTAGGTGCCAGCAGTATTTTTATCGAGATACAGGATTCATTAAATATCATCTGGCGTGTAAAAGCCAAACCTAAACGCGGTTGGGTACAATTGCTCAAAAACAGATTTGTTTCATTTTCACTTATCATCAGCCTTGGTTTTTTATTATTGACAACCCTTGCTATTAATCTTATTCTTGATGCGCTTAAAGAAAAGATACATAATTTTATACCAGTGGTAACCGGTTTTCTTTTAAAAGGAATTAACCTGGCAATCACCCTTATCGTAATTACCACATTATTTGGCATCATTTTTAAATTTTTGCCCGATGTTAAAATCAAGTGGCGCGATGTGCGCTCAGGTGCATTTTTTACCGCCCTGTTGTTTATGCTGGGCCAGTACGTTATCAGCTTATACATTCAATACACGGCGCAGGGCTCGGCTTATGGCGCTGCCGGTTCAATAATAGTTATCCTGGTTTGGATATATTACACATCGGCCATCCTGTACATTGGCGCCGAGTTTACCCAGGTTTATGCCGAAGCATCGGGCAGCCACATCGAACCTGCAGATTATGCCGTATCTGTACAGCAAACCGAGGTAGAAAGGGATGTAAAAAAGCTCCCCCCGCAAAACCCACAGCTTCAGGGTCATTTAAAAACGGACGCAAGTAAGGATAGCAGCAAGTAATCGGTATCACGTAGCAGGACAAACCCATCTAAATAGAAATAGCTAATGGCGTTGGGAAGATATAAGCTTCAAACGACACCTTGTTTTTATCGGCTGATGCTGGTTACATGATCCAGCTACCGAAGAGGCTTATATTGGCCAACAACAGGCACAGTATTTGGACGCGCCTAAATTGCGCGGTCAGTTTGATGTTAACCATGATAAAATATAAAATATTGATTATTAAATATTTGCAATAATTTTATCGAAAATGTGTTAAGTTATGTTAACCCAATTAGATACGTTTGCCCTGTATCAAGGAACAAGATTTTTGACTTCCGGACTGGTTCAATATGCAAAATTGCCTTGATACCTGATACTTTCCTTCACAATATATTCACCGATTATTCGTATATTCGTGTATTAATTTATTAATAAAAAAATGGAAATTAAAGATCCTGGATACGAATACAAAAATGTAATCCAAATAACAGAACAAGACGCATCGCGTAAATTTATAGCCAATGTATTTTTATGGATGTTTGTGGCTTTAGGCATATCAGCTATTTGTGCTTATGTGTTTTCTCAAAACCAAGCTCTATATGAAACGCTCAGAGATCCGGAAACCGGGCGTAATACCGGCTTAGGCACATTAGTAATGTTTGCGCCGCTGGCATTTGTTTTAATCATTTCTTTTGGCTTTCAGCGCCTTTCATATGCTATGGCGGCCTTGCTATTTGTAGCTTTCTCGGCGGTAATGGGTATCAGCTTAAGCTATATACTCATTGTTTACACCACCGGCTCCGTAATCGGCGTATTTGTTACAGCATCGCTTGTTTTTGGGATAATGGCAATTGCCGGTTATACAACCAATACCGATTTAACCAAGTTTGGCTCGTTAATGATGATGGGGTTAATTGGAATAATCATCGCATCGGTATTCAACATGTTTATAGGCAGCAGTCAATTGCAATACATTATTAGCTATATTGGTATTGCGGTATTTGTTGGCTTAACCGCCTACGATGTGCAAAAATTAAAACGTATTGGTGCAGGCCTTGAATATGGCGATGCTTCTGCGGGAAAAATGGCGCTATTGGGTGGCTTAACCTTATACCTTGATTTCATCAACCTTTTCCTGATGATCCTGCGTTTATTTGGCAGAAGAAGGTAATAAAGCAACCAATATTTATTATTTAAAAGCTGCCCTGCAAAGGCGGCTTTTTTTGTACACATAAATTTACTTAGCGTACACATAGCCGGGCATATAAACTATTGCATTTTACGGCTTTATTATGCACCTTTGCAGTGCTTATGGAGAAAGACGGAGGGATTAGACCCTGCGATGTCTTAGCAACCTGTGCTTCACAAGGTGCTACATTCTACCCGGCCGGCTAAACAGCCCCTGGAAAGATAAGCGAAAGTCAATTGAACACCCGACTTTTCGATGTAAGCTTTTTTTAGTAGCAAGTAGTTAGTATCAAGTAGCAAGATTTTTTTGTGTTGATCTAATTAAAAATCATGGGCCGGAGTTTCCGTACTTGATACTTGATACTAACTACTTGATACTAACCATGGACATTAGAAAAGAATTAGAAAAACGCATCCTTGTAATTGACGGGGCTATGGGTACCATGATACAGCGGTACCAGCTTACCGAGAAGGATTTTCGTGGTGAAAGGTTTAAAGATCACATCAGCGATCTACAGGGGAATAATGACCTTTTGAATATTACACGCCCGGATATCATCAAGGCCATTCATGCCGAGTATTTGGATGCCGGTGCCGATATCATCGAGACCAATACCTTCAGCACACAAATTATTTCACTGGCCGATTATAAGCTGGAAGAGCTGGCCTACGAGCTTAGCTACGAAGGCGCGCGTATTGCCCGCGAAGTGGCCGACGAATACAATCAAAAAAATCCATCAAAGCCGCGTTTTGTGGCGGGTGCCGTTGGGCCAACCAATCGTACAGCGTCCTTGTCGCCAGATGTTAACGACCCTGGTTACCGCGCCGTTACCTTTGATGATTTGGCCAATGCCTATTACGACCAGGTACGTGGCCTGGTTGATGGCGGATCGGATTTATTATTGGTTGAAACCATATTTGATACCTTGAACGCCAAAGCGGCCTTGTTCGCTATCAATAAATACGCCCATGAGTCGGGCAAGCATTTGCCTATCATGATCTCGGGTACTATTACCGATGCCTCTGGTCGTACCTTATCAGGACAAACTGTTGAAGCTTTCTGGAACTCTATTCGTCATGCTAACCTGTTATCCGTTGGTTTAAACTGCGCTTTGGGTGCCAAAGAAATGAGGCCGCATCTGGCCGAACTTTCTGAGAAAGCAGATGTATTTATATCGGCATATCCTAACGCTGGTTTACCAAACGAGTTTGGCCAGTACGACGAAACCGCGCATGAAACCGCGCACCAGGTTGATGATTTTATTAAAGCCGGGTTGGTTAATATTGTGGGTGGTTGTTGTGGCACCACACCGGAACACATCAAATGCATAGCCGATAAAGCGGCCAAGTATCCCCCAAGACTTATCCCCGAAATTGAACCCGACCTGCGCCTGAGCGGCCTGGAGGCGGTTACCATAAAGCCCGACAGCATATTTGTAAATGTGGGCGAGCGTACCAATATCACCGGTTCGCCAAAATTCTCGAAACTTATTTTATCTGAAGATTATGAAGCCGCCTTGGCCGTTGCCCTGCAACAGGTAGAGGGCGGTGCCCAGGTTATCGACATCAACATGGACGAGGGCATGATTGATTCGGAAGCGGTAATGGTAAAATTTCTGAACCTGGTAGCATCCGAACCTGATATTGCCAAACTGCCTATCATGATCGATTCATCAAAATGGACCGTTATTGAGGCTGGTTTAAAATGCATCCAGGGTAAGGGTATCGTAAACTCCATCTCGCTTAAAGAGGGCGAAGAAAAGTTCATTGAGCAAGCCCGCAAAATTCTGAGCTATGGCGCTGCCACAGTAGTAATGGCCTTCGACGAAACCGGCCAGGCCGATTCGTTACAACGCCGTATCGAGATCTGTAAAAGATCATATGATATACTGGTTGATGTGGTTGGTTTCCCTCCTCAGGATATCATATTCGATCCCAACATCCTAACCGTTGCAACCGGTTTGGAGGAACATAACAATTACGCGGTTGATTTTATTGAAGCCACCCGCTGGATAAAGCAAAACCTGCCACATGCCAAGGTGAGCGGTGGGGTAAGTAATATCTCCTTCTCTTTCAGGGGCAACAATGTGGTGCGCGAAGCTATGCACTCCGCATTTTTGTACCATGCCATTGGCGCAGGTATGGATATGGGTATCGTAAATGCCGGCATGCTGGAAGTTTACCAGGAAATAGATAAAACCCTGCTTGAGCTGGTAGAAGATGTACTGCTTAACCGCCGCGACGATGCTACCGAACGCCTTGTTGAATACGCTGATACTATAAAAAGTAAAGGTAAAGAGGTTGTGCGCGATGAAGAATGGCGTAAAGGAACCGTACAGGAAAGATTATCGCACGCGCTTGTAAAAGGCATTATTGAATACCTGGATGACGATGTGGAAGAAGCCCGCCAAACATACAGCAAACCACTGGAAGTAATTGAAGGCCCCCTGATGGACGGCATGAACATTGTGGGCGACTTATTTGGCGCCGGCAAAATGTTTTTGCCACAGGTAGTGAAATCGGCCCGGGTAATGAAAAAGGCAGTGGCTTACCTGCTTCCATTCATCGAGTTGGAAAAACAACGGGTTATTGATGCCGGCGAAGACAGCAGCGGCAGCCGTGCTAATGCCGGTAAAATATTGATGGCCACCGTAAAAGGCGATGTGCACGATATTGGCAAAAATATAGTAGGCGTTGTATTGGCCTGTAACAACTTCGAGGTCATTGACTTGGGTGTGATGGTACCGGCGCAACGCATTATTGAAGAAGCTAAAAAACAAAATGTAGATATCATCGGGCTCAGTGGTTTAATCACGCCGTCGTTGGATGAGATGGTCCACTTTGCCAAAGAGATGGAGCGCGAAGGTTTTACTATTCCGTTAATCATTGGCGGGGCTACTACCTCGCGTATCCATGCGGCTGTTAAGGTCGATCCGCATTACTCGGGTGCTGCAATCCACGTGCTTGATGCATCGCGCAGTGTTACCGTGTGCAGCAGCCTGATGAACCGTGATGGCCGGGATGCCTATATCAAAAATATTAAAGAAGAATACGCAAAATCGCGCGAAGCGCATTTGAATAAAAAATCGGATAAACGTTTTGTTACTATCGACCAGGCAAGGCAAGCCCGTTTCCAGGTTAGCCTGGACGGCGATGTAGCGCCTAAGCCAACGTTTACCGGTACCAAAGTATTTGAATCATATCCACTGGAAGAATTAGTCCCTTATATCGACTGGACACCGTTTTTCCATACCTGGGAATTGCGCGGCAGCTATCCTAAGATATTTGCCGATAAATTTGTGGGCGATGAGGCTAAAAAACTTTTTGATGATGCACAGGTATTGTTAAAAAAGATAGTAAAAGAAAAGCTGCTACACGCCAACGGTGTTATCGGTTTTTGGCCGGCCAATAGTGTTGGAGACGATATTGAATTGTATACCGACGAAAGCCGCACTACTTTGTTAACCCGCATCCATACTCTGCGCCAACAGGCCGAAAAGGTTAAAGGCGACCCGTATTATGCGCTATCGGATTTTATCGCACCAAAAGAAAGCGGTGTGCCCGATTATTTTGGCGGCTTTGCCGTAACCACAGGTATTGGCTGTGATGAACTGGTTGCTGAATTTGAGGCCGACCATGACGATTATAACAGCATTATGGCCAAAGCCCTTGCCGACCGCCTTGCCGAGGCCTTTGCCGAAAAAATGCACGAACTGGTGCGTAAAGAATACTGGGGCTACAGCAAAGGCGAACAGCTAAGCACCGACGACCTCATCAAGGAAGAATATCAAGGCATCCGCCCGGCCCCAGGCTATCCCGCCTGCCCGGACCACACAGAGAAAACAACCTTATTTGAGTTATTGAAGGCCGAGGACAATGCCAAAATGCACCTTACCGAAAGTTTAGCCATGACACCTGCAGCAGCTGTAAGCGGGTTCTACTTCGCGCATCCTCAGGCCAGGTATTTTGGATTAGGTAAGATAAGTAAAGATCAGGTGGAGGATTATGCTTTGAGGAAGCAAATGACAATTGGGGATGTTGAACGTTGGCTTGGTCCTAACATAAATTATTAAAAGTAGAATAAACAAAAAACCGTCATTGCGAGTATTCACCAGCGGAGCTGGAAAAAAAACTAATGACATGGCTGCAACCGGGGTTGTTGTAGAGACGCAACATTTTGCGTCTCCCACCAGACAAGCGGATTTGCAAGGTTGGATTTGCATGCGGGAGACGCAAAATGTTGCGTCTCTACATTAAAAAAATATTGATAATAACATATAACAAACCGTCATTGCGAGGTACGAAGCAATCCCGAACTATACAGGGCGGATTTGCAAATCGGGGATTGCTTCGTACCTCGCAATGACGGATATAATAAGAAACTCGTACCAGAACAAACAATGAAAATAACGGAACATATTGCTAATGCAAAAGGCAAAACACTTTTTTCCTTTGAACTTATCCCTCCACTGAAGGGTCAGAGCATTCAGGGCATCTACGATGCCATTGACCCATTAATGGAGTTTAAGCCGCCGTTTATTGATGTTACTTCGCTGCGCGAGGACTTTATTTACAAGCAGCATGATAATGGCTTGCTGGAGAAGTTGAGCTATCGCAAACGCCCGGGTACCATCGCCATCTGCGCGGCTATCATGAATAAGTACAAGGTAGATACCGTTCCACATTTGTTGTGTGGTGGCTTTACCAAGGATGAGACAGAGAATGGCTTAGTTGACCTCCAGTTTTTAGGCATCGAGAATGTGCTGGTTTTGCGTGGGGATGCACGCCGGGGAGATGCGTCTTTTGTACCAACTCCTAATGGACATAACTATGCTACCGATTTATTACAACAGGTAGTGAATATGAACAACGGGATTTACCTGCATGAACACAACGACGATAGCCTGAAAACCGATTTTTGCATCGGCATTGCCGGCTACCCCGAAAAGCATTTTGAGGCACCAAACCTTAAAACCGACTTTAAATACCTGAAACAAAAGGTGGATATGGGTGCAAATTTTATTGTTACCCAAATGTTTTTTGACAACCAGAAATACTTCGATTTTGTGAATAATTGCCGGGCCAACGGCATCAATGTGCCTATCATACCAGGGTTAAAACCTGTTACTAACTCAAAACAGTTAATCGGTTTAGCAAAAACCTTCCATATTGATATGCCCGAAGATTTATGCGACGCGGTTAACGGCTGCAAATCAGAAAAAGACGTTCGGGATATCGGTGTAGAATGGATGATAAACCAATGCCGCGAGTTAATAGCTTTTGGCGTACCGGTACTGCATTTTTATACCATGAGCAACGCCGGGCCAACTAAAAGGATTGCGGAGGCGATTTTTTAGTGGGCTATTAAGATTTTCTATTGTGAAAACGATGTTCTAAAGTAAGGGCATCGTTTTTTGTTTGTAAGCCTGTTACTTTGTTTACTCTCGCTACCATAACTTCCAAAAAGGTTTCTGATCTGATCGCGGTTTAGTCAACATTTGTATAACCCGCTCTGCTCCCCATTCTTCATCGTCGGGTATTTTTTTCCAGTCGATGTTTACAATTTCTAACCGTTGGGTAACCGTGCCTGGCCAGTTTACCTGGAGGCCGTTTTCCGTGACCGCTGCAATAATCATTTGGGCAACCTGCAGGGCTTCGTCGTCATTTTGCGTAACGCTATCAAAACCTAAATACAAGTTCCGGGTATTGGGGTCAATAGCCCTGGCTAAATCCTGCGAGTGATAATAGCAAAAGCCATTAGCTTTAACACCTAATTCCTCCAGCCGCTCTATCGTCTCCATGCAATCGCCTGCGCCATCTTGTTTGGTATAACCGGCATTGTGCAGGCATACTATCTTTTGAGCAATCAGTTGGTCAAATGCTTTGGCCAGCTTATCAAATCCGGTTGGTTTTGCCCACTGCAAAGCTTCCTTTTGATGCTGATTGTATTGTTGGTGGATGGTTTGTTTTAACCACTCTTCGTCAATGTCATCCTCTTCATAAAACATATCTTCTAAACCTTCAAAAATCTGTTGCTCATTTTCAAATCCAAACTTTACATCCAGTTCTATTTGCTCTAAAGCCTCGTCTTTCAGGTCTTGTGTCATTGGGAGCGCGATATTTAATATTTTTCTTAAAAGCTAATTATCAAATATCTACATTTAACTATTACCATCCACGTTACTATCTATGGATTTTTTCAGCCACATCAAATCTGTTATTGGTATTATATTGGGCCTTAGCATTACCCATTTGCTTAAAGGGGCGGCTAAGCAAATTCAGCATCCGGGGCGCAATAAACCTTATTGGGTGCACAACCTGTGGGCCTTTTACATGTTCCTGTTATTGCTGCATTTTTGGTGGTGGGAGTTTAACCTGCACGATATTAAACACTGGCTGTTCCTGGAGTATTTCTTCGTCATTTTTTATATTGTAATTTATTACAGCGTATGCGCCCTGCTATACCCCGAAGACCTGAACGATTATAAAGATTACAACGATTACTTTTATTCGCGCCGTAAATGGATATTCGGCATATTAGGTGCAAGTTACCTGTTAGATATGGTGGATACTTTTATAAAAGGCCACGCCTACTACAGCCACTATACCCTGGAATACCCCATTCGTAACATTAGCCATTTTGTGTTATGCATGGTGGCCATGAAAGTGAATAACAAAACTTTTCATGCCATGCTGGTAATTTTATTTATCGTTTACGAATTCTCTTATATTTTAAGGCTATTTTAAGCTATTTTACCTGCAAAAAATAAGCTGTTTATGGATCACCGCGTAGAAGCAAAAAGAAAATTTAATGCGCTTCTTGATTGACGGACAATTTAGCATGAGTGTTGTATCCTGCCTTATAGATATGAATTTAAGCTACCTTGTTGTGATTAGCTACAAATCATAGTCATATCGGGTTTCATCAAAAAGGCGAAGACCAGATAATCGTGTTTTTCATCGTCATTGCAATCTTTGATTAATTTTTTAAATAGGTTTCCTTACGAAGGACTCAACCGAGACGCCGTTCCTTTTTAACTTATTATCAGTTGTAGTTATTACAACCTTGTTCAAAACACCTTTCTCGTAAGAATAAGTCCGCACTAAAAAATAATTCCTAAAGGTAAATTCATCTTTGGTTAACCTGCCGCCCGTTAAATAAACCGTCATGCTTTTAAGAAATTCGCTGTCGGGAACTCCATAATCCGTTAAAAAAAGATATGGTGTGCCGTTTAAATAACACTTAACAACGTCTCCATCCGACTTTTTAGTTTTGGAGATGTTTTTCGGCTTGGTGACACTTAAAATAAACTGTATGTCAGACACATAATCTTCAAGCAGGGTTAATGAATCCCTTATCATCAACAGGCTTTTAGGGGGACTGATCGTTTTCCGACGCCTGCCGTCAGTCACTACGTCAATTCTTGATAAGCGGCCACTGCGGTCATACGTATAGTGGAACTTCTCCGAAAGCTTAAATACCGTTTTACAATCCTTTTTTATGACGTCAACGCCCCTGAAATGCAGCTTGTCAGAAAGTCGGTTTTTATCCCCATAGGTGAATACAGTAGAGTCGGTTGCGTTGCAGCCGACATAACTGTATTCAATTTTTTCCGTCAAGTTAGATTTAGAATCGTAGTAGCGCTCCTCCAAAAGCTTATCGGTCATCAACCTTTCGTTGAACGTGCTTTTCGTCAGCAATTTTACGATTTGAGTGCTTCTCTTTAGTTGCTGAAAATTCGGTAGAATGCACAGCCCTGAAAAAAGTGCGCCTATTAAATATCTTGTCATTAAAATTCTCATACCCGTTTTTATTAAGGCAGCTTTTTTAACACCACTTCTCGATTCTATGACTTCAGACTACTGTGTTTTTGAGTCTCCTTCTCAACTACGCTACCCCGCCCAGCCCTCTCTGTCCAAACTCCTGAAATGTATGGCCTCAGCCAGGTGCTCCAGCTTAATTTCTTCCGTACCGGCCAGGTCGGCAATGGTGCGGGCTACTTTCAGGATGCGGTCATAGGCGCGGGCGCTCAGGCCAAGTTTTTCCATGGCTTTTTTCAGAAGGGTTTGGCCGGCGGCATCTATTTTGCAGAGGTCGCGTACCATTTGGGGGCTCATTTGGGCATTGGCATGTAAATCGGGGCGGTTGCCAAAGCGTTCTATCTGTATTTCGCGGGCTTTGATCACGCGTTCGCGGATGTTTTCACTTTTTTCGGCCAGCCTATCTGACGATAGCTCGTTGAAATTCACCGGGGTAACCTCCACATGCAAATCTATCCTATCCAGCAGCGGGCCCGATATCTTGCTCAGGTATTTTTGCACCATTCCGGGCGGGCAAATGCATTCTTTTTCGGGGTGGTTGTAATAGCCGCAGGGGCAGGGGTTCATACTCGCCACCAGCATAAAGCTCGATGGATAATCAACTGTAAACTTTGCCCTTGAAATAGTTACCCGGCGTTCTTCAAGCGGCTGGCGCATTACTTCCAGGGCGCTGCGTTTAAATTCGGGCAATTCATCCAGGAACAAAACACCATTGTGGGCCAGCGAAATTTCGCCAGGGGCGGGGTTGCTTCCGCCGCCTACAAGGGCTACATCTGATATTGTATGGTGCGGGCTCCTAAATGGCCTAATAGTAACCAATGCATCGGCAGCTGCAAGCTTACCTGCAACGGAATGAATTTTGGTGGTCTCTAAGGCTTCGTATAAACTTAGCGGAGGCAAAATGGATGGCAACCTGCGGGCCAGCATAGTTTTACCGGCTCCCGGCGGACCGATCAGGATCACGTTATGGCCACCCGCAGCTGCAATTTCCAGCGCGCGTTTGATGTTTTCCTGGCCGCGTACTTCGCTAAAGTCGCTGTCATAGTTGCACAGGCTGTCGTAAAACTCTTCGCGGGTGTTTACAATTACAGGTTCAAGCTTTACATCGCCATTAAAAAAGCCCACAACCTCTTTAATGCTTTCAACACCATAAACTTGCAGGTCATTTACAATGGCGGCCTCGCGGGCGTTTTGTTTGGGGAGGATAAAGCCCTTAAAGCCATCTTTACGGGCTTGTATGGCTATTGGCAATGCACCTTTGATGGGTTGCAAGCTACCATCAAGCGATAGCTCGCCCATAATGATATACTTATCAAGTTCCTCGGCATCTAACTGGCCCGAGGCGGCTAACACGGCGGTAGCAATGGTGAGATCATATGACGAGCCTTCTTTTTTGATATCGGCCGGGGCCATATTTACCACTACCTGCTGCCGCGGCATCCTGAAATTGCAATTTTTTAGTGCCGAATCAATACGGAAATAACTTTCTTTAATAGCCACATCCGGTAGGCCCACAATAAAATATTTGGTACCTGCCGCTATATTTACCTCAACTGTAATGGTGATAGCCTGTATCCCATAAACCGCACTGCCAAAAGTTTTAACTAACACGATGATAAAGTTTGTTCAAAGCGTAAGATAAAAATTTTTAAGTATCGCAAGATAAAAGGAACATAAAAATGTGCCTAAAACAAAAACGGCGCCTTATGGGCGCCGCTGTTAAATACTTATGACCGTTGTTTATACGTATCAAAATCGCTGGCAAAATCTTTCAGGATGTTGTACCAGGAATGTGCCCAGTAGTTACGGAAGCCAAAACCACGGCTGTTTCCGGTTTTATAAACGGTAAATAATACCGTTTTATCGTTCATGTTTACAAAGGTTACCCAGGCGCCCGCCTCGTGTGTTGCTTTATTCATGCCTTCAACAAACAGCATCATGCCCAGGCCTTTCTGCCCCTGGAAATCGTAATTCTTTACCAAATCAACAATGTCTTTTTCTTTGAGGGTGCTAAAGTCGCTTGGCTTCTCGGTAAAAAAGTTTTTGGTGATGGCGTTATTCACAGCTTCGGTCACTTTAAAAGCAAAGTGTACACTATCGCGGTGCGAGGCACGGGGCACGTTATATGTTTTTGGCTCGGTTATAAACAGGTTTGCCCAGGCCGGGATAAATTTACCTACAAACTCGGAGTTCAATAGTTCGCCTGATGCCTTATATGCCGCTTCAGAGCCAATAAATCTTGCCTGCGAAAAGTCCATCCCCAACCAGGTAACCGGTACTTTAGGATTAAACACATCGGCTTTGGTTTGTGCCAGGGCAACATTTACCGAGGTGCAGATAATTAGGGCAATAAAACAGCTAAATTTTGTGATCACTTTCATGGTTATGGTATGCTTTATATTACCTGCTATTGTTAAGTCAACAGTACTAAGTCGTAAGTCTAAAGTTGAATTTCTTCTTTTTTGGCTTAGAGCTTAAAACTCTGGACTAAAGACTATCCGTCAATTTATCGCCGACACGACACCAGTACCACCGGCAGGTGATGCAAAATAACGCACAATTCATGTAATTAGCATAATTATAAAATAACCTGGCTGTTAAATTTTTGTTGCCATGTGCACAACCAGGTCAAAATGAGGCTAATATTTTTGAAAGATTAAAACGCATTTACAAACAGGAAAAACACACAGGATACCACGGCATAAGCCATCAGCATAATTGACCATGCTTTTTGGTTGTTTTTGCTCAGTTTTTCAAATGCAATATTCCATTTTTTAAACCGGCCGTTGTTTAGCAGTATAAAGTAATTAAGCAACAGTGCACCCGAGGCAGCCAAAAGCATTACGGTTGCGGTTACCTGGTTAATATTAAACCATTTTTGATGCAGGCAAAGCTGGGTAAACATCAGCAGGTTTGTTAGCAAAAGGATTAACAGGAAACTAACGCCAAAAAGCGAGTTAAATTTGGGTAGGCCACCTTGTCCGAAATTTCTGGCGTTCCATCTGTAAGCGGTTACATAAATGGATTTAATTGCTGCTGTGTTCATGATGTTAATGGTTTAAAGGTTAATAGTTGGTAGTTAAACGAGCCATTGGAATGGATTGTTTGGTTGATAACGCAAACTACAAAATTATATTATGCAAAAATTCCAAATTTTTCAAGATCGCCATATAAAAATTTGCGCGCACCGCTAATTTAAATATGCCGGGATGGCGCTTTCTTGCGGGTAAACAAAAACGGCCACCAAAAGGCAGCCGTTTTTGTTTATTAATGTTGCAGATTTTTATTTTGCCGAAGCCATTTGGAGCAAGGCGGCATCATGATGGTATTTTACTTCGGTTTTGTTATCAAATAACATCGCCGCGCCGCTTTGGGCGGTATAAGCTGGCCAGTTGGGTAAGCCTTTGGCATTTGGGTTGCCGGTATGGGCAAAATTTATCCAGGCCTGGCTCATTTTATTGGCTAAGGTATAGGCATCCTTACCTCCACCTGTCATTTCTTCGCAGCGTTTAATGTTATCAAACTCAAAACAGATATCTATACAGTGGATGGATTTAAACATGCCATCGGCCACTGGTGATTGCCAGGTAAACATATACATGTAAACCGGGGCCGCGCCTGTTACTGCCGATTTTGCATTGGCCTGGCGGATAACACCCGGCCTGAAGGTTGCCAAATCAATATCCAGGTAATCGGATGGTTTTACAGTACCCGGGTAGGCTTTTAAAACCTCGGCCATGTAGGCATCTGTTTTATCGGCATATTTTTTTTGCAGGTAGCTTTTAACATCGTCCATGCTAAAGTTACGGATAGCCGGATTGATCAGCGAGGCCATAAATTCGGTTTTGGTTGAGCCTACCAGTAAGGGAATGTTTTTTGATAGTTGGGCAGCAGCGGGGTCATTTAGCTGGTAAGGCAAAAACACGCCGTCGTTAACAGGCTCCCAGCCAAGGCCAAAACCGGCAACAGGCTTGCCTTCGGCTTTTAGTTGCTGGGCAACTTTAGGTAAAGCTTTTTTTGCGGCGGCGCTTAGGCGCTCATATGATATGGTTTGTAACGAATCTGCCTGGTTTGGCTGCAGGTTCAATACTTCCAGCATAGCCGCGCCAATTCTTTTTGATACATCGTTATCCATAAATTTTGACTGGTAACTGCCGCTTTGCACAATAGCTTTATGGAACAAGCCTTTTGCTGATGGTGCCGCCATTAAGGTAGTAACCTTGCCACCACCGCCCGACTGGCCAAAAATGGTTACATTATCCGGATCGCCGCCAAAGCTGGCTATATTTTGTTTTACCCATTGCAAGGCGGCCACAATATCAATCATACCCACATTGGCCGATGATTTATATTTATCGCCATAGGCCGATAGGTTTAAAAAGCCCAACAGGTTTAAGCGATGGTTAATGGACACTACAACAACATCACCTTTTTTACTCAGGTTTTCGCCATCATAGGATGGCAGTTCAATAGCCGAACCGGCTGCAAAACCGCCGCCATGCAGCCAAACCATTACAGGGCGTTTCTTTTGGTCGTTAATACCTGGCGTCCAAACGTTAAGTTTCAGGCAATCCTCGTTCATATAGCCCCAGTTGTGCTGAAAGCCAAACTCGATGGGATCGTTAACGGTGGTAGTTGGGTCGATAGGGCAAACAGCGCCGTATACCAGCGATGCGCGAACACCCTGCCACGGGGCCGGCTTTTCGGGCGCCATAAAACGTTTGGCGGTTGCATAAGGGATACCTTTGTAATTAAAGGTACCGTTGTGGATGTACCCGCGTACCTGCCCGGCATCGGTGCTGGTTACGGCTACGTTTTCGCCGGCAATAATGGCATCGCTGCTTTGGCTGTAGCCAAATAATGGCAGCAGGCAAATGGCCAGTAAAGCCCAAAATGTTGAGTTTTTATTCATGGTTATCTGGTTTAATATAATTGGTTTATGGATTATCCGGGGGCTGAATAACGTATACCATTACCACGATTTTTGGGACGATATGCCCATAATTATCATTGTGTAGGTATTACACAATGATAATTATAAAATTTTATAAATCAATAGGGCTGTTGATTTATTTAGCAGATAGTCACAAGCTTATTACTTTTGCACAGTAATACCTTCAAGGCTAAAAGATGCCAGTAAATTAATGTTAGGGTCAATTATCACCTTGACATCGCCGGCAGTCACGGGTACTTTAAGTCCGGTTTCCTTATTTTTAATATTCATGGTGTAGGACTTATCATTAACAGTAAACTCCAACGGGAAATCGTAAAGCCATGCCTGTTTTTGCGTTACCGATATTTCTACAACAGAACTATTTGCGCGTTGTGCCCATGTTATCTTTAAATCCGGATGGCCGGCAGTCCGTAGCCATTGTTTAAAAAATGGTTTTAGGTTTTGGCCGCTGGCTTTTTCCATCACAGCACATAGGTCGGCAGTATTGGCGTTACGTCCGTTGTACATGGTGTAATAATTACTTACCCCTTTCCAAAATATAACGTCCCCGAGTTTGCGCCTCAGCATATGCAGTACCCATCCGCCTTTCTGGTAACTGTTGGCGTTTAGCAATTGCATGTATTTATCTTTTACAGCTGTATCAACAACGGGGCTCAGCCTTTTCTTTTCAAAATCAATAACGGTTTGCCTGTCCTCTATTAGCCGCTTTTTTAAGGTATCGGCACCGTATTTATTCTCGAGGTACAGGTTGGTCATGTAAGTGGCAAAACCTTCGCTTAACCATAAGTGGGCAAAGTTTTTTTCGCTTGCGCCGTCGCCAAACCATTGGTGGGCTATTTCATGCGCCATTAACTCTTCTATGCCCTTGCTGGTAACCGACTCTTCGAAATAAAATATAGCACTCGCATTTTCCATCCCGCCAAATATCGTTTTGGATTGTACGTTGGCCAGTTTCTCATAACTGTACGGGCCAACCTTTTTGATGAAAAACGGCAATATATCTTTTGCAATAGCATAGTTTTTAAAACCGGCGTCCTTGTTTTCGGGAAACACATAGGTATAAACCGGGATACCGCTAACATCGCCGGGATGGTCAATGGCAAATTCGGCAACGCCAATTACCATTACTTTGGTAGGCAGCACCACGTTTTCCTGCCAGTGGGTAAGTTTTAGGTGGTTATCCAACGCTTTCTCTTCCAGTTGTAAACCATTGGCGACTACCTGGTAATGATCGGGCGCGGTTACTTCAAAGTCAACGGTTGCTTTATCTGCAGGGTCGTCAACACAGGGAAGCCAGTTATGTGCCCGGTTTGGCCAGTTATCGCCAAAAAAAGTACGGTGACCAAAGTTGTTGGTAGATATGATCAATCCATCGGCAGGTATACCTTCGTAGCTAATTATAAAGTTGTGCCTGCTGGGGGCTTTAACCTGCGTGTATATTTTAACAATATCGCTATCCTGTTCAAATTTAAGGCTTTTGCCATTTTCGGTTACTGCTGATACAGTCATCCCTTTGCCACCGGCATTCTTTTTTACCAGGTTCAGGCTAAAGGAGGCAGCATCCTTTATAAATTTTATGGCTACGGTGGCCTCGCCTTTTATATTGTTATTGTCGTCATTAAGCTGTAATGCAAAATTGTAGTGCTGCACATCAATAGCCGAGCCGGGAACCTGGGCATGGGCAGATAACGCAAAAAAGGTAAAAGCTACAGGAAATAGTTTTTTATAGTAGAGGATTGAACGCATACAAAACGGTTTAAATGCGAAGTTTATAAAAAACCACAGCATTTAAACCATATGTTAATATTTTTACGTGAGAAAAAACGCAATTATATTAAAAAGTTACACTGGCACCAGCCGAGAACAAAAAGTAAAGTCCGTTTTTTGACGTATTGCTCACATAATCAACCTGGTTAAATGGTTTTATGAGGTATGGTGTAAAAACTATCTGCACTTTGTTTATAACGTAGGTAACCGGCATCGATCCGCTAAAGGCAAGCAGCTGGTATTTTCTTACTTCCTTTTGATTTTCCTGGGTTACGGTTTGGGTAATAATGGTTTGCTTGGGCTGATTAGGGAACAGGATATTGATAGGCGTTTGCTTTTGTGGCGACTCTACCGACCGGGTTACTTGCGACTCGGTATAATAGGTTTGGTAAAACGATTGTGTACCGGCATACAATGACGCTGTTGGCGTAAACTTAAGTCCATTTAATTTGGTAGCCCCGGTTTTAACCGCAAATATTTCCTTCGATAATTCGGCTGTATTGATGATGTCATTCTTGTTGTTTTTATCAAAACGGTAACTGCCGCCGATGCTAAGTTTTACAATATTATCGGGGTTGGCGTACAATGAACCATCAATGGTAGCATTAAAAGACGATAAGATGATAGGGCTGCTGCCGGTGATAAAAAATTTGGTAGCCGATATGGTACCGCCGTAATACTTTTTACTATCAAACCCAAAAACGTAACCCGGCGTAACACTCAGCCCCTCGGCACCCGATTTTGACCCGTTTAAATCAAAATAACCTATTGCGCTCAGGAAAAACCCATGCTTGCTCACTAGTGTTAGCGATGGTAATAACAATGGCACACTGCTTTCATCGCGGCGGCCGGCGTAGGTTAGGTTAGACATGTATTGTAGCCCGGCATTTACAAATAGCTCCTTTACCTGTGGCTTTTTTGCCGTATCGGTAACGGTTTGTTGTGCAAATGAGGCAGTGCAACTGCCCATCATTATAAGCAGCGCGGTAAGTTTAAGTTTTTTCATGAAGTATTTGACGTACGTGGCCTATGTTTTAAATCAACAAAAGGGCCGCTAACGGCCCTTTTGCTAATTACATTGCTATAATTTAATGTTACTGTTTAGCAGCGCTCACTTTAGTTGAACTGCTGCCCGATGCACTAACTGTTGCGCTTTTTTTACCTGCTTTTACTGTGGTTGCAGATGAGCCGCTGTGTGATAAGCTCGCTTTGCTGGTTTTTGAAATTATAGTTGCACTACCAGAGGTATTTAAACTCCCGGTGCTGCTAACACTAACGTTTTTCCTGGCAGTTATAGCCTTTTTACCTACTGCAGAGGCTGTATTAACCGAAGCGGTTTTAGCTGCGGTAGCTTTTGCGGCAACATCGTTGGCCTTAGCGCTAACATCGGCCGATGCGTTGCTTGCGGCATTTTTTGATGCTGTAAATGCGCTACCTGCGGCTGTTGCAGCCTTATCTGCCGATACCGAGCCATTTACGTTACCCGAACCTGCAAGGTTTGCAGCAGTATTTGCGTTATTCACTGCAACATCGGCATTTGTTACTGCAGCGGTGTTAACAGTTCCGCTTACATTGGCTGCCTGGCTTGCGGCTGTTTGCGATTGCACGGCTGCCGCTGTGGTTGCTGCCTGGGTTTGGGCTGCAGTACGCGCCGCTGCATTTTGCGCCTGTGCGGCTGCCTGGTTTGTGATATTGGTAGTAGTTGCTGCTGCTTTTTGAGCTACAGTAGCTGCGTTAACAGATGGTAATGCTGTTTGGGTAACAATTTTTGTTGCTGTTGCTGCACCTACGTTAACCTGTGCAATGCTTGACTTTGCCGCGAAAAAAGCTGCTGTAAATAATACTGATTTAACTAAAGTTTTCATAATATCTATCTATTAAATTGATGGTTTACATGCCGGGTTATTAACCCTGCACCATGACATTGCGTAGACAAATGGTATGCCATTGACCAATTAAAACCGGAATAGATTAAATAACTTGTGCTTTTGTATAGAAAAAAATACACAAAACAAATATCAGATGACCAGATATCAAGAGTTGGGAGACATATAACCATGCCACGAATACAACATCCTGGTTAAATGACAAAGCCCATCGTAAATCACCATGGGCTTTGTTGCATTTTAAAATGCCCTTGTGGGGCCAATAGTTTTACATTTTTGGCATCCGGCGCATCATGCTGGCCATGGCGGCGGGGTTGCTCATTTGTTTCATCACCTTTTTCATATCGTCAAACTGCTTCATTAACCGGTTTACTTCGGTTAAATCGGTTCCGGAACCTTTGGCTATACGGTTACGACGGCTTTGGTTGATAGTTTCGGGGTTCGATTTCTCAAACGGGGTCATTGACTGGATGATGGCCTCAATGGCTTTAAAAGCATCGTCATCAACTTCAACATCCTTCATCATTTTGCCTACGCCCGGAATCATGCCCATCAGATCCTTCATGTTACCCATTTTTTTGATCTGTTGTATCTGGCTGTAAAAATCGTTAAAATCAAATTTGTTTTTGCGGATCTTCTTTTGCAGTTCGGCAGCTTCCTTCTCGTCAAACTGCTGCTGAGCGCGCTCAACCAACGAAACCACGTCGCCCATGCCCAGGATACGGGATGCCATACGATCGGGGTGGAAAACATCAAGTGCTTCCATCTTTTCGCCGGTACCTATAAACTTAATGGGTTTATTTACAACCGATTTAATAGATAAGGCTGCACCACCGCGGGTATCGCCATCAAGCTTGGTTAATACTACGCCGGTAAAATCAAGCCTGTCATTAAACACCTTAGCAGTATTTACGGCATCCTGGCCGGTCATCGAGTCAACCACAAATAATATCTCGTGTGGTTTTACTGCGCTTTTTACCTGCTCAATCTCCACCATCATGGCTTCATCAATAGCCAGGCGGCCGGCGGTATCAATAATCACTATATTATGGCCATTTTGTTTGGCCAGGGCAATACCCTCCAGCGCAATAGCCACAGGATCTTTCGATTCGCGGTTTGAATATACCGGTACGCCAATTTGCTGGCCTAATACTTCCAGCTGATCAATAGCCGCGGGGCGGTAAATATCATCGGCAACCAGTAAAGGTTTTTTATTTTTTTGTGTTTTAAGATAATTGGCCAGCTTGCCGGTAAAGGTTGTTTTACCCGCACCGTTTAAGCCCGCAATCAGGATAATGGTTGGCGAAGCCTTTATTTCCAGTTCGGCAGTGGTGCCGCCCATAAGCTCGGTAAGCTCATCGTTCATGAGCTTGGTAAGCAACTGGCCTGGCGAAATGGCTGTTAGTACATTATTACCCAGCGCTTTTTGCCTTACATCATCAGTAAATGCTTTGGCGGTTTTATAGTTTACGTCGGCATCAAGAAGGGCCTTGCGGATTTCCTTCATGGTTTCGGCCACGTTTATCTCAGTAATAGTTCCTTGCCCCTTCAGTACCTTAAAGGCCCTGTCGAGTTTATCCGAAAGATTTTCAAACATTGTAATATCCCAGTTTTGAGGTTACAAAGGTATGATTTTGAAAGTTAATTTTAAGATAGATGTATATGCCGTTTTCCGTCTGGCAAAATCAACAAAAAAGCTGTGGTTTTTTAATAAGATAAAACAAACCCACAGCTATCCAATTTTCACCAATGACCAATGACCAATGACCAATGACTATTACGGGAATCTGTACAACATCCCCAGCGCCAAACCTTCTGTAGCCTGCGCATCTTTTGAGGTATGCTGATCATATAACAGCGTACCATTGATGGTAACATTGATTAAACGGTTTACCCGGGCCGATAATACAGCATCAACGCGGTGTGTAACATATTTAAGCGACTGCCCATAAGGGATAAACAATGCATAGCGTGTATTCAGGTGGATGTTTTTCATCAAATCCTTATCAAACAGCGCTACCATTTGAAATGCTAAATCGTTTTTAACAGTTTTGTTAGTATCTACACCGTAATTATCGGTTTGAAAGCGGCGGATACTTTTATCTAAAACAAACGTTTGCCTTGCGGTACCGGTACCTAAACGTAAATCAAAGTAAGGGGCTGGCTTATACTCCAAACCCAACGACTCGGTTAAATAGCCCGGCGCCATAAAGTTCGAGATCTGTTGGGCATCAAAACGCCCGTTGCCCTGGTCAACATAGTTAAAGCCCTTGTCAAACTGCGACTCAAACGTCAGCGCGCCGAAAAGGTACCAGTGTTTAGATAATTGCGAGGCTACCTTATTATCAAAGTAAATCCTGTCGTTGGTTTTACGTTTGCCCTGGCCTTTGTTTTTGGCAACGCCATAAGTAAGGTTAAGCTCAGATACGTAGCTAAAAGGAGCGTTGTTATACTCGGTATGGTATATAAAGTTTGTACCCAGCGCTACCGAGTTTACACCACCGGCGCTATAGTTGCTGGTAAAGGCCGACTGGCTAAAATTCAGCCCAAAAGTTACCGCCTTTTTCCAGTGGATAACCTTATAATCCAACATACTAACAGGCAATTGCTCGCGTATTATCTGGATTGGCCTAACCCTGGTGGGGATGGAATTTGGGCGTGAATTGAGGCGTAACTTGTTAAGCTGCGCGGTATCAATTTTAACGGTGTCCTTTTTCAGCGAATCGGTTTGCTGGGCGCTTACCGATGTGCTGCAGGCTATCGATGCTAATAAAAGCAGGGCAAGTCTGGTTTTTAACATAAAAACAAAATAAAGCAAAAAAGTTTAAAGTAGTATCAAGTCGTCAGTATCAAGTATCAAGATTTTTGGAAACCGTATTAGGCAGCGGGTATCAGGTGTCATGATTTTTGAGGAGCTTGCAGCAAGTAGTTGTCTTCTCCATGTATAATTTTTTTTAATTGCTACTGTTTGTCCCTTGTTACCAAACCATTAAAAGATGTTAATTTTACACCCGAAGCTGTCTTCTTGATACTAAGCAGCAAACAAAAAATGAAACTTTATCAGATTGACGCTTTTACTGATACTTTGTTTGGCGGTAACCCGGCCTGCGTGGTGCCGCTTACGGATTGGCCGGCTGATGAGGTACTGCTGAAAATTACACAGGAAAACGCCGTTGCCGAAACCGCTTTTTTTATTGACCGCGGCGATCATTTTCACCTGCGCTGGTTTACGCCCGAGATTGAGATGGACCTGTGTGGGCATGCAACGCTGGCTGCCGCGCACGCCATTATTACTATTTTAAATTACCCAACAGATAAAATTATTTTCTGCACCCTGAGCGGCGAGTTAATAGTGACCGTAAAAAATGGGATATATACGCTTGATTTTCCGTCGAGAAAGCCTGCCCCCGCAGTATTACCTGAGCCGATTAGCCAGTCATTAAGTATCCAGCCCCGTGAGGTACTTAAGGCAAGGGACTACGTGCTGGTTTATGAAAGCGAAGCCGATGTGCGCAACATAACCCTGAACCGGCAGCTGTTTGACCAGGTAAATCTTGATCCCGGTGGCGTGGTAGTTACAGCAAAAGGCGATCACTGCGATTTTGTATCGCGTTTTTTTACACCCCAGGCCCTTATCCTTGAAGACCCGGTAACCGGATCGGCACACTGTTCGCTCATTCCGTTTTGGGCCGAAAGGTTAAATAAAAAAGAGATGGAGGCGTTGCAACTATCGGCCCGGCTTGGCAAATTGTTTTGCATTGACCAGGGCGACAGGGTATTGATAAGCGGCACTGCCCGCACCTACTCCATCGGCGAAATTTTGATGTAACAGCATGGGGCCACAGCGAACTGGAATCTCGACTTGTTTTTACTACGTTAAGGGCAGTATCTCGACTTTTTTGATTCGGACTTTCAGCTGCTGTCTTGATACTTGATACTTGCGACTTAATACTTGCCCTGGCAGCCTGGTACTATTTTGATCAATCGTTTGCGTAAACAGCTTAAGTAAGGGTTAATTTTTCAGGCAAATTCCTACATTTGCCAAAACTAAAAGTTGATGACTGAAAAAATTTTAGTGATTGGTGCCAATGGTCAAATTGGTACCGAATTGGTTATGGCATTACGCGGCATCCACGGTGCCGAAAATGTAATCGCCTCCGATATTAACGATCCTACCTATGCCATCCGCAACAGCGGCCCCTTCGAAATTGTAAATGTGCTTGATAAGCATAACCTGCACCACATATTTGATAAACACCGCCCAACCCAGGTTTACCTGCTGGCTGCCATACTATCGGCCGTAGGCGAAAAAAAACCAAAAATGGCCTGGGATTTAAACATGACGGGGCTTATCCATGTGCTTGATTTTGCTGTAGAGTTTAAAACTGCCAAAGTGTTTTGGCCAAGCTCTATTGCTGTTTTTGGTCCACACTCGCCGCAGTACAATACGCCTCAGTATTGTGTAATGGATCCCAACACGGTATATGGCTTTAGCAAACTGGCCGGCGAACGCTGGTGCGAGTATTATTTTGAAAAATATGGTGTTGATGTACGCAGCATCCGTTACCCCGGCCTTATCGGCTGGAAGGCATCGCCCGGCGGTGGCACCACCGATTATGCCGTTCACATATTTCACGAAGCATTAAAGAATGGTAAATACGAAAGCTTCCTTTCGGCCGAAACCGCGCTGCCAATGATGTATATGGAAGATGCCATAAGGGCTACCATCAGCCTCATGGATGCACCGGCAGAGCAAATTAAAATCCGCTCGTCATACAACCTGGCGGGTATCAGCTTTACGCCAATACAACTGGCCGAAGAAATTAAAAAGCATATCCCGGCGTTCGAGATAAGCTATACAGATACCGACCCACGCCAGGCCATTGCCGATAGCTGGCCCAAATCAATTGACGACAGCAGCGCGCAGCAAGACTGGGGCTGGAAACTGGAATACGACCTGCCCAAAATGACCGCCGATATGCTGGACAATTTGAAGCGGGTGCTTTAGGGGAAAGGTTAAAGGTATTCGCGCAAAGACGCAGAGTCGCAAAGTGATTTGCTGATTTTTTCTTAGCGTCTCGGTGTCTTTACGCGAAAGTAAAACTTTAATTTTTCTTAACTCAATAGCATTATAAAAACCCTGAGGGACCAAAGGAATCACATCTTCCCAAATTCAAAAACACCCCATTCAATTAATGCGCCCGCCCTTGTTCGCTCTCGGCGCCGCCGGTATCTCGCTTTTGAGGGGTGTTAGTTAATTTACCAAAACTATAGGTAAATGCCAGCGTGGCTACCCTGGTATCTAAAAAGTTATGGAAGGTGGCATTGGCGCCCACAATATTGGTAATGGTGCCGCTTGGCCTGAAGGTGTGGAAAATATCGCGCACATTTAACTTAATTGATCCCTTATTATTCAATATTTTTTTCTGGATAGCCGCGTTAAGCATGCCTTTAGGCAGTATAACAAACTGGCCGTAAGTGCCCCCGTTATCATAAAAGCCACTTAGTTCGGCACTCCAGGTTTTGGATAAGGTGAACTGGTTGTTGCCATTGCCCGAAAATGTGTATTGCGATTGATTAAGGTACCCGGTGTAAAACGCCCCCTGGTAAGTATTTTTATAAACCTCGGCATATAAGTTAACCGACCACCATTTGGCCGGCTGAAAGTTGCTATTGGCAGACAGGTTGATTGTTTTCTGTCGCCCTATGTTGCCCTGGGTGCTGATGAATACGTTGTTGCTGTTGTGAATGGTTTCGCCCTGAACATCGGTGGTATAATTATAGGCAAGCGCAACTGTAAACAAACTCCTGAAACTATACGCCAGTTTATAATTATCAGTAAACTGTGATTTTAAGAAAGGGTTACCCGAAAAATAAGTAAACTTATCTACAAAAAAGGTAAAGGGATTTAAGCTTCCGTAGCTGGGCCTTCCAATGCGGCGGCCGTACGACATAACCAGTACATTATGGCCGGCTGTATCCAGGTTGTATGAAAAATAAGCAGTTGGGAACAGGTTGGTATAATGTTTAACAAACGATGAATCGGCCTTTTGGGCATTTCCCAGCTGATGGCCCGATCCATTGGTATTCTCCAGCCGCAAGCCGGTTTGTAATGAAAACCGGCCCAGGGTTTTGTTGAAATTAACATAGCCTGCATTGATGTTTTCTTTATATAAAAACCGGTTGGTATTGTTGTAGTCAATAGTGCTTACATTATCAACCACGTTAAAATAATTGGCAGCGTTATCTGTGCTCACATAGCTGCTTTTAACCCCGGCCTCCAGCTTGGCTTTGCCCTTAAGCGGATGGGCGTAATCGGCCTTTGCCGAGTAAATGTTGATGGTGGATGGCAAATTATCAGTCAGCGTTTGCGAATTTGTTAACGTGCCATCGGGTAAAAAAGTGTTGTTTACAAACAGCTGGTTGCTGCCGGCGGCATCGTGAATATAATCCAGGTCGAATGTAAGTGTACGGCCCGTGCTATCAAATTTATGGGTATAATTCAGGTTTATACCCTTGCTGTCAAACTTATTGGTAGATGTATTCAGCGTATTTATGGTCGAATCCAGCCCGCCATCTTTGTTGTATAACAAGCTGTATACCGGGCTGCTGTCATGATCATGCGATATATTGCCGGTAAATACTACGCCCCAGGTAGTTTTTGGCGACGAATAATAGTCCATTCCGGCTTTAATATTGGTGTTGTTACCGGAGGGCCTGAAATAGGAGATGTCTTTTAACGAAGAGGTTCTATCTCCATTAGCATCAAAATAATCGCGGTCAATTTCCAGCCGTCTGAATGTTTTTTGCTTGTTATAAGCAAGGTTGGCGAAAATATTAATTTTGTCAACACGGTAATTCATGTTGATGCTCTCGTCTGTCCGGCCATAAAAACCGAGCGCATAATTGGCCGAAACCACCGCGTTAAATCCCCTGGTGGTATTTTTTTTTGTTTTTATATTAATTACGCCTGCATTTCCTGCAGCATCATATTTGGCCGGCGGATTATCCATCAGCTCTATCTGGTCTAATGACGATGACGGTAACGAGCGCAGGTAAGTTGCCAGGTTTGCGGCCGAAAGATAGGTTGGTTTATCATCAATCATCACCATTACGCCGCTTTTTCCCTTAAAAGTAATATTGCCATCGGCATCAACCTGTACGCCTGGTGTTTTTGCCAATACTTCCAAAGCATTGGCGCCGGTGTTTGATATCAACGCCCCAACATTAACTACAGTGCGGTCTATTTTTTGTTGCACATACGATTTTTTGGCCGTTATGGCCACCTCATTTAACTTTTTGCCGGCCAGCGATAAAATAAACGGGGGTAAATTAACCGGCTTTTGCCGGCTTACAACCACTGGACTGCTTTGGTAAGTTTTATAGCCAATATACGTAACCTTAATAAGGTAGGTATTATCCTTTACGTTTTTAAATACGAAGCCACCATCCGGGTTAACAAGCTGTGTACTTACCACGCTTGAATCTTTTGCAGCAAGTAAAATAACGGTAGCGCCATCAAGTGGTTTCTTAGTATCATCTAAAACAATACCCGAAATTTTACCGCCGTTGGTTTGCGCCTGGGCAACATTAAAAAGTAACAGCATGAATAAGGGCAACAGAAATACACGTATCAGTTTCATCATGACTATAAGACATGGGCTGCGCTATTATCGTTACATCATTTTATACTTTATTTAGATGGGTGGCGGGTATCTCCCCGGTTACCAGGTAAAAGGTTAAAGGCGAAAGGATAAAGGTTTTAATCCTATTTTTGCATACGTATTAAAACAGTATTATATTCGCTGCCCGTCCATGGTTTATAGACTATGGACCATCGACAAAACAAAAGTTATGGGAAGAGCATTTGAATTCCGCAAAGAAAGAAAGTTTAAGCGCTGGGCCAAAATGGCGGTGCAGTTTACCCGTTTAGGGAAAGAGATTGTAATGGCCGTAAAAGCCGGTGGTGGTGATATTACTACTAACTCGCGTTTACGAACAGCTGTGCAAAACTCAAAGGCGGTAAACATGCCTAAAGACCGCGTTGAGGCCGCTATAAAACGCGCCACCAGCCGCGATGAAAAAGATTACGAAGAACTTGTTTACGAAGGCTATGCGCCTTATGGCGTTGCCGTTTTGGTTGAAACGGCTACCGATAATACCAACCGTACTGTTGCCAACGTACGCAGCTATTTTACCAAATATGGCGGTTCGCTGGGAAAAACCGGGTCGTTAGATTTTATTTTCACCCGCAAATCGGTATTCACCTTTGAGCCCGGCGACCGCGACCTGGAAGAATTAGAGTTTGAACTGATTGATGCCGGCCTGGAAGACTTGTTTGTTGAAGCAGATGAAGAAGGAAAAGACATCGGCGTTATCCACACCGCGTTTGAAGATTTTGGAAAAATGCAAAAAGCGCTGGAAGAAGCCGGAGTTGAAGTAAAATCGGCCAAACTGGAGCGCGTACCACAATCATTCCACGAAGTAACCGAAGAACAGGTGGTTGATATTATGAAACTGATTGACCGTTTGGAAGAGGACGACGACGTACAAGCGGTGTACCATAACATGGCGGAGTAAACTTTGATTTGAAAATTTGAAGATGGCAGATAAGGTAACAATTTGAGGATTTGAAATGGTTTGATAAGGCAGAAAGCATTTTCAATTATTCGTGTCTTTTTCATTTTCAAATCTTCAAATTACCAAATTTTCAAATCAATAGTGGTTTTCATTTTCAAATTCTCAAATGTTGAAATTCTCAAATTAAAAAACATGCCACTATTCAGCTCACGTAAGGAAGAAAAAAAAAGTAAAGGTAACCTTTGCCAACGGCCTGCTTTTTGTTGAAAAACCCGATGGTAAGCAACAAGCTTTCCCGCTGGAGTGGTTCCCCAAACTGATGAACGCTACCGACGAGGAACGTGACGACTGGAAACAAACAGATAAAGGCATCCATTTTAATCAATTGGATGTGGACGTGACTTTATAGAGTCAAGATACAAGAATCAGGAATCAAGAGTTTTGAATACGGGCGATTTGTCTTGATTCCTGGCTCTTGATTCTAACATTTAATTTCTATGCTATTCGAAGAGTTTTTTAAAAAGAAAAGGATTGATCTTGCTGCTTTACAAGTAGCCGAGGGATTGTTGTTTTCGGAATTTAAAGACCACTTTGAGCAAATGGGCGAGAAAAGTTTTGACCATAGCAAAAAATACTGGTTTAATAAATTAAGGCGCCGGTTCCCTTTGGCTGCCGAAATTAAAACCGAGCGGGTACATATTGCCAACCCTTTAGCCGAGCAAACTATTACCGAAAGCCTGATAGAGCCCGGCAACACAGCACCGCCTAAAATTGGGTTTACACCAAAATTCAGGGCTACAGCGGTACCACCAAAACCAGTTAACGAAGCAATTGAAGAAACAAAACCCGCAGAAACATCAACGCCATCAGAAAATATAGCACCCAAACCGGCATTTAAGCCGCGTTTTAACCCGGGCATGGTAAAACCCAAAGCGGCTGAAGGCGCAGACGCTATTGAACAAAAGGCGGATGTTGCCGATGGAGGAGTTACACCGCCCACAGAAACACCTGCTGCCAGGCCCGCTGGTTTTAAACCACGGTTTAATGCAGCAATGGTAAAACCAAAGCCTGCCGAAAAAAGCGAAGCCCCTGCCGATAAGCCGGAAGCAAAAGAACAACCAACAGCAGCAGCCCCCGAAACGCCTGTTGCCAAGCCAGGCTTTAAGCCACGGTTTAACGCGGCCATGATGAAGCCAAAACCCGCTGAAGGAACTGAGCCCACTGCAGAAAAACCGGCAGAAAAAGAAGAAATACCTGTTGAACCTACGGCAACACCCGCTGCAAAGCCGGGATTTAAGCCCCGGTTCAACGCGGCCATGATGAAGCCGAAACCAATTGCAGAAGAGGAGGCAGCCCCAGCACCGGAAGTACCCGCCCAGCCAGCTACACCGTCAAAACCCGAAGCAAGCGCTGATGAACCCGCCCAGGAAACGCCTGCCGCAAAACCTGCCTACAAGCCCAAATTCAACATGAAAACCCTGCCGAAGAAACCGGAGCAGGAATAATATACAATATAAAATTTGCGCTGCGTTGTACCCTTTCTTCGAAATTTGGGAGGAAAATATCGTCGTAATGAAGGCTGTCATGCTGAGTTATAAAATTTCTCAAAATTCTGAAGGAGGAATGACATCATAAAAAGAGCTGTCATGGTGAGCTCGTCGAACCATAGCGGGCAAAGGCCTATCCGCGCGACCCTTCGACAGGCTCAGGGTGACGGGCGCACGCACTTCGAAAATAGAACATGTCATGGGTAGCCTGTCGAACCATAAACGGCAAAGGCCTCTTCGCGCTACGCTTCGACAAACTTAGGAGGCTACAACTTTTAAGCTCCAAACTGCCTCAAATGGTGATCGATATGTTTATAGGCAAAACAGCCTATTTGCTCTTTGGTCATTTTGCCAAAAAAAGGGTGCACAAAATGGTGGTTGGCAAAATTTTCTTCCTCATGTATAAGGCCTATCCATTTGGCTTTTTCGGCTTCCACATCGCCCGTGCCGGTAATGTTAAAACCCGGCACAGTAGGCATATTTCTTTTAACCGGGCTATCGTCTTTTAGCATTCCTTTCAGGGCCATTTTGCCAAACAACTTCCCAATAAATGATTGCTTGTACATGGTTTTACCCAATACCATTTCTTCCCACAGGCTGCAATGTTTCAGCATCTGGTAAACGGTCATTTTGCCCCATTGCGCGGTGCTGTTTTCGTTGAGGGTGCCTATACGGGCAATAATTTCGGCACGGGTGGCTTTGTCAAAAATGGTTTTCATGGTTGGGTAATTGGTGTTTTTAGGCTGGTTTAAAAATAGTTAATTATTGGTCATGATAACAGTAGCCATTACTTATTTTGTGTAAGCAAAACTATCGGATAAATACCAGCACCAATAGTCCTGCTTATGACAAATAAGGGGCATAATGCGACAATGCCACTGGAATCTTCTTCATTTAACCCTGTCCCGTTGTTTTATTCTTTGCAAAGGCGAACCTGCTTTTCGGGTTCTCCCGTTTTCAATTCGACAGATCATCATTCCTGATCTCGTTTTTACTCTTTTTGATACCATCCCGCAAACCTCCAAAATTATAGTTCAGGCTGATGTTAAAGGACCGGAAATATTCCCTGCCGGTGCTGTATTGTGAAAAGTTAGGGCCAAAGGTCTGATTTTGATTGTTGCGGTATTTGGTGAATGGGTTTTTGATACCCGCAGCAAAACCCAGCTTGTTTTTTATTAACTCTTTGTTTACTCCAAATGCTGTACTTACCATCCCGTTTGAGGTGCCCTGCAAGCCGTTGGGGTTACGGCTTATCACATTCACATCAGCATTAATGCGCCAGCCGTTACTAACCTGGAAGGCGTTGGATAAAGCAAGGAAATAAATGTAACGGTTATTATCGCTAATAACGCCATCATTTGGGCCAGATAGCCACAGGTACATCAGGTTGCCATTTAAATTCACATTATACCATTTGCTTACCGGGTAACCCATGTTAAAGTTAGCACCCAGGCTTTGGGCCTTGCCCACATTGGCATAAGTGGTGTTGGTTACCTGCGTTGCATTGTTAAAATGAGTGACCTTAAGATCGAGGTTGTTCATGAACGAATAATCCAGCCCGATATTTACTGACAGCTTTTTGTTGCTGCTATAACCCGCCTGCACATCATTTAACATCACCGGGCGTAGGTTTGGATTGCCGGTTGATTCGATGTTTGGGTTAGAACGATCGATATATGGATTCAGCCTGTTTATTCCCGGCCTTCTTATCCGTTGTGAAAAACCGAAATTAAGACTGCTCTCGTTCTTGAAATTTTTGCTTACTGCAAATGACGGAACAACGTTAAGGTAATTTTGATCAGCAACAGACCCAGATGAAATGAAATCGGCCCGTGTCACAGTTTGCTCAAGCCGTACCCCGGCACTAATGTTCCAGCTTTTTAATGAAACCTGGTAAGAGTTGTATGCGCTGTACACATTTTGATTATTGGTATACAAGTCTGATAGCGATGGGTTCAATTCAAACTCGCCGTTGGCAGGGTTTAATGAGTTATACCTGAAATCGCTTGCATTATTTCTGAATATAGCTTTCACTCCGGCTTCCATATTTACCATTTTTACCGGTGTTACAAAATCCACCTGGACGGTTTGCTCCCTGAATTTTTCGTGATCATATTGCTGGTAGTTTGGCGCTGCCTGGTTAACCTGGTTTAAAAAGCTGATTTCTGTATTCTGATCGCTGGGGTTTGTACTGTATTGATAAGAAAATGTCAGGAATCGGTTCCTTACAGATTTAAAGCCCAATTGGTAATTCAGCGCTGCATCAATACCGTAAGATGTGCCTGTATTATTATTCAAAAGGTCATAATGCTGCGGTGCAATGTTAGCCCCATTTAAAGCAGAGGAAAGGCTGCTGCTGCCGTTTGAACGGCTCCCATTAATATTGAACTGGCCAGAGAGGAGTTTAAGAGAGTCGATTTCATAACTTAACTGTGTTCCGAAATAGGCATTTTTATTATTTGATTTGCCGGAACCCTCCTGCTGCAAATCCCCGGCAGATTCACCTGAACTTGTCCTGCTATTGGAGAAACTGGTTTGCGGAGAATTATATATACTTGCCCCACCGAATGCCGAAACGCCAAATTTGCCCATTTTAGCAGTAAATGAACCGCCAAGTCCCAGCCCGCCGGCCGGACCGCTTTCATTCACATTCAGTGTTCCGTTATAGCCATCGTTCACTTTTTTATCGGTGATGATATTAATAATCCCGGCCAGGCCTTCGGCATCGTATTTAGTCGGAGGTATGGTTATCACCTCAATTTTCCGGATGGTAGAAGCAGGCATACTTCTGAGTATGGCTGTCAGGTTGCCATTCACCATGCTCGAGGATTTGCCGTTAATAAGTACCTTATAACTGGAATTCCCTTTTAGCAAAATATTGTCACTGCCATCTAACGAGATAAAGGGAATTTTACGCATCATGCCTAAAACGCTGCTTCCTTTGCTTTCCGGGTCAGCCTTCAGGTCATAAACAACCCTATCAGCCTTTTGATTAATGATGGGCCTGTCGGCAGTAATCGCCACCTCTTTTAACGAGGTAACTTGTGCTGCAACGAAAATGTTGCCCAGGCTGGTGTTTCCAGACAGATCGACAGTGATGGCTTTTTGCCGATAGCCTACGGCCACAATGGTTATATGGTAACGCATGGTTTGTAATGCCGAAAAAACAAACAGGCCGCTATCTTTTGTTACCATAGCCCGCACCGGCTCGCCTTTTTCATCTTTTAACCTAACGGTGATGAATGACAACGGCTCGTGACTAACAGAATCAATTATTTTACCGGATAAGCGATAAGCTCCTGGGGCAGATTGCGCCAGCGCAGCTTTATTAAGCATTAATAATGCACTGATAATTAATACTATGCAGATGGAATTAAGTTTAGTTTTCATTGTGATAAAAATTTTAATGGTAGAAAATTTGGGATGTAGTTATCCATTAAGGGCTGCGACGCGCTTTTAAGGGATGTAAAAAATTAATTGGATGTGTTAGCCGGGCTTATTGCTGCCTGCCTTTTTTTCTTTGAATGGCTAAATAATAAGTCAGGAACCCGGCGGATATAAAGATCGTTTCGACACCGTACGGCAGCGGCGAATCTTCGGCGCTGTAGGGGATGTATTGCATAGTTACCAGGCCAATGCCGGCAAAAAACAGGATGATGCCCCACTTTAATGATTCGGTACCAAAGCCCGAGAGTTGTGCTAAAAATTTAACCGAGCTTTCATTCAGCGGCCCGGCATCCAGTATCCTGTTCTTGAGCCTGTAATTAAACAGGGCAACAATCAAAACTGCTAATATGATGAAAAACACTATGAGGATGATAAAAGGAAGTAACTGTTTCATGATGTTGTTATTTTAAATGATTTGATACAGTAGTCAGCAAAATAAGATAATCGGTTGCAATTATTTTTTATTATTTTTTGCAACCGTTTTGCGCTGCCGGATGACTACTGTAATATGTTAAATGAAAGGGAAGTTATATCCAGGATAATTAAGGGAGATTTCCGCGCCTTTGAGCTATTAGTAAAAGAATATGAAAAATTGGTATTCTTTGTAACTAACCGCATTGTACAGGATTTGCAGGATAAGGAGGATATTTGCCAGGAAGTTTTTATTAAGGTACACCATAGCCTGCCCAAATTTAAATTTGAGTCGAAGCTTTCTACCTGGATAGCCCGTATTGCTTATTTAACTGCCATCGATTACACAAAAAAATATAAAAACCAACGCCAGAACGATTCCCCGGAAAATTTAGACAACTATTACTTTACCAATGAAACTCCTGAGCAGGTTTTAACAAAAAAGAACATTTCCGAATATATTAACCAGCTGATAGCGCAAATGCCGCTGGCCTACCGAACAGTACTAACATTGTATCACTTAAATGAATTTTCGGTACAGGAAATAGAGCAGATTACCGGCACGCCCGAAGGTACAATAAAGAGCAATTTGTTCAGGGCGCGAAAACTGTTGAAGGAAAAAATAGAAAAAGACACCAAAAATGAGCCATTATGAAAGAGCTAAATGACGAAGAAATACAGCGGTTGCTGGAAGGTGACCTAAGATTGTCCGGCGATTCGCTATCGGCAGATGAGCAAACAAGCCTGGGGCAGTACCAGCTTTTGTTTGAAAAACTGAAAGAAGAGCCCAAAGAGGGTTTGCCATATAACTTTGCTTCAAAAGTTAAAGCACGTTTACAGGCACAAATCAACCGGAAAAAAGACATTCAATTTTATTTAGTGTCTTTAGTTGTATTGGCAACTGGTTTTGCGGCTTTTTATAAATTGCTGGCATTTGTTAATACCGACGCAAGCAACCAGCTTTTTGCAGTTGCCTTTAAATTTAAATGGATTGTTATTTTAGGCGCAATACTGTTTTTAGGAATACTGTTTGGCGATCAAAAACTGGTAAAAGAAAAGATTATAAAAAACTAAAAGCAATAATCCACTCCAGGTTCATAACACGAAGACACGGATTCAGGTGATGTTCCCCTATATCGAAATCGGGCAAGCTTGTTTTTTCAAGCTTATCCTATTTTTTTGTCCCTTGCTTCCTGTTTGTTAAATAGCCTGAATGAAAAATACGGGCTTTGATATAGTGTAACAGGCCAATCGCGCGTTAAATCCTGTCGCAATACACCCCGCAAATTGTCCCGGATGCCCATGTGCTGGCAACAAAAAATCATTTAATTTTGAGATAGTTAAATAGCTGCCATTAAAAATTAATGCCGGCAAATTTTAACGTTTTATCAACACCAAAATTATCTACCTATGTTACCCATCAAACCACACCTCTGGTTCGACCAGGATGCAAAACAAGCAGCTGAATTTTACGCATCGTTCATGCCCGATTCGGCCGTCAATTATGCCAATCACTTCCCAATGCCCGGTGGCGAATGTGAAGTAGTAGAATTTACTATTGCAGGCCAGTCGTTCTTCGGCATTAGTGCCGGGCACAAACTTGGTATCAATCCGTCCATTTCATTTATGGTCAATTTTGATCCCTCGCGCAACCCGGAGGCTGACAAACATATCGACGAAATCTGGAATAAACTTATCGAAAACGGCAAAATAATGATGCCATTGGATAGCTACCCTTTCAGCAAGCGGTATGGCTGGGTCGAAGATAAATATGGTGTATCCTGGCAACTGATACTGACAGACCCAACCGGCGAGGAAAGGCCCGTAATAGTTCCTTCGCTGCTGTTTACCCCACCAGTTGCAGGTAAAGCCAATGAAGCAATCGACTTTTATTGCTCCGTATTTAAAGATAGCAAACGTGGTACCACAGCATCGCGCCCGGAACATATGGGCCCAGATAAAGCAGGCACACTCTTGTTTGCCGATTATTATATTGATAAAACCTGGCTGGCCGCTATGGATAGCGCACATTCGCATGGTTTCAATTTTAACGATGCGGTGTCGTTATTAATCCCTTGCGAAACCCAGGAAGAGATTGATTACTATTGGTCGGCACTGTCAGCTGATGGCGAAGCGGGGCAATGCGGCTGGTTAAAAGATAAATTCGGCGTATCGTGGCAAGTGGCCTCTACCGTTATGTTCGATGCGCTCAAAAACGGCAGCCCCGAACAAATTGCGCGGGTTACGGAAACTTTTATGACGATGAAGAAAGTTCAGGTCGCAACCCTGCAACAGGCCTATAATGGTGAGTGACCAATTCCAATTACCTTAAGCCACAATACTCGTAAATAATCGGTGGATACCCGGTTAGGCAATTAAATCGCTAAGTGTGTGAAAAGAAAAAGCCGACAAACATCTGGGAAGCGGCTCGGGTTTAGTTCGATGGCCGCTATCATGAAAACGGGAACTCCAGGTTGAAAAATCGGGGGCTCCCGTTTTGTATTCTATTTTTGCAGCAAACCATTGGGTGGATATCCAAACAGGTTTTTGAATGCATATGAAAAGTGCGACAGGTTCTCGAACCCTGCTTCAAGATACACATCGTTAGGTTTGCGCTTATTTTCGGCAATTTGGTAGTGGGCCAGCTTTAACCGTTTTTCTGTCAGCCATTTTTGGGGTGTGGTATTATATGCTTTTTTAAAATCGCGCCTGAATGTGGCCAGGCTGCGGCCGGTTAAATAGCCAAACCTATCTAAGGTCATATTAAACATATAATGGTGTTCCATAAAGTCGGCAAGGTTTATTTTGCCGGGCTCGGCAAAGTTGGCCAGCAAGCCGTCTACACTGTTATCAATTGACCGGAGGATACTGATGGCTTCTTCAATTTTTATATGGGCCAGGTCGGCAGGCAGGCTTTCGTCAAGATCGAAATAAGGGATTAACGATGCAAGGCAACTTTCCAGTAAAGGGTGTTTGGTAAACCTGTACACCTTTTGCAACGGTTGTACCTTGCCAACAGCCTTATGTCTCGAGTAAAAATCCTTCAGTTTCCCTGTAGTGAGGTGCATGGCCACAGCCTTATGCGGCTGGCCATCCTTGGGGTAATTAATAACCGTTGCCAGCTGATTGCGCGGAACCAAAAATATATCGCCTGCGTTAAAAATATAGCTGGCCTCGGCCTGTATAATTTTTGTTTCGCCCGAAATAAACCAAACCAGGATGTGATGCTCAAACATCACTTCTGTTTTAAAACACTTCCCGCTAAAAAGCGATAGCTTAATATCGGGGCTAATATATTGCGTCTCAAATTCCATATGATCGAAGTAAATTTACAAAATAAATCAGCCCGGAAAGCTATTGGTGATGGATCCGGATATCTGATGCATCACCAATAGGCATGAAAGAGATAATGACACATTTGCATGGTGGCGACGACTCACCCGGCGAGGCTTCGCCGTAAAGAGGGGCTTGGAAGTCAGCAATGAATAAATGAAAATTTCCAGACTTACGAAGTTTTTAAAACTTCGTAAGTCTTTCGTCAATACATTATTCTTGCTTCGAAATCTTATGGTTTGCAATAGCCTAAGCCTTTGTTCATATCACCCAACATTCTTTATCTCCCCAAATATTATTCCCGTTTTATTGTCGATATTTATAGTATGATAAAGCGCCTGCTCTTCAATATAATAGCATTAACAGCTGCATTTGCCGCCGATGCCCAGCCTGCGTTTAAGGGTGGGCAGCGTGCCTTGGATAATTTTCTGAAATCAAAAATAGTTTACCCGGAGTATTCGAGCCGCAACTGTATTTCAGGTACGGTAAACGTAGCTTTCCGGCTGGATAAGCAAGGACGGGTAACCGATGCCAAAGTACAACAAGGGCCCGGAATTGACCTGGACGACGAAGCCCTGCGGGTTATCAAGTTAACCTCCGGCTTATGGGTGCTGCCTGCTGGTTATAACCCCGCAACCAACCTGGTGCAGCCCATTAGGTTTGATCCCGATCAAACGCGATGTGGGCAGTCAACTACCAGGGATATGCAGGCCGCCATCACCGATTATAAAAACAGGCAGGAACTTGAAAACGCGGTTACCAACTACTACATTAACAAGTACCAGGGCAAGGCCGATCTATCTAAAGAAAACACTATCATAGCGCTTAAAAAACAACTGGGTTTTGATGACGAACTGATAGATGATATCCTTAACAAGGCCGCCGAGAAATTAAAACAAAATGATATAGCCGGCGCCTGTACCGACTGGAACTTCATCCGTAATATAGGTAGCGATAAGGCGGATAGCTTTATCCAAAAGTACTGCAGCAAAAAGCCCTGACCAGCGTACTGACCAGGGCTCCCTGAGTTTGTGTGAGAAACAGATGTTGTTGGCTAAATTGCCAGTTCAACCTCTCCGATGGCCAGCAGCATAAGGCGGCCCTGGTATTCAACCCATACATCGGCAAAACCATTACTATCATAGCCTAAAAATTTCATGATAGGGCTGCCAATGTCCAGGTTCTTCCACCTTTTACCAATGTACTTAAGTAACTGACCTCGTTTAAGAGTGGTGTGCTTTGCCATAAGTTTGATTTTTAAGGGTGAAACAATAAACTAAGTTAATTAACAATTGAGAAAATATTTAACCTTTAGAAAATAATTTTTCTTTTGTATCGGGTTTATTACAAAATAAACCCGTGTTGTATTATATCTATAAATAGATGTTTTTGTAAACAATTGCTTGCCAGTAGCTTAGCTTAAAAAGGGGTTTATTTGGTTTTGTTGTAAACTTTAGGGTCAAGTGCCTCTGGCGACCAGCCCTTAAAAAACTCCAGTATTTTATTCTTGTTATAGCCTTTACCTTCTTCCAGGTATTCGGAATTTTGGGTATGCAGGCGGTTGCCCTTATCATCCAGTATAATAAAAACAGGGAAGCCAAAACGCTGCGGGTAGCCAAGGCTTGCCATTAAAGCGTCGTTAGTATTTTCCTGGCTATAATTTACATGCAAAACTATGTAGTTTTTGTTCATGTAGGTATTAAGTGTAGTATCGGCAGTTACCTGGTTATTAAACCTGATGCACCAGCTGCACCAGTTGCCTCCAATTTGCAACAGTACATTTTTATGCTGGCTGGCAGCCTGTTTAACCGCCGCGGTAATTTCGGCCCTGGCGTTGGCAGCCGGGTTGTACAAAGTTGGCTTGTCCTGTGCATTAGCTCCAAAAGCAAATAACAATACAAGGGCAATTAAAAACAGTTTTTTCATAGTAGTTAAGTCAAGCCCAATTTACAAAAAAGAAAACTCAACTATCAGTTGATGTTGAAAATTATTGCAGTAAATCAACAAAAAAGCCTCAAAATGGGCACTTGTGAACACATTGTGGAAAACTCTAAAATTGAATGATAGTTTAAGAATAATAAATTTGATATAACATACCCTAATAACACCCATTTGTAGCTTTACTTTGAATACCGATACGTGCAGGCGCTTTATTTAAACTTGAGTTTTTTCAGTTATAAATAGTTAATATGTGTGAAAGCCCTGCGCCATGCGGGGCTTTTTTTGGACAGGATTTTCGAGATTAAGCAGGATTCACAGGATTCTTTTTAAATTTTCAAATCCTCAAATGGTACGCCATCCGCACATCTGTTTTAATTTAACATTTCCTTCATTTTTCCTATGAATTTTTTTACGACCTTTGCCGGCGTTAGTACTTTTAGTTATAGGCTATAACCAGAACAGCGATATGAATTACACCATCAATAATTTACCCGAACGTACAGCTAAACCCCGCGACAAGGGCATTACCATGGTAATGGACAAAGGTTTAAGCTTAAGGCAGGTTGAAGATTTTATTGAGGTTGGCGCCACACATACCGATATAGTAAAACTGGGCTGGGCAACATCATACGTTACCCCCAACCTGGATGAAAAGATAAAGCTGTATAAGCAAGCCGGAATCCCGGTATACTTTGGCGGCACTTTGTTTGAGGCCTTTATTGTACGTAACCAGTTCGATGATTATTGCCGTCTGCTGGATAAATACCAGTTGGAGCATTGTGAGGTATCAGACGGCTCAATCACTATTGAGCACGATGTTAAATGCGAATACATCCGCAAACTAGCCAAACAGGTTACCGTAATATCTGAAGTAGGATCAAAGGATGTGCAAAAGATTTTTGCGCCCTATAAATGGATCAAGCTCATGAACGCCGAAATTGAGGCCGGTTCATGGAAGGTTATTGCCGAAGCCCGCGAAAGCGGTAATGTAGGTATCTATCGCGATTCGGGCGAAGTAAGGCAAGGCCTGGTTGATGAGATACTCACCCAGATACCCGAAGGCACCATTATTTGGGAAGCCCCGCAAAAAGCCCAACAAGTTTGGTTTATTAAGCTTATTGGCGCCAATGTAAGCCTGGGCAACATAGCCCCCGCGGATATTATCCCGCTGGAAACATTACGCCTGGGCATCCGAAGCGACACATTCGATCATTTTTTGAGTTTATAATTAACCTTACCATACACTGCCGAGCCCCGGGATGTTTTCCCCAGGGCTTTTTATATAGTAAAATTTAGGTTTGGAATGCGGGCCGGGATATCGGGGACCAGGAAACAAATCCTGTTTACAACCTATCTTGATTCTAAACTCTCGGTTCTTGACTCTTTTTACCCCGATATCACCACAGCCGTTAGATAACTGTGGGATATATCGGTTAAGCCAAAAACCGTGGGGTAAAAGGGTACAATTGGATATTTACAGGGACAATTACTTATCCGTTTTATAAAACTTTTTAAAACACCTATCGCAATAATAATGCTTAAGCGACATCCATGGCAGCAACGTTTTAATCAACGCCCCTCTGCGGATTCTTTGGCAGGCATTGTTTTTACACCGCGGACAGCTCACAGAGGTTTTGATTGGTAGCGGGGTAGTATTTTCTTTTAACATTCGTTCGTTAACTATAATATTCATAAACAGGCGCACTTTGCATTACACAAAGGTGGGCCAAACCAAGTTAACAAAACTGCCATTTTGCATTATGAAACTGCCAATTGAGATAATGAAACCGCCTTGTTACTTCTTTTAAGCAATTTTTTAACCATCGGCTATAGTAATTCACTCACATCGCGGCCATATTGCTCTTTGAACAACTTGCTGAAATATGCAGGTGTATCAAAGCCTGCTGCATATGATATTTCGGCAACGGTGCGGTATTTTCCGCTCTCGATGGCCTCACGGGCAATTTGTAGCCTAATGGCGCGGATGTATTTGTTAGGTGTTAAGCCCGTGATGTTTTTAATGCGCCGGAATAACTGCCGCTCGCTTATGGCCAGGTTATAGCTTAGCGTAGCAAGGTTAATATCTGTTTTGCCGACCTGCGCCCTCACCAATAATTCTATTTCGGCTAGCCAGGCAAGGTCGGCCGGCGAAACAGGCTGAATTTCTGATAGACTATCAGCTGCATCTGCTCCACCTATTTCCTCCAGTTCATAAGCCGTTGTAACCGCCCTTGCTGTAGCGTTGTTGATCAGGTTGCCGGTACGTGCAATAAGCTCGGCACTTACAAACGGTTTGGTTATATAATCATCAACCCCGGTGTGCAGCGCTTTTAGTTTATGGTGATGATCTGCCAGTGCGGTGAGCATAATAACCGGGATGTTGCAAAGCGAAGGATTTTCTTTTAGTTTTTGCAGCAGGGTAAAGCCGTCCATGTGCGGCATCATTACATCTGATATAATCAGCGCCGGGATATTAGGCAGGGCCTGCAGCCTGGCAAGTGCTTCAATTCCGTTCAATACCGTAACCACGTTATAAAACGGCGCTAAAACACTCATTACATAAGCGGCCATTTCGTGATGATCTTCTACCAGCAATATGGTTTGTCTTTCGTTATGATGTATATCCGGTTGCAAGTTTGCGGGGGTTGGCAGCTCATTGGTTAACGGGGCTTTATTGTGACTTTCTGCTGATATATAAGGTATCTGCACCGTGAAGGCGGTACCGGCGTTACATGCATTTTCTATTTGTATCGCGCCACCCATCAGGTCGGTAAATTCGCGGGTAATGGCAAGCCCTATGCCGGTGCCACCTTCGGGCACATCATCTTCGCGCCGGCCCTGGTAGTAACGGTCAAAAACATGGGGCAGGTCATCCGGGTGAATCCCCGTACCCGTGTTAGCAACATTCAGCATAATCATACCCCCGGCAATCTGTACTGTTAACGTCACCGAACCTAACGGCGGGGTAAATTTCACCGCGTTGCTGATCAGGTTATTACATATCTTTTCAAACTTATCTTCATCAAGCAGTGCAAAAGTATCCTCCGCGATGTCGCAAACTAACCGGTAGCTGATTTTTTTATATTCCGCTGCAGATGAAAATCCCTGGTATATTACTTTTATAAACGAGGCTAATGCCACGGGAGTTAACTTCAGCGTTAGTTTGCCGGCTTCCAGCTTGCCAAGGTCAAGCAACTCGTTTACCATGTTTAACAACTTTTTGCAGTTACGCAGTATGGTCATCAAATTATTTTGTTGCGGTTCTTTATCTAGGCCTTCGGTGGTATTGAGCAATTGATCGGCTGGGCCAAGTATCAAGGTTAGCGGGGTGCGTAATTCATGACTGATATTGGCAAAAAAACGAGTTTTAAGGGCGTCCAGCTTTTCCAGCTGTTTATGCTCTTCTGTCATTAATGTTGCCTCGCGCCTTTTTTTGGCAATAAGCCAGTTGTACAAAATACCGGATGCAATAACAACAAGCAATGCTATGGCGATAATATAATTACGCTGAACAGATAGCAGCCGGGTTTGGTTAGATGCTATAAGCAGGCGTTTGTCGGCACGGTATTTTTTATCAAGCTCGTTTGCCTCGCGTGCGGTTTCGGCGGCGGTTATACTGTCATTTAGCTTATGAAAAAGATCAGAATACCTCAACGCGTTCTTATAATCGGCAATACCGAGGTACGATTGGTTAAGTTGGCTGTATATATTTCTTTGTAAGGATATACTGGTTTGCAAAGCAGGTTCGGCTACTATTGCCTTCTCGCCATATGCAATCGCCTTTTTAAAATCACCTTTAAGCCGGTATAAAGTCATCAACTCATTCAAGTTGTGTTTCTCCAATGATTTAAAGCCTCCCTTTCGGGCAATCTCCATCGATTCTGACAGGGTTTTTATCGCCCGGTCTTCCTGTTTGTTACGTATGTACAACCGCGCCAGGTTGCCTAAGTATCGGGCCCGGGTAAAATCGCTCACAAATTTCTTATAACGGGGCTGTAGTATCTGTTCCAGAATATTTGCCGCTTTTTCATTAGCGGCATAGGAAGTGTCAACTTCGGATAGAATGTTTGATATATTGCTTAAAGCAAAAGTATAGGATGCCGTATCTTTAATGCTGAAAGCATCATCTGCCGCCTGCCGGGCAAACGGTAAAGCTTGTTTTACATTTTTAATAACGCGGTAAATATCGGCCAGGCACATTTTTGCATCAATGCCCGCCGCTTTCCATCCGCGCGCCTCGCACTCTTTTAAAATACCAAAGGCCACATTTAAAGCTTCTACGTTTTTACCCTGCCGGCTCAGCATATAGGCCACCATTGTTGCCGATCGTTCGAAGGTTGTGGTATCGGCCGGCGATGAGACCTTTACAGCCTGCCGGGCAAAACCCAACGCGTCTTTTTCGTTGCCGCTACCATATGCCTGGTAAGCGTGCGCCAATAGCACCTTTGCTTCAAAAAGCCGGTCGTGATTTTTCCTTGCCGAGTCGGTTAGTTTTTTTGCGAAAGTTGCTGCCGAATCAGCGTTCTTCATTTGCCGCAGCAGTTTAAGCTGTGGCTCCTTGTTTTTTTGTTGCGGGTAAGCCATCATGGTGCTTATTAGCAGCAAACAGGCCAACAGATATCTTTTCAGATGCAAAATTAAAGATTGATTATCAGGGGGCATAAACAGTTTCCTAAAGTACATTTTTTCTTAAAATTCGCATGGGTGTTTCTTAAAAACAGACGTTTTTACCCTTAAGTCAAGTTTTTTTACCCTTTTTGTTTTTTCTTTCTTTAAAATCAATAACAATATTTGCTTGTTCTTAAGTAGAGTGATTTTGATATGGCACTTATCATTTCTGTGTATATCTTTAGGCTTTTATTTTAGGCGATACTAAATAAACATACATGAAACACTACGGGCTTATAGGCTTTCCGCTTTCGCATTCATTTTCGAAAAAATATTTTACCGAGAAATTTAAAACCGAAGGCATTGAAGATGCAGTTTACGACGTGTATCCGCTGGAACATATTAAAGATTTACAGGACTTGCTGGATGAACACCCTAACCTTGTAGGTTTAAATGTTACTATCCCCCATAAAGTTTCCATTATATCATACCTGGATTGGGTTGAGCACGATGCCCGTACAGCAGGCGCCGTAAACTGTATTTGCATAAGCGCCGAAAGCCCCTTGCAGGCAGCATTTACAGGCGAGGTTGGCATTACCGGCCACGATTTTAGGCTGGAAGGCTATAACACCGATTTATATGGTTTCGAGATGTCGATAAAACCACTCATCAAGGATACGAATGACGAGGCCCTGGTTTTGGGCGATGGCGGCGCGGCAAAGGCGGTACGCTGCGTATTGGAAAATATGGGCATTACCTACAAAACTGTTACCCGCAAACCACATCCCGATCATTTACTATTCAGCGATTTGAAACCGCACCATATCAAACAGCATAAAATCATCATCAATACCACGCCTATAGGCACATCGCCGAATATTCACGAATGCCCACCGATACCCTACGAGGCCATTACCGATGAGCATTTACTGTACGATTTGATTTACAACCCCGAGGAAACCCTGTTTTTAAAACAAGGCCGCGAACGTGGCGCAACCACCAAAAACGGTTACGAAATGCTGGTATTGCAGGCCGAAAAATCATGGGAGATATGGAATACTAAAGACCTGCGTGTATGAGGTATTTAACATTGCTGGTTTTAGGTTTATTTGTTTTAGCTGCCTGTGGCGGCAATCATGATTACTCGCCCAAACCCCGTGGCTACTCCCGCATTGTGTTCCCCAAAAAGGAATACCAGGAATATGATGGCGGTTGCCCCTATAGCTTTACTTACCCTAAATACGCTGTTATTGAGCCAGACAAGAGCAGTAATGCAAAGCCGTGTTGGGTAAACATGCAATTTCCTGATTTTCATGCCACGCTGCACTTGAGCTATCAGCCGGTAACCACCAAAAAAGAATTTAACCAGCTAACCGAGGATGCCCGCACCTTCGCTTTCAAGCATACCATAAAGGCCACATCAATTGATGAGGGCATTATTGCTTATCCGGAGCGCAAGGTATACGGCATTTACTATACCATTGATGGCAACGCGGCATCGTCGGCCCAATTTTTCCTTACTGATAGCACAAAAAATTACCTGCGTGGAGCTCTTTATTTTAACAACGAGCCACGCCTTGACTCGGTACAACCAGCCCTGAACTTTGTTAAAAAGGATGTAGAGGTTTTGATCAAGAGCTTGAAATGGAAGTAGGGGAGAGAATCAAGAGGCAAGAATCAAGAATCAAGACTTTTTTTCGGGGTGAAGAGGCTGTATCATAAATCATGACCAGCCTCTTTTTACGTGATTTATTCGGATACCTGATGGAGTCAATTTTCGTACAGGCGATTCTCAGACGGTCATTTTGACTTATGATACGGCCTCTTGGTTTGGCCAATAAACGTCTGCAGATAATTGCGGCTCTATTAGCTTTCAATAACAAAGCAATCAATACCCCAGCAATTTATCCATTATTTCCGCCAATCTTGCTTTGGCCAAAAACTGGTCTTCCAGGGCTTTATTCATGGGGATGGCTGTATCCAGGCTACCGCAGCGCATTACCGGGGCATCCAGGTATTTAAAGCAATGTTCGGCAATGTGGGCTGCTATTTCGGCGCCGAAGCCGCTGGTGAGCGTATCCTCGTGTAACACCAACGCGCGGCCTGTTTTTTGCACGCTTTGCTCTACAGCGTGCTTATCCCATGGCAGCAGGCTGCGCAGGTCGATGATCTCTAAGGATAATTCAGGATGTTTGGCCGCATACTCCATTGCCCAGTGTACGCCCAAACCAAAGGTAATGATGGTAGCTTTTTCGCCTTGTTGTACAATGTTGGCCTTGCCAATTTCTATCAGCACATCATTATCGGGCACGGGACCGTTAATGCTGCGGTACAGGTATTTGTGCTCAAAGTAAATAACCGGGTTGGGGTCGTCAATTGCGGCCAGTAGCAGGCCCTTGGCATCGGCCGGGAAAGCGGGGTAAACTACTTTAAGCCCCGGCGTTTTTGTAAACCAGGCCTCGTTACTTTGCGAGTGGAAAGGCCCTGCACCAGTGCCGGCACCGGTTGGCATGCGTACAACCATATCAACAGCCTGCGCCCAGCGGTAATGGGTTTTGGCCAGGTTATTAATAATCTGGTTAAACCCGCAGGTAACAAAATCGGCAAACTGCATTTCAACAATAGCTTTGTAGCCGTTGAGCGCCAAGCCCATACCTGCGCCCACAATGCCAGATTCGCAGATGGGCGTGTTACGCACCCGGCCTTTGCCAAATTCTTCTACAAATCCCTGGGTTATTTTAAACGCGCCGCCGTATTCGGCAATGTCCTGTCCCATAACTACCAGGTTGGGGTATTTGCGCATACCCTGCCGCATGCCATCGCTAATGGCATCTATATATCGTTTATTGGTTGCCGGGCTTGCAAGTGGCTGGTTTGCCGGGAATTGGTATGGCCGGTACATATCGGCTACTTCGGTTTCAATATCCGGCACAATATCAGCCTCACTGTAAACCTTTTCAAATTCCGATTCGATAAGCGTTGTAAACTCTTTCCTGATCACCGGGATCCATTCGGGTAGCAGTACGCGCTCATTCAGTAAATATTTCTCAAAATTAGCCAGCGGATCTTTTGCGCCCCACCACTCAAATAAGTTTTGCGGCACGTATTTGGTCCCGGAGGCCTCCTCATGCCCGCGCATCCTGAAGGTCATACACTCCAGCAAAACCGGGCGCGGGTTTTCGCGGATGCTGTTTTTAATATCGGTTATGGTATGGTAAACCTCTAAAATATTGTTGCCATCAATACGGCGGCCTTCCATGCCATAGCCTATGGCTTTATCAACCAGCTGACTGCAATGGTATTGCTCATTGGTTGGGGTTGATAAGCCGTAGCCATTGTTTTCGATAAGGAAAATAACGGGCAAATTCCAAACCGCGGCAATGTTTAAGGCCTCATGAAAATCGCCTTCGCTGGTGGCGCCTTCGCCTGTATAAACCAGGGTGGCTTTATGCCGGTTAGATAATACATCGGCTAGCGCTATGCCGTCGGCTAATGCCAGCTGCGGCCCCAGGTGCGATATCATCCCGATGATTTTGTATTCCTGTGTGCCAAAATGGAACGACCTGTCGCGTCCTTTGGTAAAGCCCGAAGGTTTGCCCTGCCATTGCGCCATTAAGCGCGAAAGCGGGATATTACGCGTTGTAAAAACACCCAGGTTGCGGTGCATGGGCAAAATATATTCATCATCGGCCATAGCCAGGGTACTGCCAACGGCAATGGCTTCCTGCCCTATGCCCGAAAACCATTTGCCAATGCGGCCCTGCCTTAACAGGATGAGCATTTTCTCCTCAACCATGCGCGGCAGCAACAGTTTTCTGTAAAAAGACAGTAAAGTGTCGGTATCAAGGTTTTTACGATCAAAAATCATAAGGTAAAACTACTGAAGTTTTTAAATGGCAAGGCCCCCAACAAGGTCAAAAAATAATTTTTTCGGGTTAAACTTTGTATGTTTGGTAATTCCTAACTGAAAACGATGAAACGATTTGTATATTTATTATTGGCGGTGTTGTTAATTATTGGTTTTACGGCCTACGCGCAAGATTTCTTTTTACTGCCGGGTAGCTTCTACATGAAAAAAGGCGATAACATTAACCTGCACCTGTTAAGCGGTAATGAATTTGCAAAAGAGGGGGAGTACAAATACGACGGCGCCAAGATCTCAAAGTTTGTATTATACGAAGGAAAAAAGCAGACCGACCTTGGTAAATCGCCAAAAGATACGGCATCAAACATATTAAACTACAAACTGGAAAGCCCTGGTTTGGCTACCATCGAGGTTATCAAAAGTGAGAATGTAGAATCGGAAAGAAACAAGTTTTTAAAATACCTGAGCAGCGAAGGGCTTGACCAAATTGCCGAAGAAGCAAAAGCCAACAATCAGCAATACTTTGTAGAAAAAACAACCCGTTACTTAAAAACGTTGGTAACTGTTGATAAGCCAACCGACCGGGATTTTGATAAACCGCTGAACGAGGAATACGAAATTGTAATTAAACAAAACCCCTACAAAGCCGATTACGGCGATGATGTTACTGCCGAAGTTCTTTTTCATGGTAAGCCGTTAAAAGATGCCGTAGTTATTGTGTACGTAAAAACTATCAACGGTAATGTTTATCCCCAGAAATTGAGCGCTGATGCAAACGGCCTTATATTTTTTAAACTAAGCCGCGAAGGGATATACATGCTAAGCTCGGTACATATTGAAGCATCGAAAGATAAAAATGCCGATTTTGAAAGCTGGGGCACTACCTACACTTTTGCTTTTACCAATAACGGCAGCATGCCCGATACCTATCGCGAATTTGGGTTTGGCAACAAACATTAAAGCATAAATTAAGGAGTTATAATCGATTTAAATATCCAATACTGAACGTCCAATATCGAATAATGAAGTGAATACTTCGGTATTGGAGCTTCAACATTCATTATTCGATATTATTTGCGCTTATCTTAATCATACTGGGTTTAAGCGCCGTGATGCACGCCTTCGGCAATCTCTTCAATGGCTTTTCGGTTAAAGGCATCCAGGTCGGCAGGGGTGCGGCTTGTTACCAGGCCGTTGTCAACCACCACCTCTTCATCAATCCAATCGGCTCCTGCATTTATCAGGTCGGTTTTTAAAGATGGGTATGAGGTAAGGCGGCGGCCATTAATCAATCCCGTTTCAATAAGCACCTGCGGGCCGTGGCAAATGGCTGCTACCGGTTTTCCTTCATCTAAAAATGCTGATACAAAAGCAACTACATCTTTATTTTGCCTTAATTTATCGGGGTTAAGTACGCCACCGGGTAAAACCAATGCATCGTAATCATCCGGGCTTACTTCGCTCAGTTGCTTATCTACATTAATTTCGATACCCCAGTTGGTTTTGTCCCATGCTTTTATTTTGCCTGCTTTAGGCGATATCACATGAACAGTTGCTCCTGCTGCTTCCAGGGCTGCTTTTGGGCTTGTTAACTCAATCTGCTCAAATCCTTCTTCGGTAAGGATAGCTACCTTACGATCATTTAAACTTGCCATAATTGTATATTTTAATTATTACTATAATAAATTAAGTACAATATAAATACAGGCCAGCGGTTAGATGGTTTCAGGTATTTTAAAATAGATGGGGATGCAAATTTTGCTACTTTATAAAACTCAGAGTACGTGGATATCATTTAATTCGAGCCCGAAAAAATCGGCTCCCTGTAATATTCTAAATGAGGCAGTTAAGTCGCTCCAGTGTCCGTCTATAGGCAGGTCATAAAAAACATCACCAATTATCTCAATTTCTGGTGAGCCATGGTTCCGACTCAAAGGAGTGTCGAAAAGTGAAATATCCTTGTATATATTTTGATTGTTTATGTCAAGTACAGCGGTTTGGGGCGATGTTACCTTATGTATTACATCCAGCGTTTGATCGGGCAGGCCATATCCATTAATAACTTTCTCTAAAAGAGATGGCGTCCACTGATAGTAAGGGTCGTGCCAGGTCAATTCAAAAGCTTCAGTATATTTTTCTGCCGATAGTAACTCCATCCAATAAATAACGGTTTGATGTATATCTGCGTTAGCTGATGATTTTAACTTCAGTGGCATAATGTATTTTGTAGGTCAGCTTCCTATATGCTCCAACGCATAATTGATAAAGTTACTCGTCAGCCCATAATCTTCCGTTCCCTTACGGCGAATGAAAAAGAAATCGCGGGTAATTTTCAGGCCTTCGATGGGTACTTCAACCAGGTCGTCTTCGGCCAGTTGGCGGATGATAGATGGGCGGGGCATAAAGCCAAGGCACTGATCGGCCAGCAGGAAGTTTTTAAGCGCTTCGGTGCCGCCAAGACGGATTTTTACCGATAGGTCGGCCGGTTTAATGTGCAGTGCCGACAGTGATTTTAAAACCGCGTTCAGTGTTCCAGAACCCCGTTCGCGCACGGCCAGTGGCGTTTTAACAAACTGCTTTAAGGTTAGCGATTTGCCCGCCAACGGGCTTTTTGCCGAGCATACCGGGATCACCTCATCGCTCATGAAAGGTTTATAGGATACTGTTGTGAGTTTATTATCAACTTCGATAATGCCGATATCAACCTCGTGATTCAGTAAGGCATTCAGGATATATTCGGAGTTGCGGTTTACCAGCTGTACATCCACATTGGCGTACTCGCGCTGAAAGCCCGATAGTATTGACGGTAAAATATATAGCGCAATGGTAGTGCTGGCCCCTAAGCGCAAATGACCTGCTGCCTGCGACAGGTTGCTGAGTACCGACAGATCATATTCAATTTTGCGTTCAATTTCGGTGGCTTGCTGCAGGTATTCATTCAGCTTATTGCCCGCTTCGGTAAGCAGTATGCTGTTGCCTTTGCGCTCAAACAAGGGTACCTTGTACTGATCTTCCAGGGCCTTAATATGCTTGCTTATAGCGGGCTGCGTTACAAACAGCACCTGTGCAGCCTTTGAGAAACTCAAATTGGCAGCAACTTCCATAAAAACACGGTGGGCGAATGAGATCATAATTTACATCTCAAAGAT
>Ga0307515_10001269_pt1 | contig 57385 bp, 48 predicted proteins | sample 17_EM_MG_FD_194513 | JGI IMG/M metagenome (GOLD analysis project Ga0307515, IMG submission 194513) | Populus trichocarpa ectomycorrhiza microbial communities from riparian zone in the Pacific Northwest, United States - 17_EM | ecosystem: Host-associated > Plants > Roots > Unclassified | place...
AGCTATGAGCATGAGCCTAGTGACTAGCACTAACATGAGCTCAATGATTGTCCAGCAAACTAAGTAATTAATTTAGTAAGATAGCCTCTGCAATTTAATTGAGTAATTAAGAAATTGTTGCATGGCCATAAAGTTGACTGTCGCCGCGATTTGACTCAAAATTGACTGCCCCGAGACAAGCCGTAGCCTCGAATATTATACGTACGAATGACTGGTCATGGTTCTGAGCAAAGCGCGGTTTAATTTTACGTTCACGTACATGAGTTTGCCAATAGAAATTTACATGTTCTTATACATCATCCCACACTGCCTGAATCCATTTGTTACAACAATTAAAACAGTTTTTTACACTTTTGCCTTCCATAGACCATGTCTTCCCGAAGACATAACGAATATGATCTACGCATGGCCATTACCAGCCACAAACACAACCATGACAGCCATATAACTGTTTTTCGTCAGCGCATTTCTCATCCCAAGAGACAGGGCGACCCCACCAAGCACTAGCCGTTAACAGCTCTGATGTCTGTGCTCTCCCAACAAACGACATGGTAAGAATAAAAGCTGCCGCGGCAAACAGTATCACCATGAACCTGATCTTCATGCTGGTGATACAATACAGAACCCCAAGAGGCACCAGGAGCAGCGATACCGCAATCCAGGCTACCAAGGACCTACTCCACACTCGCACTGACGTGCTGGAGAAGATTTGCACGTTCTCGTCGCGGGAGTATCGGTAAGGTGGTTTCTAGTAAAATTTAGAAAAGAATAAAGGGAGGGAAAGAAGAAAAAATCAAATAACCCATACATGGCCGAGAAATTTGTCAAACGCGATCACGAAATCCTCAAGCAAAGGCTCCACGAGGGTCACACCGGCATCCTGGATTCCCGAACAGCTCATAAGATCTTGATTGTGTGACAAAAACCGCGTTTCTGTCTTGGAAATCGAGGCATTTCCGTAAACCCAGCTTTTAAGACTTGCGACATCGCGAGCTGTTGGTTTTTCGAAGCTCATCGCTGTGCGGTACCGCTCCATCTGTTCATCTACCATCACATAATTCTCTATGAGCTTTTTTCTTCTCGCCCACCAAGTGTGAACGAACCATATTCAGCCAGTTTTTCTTCGAGACTCTTCATCACTACCTTTCTTTGCTGGTTTTTATCTCTTCTCCGGTTTCCAAGGAAAAGCTCGCATGGCTCTGACTTGTCGATTCGACCGAGTTCTTCTTCAAGCACACAAATCTCGTCTTGTTTATACAGCAACAGCCGCATCCGGGTAACTAAAAATCGCCGGAAGATAGAGAATGATGGATGGCTGGCTGCCAGCGCCGAGAAACGTGGGTAACCTTGTGGATAGCTCTCTACTATATTTGGGATGTGTTAAACCAGGTGTTTGAAAATATCATGACCACGGACATTGTGAGGAGGTATCAACTATAGATGGAGGAGGGTTTTGGGTATCGACAGCCATGAGCCGAGAGCACAGCCATTTGACGCCCAAGAGATTTAGGAGCCTCGTGGCCTTAGTAGTTGTTCGGGGGTTCTGAGTTGTAACCGGAGCGGGCAGTACAGAATCTGAGACAGTTGTCAGTACAGGATCACAAAGCTGAACTCTAGGCGGGACTGTTCATTAAATTACCTCCTACAACTGCCATTTTGATTGAAAGGAGGCGGGTTCTTTGGGGAGCGGAATGGTATGAAGGATCGATTCCTTGACTGACAGACAATCTCCTCTTTGAATTACTGAGGCTCTGACAGATGATCCAATTACGTCGCGGTTGCGTTCGTGCTGGTGCAAGGACGTGGATCCAAAGCAAGGCAGCATGCACGCACTCTAAGTATACACCGCCACAACTGTCAAACAGACGGCAACATTACCAGGCATCAGATTGGCCTCGTACTCCGGCCCTTGATCTCAGGTGATTTTATACTAACCGAAATGGTGAGTCTGATCCAAATTGGGATCATGAAAAAAGTGAGGTGAAAGGGCCTGGAGACATCACTCCACCAAAATTTCAAATTACCTCCAGAGAGCTGAGCTTTTGGGGGTATTAGTTTATATCTACCTGAGTCAATGCCGAGTTTTTTTAAAATTCAACCACATTTGCACTCACTGCAGCCTTAACGCGAAGCTGATCCGGGTTTAATCCAGGCTTAATCCAGGCTTAACCCGGGCTGTGGCCACCTGCTCCCGGTTACTCCTCACCTTTGCACATGTAGTTTTGTCTGGCTTGCTTAGAGCCCCATACAAACTCTTTTTCCCCCACTCTACACTCTTCTTTCCATCCAAATCTGGTACAAACCCATGGTATTGAGATTTTCACCGGGTTGATGAGATGCTGATCCGGTTGACCTGTGAACTTTTGTGTGGAGCGAAGTCTCCAGGCTCTCTCACACCTTCCTTACCCCTGCCACACTATTCCCTTTTTATCGCTTCCACTTTCATCTTAGTGCATGCCACACAAATATACATTTGAGAGCATCAGATATCCTATACGAGGACGCGAACAAGTCATGAAATTTTACCCAGCCGGAATCTGGCGAGCTGGCGAGCAACACGCCCGAAGGAGCCAGTGGTGAGTTCGGGCCAACATTGACAGAGAACCAGCAGAAGTATGGAAACTTATTTTTCGGGTGGTAGCGTGTGGTTTCCACTGCTCTCGTTCCCAGAATTTTTCGTCGCTCGCAAGCTCGCACCTCAAAATGAGCTTGCGAAGTCAGCTGACGGGTAGTTTTCGAGCGCAGGTTTCTACACGCATGGTTCATTTGTGTTTACAATATCATACATATAAAAACGATCGATCAATCCATAATATAATAAAAGAAAAACCCTCCTGTTGAGCACAACTGAAACCCACAATTCAACGCCTACTGGAGGTTTTCGCGACATGTTTCATAACAACTTCGTACACACCACCACGAGTTGAGGTTATCTGAGGTGTCCACCCCAATCCTTCCTCGCACGCTGCTGATACTCTACCGGAATCCTCGGCCATATCCAAAAGAAACTCAGCCATTCTAACATATCCCCACTTGTAGGCAACAGGAAGTACAGCAATAGCCTCTTCACGCCCAACTTTTAGTCCTCCTTTGATCAAAGTTCGCAATAACTTCACGCTGCCAGCTTCAACGGCATCTTCAAGATATTTCCCCTTGATAACACTAGGATCAGCACCCAATTCAAGTAACTTCTTGACAATAGTCTTCGCCCCGCTCTTAACTGCAGCCTGCAAAGCATTCCGAGAGTCCTTCCCACAATGGATCTTAAAATCTGCACCGTGATCCAATAAGAAAAGGGCAATCGATGGGGTCGCGACTGGTGTCAAGGCAGCCATCAAGGCGGTGTGGTTTCCATATCCACCACAGGCGTCAATATTGACATGGTGTTCTAATACTAGAAGCTCCACCAGCTTGTAATTTTGTTGGTAGGCAGCAGCCTGCAAAGCTGTCCAGCGCTGGCCACCCTCGGTATTGACGTTGGCTCCGTGGCTGAGAAGTATCCGCGCAATGTTGACATCACACTGAAGCGCTGCGCACTGCAAAACTGTATGAAATCGTCCAGCTTCAGCGTTGACATCCGCGCCCTTCGAAACCAGATATCTTACGAGGGGCTCCGAGTCTTTTGGTCCTAGTATCGCAGCCTGCAGAGCGTTTCCGAAGTCGTAATCATCACTCCTTTCTATGGAATTCACATTGGCACCGTATTTCTCTACCAAAAATTCCACTATTTCCAGATCCTGTAAAGATGCCGCTACCGTTAACGGGAAAATATTCGTGTTGTTCATGAGAAGTCCGTGGCCGTGAACATTTGCTCCTTGCTCCAATAAAAAACGTATGAGCTCGATGTTTCCATCGTAACCAATAGCACCGCACAATGTGGTACGCCAAAGACCTGAAGCCGTAGGAAAATATTGGTTGATGTCACTGCCGTGCTCCAAAAGAAATTCCACTCGCTGTATCCGTTTCGTGGAAATCGCGATATTCAATTCACTCCCATAGTGTTTTAATGCGCGGCGTCGAAATTCTCGGACTATATATAGTCTATTTTGCTGCACACTCTGACGTTCGTTTTCGCACTGTCTATGCTTCTGCACTGCTGGATGCCGATTAAACTGCATGTCGCTCTCAAAGTACACGCAGTATTCTAATAGATCTAACGCTTCGGTGTGTTCCAAAAGGATACCATCATTGTCTCTCGCTCTAGGCCTTGGGGTAGCTGGAAAGAATTCCCGAACATCAGTCAGATTGAAACCAAGTTCCAGCAATTTATCAATGGCCACGGTATTGTTGGCAAAAACTGCCCACTCTAATGGTGTTCCGGCCGGCCATCGAAAGGGAAAGAAAAATGCTGGGATGTCGGGGTTACAGATAGATCTAGCGGGAACATCTTCTTTGGTGTAAAGGGCATCTGCAATATCCGGAATTTCTGTGGGGTCGAAGACAAAAAGCCAATGAAGCGGAAGTGTGCCCAGGCTTTTGCTGACGATCTCTGGTCTTGCGCCATACCGAAGTAACAGCTTTGTACATTCTGCAGATCCAGCCATACATGCCTTCATAAGCGGAGTCTCGCCTCGTGCGTCTAACTCGTCTGGATATGAACCTTCTTTCTTCAACAAGGTTTCAAGGTCATCCATTCTCCCGAGTGCTGCTGCATGATGTAATGGATAGCGCGTTTCTAACCATTCGAGAGGGTTTGCAAGAAGCCCACATGAGGCGGGTTTGCAGTTCTGAGACATTGTATAATGTGTATTATATCCGCCTTTCTTCCGAAAGCTCCGCCTCGCATCAGTATGCCGCTGCGGGTTGTGTGCTTGGAGGTCCCAGTCTAAAACCAACCCGTAAGACACCGCCGTCCAGGACCACTCAGGATCAAGCAGAGTTTTCTCGGGTAGCACGGACACAAAGTGTCGGATTAGGGCGCCTGCCACAATCGAACCCTTTCGTGCTGAAGACAGCAAACAAAACGCCCGTTGCTGTAGATAGATGTGAGCTGGGACTGGGTAGTCCAAATCCTCAGACGTCCGACTAAATGCCATCGCGAGGATCTCATGGTGGGTGAATTCCGGCCCGACAATTTCGGTGGTGGCTGAGTGGTTGCTGCTTCGAAAGATGCTGTCAATGCCGTCGAGATACGCTTTTACTAGTGTAATACGATCATAGTATTCAAGGTCCGGGAACAGCTCGAAATCGTTGTTCCAGGCGATTGTGTCTGTATGCTGATCTTCTGTAGGTGCGGATGACTGCTGAGGTGCTTTCATTCCCAAGCTCCCTACTGAAACTTGGTAGAGACCGTAGTCTTCGTGGATGCGTGCAATAATGCCTCCATGCGTCATAGCATCTGCCGGCTTTTTAAAAAGTTCTTTTGCCCTGTAGCTTCATTAGATTGAAATAATATTGAGTACTACCAGTGGTGAAATATACCAATCTGTATCAATAGAATGTACATCAGTACTATCCAAGCTAAGATTCTTAGAAACATCTTGCAAGCTAGAGTCGCGATCCTGCGGCATTATCTGGAGTAAAGACAATACGACCGCTTTAATTTTTGTCTTAAGATATTCTGGAAGCTCGGACGACTGTAGAAATAAGGTTGCCATGACCAGTGCATCTTCCGCCCGGGCTCCACCTTTCAGTGGGCATCCGCCATCCGAAGATATCACACTCCACACCAGTAAACCGAGTGAGAAATAGTCGCATCTGGCAAGTTCGTTCACTGGGATGTCACGTCTGAGCTCTGGTGCTTGCCATCCCGGAGTCCCAATGTCACTATCACACCTTGTGGAGCCGCCCTTGGCTTCCTCTTCTTGGATTGACAAACCGAAGTCGGAAATCTTTGCAACGCAGCCAAGTTCGTTGCGTTCAGCAGGAAACACGAGGACATTGTCTGTTTTAATATCGCCGTGAATTATTGCCGAATCATGCAATACAGACACCGCGTTACACACATCGAGACATAACTTCCGGCGAATAGCAATGGGAAGACCTTTTTTCCTGGTCCCCACCACCAGATCTCTCAAAGTGCAGTTGGCGCGCTCGACTATTAAAATTGGACTGATTGGGTTCATGCATGTACCGTTGGGTTGAGGGTCAAAATCCAGGCCCCAGCCTAAAATCTTGATGATATTTCTGTGGTTGCGCAAAGGATTGTGGCATAGAGCAAGAACTTCTAGCCGAAAGTTGTGAAGTTGGTCTGGGCTTCCAAACCCTAGTGGTAGTTTAGTCCTATCGAGATTTTGGTCGGAGACTGGTAGTGTGAACAACGTGCGCTTGACTGCAACATCGATACTTGGGTCCAAATATCTCCGTTTCCACAGTTTCTTCACGTGGTCTAGGTACGGTTGGTCAATAACGTACGAAGTTTTGCCTCCATCTATCCCATGGCACTGTCCGTAAACTTGGAATTGGGCTCCTCTGCCCAAATACTTGCCCTCATGGGCTCGTTTTAGAAAATAGGGACCGGGGACATCAGTACTTTTCATTATACCGATGAAGTTGGATAAGCTTCCAAGAGTAGAAGTGGGCGGGGGAAGAGGAAATGATTCTGAGCCACTAGGACTTAGCGAACCCCCAGACAGGCAGTTCGACGGATCGTAACTGACGGAAGTACATCGAGAGCTGAGATTCGTATGGGAAGAGAATGAGGAAGATCTGTTACGTCTCCTTGAAGCATCGTAGATGGAGGAGATTTGTGGAGTACCCATGCCGAAAGTTGCAAAGTTCTTATGGCCAAATTGGTGTAGTAGGCGTCGTCAATGGGGTTTAATGAGACAAGAGTCAATTGATGCTCTTGCGAGGAAGAGAACAGTCACAAATACACCTAAAAGCACTTCATGCAGTATTCTGCACGTCCCATTCGCCCGCGATGACTGTACAACTTGCAACCTTATCCACACCCTCTGCAGTTTATCATATATCCTGAGCGAGTTTAGCCATTGGGTGGCCCAGAGCGGGGAAGTTTTCATCTTTCAAAAATTTGCTTGTGTCATCTGCTCAGGAAGTGCACCGGTGTCGGGGATACTTAGGCCCTTCGATATATTTGATGATACTCAAGTATGGAAGGTGAAGCTAAAAATTTTGAACCATACTCCCATAAAAAGTTTTATGTATCAAACTGAAGCATTTCCCTTTTTTTTTTCCATACCTGAGTGTACATACGTGAAGCTGTCACTTGGATTGTTACCTTGGCCAGCCCTCAGTGCTGATCAGCGTCTCGGTTTAAACCATTCGATTTCCCGAAGCACATCCCTCCATCACCCACAATCTGAAATTAGCCATGGATACCGTTCAGCAACTCGCCAGCACAGCCAATCTTGATGTGAAAGCTGGGCTCATTGAAGAGCTTGAGGGCCGTTTCCCTGTATCCCGCTTTGACTATGATGGCGTATTCGCCCTTGTACTATACTGGGCGGAATCCAACCATGCAGGATTCGAAACAGAAGCACGACAGGTTCATGACCTCTTCGTGAACGATTTTCGCTATCAATCTCAATTACTGGCAATACCCACCGCGAAGAGCCACTCGTCTGTTGAACTGGCAATCACTGCTTTACTACACGAGAACGACCATTCGTCACACTTACTCATTATTTACTACGGCGGACATGGAGACAGAGATGATGGTAGGGACAAAAATGGACAATTACGTGAAAAAAGATCTGTGTGGGCAGGGTGAGTTGTATCTACATATTTGTTGACTTGTTGGTGCAGATTTCCTGACCTTACTCGGAATTTAGCCACCATACAGGAGGAACTACGGTTAGTTGGTATAAAATCCAGCATCGACTGGAAGAAGCCGAGGCAGATGTTCTAATTCTTCTGGATTGTTGCTACGCTGCACAGGCGGGCCGAGGACGCGAGCAGACAGAGCCTAACAGATGCGAACTGCTTGCTGCCTGCGCGATGGGAGTTCCGACACCGGTACCTGGCTCGAAATCTTTCACGACAGCTGTAATCAGAGAGATAAAGGCTATGCTATCCGATTCCGACGAAGTTGTGATAACAGAACTGAATCGTAGGCTCCATAAACGGGAAAGCAAAGTCGCGCAATCGCCGGTGCACATTGACCTAAGGGGAGCATCCCGAAGGCGAAGCATTCGACTACAGCCGCGGATCGAGACGGTAATCGAAGCGATACCACAACAGCACGAACAAGATTATGTCAAGATGAAGATTTCGGCTCATGGACTTGCTGACACTTATCTCGCATTGGCGAAATGGCTTAAGACAGATCCTCCGCGCAATATTTCAGCTATCGAGATAGAGGAAGCCGTTTATGCTCCAAAGAGAATGCACGAACTGTTGTACGACAAAGCGTCGCCGGATGAGGAGCCGATATACAATAGACTCGCGAAGGTTGGAAGGGACGACGTGGACCAATCTTGGAGATCGATGGAAAGCTTCTTCTCAACTATCTATGGGGCTAAGAATGTTATCGGTGCGGCATTGGGGCAGGGTGAGACAGCATTTCGAAATCTAAAAGTTCTAACGTCCACCTTCCGCGGCGCGATATTACGGAGCCTCTCGTCTCTCCCGGAGTTCGATGAAGCCGAACAAATCGAAAAGCTTGTACATAATGAACAAGTCCAGGCCGCCGGCCTCTCAGAACCCCTACAAATTCGGAAGATTATAGTTGCATCTTCACCTCCTTTAGAAGACCTGAAAATGGATTGCGTTCAGCTCAAACCCCAATCTGTCAACAGTATTCTGCCCGATGGAACGGCAGTCTTTATCGAATACAAAGATTATATAAAGGAAGATCGTTTCCGTGATGGTCAGGACCAGGCGTATGTTGCTCGGATTAAAAAATTAGCCGGATTATTGAATGTTCCAACAACTAGGTTCCACACCTTAAAGTGCAGGCACTGGTTTGAAGAGCGGGAAAAATCTCGATTTGGTCTTGTTTTCGAAATTCCCTCCGTCTACGAGAGCAAGCCGAAGAGCCTGAAGGACGTCATCCAAACCGAAAAAGGAGCACTTCGGCCCTCGCTTGGTGAACGCTTCAGAATAGCGTACGAGTTGGGTTTGGCCTTAGAGGAATGGCACTCGGTAAACTGGGTGCATCAAAGCATATGCAGTCCGAAAGTTTTATTTTTGCGGCCGAAAAATCCCAACCCTGACACCGCAAGTTGGGACTATTCGTCACCATTCCTTGGTGGCTTCGAGTACGCACGTCCAAACACCGAGCCTTCTACCCCACGCCGTGTTGAGAACTTCGAAGTCAATGTCTACCGTCACCCTTCAAGACAAGGCATACCCACCGAGCAGTTTCACAAGGAACACGATCTATACTCATATGGAGTCTTGCTCCTAGAAATAGGTCTCTGGCAACTGGCAACCGATCTCTTCAGGCAGAGTCAAGTGAAATCCGAAGTTGGAATAAAACCAAAGAAACTCCAAGAGGATTTGCTCAGAAATTCCAAAACTCGCTTGCCGCTCTACATGGGAAAGGACTATACGGAGGCTGTCTGCATGTGCTTAAGTGGCGAATTCGGCGTTAAGGTGGACGACAAAGCACAAACTCATCTACGAAAGGCGTTTCACGAGAAAGTTATCAACATTTTAGCTGGTGGCCTCAATTTGCGTTAAAGTGCCGCAATTCTATCAATCGACAAAGGTAAGGAAATCTCCAGAAACAACCTCCCCCGAAGACCAAGCAGAGCCATCCTCACTACAAAGCCGATACTGTTCATCACCTAACACTCTAGATATTATGTATAACTCCTGGGTGGAGCTACGCCCGGGAATATATAGCCAAACCTCATCACCGACCGCGAATCGATGGCCCTTCACGGTGTTAGCTCAATGGGTAGTTCACTGCTGATGATTGAATTTCTTAGGATGTGTACGTGCATTGCCATATTCGGTCACCCGGGGCCGATTCTGTGGTTCTATGTCTTGATCGTGGGGATCTTTGGCCGAGTCGTATTGCTTCTAGTTATAGGTCAATATCGTGTAGTGATGAGAGCGCACGTGATGAATAATTGCCATTTGTACAGCATTATCTGAATTCGACTCTTGAGTGTCAGTCTTGTGCCTAAGTGAGCTCGTTAGTTTTGAGGCCCACGAGCCGGGGAATTAGCTACCCTTCGTGTGTCATGCTGAGTTGTTGATTTCTCGAAGATAATAACTAGTATTTTATGCTATCCTTTTTGTAGAAGTAACTGTAGGCTTTGAAATCTCCCAGTTCCCTAGTTTCCTTCCTCGCCCAATCTTTATGTAGCCATCGAGCTGTGCGTGCGTGGCATTGAAACTGGGGTATGAGAGGGGAAGGGAACCAAGTTATGTCACACAAAATGAACAGGATTGATATGTCGCAATACTACTGGAGGGACGGCAACTACTGCATGCTTCCTACAGATGTTTGACTACCGGTGTGTATACAAGTGAGGCAAGAACAACCGAAGAGGTGTTGTCCAGCAGATTCGATGTGTTTCAACGTATTGCATGGCGTTACATTCAGCATTGCTTACAGATTCAGAGATTAATGATCCCTAATCGCTGGTCAAATCAGTTGGAGAACAGCTGCCTAAAGTTTTGCATGAAACGATGCCTAAAGTACTCGGGTATATTCATGTACGATTTTGAAACGTAAAAAACCCACCTCATTCCTAATACCTAATATAAGCTCACTGTAACCAAGTCTGATGGTACGGCACACAAGTCCCCTATATATATCCCAAGAATCTTGTCTGGCAGGATGCCTTCCTAACCAAATTACCCTCTTGGTTAAGGTCTTCTTGGTCGAAGGACATCCTCTTAGCCAAGTGAGAAACTTAGCCGGTGGGTAGAACATATACATGACTTTATATCTTGATGACATTGAACTTTGGTGAAATTAGCTGTTATATTTTTTCTACCATCAAAAGAAATCCTAAACCTAGTATTTGCACTTAAATACCTTTATTTTACAAGGTACGGTGGCGGCTTCGCCGCCATTTGAGGTGGCCTAGATAGACCGTCTCCAGCCCGGCCAGGTCAGTGATACCACCTCCAGCCGGTTCCCAGTATGTGCATCTCTACCATCTCCAGCCAGCTCCCAGTTGGCTCATATCTATGCTTCCAGGTGTACTTGACTTCAACCCGCTCCAAAAATTCTAAATTGAACAGCATGGCAAATTCATAGACTGAAAATGTGAGAATTTAGAGCTCTCCCGGAGGCTAAGGAAACCACCGGGCCAAACCCTTAGTCAACAGTTCGCAAGCTTTGGTCCAATCACAGTGTTCTACGAAGGACACACACATCATAAACTTAATTAGGCGGGCGATTCCGGGTTGAATTCAAGCTCAGTTTAACGATAAGCATTTGCCAGAGATCAGCCACAGTTAGTAGGTACATACCACCTGTCAACCAATGAGAATGCTTCAAGCTGACAACCATGTGTATAACTATTAGATACAAGGCGTGGTGGCGATGTTGCCGCCATTAGAATGTAAACTTCGCTGAGCTCAGGAGTTAATATGAAGATTTGGTTAGCACACTTGAGTGGTCGACAAAGAAGTTTACAAATCTCAAGTAAAGAAGTAGAAAGGATTGGAGCACGTTTGCTCATCGCTCCAGTTGCTCAGCCGCTGCACAGCCTCACAACCTACGGTGACTCACACACGTGTGGGTTATTCTGACTCTCTTTTCACCTTTTCACTCTCCCTCTAGCTATTATTCTACAGCTATCTCCTCCACTCCCTCATAGCAATGAAATATCGCGTGGCAATGACGCGCAAGTTCAAGGAAAATGACGATGGTGGATGTAAACCAAACTCAAACTCCCCCAATCTATAAACCACAGTACGTGTCCTGCTGGAGTCTGTCGTACGAGAGCTCGTCACCGTATGCGTCGTCCACGACATCTTCCGGGCAGCCAGCCCCGGACTCCAATGACCAGCAATTCGTGCGCCATCTCCCGATATGCCTGTTTGTTTAAGCTCATAACCTCATACCCCAAGTACCACTCTCTGGGTCATTGCGGATGCCATGTTTCGCCTGGGCGATGTTAGCATGAAGATAGGGTTTGTTTGTTTAATGAAAGATCCTTAGGTTTCGGGATGTTTGTTTTGTTTTTGTTTTAATCATACTGTATTCACTCTGCTTAGAGTATGACAGCCCCTTAATCCCCTCCGCCTCCGGGCTGGCCGGCTAGATGGCAGAGCTCCACTCCTGCTACCCGTCGTCCCCTTCCGTTTCGGGATGTTGTGTGCGTGAATGTGCCTGGACAGGACTGTAAACTGACTCGCTGCAGCAGCAGCTAGTTGCTCGGAGTGGTAATCTGATAGGTACGACATTGCTTGTGGATGGATACAAGACAGTCTGATTATCTCCGCCAAAGTTTCCTGGCTCAATGCAGCTGTGGCAGCGCGGGTTGCGGGTTCGGGTTCACCAGCTGACCAGCCGGAGAAGTGAGTGGAGAAGTGAGAGGAGAGTGATAGGGGGAGTCGTCGTGTAGCTGAGACCCCAAGTCGGAACGAGAACTTGAATCGTGATCGCTAGTTTTATCTCCTCCAGCCTTGGCCTTCCCTTTTACTTTCCTTCTACACGGGTATTCTTGCGATTCTGAACCTGGTCATTGTGCCACTCCTTGCTGTCTTGTTTGCTCCTGCCATTCCTCAGTGACTTCGCTCCAGACAGCGATAGCAGTGCGAGGCCTTCTAGTAAATCCCAGATTGTAGCTGAAGATAGCCCATGCAAATCGGACGAAGATGAATTCGGGAGATACGACAGATGTCAAACTTTGGACTTCGCGGTTGTGGTAGATGGGGCCGAGATCCTCCGTGAGAACAAGGAAGTGAACGTGGAGCCTGTAGCCCTTGGGAACTAAGACAAAGAAACGCTGGTCGAAAATGGAATGCAGGTCCTCCTGGAGTGCGAGAAGGTTGGCAACATCGGCTGTAGGGTTGGTTGGTTGTGGATACAGGGTTGTTCGCGTACTGCACCATGTGACTACTCTCATACTACAGTGTGCGGATTAGCAACGAAGCAGCCGGGAATATGAGGGAGATGGACACCCAAAGGCTTTCCTCCCTTGGTATAAGGTAGGTGCTTTCCAGTGCATCCGCATAGTCTGAGATCTTGCACCGTTTGTCGCGTCCCTTCACAGAAGCAGAGGCAGCCGAGGGGGTGAAATTATACTCACGAATCCTTCTTTCAGTGGTACATTTGCGGCAGTTGAATGATTCCAAGGCTCAAGAGTGGGGAAGTGCTCATGCAGGAAAGCCCACAATCGGAAACCTAGACAGATAGGATATCGCAGCTTCGGGTCCTTGTCCCAGTCAAGTGGATAGAACCAGTACCGGTGTTTCGTCAACAGTTAATCAAGATCCAGGGTGAGGCACTTGGGGTGGGATTGAACATGTGCGGCAAACTGAGACTGCGTGAACCACTGCGAAAGCAGAGGATAACCGGCTAAGAGGTACTACCCGGACGCAGTTGCGTACCCCACTTTAATTACCCCGCACGCATCAAAAATGCTCTCTACACCCGCCACCACCACCACAACTATGGCACGCGCAAAGCTTCGGCAGACGAAGTACAATAATATAGAAGAGCAGATTCAACGAACGGTATATAAAAGGGTGAAGTGTATGGCAGGCAAAAGTGGACAAAACTATTATTTTAGTATAAAAATGTATTTTTTTGGTTTGTGTGGATGACGTGAAAGGGAGACAACTGAAAAAAAAGTACTATACAAACCGAAAAAACTCCAATTAGCACGCGTGTGCGTTTGTTTGCATATGCAAGCATATAGAAGCTATTACTTAACCATTAGTTTTATTTAGCGTTTATCATAGCTCCTCACTCACTTATGACTCCCATGGATTTTACAGCAAGTGACCTCTTATGATATGCACCATCTTTCCACCAAAACACCCCATGGTGGGTATGATTGGATTAGACTGTTGGCTCTCAATAGCGTTTTATTTTTGTCTATTTGATTCCAAGCTCCTGATTCGTAGATAGTCTACGGGCCGAGAGTAAATGGACGGCTGACAGACTTGAGTAATAACTTGACGGAAACCAAAGTCTCGCATAACTCAAATCCAAGTGATACTTCGAGGGTGGTTCCCATCGCTCGCAAGCTGCACGCAGGATCCACTAGTAGAAGCATCTTTTAGCCTAAATCCACTACGTGCTCGTATCCCCGGTGCCCACAGCACAACAACTGACTTCTCTCAGCTCGCATACCTTACACTAATACTTTTGCACACAATCAAGTACATGAAGAGTAGAGGAAAGTGACCTCCCTCACCTAGCCGGTCATCCGAAGGGGGGAGGGGTTAGTAGATACTATCTGGATAGAGTGAATACAGTATAATTAAACAACTAAGTACATAGGCGGCGCCGAAAAGAGAGCAAGCGAGACTGAAGCGGATAAATGCGACAAGAAATCTACCAGTTCTCCGACGATTCCTTTGAGTTATATCTTAGAAGCGCAGCTAGGTGCTACGTACCATATAGAAATAGATTTAAGTGAGATTTGATGCGTGTACTTCTGTGGTCGTGCTAAGAGTGCTTGACGTGCCTGTCCGTGTTGTCTCTAATAACGCGGATCTTAACTGGAGCTCTCTCTCTCAAAAAGTACCACTCAAATCGTACAGTTATGATCCTCTGTACCTAGTGATTGACATGAGACGAAATAAGACCATAGTACCATAACGAACGGTCCATGGACTCGGAATCCGTATAACAGCTATCTCGTTGTCTAAGTACCTAAAAGCGATCAGATCTGGGTTATATTTGATGTTTGACACCTAATATCTAGATAGAATCTCACGGGCATTTTTTGTACCGTAGGGTGAAGAGGAGAACCAACACACCACACCTCAAGAGTGAGCGCATAGATTTTTTTAGAGAAATCTGAATCTATTAACAAGAGTGATGAGGCGAAAGGTTGACCGTGATTTATCTCTTGCCCAGACTCCAGTACGATGGCCACTCGTACCTCGTCCTCACTCGGCAACGAGAGGCTAGGGACAAGGCCAGATTATGGTGAGAAACTAAATGCATACTAGAAACTTTACATGACTATGCTGAAATTAATGCATATAGCAACTGAGCCTTAGCTTATCACTCTAGCATAATGCCGGGTTCGAAACCAGCAGTGTGTAAACACTATTGATGTCGCAAGCTCGTAACCTGCAGATATAATTCCGTTTGCCTTTCTCTTTCTCGGCCATTCAATCCACCGAAATGAACAATGCTATGGGCTTTGCTCAGCAGCCGCATATTAAAGTATTACATGAACATAACTGAAATTCAACGCATGTACAACAACTGAACGCCTAGCTTAGCCGGCGGGATGGCGCTAAAAACACCTGGTACGTGTCCGGAATTCGCAGTGCAGTAAACACTCACAGACATGAAACCTGAAGTGTTCAACTGGTGTTGTAAACACGCTTATTGTAGACTCCAAACCCGCAGAGATCACTCTTTTGCTCCTCTACCCACTCATAATTTGGCGAGATTCTGTGGGAAAGGAGAATGCTATGAACTGTTCTTGGAACTTTATACTAAGATGCCTGAAATAAACGCATATACGTTTAGCTTAGCCAGAAATACCAGGCTCTGTAAACGCCAGATGCAGGTTCGAACTGTAAACAAAATATTCCCAGGCTCAAAACCTGCTCTTCCTTGGTTCCTTCCTCGCTTCCTTGATGAACCCAAACCCCTCCCCAACTCCGCCGTTCCTTAGCACAGTTGCTCACTCGATTTAAACTCCGAGTGCTAGTCTGTGATGTTTAATGAACATCTCTGCCATTTTGGTCTTTGTGGGTGATGATCTCGTATCCGCCCCGGCGACATGAAGCGTGAACAAACCGAGGCAATCGATTACCTTGGCTTTTGCCCCCGTTTCTTGGTCGTACAATTCCATTTCAATCAAGGTATACCTCATTTCTACCCGAAGTAGTGGTCTGAAGAAGCTTATTACCATGAGTATACTTAGTGGAACTACAGGCGAGAAAAGCAAAAGAAACGAGCCCTCCAGGTTTTGAACCTTAGCGTTTACAACACCCCTGGCGTTTACAGCATCATGCTCTTTGCTAGCTAAGCTAGATATCAGCTCTTGTGATTCGGGGCCCTGATCATGGAAACCAATGTCTCTAACAATCCGTCCGGCGCATTCATTGGCTTCGCCCGCTTGGCTGGGTTCGAACCAATTGCAAGGAGTCACTTTTCCAGTTGATCTCAGCTGCAGCATCGTCATCTTCATACCTTCAAGCAATGAAACTCCCTCCTCAGAAGAGTTCTTTGGTGGATATCTACTGAGTGACATGGACATTGATAATGATAAAGCTAGAATTACCGATAGAATATACACTAACAATACAGCCCTAATATGCTAATAGGCTCTGACACATCGGAAAATCAAGCACACATTCTCGCCGAAATCGAATGTACATTTACAAAACTAGGGTGCAGTATTCATGTCAACGGAACCGAATGTAGGACATTCTTCAATGGGGATAATTTTCAAGGAATTGAAGTCAGTTCCGAGATGCAACCGGGCGGGGGGGCTGAAGCAACATTTTCACCAACAAAAAGCATAGTCACTAGAATGAGAAAGCCTTTAATCGCTTCGGCGTACTTTCAAGAACTTGTCCACCCTAGAGACAGTATTCTCAGGGCCAGCGGATGATTCAGAGCCATAGACCGGTCCAACCGGCATCAGTGGATACTTGTAGATATCCGCCGGTTGGCATGGCCCGAATAAGAATCCAACAATATAAAACTTACTGGAGAGCAAACGCAAATCTGTCAAGATACAGGTGTCTACAGAAACCCGGCCCGAGCACAGAGGAACCCTAGGACGGCACTGTGGCTTGAAAATAATACTACGCTGCTATGCTCGATGCATTCGCCAAGGAAGTCTGGCAGACAGGAAGTGCGCGTCAACAATATGCCAAGGTTCCATTCCTGAGGGGTTCAATGAAGTAGACAGCAAAATACGGCACTAAAGTTTCTTCAGTAAGTATGTGACGTAGTCCGATTTACTAGAAGCGTCAGGAAGTGCACGCTCTATGGGCATTGGCTTGCTTACGAAGTAGAACGTATGAAAGTGGAAAATGGGAAGTTGGGTGAGAAGCCCGCTTATTTTCGGTGTACTCTAATGTAGTGAGTACATATTATTTGGGGCTTATTACTTCATACATGATGGCCAATAAGTACCTTGTATCATGCCCAAATTCCACTGCCACCTCGTTATATCACAGGAGAGCAATGAGAGTCTGGGACGAGGCAAGCCATTCCCCGGAATACAATCCTCAATGGTTGGAGTGAAGCGAAGCGAGGGCTGATACCCCTTACAATACAAAGACGCTCACCTTACTTCACATTCTACTTTACTAATTTTTTTCACCAGCACCAGCGATCATTGATGAATATAGCGAATTATAGCGGGATTAATGCAGCCCTACAGATACCGTACCAAGCCATATGTATGTACAAGCCCCCTATTCTCCACCATCTTAGCCCCCCCCTCCCCCCCCACCCCACAACCAATAAACAAAAACGCCTGATACGCCAATATGTACGGATCCACACCACCACCCCCAGAACTCAAAACAACATCCATGGATCCTTACACGACGGCCACCAACACGGCGACCGCGATCCCACCCACCACTTGTCGCGCCGTCAGCCCTCCTCCACCTCCCATGATCTCTCTCCTCTGATTTCTTCGGCTGGAGCTCAGGATCTGTTCTTCTCGGTCGTGGTTTTGGTGTGAACTTGAGTCGGTGGCCATGGGCGCTTGTTCTGGCATCGAGGTGACTACAATTCCTGTATGTCTGCAAAATTATAAGCGCGGAACCCCAGATAAGTTAGTAGGGAGGGAAACAAACCGTTCTGAGCCACACCGTGACACCTCAAACTCAATACACCGTAACTCGTCCACCTTTGGGACTATGGCGAATTCTGAATCTAAACTTGCTGCCGTCGCCGCTACTGTGGTCACAATTGCGGTTGTTGCTAGAGTAACTAGTGGTAGTCGCATTGTGATGTGATGTGTACGGATAGATTGTTCGGTAGCTTAATTTTTGCGGAGGTACTTGGGTATGGCAGTCGGTTGGCGAAAGATATAAAATGGCGACAGGAATGTGGAGGGATATCGAATGGAATTTATTTGACCTTATAAGATTCCCTATTTCGCGGGTCCTGCAGGAAATTGCTGATGGGATGGCTGATGCTGATGTGGGTGTGCTGATGGTCGACAACGTATCATGCAATCCCAGTCTCAAATCAGTCTTGGATTGAGTCAGAACAACACACCCAACCGTAAGGTTGGTAGATCCTTTTAACTTCTTCGACAAGAAGGGGAAACTTCTGCGGCCTCCGGTAGGACTTTTCACGGGTTCCCGGAGGCTCCGCAGTTCCGGAGTGTTTTTGATCCGCATCCGCCATGTTAGTACCGATCGCGATCAGTCATGCGCCGCGCACCCGCTTCGTACTCGCATGCATGCTGCAGATGAATGAACAATCAGCAGTTAATATTGTCATCATCAGAGTCAACTGCTCATCCTTCAGTCGACAAATCAAACCCACCGTCAATTGCAGTCATTCGCAAATGAGGTATCTGTGCGGTTTTCTTTCCTTTTTCTGCGCTGCGATGTCAAGCTTCCTTCAGACTCTTCAGTTTCTGAGCTCCTACTCACCTGAGATCCCACTTAGTTCGTGCCGGTGGAGTTTGCACCTTCAATTGCCCCAGAGACCCGTTGACAGCACGATGACATCAGGTAATCCATGGCCCGCGAAACTACCTAAATCGGCACCACGGCCTTCGGCAAAGTTGAATCTCCGACTAGATGCGAACCACGAAAGTAGAGAAGGTATACGAGCATCAAATTGCAGCATGGCGTGATTAACAGCTCCAGACTGACCAAAGAAAAATAGCATAAACTGCGGAACGTTATGCTGAGGGCTACATACGCAGGCCGAGCGATTGCCGCAATCTCCAGCGTTAAATCACCATCAGCGTGACGAGATGAACCAAATCTATCCCCCTGCCAATAAGTAGGTAGATTCCCTGGAGGGTGTTAACTATCTCTCACGATCCCTAGTAAGGTCTCCGCCGGGGATATCGAAGTGTGCCAGGATCCGATCTCCGAAAAAAAAAAACTGGAACTCCCGTCCGGCGCGGAGATCCGGGTATTATCCGTGCTCTGCATTGATAAGCCAACACCCCGCACCGTTAGCCTCAATCCCATCACGATGCCTACTGTAACATCCCTCCATCCCTCATCCCTACCTCTCACTGACCATGCACCTAGCTCTCCGACCTCACAACGGAACAGAATACCCTCCTCTTCCCACACTTCACCGTACAGGATGCCTTCGACCTAGGCTGCCACCTCCGCGCGCAAGCACTCTTGCAGCACCCCAACACTCCAGTTGCAATCCGCATCTCTTCCCCCTCTGGCCAGATCCTATTTACCACCGTCTCCCGTTCCGGCACCTTTCCGGACTCAGAGAGCTGGCTGTCGCGAAAAGCTGCAACGGTAATCCGCTACGGATGCTCGACGATGTTTATGGGTGAGAAACTCCGCGCGCAGGGGTTAAAAGGGGAAAGGTTGAGCGAGAAGTTTCCCGTCGATGATCAGGTGTATGCGTGCCATGGAGGAGGGTTTCCTGTTAGGATTAAGGGGGTGGAAGGAGTGGTGGCGGCGATAGTGGTGAGTGGGTTGAAGCAGGAGGATGATCATGAGCTGCTTGTAAAAAGCGTGAGGTGGTTCCTAAAGAAGGTCGAGAATAGGGTGTAGATGCCGGGCCAGTGTGGATAGGTCGGTTGGTTGTATGCTGTCTTGGGAACAGACTGAAGATCTTGGTGAGACCAGTTGGGGCTCTATATTAGATCTATTCGGATAAGCAGCACGCACATGTTAGAGCAGTACTTAAATGATATTGTGCACAGAACTACAAACAAGGACTATTTTTTACCCATCTTCGTCCATACCTTGGTGCCCTCTTAAGTCCAATGAAGCCGTGAGTTCTTGAGGGAGAGAGAATCCCGGGGCATCGCATTGTGGAATTGTCGCTCGAAAGTGGGGTGGAGAAAGAGTAACGGGTGAACTCGGCACTAGCTATAGCACATGAGATCACTCGAGGATACTTCAAGTTATAAAACATGGTACATAACTCAGACTACTCTTCACCTGGTTCCTGGAGTGTACGGCCACCAAACCCTCTCCAATAGTATCACAAAACTTCTTCGCAACATCTGTGATGTAGCTTGATCACCTTCTCCAATAAGACGTATACACATGCCGGCTTGACTGGTACTGGTCTACGTCTGAAGGTATCCAATCATATCTGACTGGTCTATGGTACTATCTAAGTACTTAGGAACATCAAGGCAAACATATTCCTCGGAGTCTTGCTGATGCGGTAGCTTTCTGGTTGGGGCCCTGCCTTTCGTTAGAGGGAATGGCCTTTGCCATTTGCTTCAGTTCCCCCAGCCCAACAGCTGGCTCCGGCTGCTTCCACAATATCCTCCTAGTAAGATTAATTTAGTGAATACCAGCTCCATACCTCCACTTGGTTCCGTTAACATGAATACAGATAGACATTACACTTACATTTGTCATTTCCGGTGACTTTAGGTATTTGGCACATTATGTTTCGTTCCCCAACATAAATTCGGTTTCGGTGTGAAGGGGGTGTGCCTGTATGTCCGTATTACCTGAGGATCGAGCAAGAAATGTCTGCGAACAGTTCTGATTCCATGGTTCGGATTTAAGCCAAGAGAACGTCAAACCAAGGATTACAACGTTGAACTGATCGGACATACCTTGTTTTCATGATTAAGACCCAAATATTGTAATAAACAAAAATCTATGCCTATCTTAGTGGTAGTGCAAAATGCCAGCCGCTATAAACACCAGGAGTTATGACACCCAGATCAGGTGTTGTAAACATCAAGATTCGAAAGCTGCAGTCATTCCTTTGCTCTCTTTTGTCCGCTTCCGTTCAACAAACCCCAGATTAACCCGTGAGAATCTTTCACGGCAGACCCAAAAGATTAGCCCCCCTCTGGCATATCACCTTCGGAATCCGGCCTCGTCTTATGAACAATATCCGCCAGCTCACGTGTGTAGAGTAGAGTAGAGTACCATCTCCCAGCGTTATAGTTCGTTCTCCAGCAACCGCCTACATATCAAAGCCTAGTTGAACTTTGTTTCTCTCAAGCTATCATAACAATAATTTTGCTAATAGCCAAACAACGGATATTTTACCACAGCGGCCTCACATCCATCCACTCGATGATCAGAATTCATCATGAGCTCAAAGTTACATTATTGATATATGTACAAGCTGTTTCCTAGCATATATGCCTCGCTAGCTCAATCGGTAGAGCGTGAGACTCTTAATCTCAAGGTTGCGGGTTCGACCCCCGCGTGGGGCTAATTTCACATTTCGCCAATGTCAATTTCATTGTATCTATTAATTTTGTGATGTACCGACACCTCCATATTCCATCACCAGTGCAGCCTGTACCGAGCAACGTCTGGTATCAGGCGGGGGCTCATATGTCAGTGTCAGATCGCCGGGTCTCAGTTACAAAGTTAGTATTAGAGACTGTGGGCCCCTGGTAAATCTAACTGAGAACCCTCACTCTTTACCGTATAGCTACTGGTAGATCTACAGTTGATTGTGCTTTTGATTGGCTAAAATCTGTGAGAATTCTCGAACATGAATTTTGTATTTGCCGGGGGCCCACGGTCTATTCCCGGTGCTCTCATGCCCATGTTTCCAGAGCCGTTTCCAGAGTCCAGATTCTCCATACACTCGCCAATTCAGAGTGACTATGATACATATGCCTGGCTGCAATATTGCGATCATTAGTAGTCAGGACCTAATCGCCGCTATTCAAAAACGTCAGACGCGGAATATATCTACAAAGATTTCAGCCAGATCCCGTGAGTGTATCATCCGCAAAAGCTTAGTACAGTGGCAGTGGCAGTGGCAGTCCTGCAGTTAAGGTTAACGGTGTAAACACTATCATCAGTCCCCACCCTGAACACATCTCGATCAGAACAGCATCTGGTATAACTCCACTACTCAGACAGACTCAACCCATACACGCACAGAAAACAGATACTCTCCCCCCTTCCATCTAACCCCCAAACGCCATCAACTTTCCCTGCGCGCCCAAAAACCCCCAATACCCTGCCAAAAACAGCAAAAAAGAAACAGCAGTTGATGGCATCTCATCCATTAGAAATACACCTGATGCTACAATAAAAAGCGGAATACAAGTACAAAACAGACCCATACAAAACACTCCCAACCCCAACACAAACCCAGAAATACACGGCATCATCAATCATACGTATACACCCCCACCCCCACTAGCGAACCAAATCTACATAGTCGTCTTCGTCCTCCTCTTCGTTACTCATTGGCGGTGTTGGTGACGTTTCAAAGTCATTCGGGCCTGGCTTAAACAGCGGCGGGCTATCCGGAATCTCCGCCTGGACGCCAAAGTCCCTAACTTGGCGTCTCGGGGTGCTGATCCTACGCCTCACCCTCCTTCCTCCTTCCGAATACACGTCTTCATCCTCACACCATCCAGGATTCATAAGAACCGTCCCCCATTCACCAAGCAGCGTGCTCACAAGCCACGGATCCCTCAACGCTTCGTCCACCGTGCTTCTCTCCTCGTAATCTGTATTCACCATACCCGCAAGAAACCTCTGGAGAGGCTTATTCTCAATCTGTGCGAGAACGTCGCAAATGGCTCCCCTATTTTCGTCCAACTCGATCTTGCCCTGTTTCTTGTCCCAGCCCCAGCGGGTTCCAAGCTCCTTGTATACTTCCAGCCAGTACTTGCCTCCCTCGCACGACTTGACGCTTCCAAAGATGTCGATCATGCGCCTAACGATTGCGTCTCGGCCTTCAACAGGGCTCCGAAGGAGTTCAGCTCCCTCGATACCGCCAGGTATAACGATGTCGTTTCCAAAGAGAAGTTCGAGTGCGATCACGCCCGCGCTCCAAACGTCGATGTGTTTTCCGATAGGGCCATAGCCGAGCATCATCTCGGGAGAGCGGTAACAGGCAGTCTGGACGTTGTAGTCCTCCTCGTAACTGACTCTTTCGTCACGGGGAATTGCATTCGATAAGTCAATGATCTTGACTGCATTTCCGCGGCCTGTAGATGAAAGGATGTTGGATGGTGTAAGATCGGCATGGATGTAACCGCGACTATGGAGCTCCGCGAGTCCGGAAAGTACCTGGGACATGATCTTTGCGAGGGCCTTATGGCGGACAGGACACGCGATAGAGGGGTGGTCTATGGAACATGCACATTCCGGAAGCGACACGGTAGCGTCTGGATAGAGTACTTCTGTGACGATGTGGAAGGTGTCTATAGATTGCGTGATGAAACCTTCGCCGACTTCTGCTGCTTCCCAGAAGGTGGTGTCGATATTGACCAGACGCGAGGAGTTTCGGAAGTGCTCGAGCATGTTGGCTTCGGATTCTCCAACACCGCACCACCGGGGATTGAAACGCTTGATGTTCACACGCTTATTGTCGGACATGTCGTAAGCCTCGAAGCAAGTTGAAAAGTGACCGCGCCCAAAGATACTCATGATATCATAGCGGCCAGCAAGAATCGATCCAATAGCAAGGTCATTGGGTAATCCATCTGGATTTTCAAAATCTACGTCGGCGGGATCAGTCCGATTAACTGGTCGAGAGGACAACGGGAGCTCGTTCTCGGGTGGCACAGGAGATCCGCTTCCAGATGGCTCGTATGGAGCAGCGATAGGTGTCTGTTCTCGAGGTTTGCGCAGCTGAGAGCTGTGATTATCTTCACCAGCAATTGGCACAAACTGGACGCGTGACTCTGCTACATTCCCATTAGCTCAATTCCCATCCACTTCGCACAACACATACTAGCTTCCGCGCTTCCGCGCTTCCTCTTCCTCTGACTTGACGAAGACTCGTTTGTAGTCGCTCTCTGTGGGAGATCATAGCTTCTTGCACCATCATTGATGCTCTGCGTCCTCGACTTTGATGGCGTGATATAAGCTTCAGTGTTGTGATTGGTATAGACAGAAAAGACCATATCCGGCGCGGGTCCTGTCCCGTTTTCAAAATTGGCCCAATCGTAGCGCGCAGTAGCTTCGAGTCCCGGAGGCGGTCCTGCGACAACTTTAGGCGACAAAGAAGGCTGGGTTTGCAAAGGCGCTGAAGGTAGCTTCCCCAAAGGCGCCGAGGGTTCAGTTTCGTCCTCGGTCTTGACAACTGGCGTATTTGCTTTTCGCGGCTGCACAGTCGGGGTCGCTCTCCACTTCTCCTTCTTGATAGTAGACCTCGATGGGGGTGGAGGAGTCGGTTCGTACCGCTTCCTTCGAGGGACGGGTGATTTGGGTCGCGGCTTTGACTTTGACATCGTGAAAGCTGCTGATGTAGTTGTAGTTTGTTATATGCGAATGGAATTGAGGTTCGTTTGGTCGTAAAAGTTGTGCGCAACTGGAAGAGTGGTCGAAATGATAGATGAGAGAAGTTGCGGATGCGGGGCGAGGGGTTGAAGTTTAGGAGACGCGCGCGACGGATAGTAGATCGAGTCCCACAACTTGGCGTTCGGCAGGTCAACAACAATCGCCCCAGGAGGCGCCATTCAGACTGGGGTTCACTCAAAACGCAATTGACGATAAGCGCACTCGCATAGATTCATCTCAAGGTACGCACAACGACAAATAGCCGACTACAGCTATTCATCCGAAAGAAAGGGACAATAGCAGAAAAGAATATACTCCAGTTGCTCTTCGAATCTCAAGGGATCATAATAGACGTCATCAATCTAGTGCCAATCACTGTAAGCCCATATAAGCTAATAACTATGCAGAGAAAGAGCCATTCGTTGGAAAGAATCAACTGAAGACAGTAAAGTCGCCCACTCGGATCTAAATTCACAGCATCGAATCAAGAGAGCGAGAAACCATTATCATTCATTCGCCAACGCCTTTTCCATGCCCTCCCAAATACCCCGCCATCGGCTATCAATCCACACAGATGTAGGTAACTGATGTGTATCATCGAAATAGCACATTGACGGAGAACGACCCCAACTCAAAAGGCCTGTCAATTCTTTTTCCCAAAAAACCCAGAAAAGAACATTTATTTCGAGGAAGAGAAAAAAATGACACAAAGCCGAGCAGTAGAGCCGAAAAAGAAGAAACCCCAAGTACACCGTCAGACGAATTCCCTTTTTTATTTCTCCTCCTCGACGAGGTCGCCCATAAGCTGCTTCCGCTTCTCCTGGATCCTGTTCTGTCTCCTCTCGCGAGCAGCCTTGGTCTTGGCACGCTTGGCATCCATCTCCTCCTTGAGGATGCGTTCACGGGCCTTCTCAGCCTTGGCCTTGTGGATCTGCATATCCCCATATATCAGTCACCGAAATCCCCCATACAGAATACGGTAAGGCAGGGGGAACGTACGTGTTCAACGAGAGCGCGCTTGTGCTTGAAGGTGTTACCCTTGCTAGAGTGGTACAACTCGTGGTAGAGATGCTTGTCGATCTTGCCGGAAGCACGGTACTTGACGAGGAGTCTGCGGAGGACACGCATGCGGCGCATCCAGAGGACCTCCGAAGGCATACGGGCATTCGCGGTACCCTTTCTCTTACCGTAACCGGTGTGACGACCGGCACGACGAGCTTCCTGGAGATCGCGGGTTCGGCTGCGCGAGTGCATGGCATTCGGCTTCTTGATGATGAGTCCGTCCGAGACCAGCTTGCGGATGGTTTGACCTGTGTTGTTGTCGACATGTCAGCCGATGATGACCGCCGTTGTCGGTGAATGGAATAGGAGACGGAGTAGTAGCGTACGGGAGTTGGCGTTCGAGATCTCGTTCATCTCGTTGGGATCTAGCCAGACCTTTCTCTTTCCGCAGTCCATAACGGACGCAGCGAGACGCTTCTGGGTACGAAGGTTGACCCTATTGTTGAAGGCACGTGTCGTTAGTTAAAACTCTCAGCCAAGATCGTGTGCTCCATTCGCCACAACTCTCTACACGCTCCAACAAAAAGTCCCAGCTCGAGTGGCCCCTCATGTATCCGTCTGAGCTGTTTCTAAGCTTCAATCGACCATAGAAATCATATGTTGTGGTAGTCGCTGCGTATTCGATCCCTCGTACTTCAACCTCAGGTGGCGGGCATATCTTTCCTCCTTCTCCTCCGTCCTCTTCTTCCCGCAAACAAGACAAAATCAAACAGCAAAGTAGCAGCAGCCAACTCACATCTTGAATTAGTCCGGGGGTCTGTCGCTGGGTGTCGATGGTCGGGATTGTCGCTGGTACGTTGTCGATTATTTCGAGACAGATCGCTTACCGTTGCAAAGCTGTGTCAGGCTTGGCTCTGATTGTGCGATTTGTGGTGACGGCCGGGGTTGTGCCCTAGAATGCAAAACCGCACAACAACGAAGGAATACAAGTGATTTTGCAGAAAACAAAGTCCACTGTTCCAGTGATGGAGGTTAACGGGAATTGATAGCAGAAGGTTTTAACAACTTTTTATGCGACTGATCTTTTTTGAATTTTGAAAGGTCATTGTATTCGAGTGAGCCATAATGACTTGTCAACGTCACTACGGTCGAGAACGGAATCTTGCTTGCTTCAAGACAGGAAAAGTTCTGAAGACTGCAAGTTATTTCCGTCAGTCATCGTGTGCCAGCAATATAAACCACCAGTAGCCGAGAATATGCGGCGTCTAAGTCAGAAGGTACTAGTTAATGGCCCTATCCTATCAAGCTAGTGATAAATTTAGTATTCAAGTACGGGATAAAAGTCACTCGTACTCGATAACTGCCCCATCTTCACCCTCACCCTCAGGAACTTTTGGGCATTGTCATACCATGAGCCTATCCTCTAAGGTCTTCACTAGTGCAAAAAGCACCACACAAGTAAATCCAGAAAATCGTAACTAGAATCTACACGTATCCGCTAAACTGCAATCAAATCACTCCAGCCCAGCCGGCCATCTCATCTATCCCTCCCTACAAAATCAAATAACTCGCGCTCAAGAAGCTCGGACCAGTCCAAAGGCCCATCCAAAACAGCACATTCCCTAGTGTCTCTTGTCCTTTCATAAACTTCGTCCTACTCAGCGCCACGAGTGGTAACTGCATCATCTGCGAACACAATAAATACCCCCTCAGCTTCCCAAAGATACACCACATAACCAACTCATGAACCACCGCACTGATCAGAAACGTGATGAGCGTGGCTGTCTCCCGCGAGATCTGGAATGTCGAGATACTCGAGTGGTAGACGTGTCTCAGTAGGAAGTTGTGAACCGGCTTGTTCCAGTCGCGTGCGAACTGGTCCCATGTTACACTATTCCACCAGTCTCCTAAGTAACCCAGTCAGTCGTCCGCTAGCTCAAGCAAGAATTATTGGAGCTTACCGTAAAACCCTCTATCCGAGAAGTAAGTTAATTCAGCCAGGAGGTTCAGGATTAATTCCCATATCAGATACCAGACGCACAAATAGCACATCTAATGTCTGTTAGTGGCTAACCAGGAACAACTGAAGCCTCTGGGGAGCTCACCATGAACGGAAAAACGAGCTTCAAGAGGATCCAGGGAAACTCGGCGAGGCGCTTGGAGAGAGGAAGGTTGCGGAGAGAGTTGCAGTCCATTACTATCGGCAGTATCAGTAAATTATAGCTTGCTACGTAACAAGGTTGATAAATCAACTCACCGACTGGATAAATAAATTGCTGTGACACAACCACCAAGATACACAAGATGCCAAAGGTTGCTACAGCCTTTTCTGCAACATATGACCAGTCTATGCTTTTTTCACGAGGGTAGCAAGGCTCGTAAACAAGAGTCGGTAAGTGTATGTACTCGAGGTAGTTAGTGTAGGTGAGGTTTTCGGGATAGGTGACACGGGGTGAGTTAGTAGCTTCTAAAGAGAGCTCCGCATCGCAGGCTTCAATCTCGGCATTGAGGAGAACAACGAAACGAGACGCTTGTTTAGAGGAGAGCTCGTCAGGGAAATGTGATATGTCGAGTTGGCCCACTGAAGACCGACGTCGGTGACGTAAAATGGCCGAATCAACATCCGCGCAAGTTGTAGTAGCATCCGCCTCCTTTAGCTGTTCTAGCTTCTCCTCTAGAACCCGCTGCCGCTTGTAAACTTCGCTCAGATGCCCATTGTAGAAAGCATAGCTGTGTTGCTTCATCATCATGGCAAGGCAATGTAGCATCAGGAACACAGTTTGAATCCAGGGCCATTTTTTGTACAATGTATACGAAACGATGAGATAGAGATATGCCATCTGCCATATTGATTGTAGTATCCATCCTGAGTGGTTCCAGGATATTGTATTTCTTTGTACGGCGAGCTGTAGTGGCACGTTCCAAAGCGTACTACCAAAGAACATAATGGCGTCGGTCAGGAGGCAATCGAAGAGGTGATTTCGCTCGAACATGATGGAAAGAATGTCGACAGCAAAAATGTGGCCAGTAATACGATAGTTCTCAGCAGCCGTTTTGATTACGAAGATACAAACACCGAGCCTGAATAACCATTGGTCAGTTCTAGCTGAAAGCTTGAGACAAATCCAAGGCAGCATGGGACCCACCACATCAAAACAAAAAAACCCTTAAAACGCTTCACCCCTTCCCGATTCACACGATCAAAAGCTGTGAACCGCTGTGTAAAGATTAGATCCCCGAATCTCCCCCGCCCAGGGCGTATTCCCTTTTTCCCCCGCATACTCCTCTCCCGTTCCCTCGCACCCGCTGCTAGTAGTTCCCGAAGCTCATCATCAACTTTCAATATGTATCGGTGTCTAATTTCTCCAGTTTCTTTTATCTTCTCAAGCTCCACGGGAATCGTGAGTCCTTCCGCGACGCTCTTTCTCCTCGGCTCAACCAGTAGATGTGTAGTCTTCGCCTCACCACCTCCTAGACCAGGAGAGCTGCATCGTCGGTGCTCTCGGGGAAGTGCAGGTAACCGATTGTCGTCAAAATCCGTCTCGAAGCCGTCGGTTGTGTCTGGCGGGGTTTCGACTACCGGGCCCACATCATCCTCGCACTCAATCGCAGTATCGTTCTTCGAGGCGGCGTTGAAGATTAAGGATCGGAAGGGGCTGGTGGGTTCAATATGCCCGACGAGATTTGTATCTAAGGAGGAGGTAGAAGATGATCTTGAGGATTCGTCGAGTGGTGGTGGCCTAAGTAAAGCCGAGTCGGGGTGTACAGTATCTTGAGAAGTGGCCATATCTTCTACAGTGGTTAAGGGTTGTGGCGCAAGAGCCTCAATTAAAGTTCAGTGAGGAGTAATCGCAGTGCAAACAATGTCTCGATACCTATCTGATATATATAAAGCGAGGGTCCAATAAAGTCGTGAGGGTGCTAAGAAATTCCAGTAACTGTTAAGTCCAGAGCTGTGGTGATGCTGATGCACGTGGAGTCGAAGATATGAGATCAAGTTTTATTAATCATGACGGCGAGCTGTCTTGATTGCATGCATGTCACTTTTCGTCCCGCGAGAGCCGTGTTTCTCTTTCTTGTTCGGTGACCGTTACTTCCGACCCTCCGTCTTGCCACCCACCTCCGCAGTACTCTACCCTTCGACCGTTCACCCTCTTTGTATGGCTAGTTGTCTTCAACCACCCCACGGTTCCACTGAAACGTTGTGTACTAGGTACAACTTCTCAGCTTCTCTCTGTAGCAATATATCATGCGTCGCGTCGTCGTGACTGGACTTGGCGCTGTGACCCCACTAGGTGTTGGTAACGATATTTTTTGAAGATCTGCTCATACTCAATGCTAATACAATCAGGTGCCCGAAACTCATGGAAACAGCTATTAAATTCTCAATGCGGCATCGTGTCGCTCCGAGACCGGGGTCGAATGTTCAAAGATTTGCCGAGCCAAGTTGCTGGTATTATTCCGAATGGCCCTGCAGCGCGCGGTCGATGGGATGCGAAAGAGTGGCTTGCTCCCGGGGTGACAACTCTGCGTTCTCAGATCTCAAATCTAAGCACTGATGATTGCTGTAGGACGAACGGAGATTACCACTGTTCTCGCAGTATAGCGTTGCTGCAACTGAAGAGGCACTTAATGATGCAGAGTGGAAACCGTCAAATGATTACGAGCGGGAACGAACGGTCCGATTGCCTTATACGGGTCGATGGCTAGAAACACATGATACAGACACTGATTCACTCTCCTAGGGTGTATGCTTGGGTTCTGGGATCGGTAGTCTTGAAGATGCATATACAACCTCCGTCGCATTCGACAAAGTCGTGAGTTGAAACAATCTCACCAAGGTGAATTATAATTAATGTTTACCTTAGGGTTACAGAACGGTGTCCCCGTTATTCGTGCCTAGGCTTCTTATCAACGTTGCAGCAGGTCACATTACCATGAAGCATCAATTCCGGGTGAATTTACCCTTCCCTCCTGCACGGATTTTTACACTATGCTTACCCCGTCCAGGGCCCTAACCATGCGGTCTGCACGGCGTGCACATCTGGAGCGCACTCGATTGGCGATGCTTCCCGTTTTATCCTGTTTGGTGATGCGGACGTGATGATAGCGGGCGGCGCTGAATCTTGCATCCATCCCATCGCTGTCGCTGGCTTTGCGCGCGCCAAAAGTTTGGCTACTGCGTGGAACGATTCACCAGAACTCTCCTCTCGACCTTTCGACCGCGACCGATCTGGCTTTGTAATTGGTGAAGGAGCTGGCATACTTGTTCTTGAAGAACTTGAACATGCGAAGAAGCGGGGAGCCAGGATATATGCGGAACTCAGAGGGTACGGGCTTTCGGCGGATGCATATCACATCACTGCGCCACCTGTTGATGGGTCTGGTGCGTATCAGGCAATGAAAAGAGCATTATGGCACGCGAGTATAGAACCTAGAAGGGTTGATTATGTTAATGCCCATGCGACATCTACCCAGCTAGGAGACGCAGCAGAGAACAGAGCTATCAAGACATTATTTGCAGGGTCCAGAAAATCACGCGATATCAACATTTCGAGCACCAAAGGTGCAATGGGGCATCTACTAGGGGCTGCTGGCTCGGTGGAAGCATTGTTTACAGTATTATCCGTTCATGAGGTTCGTAAATAACGAGATAATGTGCTCCGCCTCACTAACCACATGCAGAATATTCTTCCTCCGACACTCAATCTCAATAATACAACTGAGGATTTTGATTGCAATTATGTGCCCAAGATCCCACAGGATCATGAGGTACGTATCGCAATTTCAAACAGTTTCGGGTTTGGCGGAACAAATGCTAGCCTATGCTTTTCGAAAATTGGGTAGATGGTAGAGTACGGGTCCTATGTAAAATCGCTTTCCATTTGACTTCCATTATTGCATATACTGTATTGGAAATTCCGTTTCTTGCCCGGCCCGGGAATAAAACATCCGTCTGTCGCCGCAAAGCCGAACTTCTTTCGGTCAGCGGCAAGTACGGTTGTCGATGTAAAGTATCTACGATACACTACGTCATAGACTACAATCAGTTTGGTAACACGATGGCTTGATTTCATCGTTTCATCAGCAGTCGGGTTTGCTGGCAACACATGTGTATTTCTCTGCAACTGTGATATCTGATGCCCAGGGAGCCATAACCGGGCGCTTTTCACCGTTGGCGAAGTTCATCGCCAGAGAGGGGTCGTGCTACTTAGACAAAGTATATTGCTGTCGAGCTGTGCCTGGAGTAACGGCATTTGCTGCAGCAACTGAGCTCTACATACTTAAGTAAGAAGCAGTATATGGTATGCCTGTATTTTGATTCAGTAAGACAATTTTTAGTCCCGTGCTCCACAGCACGGTGGTGAAGGCATTTTCTCTACTGGTGAGAGCGCACCTAGTACCTGGTACTAACATAAACCATACGTCATTATCATGAACAGAACCAATGTCTAAGCACAGCTTTAAATTACAAGACTGATACAAAAGCTATCCACTATCTTGACCATTACGTGTGTTATACCTCAATATTTGTTAAAAGCCGAACTGAGAACTGGGCCACTCACGATCCCCCGCCTCTCCAGAAGCGCACTTTCTCCTTCTATATGAAAGTCCTTAGTATACATTGTCGATGGCGGCCCGTCGAATCTCAGCAGGTAACAGAAACCCACCTTTGTAGGTGAAAGGGGGCGAAAGGACATTCCCTTAACTTTCAGAGGCACCTAGAAATCTTGGAAGCAGACAGCTCCAACAGTGTTGCCTCGCGTAGAAGAACATTTCCAGAAAACGACTCCGTACTATTAGGATTATACCGCTCAGTCTTCCACATTAAACAAACGCTTCTCGGCGCGGAATATTTTCCCTACTCAGTGTTCCTAAGCTGCCCGACCGGCCAACAGGCCTTTTAGATATCTGCAGGCCAGGCCATGACCTCGCCAGCTGCCCTTAGTATAGATCAGGTTGGGCCGCCATTTCAAAACCTACGCTGCAAAAAGGCTTCATGCTTTGAGATATTTGAGGTCACCCATAGATCTGGCTAGCCCAGCCTCAATTTTGGAGGCCTATCTTAGCAGAGGCCGGGCCGCTTAGGAACACTATCCACTCATATCCACTTGCTGCCACAACTGCACGCTGAAACTTTGTTGGGACCTGGTGTTCACGTAGATCACATCAGTGTCCAGTAGGCACATTCATTCTTACCATGAAAAGCGGGCACCCATCGAGCGCACGGGCATAGTTCACCCAGCCCTCAACAAGCGGGAGGTGAATTGACGATAGGAAGTCGGAGAGAGGTGATTAAAGACAGATCGTGTGCAAAACCAGTAGGAAATGGTAAGATGAAAGATGCTAAACGATCATAGGTAACTGTAATTTTTCCATTCTAGTCAGTAAGGTAAGTGTCTAGATGCTACTCAGACACCGTTTCTGGCAGTAACCACACGGATCTGGTAATAATTGAGAATGCCACATGCAATTTTGGGTAAAACACAGTTTGAGTTTCACCAGAAACAGCATAGTAGATAGGTGCGCACTGACTTCAGACTATCCCCTGGTCAATAGAGTACCCTGCTACAGCAAAATCCATTACTCAAAAGGGTGTGTCCGAATCTTTATTGCCTACTCCGAGTACCTAAGTAGGGCGTGTAATTTAAGTACTACAGTTTTAGCAGTGTGTTTCCAACCCTTAATTTTTTACCATGGACGCGACTAAACTTCTCTAACCGCAAGTATACCCACATACCATATAAGTACCAATCTTCTATATCCAGCGCCGAATATTCATTCCCTCTCTGCCAGCATAGATCGAGCGTCTCCAACCAGCTCCCCATCTCCAAAATTCATAGCTTGTGAAGACGACGATAGATTTTACATCAGTACCGGTGGTTTCGCTACAAATTGCGATAACACAAACATTTCCCCTGCCGTTTTGGGTGTTCTAAGAGTTCAAAAGTGGCTCGTCAACCCAGACAGGTCCTCGTTCAAAAAAGATATATCAGTACTTGATGCCTTTAAGGGCTAATCTCGTTGTCAGGTGATATATCACCTCCGCAATCTTAAGTTGATAGCTACAAGGCTTCCCGTCCGTTGTAAACTGATCTTAACCCCGTCATTGGCGTTTGCCTAAGTCACTAGAGGGCTTCCCAAACCTCGTTCGTGAGTTGATTAAGTCAGGTCAAACGGGCGTATAGATTAAGTCAAGGGACGCTTTTGGGGAATAAGCTTCGAAGGTATGAGAGGTGTACGCAGTAAATAAAGATTTACTATCGCAGTCAGATGGATAATCAATGAGAGCCACTTTCAATTGCAATAGGAACTAGTAGATTCGCTGATCAAGGCGTTATATTGATAGTAAATGCTCTTGCTACTTCTCGGTGAAGTTCTTCGCCTGAGGATGGCAATCTGCATACAGACCAAATCATTATATGCCAGCTCTAACGCTGGTTTCTCCGAATGCTCCAACAACAGAGTCATAACCAGAATCATAGCAACTTGGAGATTGCAGTATCTTAGTGTTCTGGGCAGGCGTACCAGGTTTACGCATTCGCGAGTGCATGCTTGTAGCAGCCGCTCTCACCGTCGCGCAAAGTTAGTTAAGTACTCTACGTCATCGGTTTCGCAAGGACATGTGCAACCCCACAATCAAATCGGTATCGCGCAATCAAGAATGGCCGAGCAGCAGTGCCGGCGCTGACAGCTGACTGCAAAATACCAAGGGCAGATATGCATATGGCTCGATATAAGACAGGACGCAATCCCAAATCCAGATATCATAGATGTACTACGATCGATCCCCCCACCAATCCACAAACCCCGTCCAATGTCGGATCCGATATATCACAGGATGTTAACTATCTACTGTCTATCAACGCACTCCGCCAGCCAGGATCAAATCAGCATGAGCGCTCTCTCCCGACAGCAGATACCCCGCCAAGAACCGGGAGCCTACGTATCCGGTAGTAGCTAGCAATGTGCCTCCGCTGCATCGAAGAGTTTCCCTCGCCTCCTCCCATCTCCTCATCCCTCCATCTCATCACGTCGAATACGAGAAACAACTTGAATACGCAAGTGCGTATGTTGCCTTGCTGCTGTATAATCTCAAATCACATATCGTGTGCCAGGCGTTGTTCCCAATCATGATGCTAATACAGACAAGAAACCTTAATAAATAGATACCTCTTCACGTCCTCTCCCCTATCAATCCGACCAACCTTTTCCCGTCAACAACCCGTTAACAACCACAAACATCACAATGGCCGCAAACCCTCCCGGAGAATGCTGTGGTGTCGGCCACATTCATGAGGGCACCCCGAAAGGTACCATTACCACTTTCGCCGGCAGTGAGTACCCTCCCCTCCCTTCTCGCCACCTTTACTCATCCCACATCCCTAGTCGATACCTACATCACCGGCACGCCTTGTCGCAAAGTCATCTTATACCTCGCCGACGCCATGGGCCACAAATTCATCAACGCCCAGATCCTGGCCGACGGCTTCGCCGCCGCCGGGTACTACGTGATCATGCCCGACATTTTCAACGGCGACCCATGGGTTTTGCCTCCCCCCGAGGGTGCCACAATACAAGGCTGGCTGGAGAACCATATGCCGAAGCAGACGATGCCAATCGTGGACGCGGTGCTGAACGGAATCAAGACTGAGCTGAAGCCAGAGAAGATCGGTGCCGTTGGATACTGCTTCGGAGCCAAATATGTCACCAGGTTGTTGGCCGGCGGTGTCGATGCGGGATTCAATGCGCATCCCAGTCTTGTCACAATTGAGGAGCTGGCCGCAATCAAGGGACCGATGTCGATTGCCGCTGCTGGTGAGTTTCTTTCCGCCATCTATCAGCAAAGTGCTTAACACCCCACAGAAACCGACACAATCTTCACTACTGAGCTCCGCCACCAGTCGGAAGCAAAACTTGCAGAAATTGGTGCGACCTACCAGATCAACCTCTTCTCTGGCGTCTCCCATGGCTTCGCGGTGCGTTGTGACTTGAGTGTCCCCCAGGAGAAGTGGGCAAAGGAAAGGGCGTTTGAGCAGGCGCTGGAGTGGTTCAAGTTCCACCTCTAGGTGCCAATCTGTTGCTGCCGACTGAGGCTCTAGTGGATGGGAAAGGAGGAGGGGATCGGTGTATGCTATTTTGATCACAGTGTATCACTCGGTGACATCGAATCTGGTCGGCTGTGAAGAGTTTTATTATATCAAGGCCTCGTTAGCTCAATCGGTAGAGCGTGAGACTCTTAATCTCAAGGTTGCGGGTTCGACCCCCGCATGGGGCTGGCTTTGAGCTGTTCTTTTGCTGCTGCTGCCGGATCTTGAGACAATTTGTTGGTCTTTTGCTTTTTGGCGGCCTGGGGTCATGGTTTGTCACCCGTCTGCAAAATGGCGCTGTGGGTTATACTTGTGCTCACAGATGAGGTTTGTACGGGCTGGTGAACATGGTCGGTGTGCAAAGCCCAAATGGCGAGTTTTGGTGTTCGTATCATGTTAGTGTGCTCCGGGTATGAAAACTTTTCGTTCCCAGCGATAAGCTTACATATTTTACGGGAGACGGGCAAGCAGACAACGTCTTGGTGAGTGGATAGTATGCATAATGAGAAAGCCAGTGACAGGCCTACCTCATGATAGTGCTTTTGATTACTATTCCGCACTGGAATGATACGAACCTTATCTGTGCTACAGTACCGGGGGGTTGAGTGCAGAAACATTGGCAGAGTTCCATTGGATCGTGATTTGTCATGGTACCAGTTAACTGCAATTCGCGTGGTATGGCGTTGGTCCCATGCAATCCAACCAAAGCCTACCCGTTGGATATCGTGGAGCTGGGAGGGTATATGGCATGGGTCTCTGTCTGCCCTGTAGCCCAACGAATGGGAATAGAGAATCAGCCCAATCCCATAGGCTAACTGCGTACATACATGAATACGTGGGTGAACCAAGTAATCCGTACTGGCATCTCATGATCAATCGCCCAAACTATGGTCCTAGTAATGATCTAGAGAAGCTCGGGTCATCGCCGGGGGGGACTACACGTAAAGCCTATCGCCGATAATCACTGGTATTCACCCTCCATTCCAATAAGGATGCTTGGGTTGTTATATTACATACCGATCACGCCGGTTATAATTGCACCGTTTAATAGGATGGCCTTTGCTGACAGCCCTCGTGTAATGAGGTTCGGACGTAATCAGTAATCAGGTGCCGTGGTTGGACTTAAATGTATAGGTAATCACAGTTACTGTGTGATCATCTACTAGTAGTTATCCTTGATCAGCAGTCTTCTATCCTGCTACCCGAAGCTTCAGGAATATCAATATATTCATGTGCGTAAGAAACGAGTTACACACAGACCCCCCCCAGACTAGGTAAGCAGCTCGTACCACCCCATATGTACTCTACCAATCGAAAGGCATGTAATCGGGGTCTATTATTTATCTAGAGCGTTTAACGTAGTCCAATCGGATAGTGGTCGGCGAGGAAGGCTGAAAGTTGGGGATTATACCGAGTCCATTGTCTATTCTACCATACCCATGTAAATAGGAAGTAAACCACCTAAGGTAACTGGACAGACAAACAACTTTATGCACAGAGCAGAATCTGTAGATATATTGTCTATCTGTGTCACTACTGCTGTGCTGACACCGGCCGAGACAAGTAATAACTGCTGACTACTGACGTCCCAACCGCCGTGACTGTACAGTCGGTGTTTCATCAGGGTATATATCCTGCTCGGGCCCCAGATTCCGTGTATACATGCGGAGTGCGGAACCCCGCAAACCGGGAATCTCCCGGCCGGTACTCCGCAAACCCGAGCCGAGTCGAACCACACCCCCTCTGTATCGAGCCGACTCTTTTCATGTCCGTCCATATCTTCGTCCCAATAATTCCAGCTTTATTTTCCAAAATCCCGCCCGGCGCTCTGGGCGCGCGCGTGAACGTACAGAAAGACCCAACTTTTGTAGATAACAATTCGGGGAAAACAAAGAGTAGTACCGAGTGATCGGCTATGATAAAGTGCCGTCAGATGAAGATGGGCAGTTTTGCAGTCTGCTAATACCGACGGTTGGGAATTTACGCTCTTGTGTTCCGCCAGGAGTCATAGGTAAAAGTCGTACCGTATGGAACTGCAGTCACCGGCTCTCACCCTCCGGTCTCGGCAGCATGAGTAACCAACGCGGAGTTTGGAATCGTATCCCAGTTTCTTACAACCTGTAGGTATCCTCTTCTTCCTCCCACGCTGGGGGATGAAGGCCATTTATACTTTTTCGCCTAGTCTATCGTACTATCGTAGGGACTTTACTACCAGAACCTAGTAGGAACTTTTGTGAGTACACTACCTGGGTGACTTATTTTTAGAGGATATAAAGCAGTCGTGATAGATAGATAGTTAGTGGTGCAAGTTAGCGTAGCAGATATATTTGGTGGTGCAAATCTGCCGTCACAGATTATCAGACTGGTACAGATGCTCTTCCTTGATGTGACTGTATAAAAAGTATCACATAGAAAACGCCACCGGAATGTCAGATTCTTTACTTCAGACACCCCCGCTGCTGACAGATTCTATATTGGATACATGCTCCCCCTGACCGCAACATCTCTGACATACATGTTTCATCTCGTGATACAAACATCCCCCCCGCCTTAACCTCAAAGCTCAGCCCGCAGTATTATACTTTTGTAGCACCAAGGAAATTGTGATACCCAAAGGTCATCATTGTATGCACACAGATGTCGTGAGTCGGGGTTTCAACAATTAGTGGTTACATGATGTATTCTTCGAATCTCCGCACTCCATCATTTCTCGCTGACTTTTCTCTCCTTAATTGTTTGAATGAACCTCAAACCCCAATAAGAGCTGTAACCCCCCATCACCCCAGTGGAGGCTTGTTTCCACAGTAGCCTGTAAAGTTTCAAAAATACTCAATGTAAAATACAGGGTAAATTTCCCATGCCCGGCCTGATCCTACATACGAAACGGGCGAAGTGGGAGTTTAGTTAGAGATCGTAATGGTTGGTAGTGGGGTCATCTAACGGCAAGGCATTCTCAGATGAAACTTGTCGCTAGATAGAACTCAAATGTTTGCAGGCCGTGATATTCACCGATGATGATTCTGTATGCATCGTTACACTATGTCACGTGATACAGAGGCGTTTGAAGAAACTTTTGACGGTTCTCACCGCAGACTTTGATAGATATTTTTTCGAATTTCGCTTCGTTGAATGGGATCGTGTGGAGAAATAAGCTTTCGCTTTGTTTCTAACCCTGCGACACCGCACGTACCTTTCTTTGCACAGCCTTCCCGTGGAAGATCTACGATGCCTCACGATATCTGGCGTAGTGGTGGGTGTAGATCATGGCGCGCGCGTGGCTGAGGCTATGCACGGGAAAAACTTTGAGCTTTTTTCAACGTCACCTTGGGTTGGGCTGTGCTTCTTCTGTCTGTCGAAAAAAAAAAAAACGCCTGGAGATTTCCGTGCATGCAGACTCGCCTGTATGTACTTATGTATGCAAACTCCGAATCTAGAAACCCACAGCACAGCTATCACGATTTGATCGCTTGTTCACGCCAACCAAAACGCCGAAAAAAAAAGCCAACCCTCTCGTTCTCGCTCTCTGCCGTCTTTGGCCTTCCAAATCATCGCGTGCCGTCTTTTATCTCCAACCATTTCGTCCTTCATAATTTCAACAGCATCCCCTCCCTCCTCTCCGAGTACCCCCATCCGCGGTGTCCATTATGCAATTCCTCGACATGCTCCAGCAAGTCTAGATCGGGATCCTGATCCTCCAGCTCCTCCTGTTTGAGTCGTACAAAAACAGCATTGAGAAACCCGCTCGTAGTGCCGATTTCGTTGTCGCTGATGAACGCCTCGCGCACAATGTTTCTGTACGGCTCCTTGGGAGGCCGAGGTAAAGGGATCGCGAGCGTGCCGATCGAGGCACATAGGACCACCACAAATAAACGCATGGGATACTCTTGGTATCGGGCAGCACTAAAGTTGTGGGATGGGAAGAAGGAAAAAGCAAAGTATGTTATCCAGGCACCGCCGAAAGAAAGTAAAAAAAAAAGCAGCAACGTTGGCAAAGCCGGATGTGTGCTCTATAACCCACAGGGCTTTGTGAAGAACGACGATAAAACAAGACGGGCCGGTTGCTTCAAATCAGCATGTTGGATGGACCAAAGTGCAAGAAGCTGAACACGGCTCGTGAGCAAAACAAGTCCACGGCAGAGAGAGCTATTCGTTGCGCTGTAACTTGTACTTACGTGTAGATTGTTATTTTCAGCTCGCTTCCCCAGGCCAGCTGTTACTGGATCAATGAACGCGAAGACAACGTGTTCCTGCTTCCGGACATGCAGATAGGGAACCGGTCCTGAATATGCCGTCGCTGGCGGTAGAGGTTGAGATTTCCAAAGGTTTGTGGAGATCACGGAAGGAAGGTGGGGGGCGCGATGGACGGTAGGAGAGAAGCAAAGAAAACAGAGAGGAACAGGCAAAACTGTAAACTGTACTAAGCCTGGTACGTTGACCTGCGACAGCTTGAAGTTTCATCTCCGTTGACTAGAAATGTTAGTTCTACCCGACAATATTAATCTCCTTGGAGAATGGCATTCCGTCACTTCATGAGCCTTGCATTGAGTATGCTCCTATCGATGGGTTCAGATTCCTGGTATCAATAGCAGCCAGCAACCCAGGTCATCATTTTGAGATGACCGTATTTCCAGCTGGAATGTCTTCCCAGTAAGCTTATAGAGATGAATCAGCCGCCTTCGATATTCGGCTACTTCAAGCGCTACGAATCGCTACCGAAAATCAACGTCCATCCGCTCACCTCCGAATGCCCAAACTTTCTAGCTCCTTCTTGCTGTCTCGCCGTCGCGCCATATCAGCCTCATCTCGGTTGGATGTTTCTCGGTCCTCCTCTAGATACCCCGAGACAGGGGCAGGGCAGTTTGTATAGAGTAAGCAAGCAAGCCTTGAGCGATCAGACATCGGTACCTACAGTAGTTAATAGAGTAAGAGCACTTCAAGTACCGATGCAGCCGCATGCCCTTCGAAAAAGACTTGTGCAAGTAAGAAATGTCTGTATGTAATCTGTAATACACTGCCTTCTAGGTTTTTCTCTGTCATCACGGCGCGACGCTTGTAGTGATGAAAATTTAGGCGAGCTCCCCCGGCAAGGCAGGCGAAAAATGGGGCTTACTTTTGACGAATGATCGAGAAAAATTCTGAGAAGTTAGCATACCAATCGGGGATTGTTAAAGGGATGTGTCTGAAAGGAGATGCATGAGACAATATTGGTTTGCCTATTCTGGGTTAGACTTGGCGCCCGGTGCAAATTCGTTGCATGCTCGTGTGGATGGCCACCATGTTATGTGGCTGGCACCACGATTGGAGGAACCACTCTGCTGCCGTTGTGAGGGGGCGAAGGGAGATTGGGACGCAGATATCGTGCATATGTCGCTGCTAAGCACTCAAGCTTTTTTTGCCAGTCCCCACTATCGTCAATTCTCAATCTGCTGTTCATGTCGGGTAGCAATCCGATTTTCGTTTCCTTTCCCTATAACACCGCGTAAACGCCGAGCTCTGAGGATGATGATCCGGCACCGTACATATACATGTTGCATCGCGTCGACGTTGTGTCTCACAACCAGCATGCAAGGCTTTTAGCGCTCCGTCTATCTGAGTCTCGTTTTTGTACCTGCGCTAGAGGCGATGCGATCCTTGGGTGCGCGGGTTTGGGTGTGAGTGGGTCTGCGGTGGGGTGCATAACTGCTGGTTTGGGCTAGGGCATTAGGGCACGAGAGCGAGCAAAGGCACGCTCCTGTTCGCTGGCGCATGTTTATTTTTGTCAGGTGTATTTTCGCCCAATGCCGTTGATCGCTGTGCAATTTCCCTGGCAGCCCAAAGCGGAAAATGGTGTCACTGCTGATTGCTGTGGCGGGAGCCACCCCTGCTGTCTCCGCCGCCTGGGTCTCCCCGGCCATTGCTGCTCTTCTGCCAAGTATAAAGAAGCAGCACAGCCGTCCCGCTTCTCAATTCCTCTTTTCTTTCCTCCTTACCCACAGTCGCTTCACTTCCGTCAATTTGCAAACACTCGCATTCTCGCTCTACGCGTAGTCCTTCGTTTTCACTACATATTGCCATACAATAATACTTTAGTTCGTTCTGAACCAAAAAACCAAAAGCCCCCAAATCAATCAACATGCGTTTCGCCACTGCCGCCGCCGTCTTCGCGTTCGTCGCATCTGCCTCTGCCTCCGTCTACGGTTACGGAAACAGCACCCAGTACACCACTACTGAGATCGTCCACGAGCTCACCACCTACTGCCCATATGCCACCCAGATCACCCAGGGAAGCAAGGTCTACACTGTGTCCGAGGCCACCACCTTGACCATCAAGGACTGCCCTTGCACTTTGACCCACACGTTAGTTTCCCAATTCACCATCTGGTTTGCGCGTAAATATTGACATTATATCTCTAGTTACACCTCTGCTCCTCCGGCAAAGACCCCCGTCAAGGAGTCCCCTCCTCCTCCCGTGTACACTCCTGCTGGCCCCACCGGTACCCCCGCTCACCCCACCTCCTACGGCAACGAGACCACCCCCACTGCGCCAACCTACGCCGCCTCCAGCGCTGCTCCTACCGCATCCCACCCCGCTTTCGAGGGTTCTGCGAACCGTGCTACTGTTGCCGGCGGTGCTCTCGCTGGTCTGCTCGGTGCCGTCGTCTACCTTTTGTAAATTGCATAAGCAAAATGTTCTCTGTCTTGTATCCTTGGGTTTCCTGAAGGGGTGCGATGGTTATCAATGCATATAATGGGTAGTTTTCTTGGTGGCATGTACGGGGGGGGGGGCGGGTTCGATTTCTATCTTTTTCGGCTTATAGCGTACCGCGGGAAGGTTCCTGGTATCGAAAGCTCATGACACGGTGTTTTATTGCGGACTGCGTTGGAATGGGATCCGAAATATCATGAATTTTTGCTGCTGCAGCGTTATGGGACTATTCTGGTTTTTCACTTTCTTGTATGACCGTAGAATTTCTTGGTGTGATGATGGAAGTGTATACCCTTAATTTGAGCTTGTGGATCTATATACATATGTTTTTTTCCTAGGAGTTTTTGTTTTTACTACTACTGTAGAAATACGGAGGTGGAGAGAGTAATTCAGACTGTAAATTTCACAACAATGAGATTTCCCCTAAACCAAAGTGACAGACGGTAACGGTGAAGTTAGCAAACCCCAACCCGGATTCTTCTACCGCCCAATCCCACCCCTAACGCTCAAGAAACGCCCCTTTTCCATACCCCTGCAATGGTAATTTCCTTTATCTCGGAGCACCGACCCGCTAGTGGCTGTACCACTTGCATCTTCGGCTAAGTTGGCCACACGTATATGCATGCTGTGAAAGAAATCACTCGATGGATTGGATGGGGGGGTAATTTATTCTTAGGCTTGGATGAAACGGGGCAGGTGCCATTGACATGGCAACGCTGGGGTGTCGAATGAATGGGTTCTCGGACAGGGTAGGCGGAATTGGGTGTAGAATGAACGAACGCAACTAAGGACCTGGGAGTCTGGAACAGAGGTCAGTGCGCTGGCTCTCCATCATTGACAGGGTCAGGTGCGGTGGCAGTAGGATACCGGATTCCGTCCATCGCATGAGGATTAATGTTTGGCTCTGTCAGACCTACAGGACAACTCATGTCGCAATCGGAGGCCCGCCTTATCGGGTTTGCAGCTTGTCGGGAAGCACATTTCCAGAAAGGTCGTGACTCATCTAGCAATAAACACGCTTTGATGAGCTACAGAGTCCTAACTCTCGCGCTAATCCCCAAATACATCCCTACGAGCCCCGCCAGCTTTGCCAACCGCCTGGAGACCACGTCAGAGTCTTTATCGAAGTCGGAGCCATCATTGTGCCCGCGCTCCAAATGAGCAGACGGTCAGAATTGTCAACACATGAGTGAGGTACCAGAAATCCTAACCCTTCACCGATCCCATTTAAGAATCCCAAAGCCGCTTAAGGTCGTACACGGCTATTTCACACTACCCTATTGACTTCTGTTACTACAAACAATCAAGATCTAAGCTTGCCAGCTTTAAGAGTAGCTTGGGGTAGCCCAGATATCAGGCCTTCTTATAAAGGCAGTGTTTTGAAGAGCATCCGTCATAGTCCGATATCTAGGACTTCAGGCTAGTAACATCCACTGGAGCCCTCAGTCCTCAAGCTCCATGCTAAATCTCGATCCCTTCCCTCTCCACGATACCTTCTGACTACTTCGGTAGTAGACGTATAGCGAAAATGCTGGCGAAAGGTCCCTGTGTAGAGGGCTCGGTTTGACCTATTTATTCTAGTGAGCGGTCTGTAGAATAGTTACCAGTAGACTACCTTTTTAGCAACTCAACCATTCTTTTCTGATATCCCCTGTGCCTTAGTCGTATGGTATTGTAGCAAGACACTGGTGGTGGTGGGGGATGACGAAGGTTTCACATGCAAAAGAGTTCCAAGTCTATTTTAGCATTTGAGCGCTCACTACTCTCATACTCACTTAATTTATGCTTAACACTATTTCCCGCTGGTGCTAGCATTCTTCTGATACACCCAGGGTCGTCAAAATCAGTTCGGGCGTGAGTTTCCCACCAAATATACAGTCAGTGTTGGCTACGGAACGGGTCCCGGGACATCTCGTTCCTTTTGCAACTAGATCTTGTGGACCCGGAACTTGGGCATGTCTCAAGCCCGGTGTGCTTGCCTCCCACCAAATATCTTCAATCGTTTTGCAAAAATGTGGTATGAAAAGGACGGTATTGTGTTATTCCCATTCCGCATCATCGGATATCACTCAAAATGTCGCCGGGACGCCCCGAGACTTGCCACAAAATGTCCCGGGACATCTCGTCCCTCGGTATCGATGATTTCGTTGGTCCCAGGGTATGTCATCTGGCGTATAACGCTTCTAGTAGGCTTCGGTGAACGTCGGAGACGATCTTAGACCTTGCGCTTTCTCGTTGGTCCGAAATCGATATATTACAACATGCCTCTCCGATTCTCTGCGGACACTATGGAGTAGAAGCAGGGAGGGCACTTGGGGTAGAATGGGGTGCGAGTATCGGCCAAGAGCTTACTCATGTCGACTGCCAAAGATATCCAGCCATGCAGCAGCAGCAGCAGGATAAGCATGCAATCTGATCCAAGAAAAACCATACCTTTAGCGAACACATGAATTTTTTCAATGTCAAGGACACAGCGGTTCCCGATAGAGGTTGCAAACCGCTACCTTGATAGCTGTGAGATCCTGGTGGCAATCAGCCCCCACGGGGACGTCGTGACGCCGAGCTCGAGGCAGTATCCTAGGAGGAGTCATTGGCTATGACCCAGATTACTGAGGGACCGTTTTACGGGTCTTTTTCTTGCCGGCAGCGGTCAAAGGGGCGACGGTGGGGGTATGACGGATATGGGACAACCCTGATGTGGAGGTTATCGACTGCAGGGTTTCTGGTTGGAGTAGGCTCTAGCTACTTGTATGTTTTGGCTACTTTATCCTTACCATAAATAAACTTCGAATCAACGACGGTCCACATTTGGATTTTGGATTCTGGGGGCCAGCCGTTGTGGTGACTTCCAAGGTTCTCAAATACGGTGCTAAGATGAAGAGTGCACGAAACTGGATAAAGTACCTCATACTTGCACGCTTTCTGCTGCGAACGAAAGCAGGTGTGTGGGTGTGTGGGTATAATATATTATCCAAGGTTTCGATAGGCGATTACGAGTTTTACCTCCAGTATCGTGGAAGGATTGAAATGGGGTGACTATAGAGCACCGAATAAGCTCTTTCCCTCTCTCCAGCAATTAAAATCGCGTGCTCGTTCCCCAGTTTATCTTCTAACCTTGCTACCAGGTATCCCCGTTATGCGTTACGCTTCCCAATCTGGGATACTAAGCTCAATTCATCAAGCTGGTTATGTGAGGTATATCTTGTTACCGATACATCATTCAGTTGAGTGCAGTTTATAAGAAGAAAGACAAAGAATTTCCGGAAATAAACTCCATGATACGAGGCCCCAGGATCGTTATCTCGTTGTGTGCAAACCAATCTGGAGATCGTAGTTGTGGGACTCTGTACTAACCAGGCTTGCTCGCTTTATATATTGGGCTTATCTGGGCCATTTTTCTCTCCCCCCACATTCGGGGATGAAAGTAAATCCACGGCCGGACCGCTTTTTGAGTCCGGATCCCAGCGAGTGATAATTGTAGGGATAATTGCTGTAGATTTCCTCCTTCTATTCCAGGCTCGCTCTCTACCAAGTTAATCTCTCCTTTTGTGTTCTCGCTGCTCACTAATGTGGTATATATCTCGCTCTTTTAGGTATGCAGGAGAAACGTTCCTCCTCTCATCATCTCCGCTTGTTACCCGAACGGATTGTTGAAAACCTTTGCATACCCACGGCCCGAGCTTTCTAATAACAAGAACTGATGCCTAGCTTATCTAGCAGCGCGTGGCGCTATAAACACCAGACTAGGTGCTGTAAACGCCTAGTGCTATAAACATCAAGGTTCGAAACCTGTAGCGCTTATTTCTTTTGTCCGCGCGCCGAGCGCTTGCTTGAAACAAATCAAACCAAGAAACCTCTATAAGTACTCGCTGCACTGGGGGCCAAGAATTATAACCGCAATTTAAAACTCCAATCCTAAACCTTAGTGCTGGGATTGAAAAAAGCTCAGGAGAATAGTTGCAAAGGCCTTCTACTCGGGTCGGGATTGAAGTATCCGGAAACAGGGTGAGTATTGCTTTCTTGTTTACATTCAGCATTACTCATTGCCAGTTAAATTCCACGAAAGCCAAGCTTCTCCTAAAGACTGGAAAATTCTATTGCAGAGCAATTCACTTTTCATTTCGTAACTCACTCCACTTCAACCATCCATAACGGAATGATACATCGATATTCCTGAGGGGGACAAGGAAGGATGGAAGACCACCGATGATTACACGGCAATTAGAAACACACATAGGATTACCGATTGCATATGCACAGCTATACCTTACTGATTACGTTCGAGCTTCATTATGATACATACGGTGGCTTTTCCGCTGTGTTTTCATAAATGATCACTCGTGCCAAATTACCGTTGTGGAATGTTACCGAGCCGAACATCCCTTGATTACTGATTACGTTCGGCACAGTAGCCATGTACATGTTGGAACGGAATACTACCGGCGATATGCTCTATTCCAGAAGGAGGGTGATATATGGTACGGTAGGAAAAAACATCTCCGGCGGTGGAGGGATGGTGGTAGCGGTTTCCTGGTTATCATAGGGCCAAGGTTCAGCCAATTGATCGCGATGGAAACGTAAGTTTGTGGCGAGGCTTATGTGCCACTCGCGTTTGTGTGCAAAAAGACCACGAGACGAGTAGTCTTTGGACGTCCCTTTGCCATCAAAACATAAAAGCGCACTCTGGGGCACAAAAATTAGCCAATTCCACTTTTAAAGACCACATAAGCAGCGTCTAGCATCGCCGGTCATATACAGCCTATCTCCTAACGAAAACAGCAAATCAAACACCCAGACTCGAGAAGGTCCGTGTCTCTGAGTAATGGACCATGATCCAACTGGCTTGTGTGTGGATAGATTATTTTGCGTATACTTGAACTCTACTTCGTTACTCTCTACACCTCCGTTGTTTATTTGGTCCGCATATCACCGTGATACGTCCTCATCGCACAGGAGAATGGGTACGGGAGCATGTACTGGAGGGTGAGAGCTGCAAACGAAGGCGGCTTAAGCGAGGACTGTTGAAAAACGGGTAGTGTAGGATTCTCCAGTATCGGTATATAGTAGCTGTAAGACCTGAGATGGACAAGACGTCTCGAATCTGCGCCCCTGTGTAACACCAGTCGGCTCGGTTGCCAAAACAGTTCTGTGAGATGATGATAACCTTCAGGACCAGCACATCCCGTACTGCTGACACAGTGTGTTAGTACTTATGTTGCATAGGTACGATGAATTGGGGTATATAAATATCATTGCGGCGGGAATCCATTCTACTACGTCCAGAACAAACAGTTAACGTGGATATTGTCGATTGAGGTTTATTTTCCATCGTACGACAATCGTATGATAACCGGGTCCTCACACTGCCGTTCAGCCAACCCACTTCAATTTGGCGGTTTCATTTGTTTTGGGGAAGAAGGCTCGCGACTTTCCTTTTGTTTCCTTGTGTTACAGGAGAAGCGGGGAGGAAATATATTAGGTATATGCCATGGCCGCAAGCGGCCGAATGCAATATGATTACACACAAACAAACAAACCCGCTTCAATTTTTGAGCTAGCTGTACTAGCAAAAACAGTTCCGTAGACCGGGTTACGAGGTTTCGACACCTAACGATTGAGAACGTTAAATTTCAAACGAGTTTCCAACCGAGTGCCGTGAGGGTCCCAATTGAGTCCATGATGTCGGCGAGACAGAATAGCTCGAGCGTATAGGTGGATGGAAGGCAGACAGTGCGCTAATGTCATGAGAGCGATTGGTTTGCCGTCTTATTTCCGAATCCGTAGAATATGGAGTGGAATTGCTTGGGATTTGAGGATATATCCTCACGACTTCCGTTTCGCTAGCTCGTTACAGCCGTTTCCGGACCGGATTGTTGTGATATTTACACCGGCAAACCGATTCCGTGAACCGGCTCCTAAAGCGGGTTGGATGCCATTATAACGGATTTGACAGTTCAGAATTGGCGGGGTTCAGTTTCAAATCGGGTACAGTGAGGATCCCTAATACGAAGAGGAGAGGGTGTAACCCGAGATGGAGGTCTGTGCTAATGTCAACATTTGTGATCTAAAAGATGGATGCAGATGGGTAGGTAATTCACCAACTCAAAGATGCATCAACAGTTAAAGCTCACGACTTCCCAACAGCTCTCAGACTGATCCCAGACACGTAAAATTCCCGTTCATTTGGTTAATAGTTTCTACTTATTAAAACCGGGTTTTTTGTCGCTGTATTAACTAAGCGTTAAAGTTCCCGCCTCATAGATTTGGGCGCGGCGAGTTACGAATACCACAGAATCATAGGGCATCACCCGTCCCACTACCTCCCCTCACCTACATCGGACAGTAGACGCAGTATGATAGAGTAGAGTAGATGGCCACAATGTATCATTCTCGATCTTCTCCCTACCTCTTTCATTCTTCCTCCTCCGTCCACCCCCCTTCCTTCGTTTCCCTCCTCTCAACGAAAAACGCCTGCGCCCTGCAATGAAATAGTTACATAAACAAGTGAGCCCGCCAGTCAGTATACGGGAATAGTAACAATATAAATAAGAAGATTAGTGGGTATGTATGAGGTATGTATGTATGAGCAAACGTCCAGCCCACATGAAGCCATACACAGGAGTGGGAGCATAAGCCAGTAAAAAAGTGTACAACTAAAAGAATGTGCTTGCTGATAGACATCAACAGCAGCGCAATGCAAGCGTGGGAAAGAAGTATATGTTGCTTCACCGCAACAAGAAAAGAAAAAAGCAACGAAAAAGGAAAACTAGGAGCCATACTTTTGCAATAATCCCCCAAGCAAACAATACGCAAAAAGGAAGGGCCCCCATGTAAAATAAAGGAAAACAGGCCCCTCGCACCAAAGAACAGACAGAACGCTATAGTACAACCCAAAGCCGAACCAGAACCCCATTTGTAAACCAAGGAATTGAACGAACCAATCTTTAGACAGGGACTAACCCTCTCTTCCTTCCTCATTAGCCGAACCAGCCTCATCTCATTCAGAATCCCCTAAACGGATCGTCTCCTCGGAAGAAATCATCGTCGTCGTCGCCGTAAAAACCTCCCCTACCCCAGTAACCCTCGTGTCGGCTTGATCTTCGATCCCTGCGTAGTCGGTAACTGGACGGTCTAGAGGAACTCGCCTCATCTGCTTCATCGAATTCGTACCTTGGTCTTCGGTCTACAAACGCCTCCATTCTAACCGTGCCCATTGGACCTGCTTCCCATCCTCCAGCCATGCCACCTCCACTCACACCATGTGATATCGACGAATTTGCTGATGTCAAACCAATCCCTCCAACACCATAAAACGAGTCGCGGTTTGTGGAGCCGGTGTTACTCGTCGCGTATGACGCTAAACTCCGCTCATATCCATGGCTAGTACTTGTCTGTGGGCGTCTCATGTTGCTATTACTCCTCCGTCTTGATGCACCGGGAAAACGGGGGATGGACGGTGGTTCTGCAGACAATGTCTCTAGGCTCTCTCTAGGAGCAATTACAGTCTTTGATGTATTGCGACTTGTGAAACCGTTCGTTCCTGCAGGTGAAGAAGCCTTGCTTTTGCCTTTGGCTAGGCGCACAGAATCCCGTGTGGCACTGAAAGCGGTCGCCCTGGCTGGAGCCGGTGGCGGAACAGGTGGTGGTGCTGGATGGGATTGGCTTTGCTGTCGATGTACCTGTTCATATTCAAATGGCATGGGTGGGGGCAGAGCAAGTAATCCGTCATTAGAGTCCGCCGAGTGACTTAGGAAACTCAAAGCAGTCAACCATACATAATGGCGTTCTCGACTTGGGGCGGTGAATTTGAGTGCTCGCGCGGGTGTTAGGATAAGGATGCTCCTATTAAAGATTGGCTGAGGTGCTCCCTTGGGCAGAGGTGTGTCATCTTTTACATCAAGAACCGATTGAATCAGGACTTTTTTGGTCAGCACCCTATCCATTACATCCGAGAGCTTATCCGGACCGCCGAAGGGATGTAAGATTGATCGCTTACGTTTTCTTCCACTCTTACCAAGCAGGGCGCTGCCACTTGTAGGTTGTCGGCTGGACCACATTACGGCACGTTCATATGGGGCTAACCAGACCCAGCGCTTGTGGCGTTGACCTCCTGCAACATCATCGCCCTGTGGGGATTCCGACACACCAAAAGACCTCCTCCTGCGAACATACTTCCACATCCATTCTCCCACCATTGTTTGAGCAATTGCATCTACGACGCTGGTCTGCTGAACCGATCCTACAGAAGCCTGGCCAGTGGTCGACGTGTTATTACTGGCCTGGTGTCTGTGGTTTGACTGTCCGAGCCCTCGCCGATCAAATGCTGGTGAAAGAATCTCATCTTTCGGCAATGGAGGAGGTAATCCTGGACTATCGGGTGCATTCGAGGAAGTACTTAAGGGGGCAGGTGATCTCCTGCCATCTGGATCTCGAGTGTTAGGCAATGCTGTGGCTGATCTAACTTTACGGATTGACTGGGGCCTTCGAGGCCGCGGTCTAGAAGTGTTCCGAGTGAGCATGGGGGTTGGGCTAGGTGATGCCCGATCCCTGTCACTTAGATAACCCGGACGTTTCGAGCTATGCCGAGTAGGAACCGGGAATGGTGGACCAACCTTTGTCGCTGTGCTCCCGCTTTCTGAGGTGCGGTTACTTGCCAAGCTGGGGCTACGAACACGAGCATGCGCGTTGACCCCCGAAGTCACCATAGCGTTTCTTCGCATGCTAGGTTGTCTCCGAGGTACGTCACCGTAACGCTCAGAAATGTCTGGCACAGACGGTGGGAAGCCAAGGGCACTTGGCAGTGCTTTTCGGTGTCCCTTTGGTTTCGGCGCGGATAAAGCCGTCTTGTATTCAATGCCACTGTCTCCTTCATCTGGAAATCCGTCATCACCAGAAGAATGCATATCATTGTCGGGCGATAGATCGATATTGTTGAACAGACTCCTTGTAAGACCATCCTTCCTGGATTTTGATGGAGTTTTTCGAAGGTCGACATCATCGGCAGATTTAGGTGAGTCATAAATTATAGCTGTACCCACCCCCATATCGCTCATACCAGTGAGTCTCTGAATAGGAGCAGAGGTTGGTGCTGGAGTCGGCGCAGTGGCGGATCGCCGGTATGTCCTTTTGGAACTCTTCCTAGGTGGCTGTGGGGGACTTAGCGGAACTGGCTCGGATTCTGTGGATGGTTTCTCCTTGGGCAAAAGCAAAGAAGGCAATAGATGCGGCGCAAACTTCTTTAGACGCTCATCCAATCTTATCTCTTCCGTTTGCATCGAATGCGTCCGCACCCTCATCGGTCTGGTCTGGATGCAAGCATTCTTCATAACCGGTTTTGGAAGGGGAGGTGTTGGCTCGGGCGGGCTGACCATAATGGCAGGTACACGGATGATAGAAGGCTTTACTGGCTTCATCGGGTCGGTTTGTGTACCCGCCGTCTGCATTGGCATTTCAGCCGATTCGAGATGTGGGGTAGTTGGAGGCGAAGGCAGCCCGATAGTCTGTGATTCGGTGGAAACATACACCGGTTTCGGGGGCGCTGGAAGCGAAGGGCGCTCAAAAGTTTGTGATATGGTGGAAACATAAGCGGATTTTGCGGGTTTTGGAGGCAGAGGCAGTGCAGTAGTCTGTGATTTGGTGGAAACATATATCGGCTTCAGGGGCGAAGGTGGCTCAACAGTTTGCGATATGGTGGAAATATATACGGATTTCGCGGGGTTTGGAGGCGGAGGCAGCGCAGTAGTCTGTGATTTGGTGGAGGCATATACCGGCTTCGGGGGTGCTGGTGGCTCAATGGTTTGTGATTTTTTGGAAACATATACCGGCCCCAATGGTGGGGAAGTTGCCCTTTCCACTCTTTTTGATATCACTCTCTTTAGTTCGCCAACCGTAACCTTCTGTCCGTCCTTGGGTTTTTCCCGCTCAATGCGAGCTAGCTCCTTGTCAATCGACTCCTTCAATTCCTGAATCCTAGCATCCTTAGCAGCCATCGCACGCTCCCTGTCATCTAACATGTTCTCCCGTTCATCTAGGGCAGAGACACGCTCATTAAGTATTTTCTTACTGGCGTCGAAGGAAGTAGTCTTCTGCTTTAGTTCCAATGACTTCGCCTCAAACTCGATTTCCTTTGCCTTTTCTCGCGCCTTGAACGCATCAACACGATCATCGAATTTGGCCTCCCTCTCCAGGTATTCCTTATCCATTTCGGCACCCTGTAATCTTAGAAACTCAAGCCTCTCCTCCGCTTCAGTTGCCAAGGTGTTTGATTTGTTGAGTTCCAGGTGAAGAACCTCCATATCCGCTGTTTTCTTTTCTAATGCGCTGTATGTGCTCTCAAGCTCTGCATTCTTTTCGTCCAAAAGTTCCTCTAAGATAAGTACGCGCTCCTCATAATTGATTTCTGGAACAACTTGGACTCCCATGTCTGCAAGTTCAGGAAGCTCGTCGATTTCCTCCTCAGACTCGTTGTCTGTGATCATCTCGGCTGGCATGTCCAGTTCAGCATCTGTCTGGGGATAATCTTCAGCATCTGTCTGAGGGTAGTTGTCTGCTTCGGCATCCGTCTGGGGATAATGGTCCGCGTCTGATTCACCCTGATCCTCTTCGGTCTCAGTCTCGGTCTCATCCTCTTCAGTCTTATCAAAATCCAGCTCATCTGCCAGGCTCAGTCCATTACTATGTAACGATATACCGAGCCTTTCTGCCTCGTCATCTCCCATCATGAGACTGGTCGGCCGACCTCTGATACTCATAGAACGAATACTAGCGGTATCGCTCTGCGTGAAATCACCATATATGGTATCCTCGGACATTATCCTCTGGTGCTGGCGATGATGGGCCACCGGTGGTGCCTCAGGCGGAGGCATAGCATTAGACGCAGCTATTTCATCCAAAACGGCTTTGAGCCTCCCTTCGGCCACGTGAGCTCTTCGCTCGAAGCCCCTCTTCGCTTCCTCGTATTTCTCGTGATCTCGCTCTTGTACTTTTCTCATCCGCTCAAGATCCTCCTCGGCAGCCCGCCGTGACTTTGTTAGCCGTTCCATCTGCTTCTTCAGTTCCGCAAGTGCCTCGACAGCTTCATCTCGTTCTTTTGCGACTTCTGTCACGGCGTCATCTTTTTCTGCCTGAGCAAGCTGTCGCTTAGCATCTCTTGCTTCCTTCTGTGCAGTTGCAATGGATGCTGTGGCAGTTTCATGATCGGCCCGTGCTGAGTCAAGCTCATTCTCGAGCGAATCGACAAGATTGCACTTGGATTCAAGCTCTCTCCGTAATGATAAGATCTCGGCCACCAAATTGGCGTGCAAAGTCGGAGTGAATCGTCGAGGGTCAAGTATAGATATGGTTTCGTCAAATGCGCCATCATGGTGATGAGAATTATTGACGCTCATTCGGCGGTGATGTGGAGGCGACATTCTGCCGTGGGTTGGTATAGGGCTGCTGGAGAGAGGATATGGAGATGGCGATTGGCCTCGACTCGAATGTCGTGAGAGTATGGGTGTTCTATCATAAGGAGTTCCCCGTGGGGTGGGTAGAGGTGCGTCCGTCGCGTAATCGGTATCATCGAAAGAATCCATTGCATCCGCAGATGTGAAATGCTACCCCTAAAGAAATTACTTCTCTGCTCCTTTAGTAGTATAAAATCAACTGCGATATGAAGTGGCTCGGTGGAACACGGTGGCCACTTGTTCCTCCTCCGGCAGATGTATGACCCGTGGCTAACTTCTAAAACGACTGCCGTTGCTTTTGAACTGTGGTTGACTGTTTGACAGCGTCGTAGCGATCGGTCTCGCTGCTTTTCAGAAGCCCTATGCAGAGAGGATTTCAAATTCTCTCCGAAGGGTGGGGCAATGCAACGCTGCAAGCCCAAAAATTAATGAGGAGTTATGAGGTCGCGTTCAACAACCTTGATGAACGAGAAACCCTGGTCAGCACTATAGAAGATACAGGCAATAAATGCTTGGAAAACTTCCGAAGGCGCAATGCTACGGGAAAGAGTATTCACGAACCTGTCCAAATCAATTGAACGCCAAAAACAATGCTCAACACAGCAATGCAATGCAAACGAAAAGGTCTTCTGCGAGAACCAGCCAGCTACTCCTTCGGTTCAGAGCTTCTTCAAATGAATGAACGAATCACAATTGCAATAGCCGTTAGTGTAGCAGATGCAAGACCAATGTTGATTCGAGTTCCTGAGCCGTTGTGCAGTCACCCGTCCTCGCAGATGAATTGCACGGATCTGGTCGTTGGCGGAAGGGGTATCCCGGATGCCCACAGGAGGAGGGACTGTGGTGGTGATAGGGGAACGACAGCAGACGACCGTTGAAAAACTACTAGGTCCGGTACTTAAGTACTCAAGCAAATACAGAGGAGGTATTTCTGTCGTATCGTGTCGCGTCGGGGGTGAATTGGAGGGTATCGACGAAGACTATTGTTAAGTGCTCCCTTCCGCAAAAGACTGCCGACCAGAACACTCTTGCAGCTTGTAGGGTCCAAAGACGGCCGCAGGAATTAGAGAAGAAAAGCCGGTGGTGACATGTACAGGAAAATATATTGCCGGAAGGGAAGAGTGAGGTTGTTTATGCAGGAAGCCCCGTAGCGAGCTGCAGACAACTAAGTCTACACACTCTCTCACTCACCACGCCACTGGTCGTCGTAACGGCCGTTGAGAGGTTCTCGCTCGTGATGGAGGCTAAAGTATTATCTATTCCTGTCAACAAACCTCCATTCCACACGAGAGAATCGCTGCCCCCTTCTCACTCATCGCGAAACACTCCCTCATCACCACCACCATCACTGCTCTGGATTCATAAATATACCTTTTTATGCCTTCTCTCGAAAGAGCACCCAACCACCACGTCAAAGTGTCACAATCCGGCGCGAGATTGAATTGGAGATGGACGACGACAGGACGAAAGAGAGGATGGCGATTATTTTGGAGTAACACGCGCGCTTCCTGCTGCAAAAACGACGATCTAGCAAGAGGAGAGACCTAGAATTGGTCGCAGTTCGTTAGCGTGTAAACTCCCAGCCTACTTTCACTCCATGACCACCACACGCAGCCCATTTTTCCTTTTTTTCTCTGGGCAAGTCGCATGGCTGACTTCAATTCGACAGGAAAGATAAGTACAAAATAGAATCGCAGACTCACCCGCAGACACGGTTTCAGGCGGGTGCCCTATGATATGTCGCAAAACAGAATTGGATGTCGCAGTTCCACTATCCAGATACACGCATAGACACAGTTATTGGACGTCGTTTTCGAAAGGGTAGCCGTTCTTGTCGTGTCTCCAAACATTACATTCAGGAGGTTAAATCCAACAACGACGAAACAACAGCGGTGGGCAGCGAATAGGATTCATGGACTGCTATTCCGCACTTTTTATTAACCTAACGGGTCAGGGTTTAGAGCTACGCACAGACACCGATGGAAGGGGATAATATTATAATATCGTATACCATTATAGCTGTAGGGGTAGGCCATCGAAGTGAGGGCTTAAGTAGGCAGATGTTGAGCACAATTGGGTTGGGAATTCACCCTATGGTTTCACTCGAGCGTGCGCCCGAGTATAATATCTGACCCTCACGGTGTTTATGCGGTCTCTGGAGTTCTGGAAGCTCGCCACGACAAATGCTGTTCCCAGCCGCAGTTGTCGTTGCAAGAGCGAAGCTCTCTACCGGAACCCGATTTGTTCGCCCCCACAACGCACATGCTCCCCCAGACCAGCACTAACTAATGCAGTTGGTTCTCGGTGTCGAATGTTGATATCAAGTCCGCCATAGCCCTTCATGTCACGCCGCAACGTCAAAGACTGCTATGATAGGTCGATAATTGGCCAGTGCCGTCGTCCACCACCAGCATTGTGTTCGTCTGGAGCATCGTCAATTCCAATCGCCCCTCCGTGGGCAGAATAGCGATGATTGCTCAACACGCTTATCAGATGTACCAGCCAAGACTTCAAGTAAAATTACCAGAAACATGGCAAGTAACCCTGTCCTTGTCATCTCTCACCTCATCACGATCTGGAGCTGTCGGTGCTCTGGTGCTATGCCTATCTAGCTGAGTGCTCACGGGTGTCACGGTTGCTCACACAGAACAGACAGCTTATTTTTTGTTCTCGGTAGAGGCGTTGCAGGCGCCACCGGTCATTGTACGGCGAAGTCCTTCAAAAGTGCACCCCGTATTGTTATCTACACAATCGAAGCTCGTACCGTGCAGGTTTCGCCTCCCTTTTCCTCATCGCAGATATCTCCGTCCTCAATTGACTCCCTTCGAACCCAACATTTGCACGGACTTCAACTACTTTTGTTGCATTCTTAACCAGGGGCGGAGATTGGGAATTTACTAGCTCCTTAGCTCGTTTACCCCAAAGTAGGGTACGGGTTGCTGCTTTCTGTCCCCCCGACTTCTCGGTTAGGCAGCAAGGATTCGTTTCTGGCATGATGCTTATCGTCACCGCCTGCCATGCATCACAATTGATAAACACCACAGAAATTCATCGTGTTGGAGAAACTCGGCGATTGAGTTTTGGGAACAGTTTATAAACTGGCGTGTTCCTCTCCTTTGTCTTGCAGCTTGCCTGTGCATGGGAGGACGCAGTTGGAAGGACAGCCATACGATTACTGATGGGGGAAATTTTTTAATTTTGCCGCAACGGTGAATAGGGTAAAATTCCTACTTTACAGATGCAGTAAGGAGTACTGACGGCTTCTCCTTACTTTAGTTCTCAACGTCGCTGTTGTACTGACGGATAGCAACTTCATATCGTCGAAATTTCCAACCCGCATGCAATTAGGCAAGCGACAGCTCTCCAACTGTGCCGATTAAGAGCCTTTTATGCTACCTACCTTCCTAAACACGTTATTCACAAGTTCATGTTCCTCAGGAGCTTTTATAGGATATATTTCTTTGTCCTACATACGGACGCAGGCACTTTATACCAAACTCACCCTTTGTCCGGTACGATCTCCGTCTATCTTAACGAAATTCAAAAATAGACGCGACAGACAATATCTAAATTTATGGTTCCTAAAGCTTCTCTTAAGAAACACATGACTGTTGGTCCTAAAGTACTCTCTAACGGGTGCCGAGGATATGGGTTGGAACCATTTATTAACGATACGAATATACTGGCCGGCACATATCACGCTCAAGCTTTTGATAGTTCACGCTATGGTACTA
>Ga0307515_10001270_pt1 | contig 57368 bp, 35 predicted proteins | sample 17_EM_MG_FD_194513 | JGI IMG/M metagenome (GOLD analysis project Ga0307515, IMG submission 194513) | Populus trichocarpa ectomycorrhiza microbial communities from riparian zone in the Pacific Northwest, United States - 17_EM | ecosystem: Host-associated > Plants > Roots > Unclassified | place...
GGTCCCTCTTCCATCATCAACCTCCATTTCTGACTTTATAAGATCAACCATGATTATTTTTGCGTAACACATTACCGATACCAATTTCACTGGTATCATCATCATCACCCCGTAGGAGTCGATGCAAGGTGATCCCCTTACCCGAGATCCTAACATACATTAAATGTATGCTAGCCAATACATGGTGATCCCCTTACCCGGGATCCTAACATACACTAAATGTATGCTAGCCAATACATGGTGATCCCCTTACCCGGAATCCTAACATACTCTAAATGTATGTTAGACAATACATGCTCGATCCCCTTACCCGGGATCCTAACATACACTAAATGTATGCTAGTCAATACCAGCTCGATCTCCTTACTCGGGATCCTAACATACACTAAATGTATGCTAGTCAATACCAGCTCGATCCCCTTACCCAGGATCCTAACATACACTAAATGTATGTTAGTTCATGCCTCAAATCACACTTTTCATATTTCTTTTGTCAACGATGATTTCACCACTTGGCAATTCACACAACAACCTTTTACCTTGATTACACATACATTCAGTAATTCACATTTCACATCGGTAATATATATTAAATCATGGAATTTAACTTAGAAAGTATAGGTGCGATTCACCTACCTGTAATAAAAGCTCTATTCATGCTCCCCTGCTGCTGCTGTTGCACCACACCTGTGGTCCCTCCTGCAAATCACAGGTTTATCTCATAAATTTTCCTCACCCAGGATATGTTTTATAGTAATCATATCAATAATCAATAAGTCTTTTTTTCACTCATTTCTTAATATTTTATGTTTTTCTCATTTCACCCATTAATATTGTCGTTATTTGTCCAACCATAGTTATCATTCCTTTCTTTATATTTGGACTGTTATTGTCTTATTTTTGAACCGTTACTGTCTTGTTTTGAACCGTTATTGTCTTGTTTTGAACTGTTACTGTCTAAACATTTGATTTGTTACTGTCCAACTGTTACTGTCTAGACATTTGAACCGTTACTGTCTTGTTTTTGAACTGTTACTGTCTTGTTTTGAACTGTTTATGTCTAAACATTTGATCTGTTACTGTCCAACTGTTACTGTCTAGACATTTGAACCGTTACTGTCTTGTTTTTGAACTGTTACTGTCTTGTTTTGAATTGTTACTGTCTAGACATTTGAACTGTTACTGTCTTGTTTTTGAACCGTTACTGTCTTGTTTTGAACTGTTACTGTCTAGACATTTGAACCATTACTGTCTTGTTTTTGAACTGTTACTGTCTTGTTTTGAATTGTTACTGTCTAGACATTTGAACTGTTACTGTCTTGTTTTTGAACCGTTACTATCTTGTTTCCAACTGTTACTGTCTTGTTTTGAATTGTTACTGTCTAGACATTTGAACTGTTACTGTCTTGTTTTTGAACCGTTACTATCTTGTTTCCAACTGTTACTGTCTAGACATTCCAACTGTTACTGTCCAACTGTTACTGTCTAGACATTTGAACTGTTACTGTACAACTTCTCCTCAGATGTTTAACTGTATCTAGAGTTATAGAACTCTGTTTCAAGCGAGATTAGTCTCGTTGGAAGCTAAGACATAAGGCTATAAGTTCTCTGAAGGAAGGAGAACCCAGATCTGCCTCCAAGGCAGTTAAAATTATTTATCAATGAACAAGACCTATTACCCGACAGGGTCTGTCGTGACCCAGTCTCGGTTGGTGACCTATAGCTGGAGTTCTATAACTTCAAATTGAGCAAGACCTAAATTCAAGTCTAAGAACCCTAACTATAATTCAACATCCAGGCATCAATTTATAATCGACTTTGGAACAACTCATAAAACCATATTTAGAACACCTTACCCGGTACGAATCAAGGTTTCGATCTTCAACTCCCTCCTTTTCTTTCTAATGATAGATGGCCCTCCCCTCTTCTCTTCTTGTTCAAATTTTCTTGTTAATCCCTTGCCCACCAGTGTTTATTCTATGAATAACCTTAATCTTGGATGGATTCTTGGAATTTTTTGTGTTTCTCTCTTGATTTGTAAAAAAGAAATGGATACAAAAACTCCCTCTTTTCTTTCTTTATGATAGCTGCAAATCTTTATTTATTTATTTATTATTATTATTTTCATTTAGGCCCTATTTTCTTTAAGTGTATTCATTTTGCCCCCACTTCTTTATAGTTTAGTTTATTTTCTTTAATTAAATCCAGCCTTGATTTTTCCCGGGATTTACAGGCTTTGCCTTTATCTTTGGACTTGGAAGGCATCAGGACCTATTTTGGAGAATTTCGTGAGTTAGAAAGTTAGGAATGAAATTTGTATCTTTTTTTATATATTCAATATCAAGATAAAAAATACTTAACATAGTTTGCCATCGAGCAAAAATCTGTTTTGAAGCTATATTTTGAACATCTTTTTGTAAAACTTCTTTAGCAGATTTACAATCAATACGTAAAAGGAATTTCTAGTTTAATAAGTTGCTTTGAAATTTTGTAATACATAGAACGATTGAAAGAGTTTCTTTCTTGATGGTAGAGTAATTCTTTTGACAGTTATTCCAATGGGCAGAAGTGAATTGAAGAATTTGTTCTTTGAAATTTTGAACTTGTTTGAGAATACCCCCATACCCCAAATTTGACGCATTTGTTTCTACAATCATAGGAGCTAAGGGATTGACTAGATAAAGGCAAGGAATTTCTTGGACTTGCTTCTTAATTTAACGAACAAGAGTAGTATGTTCATCAGACCATGAAACTGAGTTTTTTCTTAGTCTGTCATGAAGGGGTTTTGCAAGTTTACTAATATTAGAATAAAAATCTAAAACATAATTTAGACTTCCTAGGAATCTTTGTAATTGAGGTTTATCAAGGATTTTATTAGGAAATTTATTGGCGAAGGTAAGGGATCTCTCAATGGGTATAATGGTACCTTACCAGATATAATGGGCGAGGAAGCGAACACGAGTTTGGAATAGAGAAATCTTTGGTTTGGAAACAACTATACCATTTTGTTTTGCAACATAGAAAAATGTTCGTAAGTGTTTAAAGTGTTGTTCTAATGATGTTGAAAAATAAGAACATCATCAATGTAGACTATGCAAAATTTGGAATATGCATTAAATATGTCATTCATTATTCTTTAAAATTTAGATGGTGCATTTTTTAAACCGAATAGTATAATGTTCCATTCATACTGACCAAATAGGACTGTAAATGCAGTTTCGTAACGGTCTTTAGGATGGATCTGGATTTGCCAAAAATCTGATTTCATAACAAACTTAGAAAATATGAAAGCAGAATGCAATTTTTGTAATAAATATTTTTCATTTGGAATTGGATATCCTATCCACTTTAGAGCCTTATTTAGTGGTTTGTAATTGATCACAAGTCTAAGTGTGCCTCGTTCTAGTTTTTGTTAACATAAAATGCAACACAAGACCAAGGTCATCTAGACTTCTGGATGAAACCTTTTGACTCTAAATCTTGGATTTCGAGTCTACAATGTTGTTCTAATTCAACATTCATTTGGATTGGTCTCGTTTTTTTAGGTATTTGTTTTTCATAAAAGTTATCTTCATAGGGAAGATCAACAACATGTTTTCTTTTCCAGAAAGCATTTGGCAGATCATAACAAATTTCATGTTCGATCTTATTTTGGAAATCTGAAATTCTTTTTTGTAAAACAGAATTTTGTAATTGATGTTCAATTCTTTGGAAATAAACATCTTTTTTCAAATCATGTAAATGAAATTGTTTTTCATAGATCTATGCATTGATCTGATATTTATGTATTGCACATGCTTTGATTAAATTTAGATTTCTAGTTTTTGATTTTTCTAAAAAAAAGAAAAACAAGCCGCACACCATTAATTTTTGAAATTATGCAATCATGTTTGGCTTTGTAAGGGATAATTATGTTAATGAATGGAGTTCCAAAAATAATGGTATGATTTATATCATTTGTAACAACAAAGAAATTTTTAGGATAAAAAACATTATTAAGAATGGATGCTTGTGTTTTTACTAAAAGATGAATTTGGAATTATTTGCTGCAGAAAGTCTTTCAGAAGTATTCTGAAGAAATCTTTTAGGCACTACCCCTTCTTTGATACAATTTAAATCAGCATCTGTATCAAACAAGGTAATAGTTTCTAGTTTGTAATCTTATGAAAAAACTACGAGTAAGTTTTATCAAATACTTTTTTGAAGTAATTTGTGTTAAAACATTATACGCTGACCAAATGGGACTGTAAATGCAGTTTTGTAATGGTGTTTAGGATGGATCTGGATTTGTCAAAAACCTAATTTCATAGCAAACTTAGAAAATATGAAAGCAGAATGCAACTTTTGTATTAAATATTTTTTATTTGGATTGCAGAAATGAAATTATAGAAACAAATTGAAATACAAACAATACGATAAAAACAAATAGAATTTCTGATATGAATGAAGAGGCAAGTCAAAGAAAGACAAGATCCTCTAACAAACATAGAGTATACTTAAGTTTACAGAAATGAAATTGCATAAATTTAAATAGAATTTAAATTGGATATATAGATAGTAAGAATTAAAAGAACCGTACTGAAAATTTTGTATTGAATTTAATACAAAAGATAATGGTTGTAGAAGTTTGAATCAAAGAACTATGGATCTCTTTATAGGATAAATGATAATACAGAAGGTTACAGGGAAATTTGAGTATGTTATAAGAGCATAGATATTTGATGTCTTATGCTGAGAAACTCTTCTATATAGTTCTGCTTTTAAAGGCTGGGAAGAGTCTTCTTATATAAAGTAGAACAAGGTTGTCATTTTTGAAAATGTTGTAAAGCAAATGATTTGCTTTTTAAAAAGTTGAAAAGGTTGTCTACCAATTATCACCAAAAGTTATTTGTCATTTATGTAAGTGAGGGATCAACTTTTTGAAAAGTTGGAGTGGCAGCTAGCTGTTTTAACCATTTGTGCCGATAGGAGAAGGTGAGCCTGATGGTTTGGTCCTGATTGTTTGGAGGATCTAACCTAAGAAATAAAATGGGCCAAAATATCTTTGGGCCTCTTAAGATGATGAGGATAAAGAGAAATAATTGTCTTTGATGCTTTATAACAGTTGCTTTATGATTTGGAAATACTCTTCTTTAGATTGTGTTGAGGCAAGAAGAGTAGAAGCATGAGATCGACGTGCTAGGAATTTGGATTCAGGGTTTGAATTCACAATCTTAGCATTTTTGTGTTGTTGTAACCATTTCATGATAACAGGTTTGGAACTTTTAGTTTCTGCTGCAAAGAAACTTTTAGTTTCTAAGGGTTTGAGTCTACAATCTTAGGTGCAGGTCATGTTGCCTCCTAAATCCAAATCCAGAGACAAAAGCAAACCCCCACAAACAAAGTCTAAATCTTCAAAATCCTAAAAATCCTAAAAGTCTACAAAACTCCTTACCTCAACCATTTCTTCTGCAAAGCCAATGAAATCCTAGTATTAAGCAATAGTTGAAGATAAAGAAGTAGAACGCTTTTCATAAGTATAAAATTAGGTAGAATCCTTATCCAATTCACCAGAATTACATCTGGCATTACAAACTATCAGCCATAAGTCCTTACAGTAAGAAAAGTCTTCTCAGGTAGGTAAACCTCTTAAACCAATTTCCAAAATAGAAGCAGGTTCTTCATCACAAAATCCATGCTTATTTTTAATCCAAATTCTCCATTTGAACTATCTCAAAAGCTTCCAAAAAAAAATCTAATTACATTGAAAAACCAATTTTTAAAAAAATTTAACTATTGAAAATGGATTTCTGCATTCTGACCCTTCAATTGTAGCTACAAAAATCTTCCCTCCAAATTGATACTTCAAACCTTAGGATTTATCCAAACCCAGTCTACTAGATGACAATACTTGAAATAACATGTTTAGCTAGATTCAAACATTTCAAATTGCAACAAAACCATTCTCAATACGCCTACTCTACATGTATCATTCAAAACATCCTTCATCCTTCATATTGGAAACAACCCTTTCACAAAGCAATCCAATTTCCAATTAGTTACCATGTCAAACTTGGTAATTCTATTGTCTGCACTTATTCTTATTGGTATTATCAACAAGCATGGTTCAATACCTTTTTCCTTTAAAATTTCAAAGGTAGTCACTCATGGCTATTCAACTTTAATAATTCCATCAAGAATTCAAATTTACCCAACTAGTTTCTTCAATGGTGGGATTACTTTGGTTGTACTTATGAAGTAACAAAACCTCACCCTTTGTTTAAAACAATTACATTTACTTCAAACAAAATTTTAAACCCTCAGTAACTTAGAAAGAATTCCCACCAATTCTCTTTTTATATTCCAAATTCTTTATCCCTTAGGTTTGCTCCTAGTATTTTGACTACAATATCCAGCATGAGGATCCCATCCTCACCATGAGATACAAAGTAAAATGGTGGGACTCTTTTGCAGCAGAAACTAAAAGTTCCAAACCTATTATCATGAAATGGTTACAACAACATAAAAATGCTAAGATTGCAGACTCAAACCCTCAGTCCAAATTCCTAGCACGTCGATCTCATGCTTCTACTCTTCTTACCTCAACACAATCTGAAGAAGAGTATTTCTAAATCATAAAACAACTTTTATAAAGCATTAAAGATAATTATTTCTCTTTATCATCATCATCATCCATTATCTCTGTTAAAAAAAGTATTTATTTCTTAGTCTAGATCCTCCAAACAATCAGGACCAAACCATCCGGCTCACCTTCTCCTGTTGGCACAAATGGTTAAAATAGCTAGTAGCCACTCCAACTTTTCAAAAAGCTAATCACTCACTTACATAAATGACAAATGACTTTTGGTGATAACTGGCAGACAACTTTTTTAACTTTTCAAAAAGAAAATCATTTGCTTTACAAAATTTTCAAAGATGACAACCTTGTTCTGCTTTATATAAGGAGCTCCTAGCTTTTGAAGACAAAACTACATAGAAGAGTTTCTCAGTAGAAGACATCAAATACCTATCATCTTGTAGCATACTCAAATTTCCCTGTAACCTTCTATATTATCATTTATCCTATAAAAAGATCCATACTTCTTGGATCCAAACTTCTATAACCATTATCTCCTATATTAAATTCAATACAAAATTTTCAGTAAGGTTCCTTTAAATCCTACTATCAATATATATCATGTTTAAATTTTGTTTAAATTTTTGCAAACTTAAGCATGCTCTGTGTTTGTTAGAGGATCTTGTCTTTCTTTGACTTGCCTCTTCATTCACATCAAAAAAATTTTGTTTTTATTATATATTTTTTTTAATTAATTAATTAATTATTATTATTATTATTAGGAAAAACATAAGCATCCATCTTCAACAATAACTTTTATCTTAAAAATTTCTTTATTGTTACAAATGACATAAATTATACCATCATTCTTGAAACTCCATTTATTGACATAGTAACCCCTTACGAAACCAGACATGACTGCATTACTTCAAAAAATAATGGTGTGAGACTTGTTTTTCCCTTTCCTAGAGAAATCAAAAACTAGGAATCTAAATTTAATTAAAGCATGTTCTATACATACATATCATATCAATGCGTTGATCCATAGAAAACAATTTAATTTACATGATTTGAAAAAACATGTTTCTTTACAAAGAATTGAGCATCAATTAAAATTCTATTTTACAAAAAATAATTTTAGATTTCCAAAACAAGATTGAACACGAAATTTGTTCTGATCTACCAAATGCTTTTTAAAAAAGAAAAGGATTTTCCATATGAAGATAACTTTTCTGGAAAACAAATACCTATGAAAGCAAGACCAATCCAAATAAATGTTGAATTAGAACAACATTGTAGACTCGAAAACTAAGATTTAGAGTCTAGAGGTCTTATCCAGAAATCCAGATCACCTTGGTCATGTGCTGCATTTTATGTCAATAAAAATTCTGAGATAGAACAAGGCACACCAAGACTTGTGATAAATTATAAACCATTGAACAAAGCTTTAAAGTGGATTAAATATCCAATTCCAAATAAAAAAAGATTTATTATAAAAATTGCATTTTACTTTCATATTTTCTAGGTTTGACATGAAATCATGTTTTTACCAAATTCAAATTCATCCAAAAGATCATTACAAAACTGCATTTACAGTTCCATTTGGTCAGTATGAGTGGAACATTATGCCATTTGGTTTGAAAAATGCACCATCTGAATTTCAAAGAATAATGAATGACATATTCAATGCATATTCCAAATTCTGCATAATCTATATTGATGATGTTTTTATTTTCAAACCCATTAGAACAATATTTTAAACATTTACAAGCATTCTTTCACGTTACAAAACAAATGGTTTAGTTGTCTCCAAAACAAAGATTTCTTTTTTTGAAACTCATGTTCATTTTCTTAGCCATTATATCTGCCAAAGTACCATCACACCCATTGAGAGATCCCTTACCTTTGCTAACAAATTCCTTGATAAACCTCAGTTATAAAGGTTTCTAAGAAGTCTAAATTATATTTTAGACTTTTATCCAAATATCAAAAGACATATGAAAACCTCTCCTTGATAAACTAAGAAAAAACCTAGTACCATGGTCTGATAAACATATTGCTCTTATGCACCAGATTAAAAAACAAGTCCAAGAAATCCCTTGTCTTCATATAGTCAATCCCTTAGCTCCTAAAATTGTAGAAACAGATGCGTCAGAATTAGGATATGGGGGTATTCTCAAGCAAGCATAAAATTCCAAAGAACAAATTCTTCAATTTACTTCTGTTCATTGGAATGATTGTCAAAAAAATTATTCTACTATAAAAAAAGAGATTCTTACCATTGTGTTATGCATTACAAAATTTCAAAGTGATTTATTAAACCAAAAATTTCTTTTGCGTATAAATTGTAATTCTGCTAAAGAAGTTTTACACAAAGATGTTCATAATATAGCTTCAAAACAGATATTTTCCCAATGACAAGCTATATTAAGTATTTTTATTTTGATATTGAATATATAAAAGGAGACAAATTCCATCTAGTGATCTTCATATGAAAGATCAACAACATGTTGTTTTCTTTTCCAAAAAGCGTTTGGTAGATCAGAACAAATTTCATGTTCTATCTTGTTTTGTAAATCTAAAATTCTTTTTTGTAAAATTGAATTTTATAACTGATGCTCAATTCTTTGTAAAGAAACATTTTTTTTCAAATCATGTAAATGAAATTGTTTTCTATGGATCAACACATTGATCTGATATGTATGTATAGAACATACTTTGATTAAATTTAGATTCCTAGTTTTTTATTTCTTTAGGAAAGGGAAAACAAGTCTCACACCATTAATTTTTGAAGTAATGCAGTCATGTTTGGTTTTGTAAGGGGTTACCATGTCAATAAATAAAGTTCCAAGAATGATGGTATGATTTATGTCATTTGTAACAACAAAGAAATTTTTAATATAAAAGCCATTGTTGAAGATGAATGCTTGTGTTTTTCCTAAAATATGAAGCTTGTAATTGTTTGCTGCAGAAAGTCTTTCAGAAGTATTTTGAAGAAATCATTTAGAAACTACTCCTTCTTTGATACAATTTAGATCAACACTTGTATCAAACAAGATAATAGTTTCTAGTTTGTAGTCTTCTGAAAAAACTAAGGTAATTTTTATTAAATAATTTTTTGAAGTAGTTTGTGTCAAAACATTTAGATAATCTTCAGGAACGTGTTTGATGTTTAATAATGCATGATCTAATGTATGAGACTCAAGGGTTTGTTCTTCTGATTTTGGTTCAGAATCTGACTGACTCTCTAACTTGGACAAAAGGTGTGGTAATATGGCTGAGTATTTTTGTTGGGATTGTTTAAGGGTTTGTAACTTAGGTTTAAAGGTCTTAATTTTTTTACTGTAACTCTAGGATGGTAGCTACAGTTTTGGATTTCTTTTTCTTGTTGAGAATTCTTGTAAGGTCATACGTATTGGTATTGGTTGTAGGTACGATGGAATGACTTTGGACAGGCTGTGATGTTTCAAGTTTGTTGAAATTATTCAATAGTTTGTCCTAGGATTTTTGTAATAGTTTGTCTTTTGATGGCCTCAAGAAAAATTCTTGGTCTCAGGTTAAGATGTTGTTTTGTTTTGAATGAGATGAGGTTTTGAATCAGAACTGGAAATTGCCAATTCATTTATTTGAAAGGCTTCCTCATAAGTGTCTAAAAGGTTTGATTCAGTACTAGAAGATTCGATGAAAAGGTGTTGAATTTGGTTGATAACTTCTTCATCTATTTGGAGCTTATGTAGTTTTGTATTAACTTTGCAGAATCGAGAAGTATGACCTTTCTTGCCACATTTGTAACAAGTAATGTTTTTTAAGTCAAGTTTAGGTTTGGGTTAAGACTGTGAAGGTTTGTAGGCCTTTGTGGGTTTTTGTAGTAAGGTTGTTCTGATTTAGAGTAGAAATGTTTTCTATATTTGTGGGTTGAACTTTTGTAAAGTGGTTTATTGGGCTTTGAATAAGGCTTTGATTTAGGACAGTGTCCTCTGCAAGTGGGTTTTTTTATAGAAAATTCAAACTCTGGGAAAAACTTCCTAGTTCTTGTCTGGTTCGTTTCATTTCCCACAGGTATTAGAGGGAAAAAATAAGCATATGATGACATAAATCATACCTAGTCATATGAATGGAATTTAGAATCTGAAGGTGTTAACCTTTGGTGAGGTGATAATCCCACCATCCTTTTAACTGGCTAGAGAAACCAATTATAAGGAGTTTAGTTATGCCTTTGTTTGGGGTTCCGGTCTGGGTTTTGTAGGCGTTGGCTTCCATGATCATTTATTGTAGGGTGTTTAGGATGTGGTATTCTAACATTCCATCTATGTTCCATTTATAGAGGGAGGAGGCATTAAAGGTTTGTTGGTTTATAATGGTAGGTTCATTTTGAATGGATATGTCTGAGGCATCTGGTGATTTTAGGTTTCTCCATATGAGTTTATTAATCTCAAGACTTTCTTCTTGGAAGGCTTCTTTATCTGAAGTTTGGATATGATCTGTTTGGTTATTTTAAATGGTGTTTACTTGGTTGGTAGAAGTTGAAGGATTGTTACTGACTTGAAGGGTATCGGGAACAATTAGGGTTGAGGCTTCAATTTCGTGAAGATTGTTTTTGATAGCTTTGAAAAAGTCATTTTTTATTGTTTTAGAGTTGTGTTTGGCTTGTGTTGGTGACTTGGTAAGATTTGAAAACTGGGGTTTTTAGCTTGAGGTCTATAGGTCTTGTAGTCTTAGAAAAGTTGGCAACAGTCTTTTGGATTTGTTTTTCTATTTTGGTTAGTTGTTTGCTTAAGGTGTTGAGGTTGGTATTGGTGAAATTGTTTTGCTAGATAATATGTTTTGTATTTGTAGTAATGTCTTCACTGGAATTTTGTAAGGAGCTACTTCAACTGTTTCGTCTTTGTGACTGATTTTAAGGTTCCTTAAAGGTGGATGTTCAGACTCCATTGAAGGACCACTGGCAGGTTTCCAGATAGGAGTTTTATTTCTAGATGTTATGGGACATGCATATTTTGCAGATGTGAAATGATATGTAGTATAATTTTTAGATGCATAATATAATTCAAACAAATCATAAAATAAAATTTAAACTTTATATAATGTGATGAAATCAAATAAACATTTATGTATCTTGTGTCTTTTTTGTAAAAAGTTTTTGAAAAACAAAGACCTTTTTTTAGAGTTATGGTCACCATAAAAATCATTTTTAAAATAAGTTTTGTCAATAACAAATTCTTTTTCTAAAGTCAAAACTTTCAGCTCGTTTTGGATGTTTTCTGTAACTGCAGAAAAGGTTAGAGAGGTTGGAGGGGATTGTTGTTTAGGGTTTGTATATAAAGGTTTATGTATATTTGTAGTGTAATCTGCATTTTGGAAGCTGGTATTAGGAATATCAGAGGTTGATTTCCTAGATGGATTTGTATTGTATGGTATATTTATGTTAGAAAGGGTTTTAGAGATACATCTTAGATCTATTGTACTGGATGAGGAAGATGCATCCGAAAACCTGGAACTAGTTGAGTGGCAATGGAAAGACAATTTGACTTTACCATAAGTATATTGGGTTACTTCTTTAATATGGACATTTGGTTTTGGTGGCTATTGTGGTTTAGGTTGTGTTGCATCTTCGAGGATCCAATGTTATGAAAGGGTTACATCTCTCCACTAGATAGCTATAGGAACAACTATGTTTGATCTAGAAATGTTAGTTTGGAGGAGTAGGGTTTCACCCTTTTATGATTGGAATTTTTGTTTGCTGGCAAAGGTGAAAACATGGCTTTGTAGTGGATCTTGAAGATTAAGGCGATTGGAATTGATCCTTCAAGCATATTGTAATTGTGAGTTTTCATTTGTAGGGTCATGCTTTGCAAGATATATCGATCTCTGAGGGATATAGTAAGGTTTGGGTAACAGTTGAAGGAAACTGGTCCACTGCATAGGCTAGACTCGAGGGAACTCAGTAAAGAGTCTTGGAAATTTTGAAATCTAGCGTCTCTGAATACTGCTAGAATGGAGGTATTGAGACCTTCTTTGGTAAGGGGTTTGATCCCAACTTGTACTAGGCCGATATGAATACATTTATAGTTTCGGTCTTGATGTTGCAGGGATTTTTTATAAAGGAGTTGGATAGTTTCAAAGGGTTTTGTGAGCTGAATATCTCTTTCTTCAGTTTTAATTGTAAAATCAGTTTTGAAAAAATCAAATTTGGAATTTTGATAAATCTATGTTTTTGAAACTTTTGAAATTTTTCAATCATCAATATTTTTTGTAAAATCTTCAATTGTAATTTCTTCACTATTTATAACTCTTTTACTCTCAAAAGATTCAGGGGTAGAGGAAGCTTAAATAGAAGTTGTTATATAAAAAACAGAATCCATGATTTAAAAAGATAATTTAAAAATACAAGCCTAGAGGTATAGGTGAACCCTACTGAATGGTTGTAAGTCCCGTTGAGTGATGACAGGCAGTAAACCAATATAAACTGCAGCCTATATTTTTAAATTATCTTTTTAAATCATGGATTGTAAATTTGCTAAAGAAGTTTTACAAAAAGATGTTCATAATATAGCTTCAAAACAGATAGCCTGATAACAAGCTATATTAAGTATTTTTTTTATTTTGATAATGAATATATGAAAGGAGACTCAAATTTCATCCTTGATTTTCTAACCAGCGAATTTCTCCAAAACAGGACTTGATGTCTCCCAAATCTAAAGATAAAGACAAAACCCCTCAATCAACACCTACAAAACCATAAAAAACCCAAAGCACTCTAAAACTTATAGCTTCTGCCATATCCTTTGCAGAACCAATAAAATCTTGGTATGATGCAATTACTACCAAAGAAAAGACATCAAATCCATAAAAAATACAAAGCGACAAAGTATAAAATTTGGTAAACACTCTATCCAATTCTCTAGAATTACTTTTGTCCCTCTCAGGAGGATAAATCATCTCAATCAGGTAAATCTTCTAAACTAATTTCCATAACCCAAGCAAGATCTTCTTCTCAAAAACTCCTGCTTCAATCTACAAATCCTTCATTTTCCCAAACTAATTTAATAAAAACATCTCCAAAATCATAATCTGAGTATTTCATAAAAAACTGTTTTCAAAATGTTTTAACAATTGAAGATGGATTTTACCATCTTGATCCTCTTATCACAACTATAAAACTTTTACCTCCAGGATGGTACTTCAAACCTTGGAACATTACAAAAACCCATGCTTACTACATGGCCATCCTTGAAATTATAGTTTCAGTAAAATTCAAACATTTTAACCTCAAACAACACCATACTGAACTAGCCTATTCCACTTATATCATAAAAAATATCCTTCATCCAACTAATTGAAAACAACATTTTCATCATGAAATCTGTTTTCCTATTAGTTTCCAAACCAAACTACATAACCATTGCCAAACCTATTCCTACTAGAACTACCAACATGCATGGTTCAATGCCTTTTTTTCCTCCAAAACTCCAAAGGAAGCCATTCCTGGATATTTTATTTGATAACTTAATCGATACTACAAAACTACCAAATTGGTTTCGCCAATGGTGGGATTACTTTGGTTGCATTGTTGAACTCCTTCACCCACACCCAATGGTTGAAAAAGGCTACAAATTTTTCAAATAAAATTTCAAAGGCATAGAAAGGGAAAAGAAATTCCCTCCAATGCTTATGTTTTGTTCCAAAATCTTTGTCCCCTCGGTATGCTCATGGTACTTTGACTACAATGATCAAAATACTCATGTAATTTTGATTATAAAATACAAAGTCAAATGGTGGGACTATTTTAAGGTAGAAAATAAAAGCTTTAAGTACAGTGGAAAATGAGAGTTCATATTTTCATCTTCTTCAGCCTCGTCGTCTTCAGGATCCTATACTCCTCTAAGTGATGAAAATGAAGATGACTGTTATGACATCCTACCATCTTTACAAAACCCTTAAAAAAAGGTATTTAAGAGGCCTAGAAAAATATCAAGTCCCTTTTTTAGGCTCACCTGTTTTGAGCCCTTCTTTTAGGCCCATAATGTTTGGCATGTTCCATTTAAACTTTTGTCCAGGCCCATTATTTTAGGCCTTATATCTACACAGTCTCCTGATATTCTTTTATACAAGCAACAAGGTAACTTTCGGTGAATAAGAAGACAATAAAGGAAAGCCCTGTGAAATTTTAGAGGCAATTTTCAAATTGTCATTTCTTTTATTTAATTCCTGCAAATTTATAGTTATATTTTTGAAAAATTAAGTATGATTTGTGTTTGTCAGAGGATCGTGTCATTCTTTGACTTGTCTCTTCATTCACATCATAAATTTGTGTTGTTTTGAATCAAGTATATCGACTGAAAACCTGTGATCAGATTTTTAGATCATTCTCAGGTGTAACAACGTCATGTATTTATTTATTATATACACACACACACACACATACACACACACACACACACGCCAAAAGGAAAAGAACAAGTAATAGAAAAGAGATAACAGAAAACAAGTAACAGAAATAGAATAGTATGTGGCGTTGTTACACACAATAGAAAAGAGAATTTTCTTCAGTGTATTTTTCTCTGTTTCTTCAAAGCTAAAGGGGTCTTCTTTTATAATGGAGTTGTCATGGAAGAGGCCAAAAAGCTTTTTGAAAGCTTGAAGATTCCTTTTGATATGTTGTAGTAAGTCATGTGCTCTTATTCCCTATGATCAAGAGACGATAATTTGGAAATTGCCCATGTTTTTTATAGGGTTTTCTTTTTTTGTCTTCTTATCACTGACAGCTGATTTGTCTTTTTGTATCATCAAGAAGTTTTTTGAAAAAGGCCTAAAACAATGGGCCTAAAAATGGAAGCAGGGGCTCAAAACAGATGAGCCTAAAAGACATAGAAAATGGGCTCAGAACAGGTGAGCCTAAATACTCTCTTTTTTAAAAGGATTTTGTAGAGATGGCAAGATGTCATAGCAATCATCTTCATTTTCATCACCTAGAGGAGTATATGATCCTGAGGATGATGAGGTTGAGGAAGAAATCAGAAATTCTCCTTTCCGTTGTCTAGGAGTTGCTTCATGACTTCAAAATATTCTTCTTTGGATTTGGCGATTGCCAAGAATGCTGAGGCACGGGCCTTTTAGGCGAGGAAAAGGGATTAGGACTGGTCTTGTAGAGTTAGTGGTTCTTTGATGCCATGTCCGTTGTTTGAGGAAAGCCATGACATTAAATGTGAAGCCCGAGAATAAAGTATATAAAAAGGGGGAGGTTTATAATAATTCAAAATTTTGTTATAATACAAAATAATGCAAAAAAAATTTAAAATTAAATTAATAATGATGATGATAAAAACTTATTAGTTTTGTAAAAAACAAAAAGGGGGCTAAAATAAGAAAAAGAGAGAAAGATGGGGCCAAAATGGAATTAAGAAGAAATGGGACAATAAATACCCATTCCTTCTCTCATCCATGGCCGACAGGTAATAAGAAGAAAAGGGAGGGAAATTTTCAGATTTTCCTTCATCAAGCCTAAGAGAAAACACCTAAAATTCTATACCTACACAAACCTTAGAATTACTAAGTGGGAAGATAAATTTGGGTAGGAGATTTGCAAGAAGAAAAGTGAAGGAATTGTTAAGAGAAGAGGGAGAGGGTGGCCGACTGCTTGTAGAGGAGAAAGGGGTTAGGAAACTTTAATCAAACATGAAATCAAACTTAAATTTCCTCCAGGTATGAAGTTCTAAACCAATTGGGAAAGCCAATTTAAATTCATACAAGAATTGTGCATTAATTTGAAGTTTGAAAAATTAGGGTTCTTGAGTAAAATTGGGGAAATGTGGAATTGATTGGAATTAAATGAGTTGAGCAGCATAGGTTGCCTAAAAAGGATGAAATTATGCAAAGAAGATTTCAACAAAATCAAAGACTAAGGGGAAATAGTGGTCGGCCATGGGGTTGTAAGGAAAGAGGGGAAATTCTAATTTTTTTATTGTTTTCCTTGTTGCTCAATTGAAATAGTTTTTAGGAGGTGAACAATAAGAAAATATGGTGATTGAGTGTAAAAAAAAAAGAGGAAGGGAACCCTTAGTTTCCTTAGGCCAAGAGCCAAGTGAAGGAGGGAAGAAAAAAAATCTGGTACATTGTGTGTTCTTGATGCATAATTGTGGCAATAGAAAACGTATTTAGAAATCATCGACGAATTTGGCCATATTTGTCACCTCCTTTCTAGAGGAGTTTCGAGTGTCAAAACAGCAAAATTTGGAGACAATCTCTCATAAGAGTTGTAGCCGGGAGTGTTAGCTTTCCAACGAATCTGACCCCGTTTAATCTAGAGTCCTAGAACTCTAGATATGAATAAAAATATGAGGAGAGCTCGAGTTGTCGCCATTGTTTGCAGATTCGGCCAAGTCAATAAAACGGCGAGTTTCAGTCGTATTAAGGATAGAATTCATTTTCTTGCCCTTTATAAAACATGTAACATTGTGTCTTGATCTTCAAAAAGAAATAAGCTGCGATCAAAATTAAATTCATGATGTCCACTTGGGCTACTAATGAGCTGAAAATGTTAACGAATAATAATAAGGAATGTAGGTGAGAAAGAAAAGAATGGTAAAAGAGAAATGAATATTATTGTCATTATTGGTGTTGTGTTGTGATATGTGGACTAATATGGAATAATGATGGGTGTTTGTGGTTTCAGGAAGAACCGCGGGAGGAGTACAACAACAGGGGAACACAAGTCGAGTGTCTACAGCATGTAGGTACTTAGTACCTATATCTTTTATAGTTGATAATTATTTTAATTAACTATTGAACTATAAATGTTGATGCTTATTGATGAGGAAAGGAAAAAGGAAAAGGAAAGAAAGGTTACATTATATATATATATATAAAAAAAAAAAGAAATATGGAAACAGAGAACCAAATTTAATTTATGGGTTCTCTTAGAGGAAATGAATAGTAACAAAGAATTGTAGGAAGGAATGTTCCTTGAATTTGATTAGTCGGTCCCAAGCATGGGAGGCTAAAAATGTTAGCTAAGGTTGGTTAACCCGAAAACCTCCCAAGGTAATATGGAACAATGATTAACTATTTTGGTTTAAAATAGTTAATGACACTAACGGTTACGTTCGTGTCAGCATTTTCATGAAACTGATTAGTTGTTTCCAGGACGGGCAACTAAAGATACTAATGGAAGTCATTGGTGTCGACAATAGTCCTCCCAATGCGAAGGGGGGGGGGAGGGAAAAGTAGTCAACATAAACAAATTTTTATAACCCTTAAAAAGGGTTTATGGTTGTATCTAGAATCTCATATGATTTAAGTAGATAGATATGTTGTATAATTTTCTTCTGTAAATTGCTTATATTTTAATTATATGGAAAAATCTATATTTTTGCAGGTCTCTCCCATTAACGTCAGGAATAGATTTTAGGTTCTTTGATCCCTTTTTGTATAAGTTAGGAACTTCAGGATTTGTGGTGTAATTTTATCATGCAGTAGACATGAAACCTATATAGAATAATATATTCGTAATATTTTGTTTCTGGAATATTAAATGTATCAACATATGCTTAGGATATTAGATTGTACTAGATTATGTTAGAATATTAAACTGTGTTGTGTTTTATATATATGAAATTTTAGTTCTCGAATTGGTTCTCTTAATTATTAATTTATGCGTGTGATGTAAGATGGAGATTGGGAATGAATATGGTCCTGAGCATAATCTGGAATGAATTATATAGTTGATTGTACTAATCATGGATGTGATTGTGGATGAGATGTGATTATAAATGTGTGCAGGGTACATTGTCGATAACTTGGATCTCCCGGTATAGGGGAGACTATGCCTAAATTTCATTAGAAATTTCAGCAAGTAAAAACAATTATGCTCCATTTACCCTTTACCGGGGGGGAGATTAACGGATAAACTAATAGTAAAATTACGGTTGTTACATTACAGCATATTCAGAGATTTTATTTTCTGCCGCAAAAGAGTCCCACCATTTAACCTTGTATTTTCTGATCAAAATTACACAGGTATTTTGATCGTTCTAGTCAAATTACCATGAACAAACCCAAGGCACAAAGAATTTGGAATAGAACAAAAGCATTGGGGGAAATTTCTTTTCTCTCTGTGTGCCTCTGAAATTTTGTTTGAAAAGTTTGTAGCCTTTTTCAACCACAGGGTGTAGGTGAAGGAGTTCAACAATGTAACCAAAGTAATCCCACCATTAACAAAACCAATTTGGTAGTTTTGTAGTATTGATTGAGGTATCAAAATAAAATAACTAGGAATGGCTTTCTTTGGAGTTTTGGAGAAAGAAAGCATTAAACCATGCATGTTGGTAGTCCTAATAGGAATAGGTTTGGCAATGGTTATGTAATGTGGTTTGGAAGCTAATAGGAAAACGGATTCCATGATGAAGAGGTTGTTTCCAGTCAGTTGGATATAGGACATGTTTGGTGATACCAGTAAAATAAGTTGGTTCAGTATGGTGTTATTTGAGGTTAAAATATTTAAATTTTACTGAACCCGTAATTTCAAGGATGGCCATGTAGTAAGCATGAGTTTTTGTAGTATCCCAAGGTTTGAAATACCACCCTGGAGGAAAGTTTTTTGTAGTTGTGATCATATATATGATCAGGATGGTAAAAACCATCTTCAACGGTTAAAACATTTTGAAAATTGGTCTTGATAAATATTCGGATTTACATTTTAAAGATGTTTTCATGAAATTGCATTAGGAGAATGAAAGATTTGTAGAATAAAGCAGAGGTTTTTGGGAAGAAGACTCTGCTTGGGATTTTGAAATCAGTTTAGAAGTTTACCTGATTGAGAGGATTCATCCTCTTGGGAGGACTTTTGGCTAAGAGTTTGTAAGGCGAGATGTAACTATGGAGATTTAGATATGGTGTCTATCAAATTCTGTACTTTGTCGCTTTGTATTGCTAGAGGATTTGTTGTTTTTTCTTCAGCAATGACTGCATCGTAGCAAGAAGTTTTGGTTTTGCAGAAGATATGGCAGAAGCCATAAGTTTTGGAGTGCTTTAGGTTTTTTGTGGGTTTATAGATGTTGACTGAGGGGTTTTGCCCTTATCTTTAGACTTGGAAGGCATCAAGACCTATTTTGGAGAAATTTACGAGTTAGAAAGTCAGGAATGGAATTTGTATCTCCTTTTATATATTCAATATCAAAATAAAAAATACTTCATATAGCTTGTCATCGAGCAAAAATTTATTTTGAAGCAATATTTTGAACATCTTTTTGTAAAACTTCTTTAGCAAATTTGCAATCAATACGTAAAAGGAATTTATGGTTTAATAAGTCACTTTGAAATTTTGTAATACATAAAACAATTGAAAGAATTTCTTTTTTGATAGTAGAATAATTCTTTTGACAGTCATTCCAATAGGCAGACATAAATTGAAGAATTTGTTCTTTGAAATTTTGAACTTGCTTGAGAATACCCTCATACCCTAAATCGAACGCATTTGTTTCTACAACCTTGGGAGTTAAGGGATTGGCTAGATAAAGGCAAGGAATTTCTTGGACTTGCTTCTTAATCTGACGAACGAGAGTAGTATGCTTATCAGACCATGAAATTGGGTTTTTTCTTAGTCTATCATAAAGGGGTTTTGCAAGTCTACTAATATTATGATAAAAATCTAAAACATAATTCAGGATTCCTAGGAATATTTGTAATTGAGGTTTATCAAGGATTTTATCAGAAAATTTATTGGCAAAGATAAGAGACCTCTCAATGGGTGTAATGATACCTTGACGATATAATGGTCGAGGAAACGAGCACGAGTTTGGAATAGAAAAAAATTTTATTTGGAAACAACCAAACCATTCTATTTTGCAACATGAAAAAATGTTTGTAAGTGTTTAAATTATTGTTCTAATGATGTTGAAAAAAATAACATCATCAATATAAACTATGCATTAAATATGTCATTCATTATTCTTTGAAATTTAGATGGTACATTTTTTAAACCAAATGTCATAACATTCCATTCATACTGACCAAATGGGACTGTAAATGCAGTTTTGTAACGGTCTTTAGGATGGATCTAGATTTGCCAAAAACCTGATTTCATATCAAACTTAGAAAATATGAAAGCAAAATGCAATTTTTGTAATAAATCTTTTTTATTTGGAATTGGATATCGTATCCATTTTAGAGCCTTATTAAGTGGTTTGTAATTGATCACAAGTCTAGGTGTGCCTCGTTCTATTTTAGAGTTTTTGTTAACATAGAATGCAGCGCACGACCAAGGCGATCTGGATTTTTGGATGAGACCTTTTGACTCTAGATCTTTGATTTCGAGTCTCTAATACTATTCTAATTTAGCATTCATTTGGATTGGTCTCACTTTTGTAGGTATTTGTTTCTCAGAAAAGTTATCTTCATATGGCGAGTTAGTCAGCTTTATCCAAAAGGAAGGTCTTAAGATCTGCCAAGACCTCAAGCTCCAAAAACACTTAAAGTGGGAAATGAAGCGAATTAGACATGAACTAGGAAGCTTTTGCCAATAGTTTGACCTGTCTATACAAAAATCCACTTGTTGTGGAAACTATTCCAAGTCCGAGCCTTATTCAAAGCCCAATAAACCACACTATAAGAGATCAACCCATATAAAATGTTTCTACTCCAAACCAGAATAACCTTACTACAAGAAAACCCAAAGAAAACCTACAAAGGCCTATAAACATTCACAATCCAGGTCCAAACCCAAGCTTGACTTAAAAACATCATTTGTAATAAATGTGGCCAGAAAGGTCATACTTCCCGATTCTGCGAAGTCAATACAAAATTACATGAGCTCCAAATAGATGAGGAAACAATCAACCAAATCCAAAGCCTTTTCATTGAATCTTTTGATATTGAATCAAACCCTTCAGATACTTCTGAAGAAACTTTTCAAATTGATGAATTAGCAACTTCTGATTCCGAGACCTCATCCCACTCAAAACAACTCAATGTCTTAACCAGAGACCAAGAATTCATTCTTGAAGCCATTAAAATGAAGCCATTAAAAGACTAGATGATCCCCAATTACAAAAATCCTATTTTGATAAACTATTGAATAATTTCAACAAACCTGAGACACCCCAGCCCGTCTAAAACCATTTCGTTCTACCTATAACCAGTACCAACACATATGATATGACCTTACAAAAATCCTCAACAAGAAAAAGAAATCCAAACCCATAGCTACTATCCTATAATTACAGTCAGAAATTAAGATCCTTAAATTTGAGTTATAAACCTTTAGACAAGCCCAACAAAAAGACTCAGCCATTTTACAACACCTCCTGTCTAAGATAAAAAGTCAGTCAGATTCTGAACCAGAATTTGAAGATCAAACCCCTGAGACCCATGCATTAGATCATGCATTGTCAAACATCAAACATGTTCCTAAAAATTTCTTTGTTGTTACAAATGATATAAATCATACCATTATTCTTGGAACTCCTTTCATTGACATAATTACCCCTTACAAAGCCAAACATGATTGCATAATTTCAAAAATTAATGGTGTTCGACTTGTTTCCCTTTTTTAGAAAATCAAAAAGTATAAATCTGAATTTAATCAAAGCATGTTCTATACATAAATATCATATCAATGCATTGATCCATGGAAAATAATTTTATTTACATGATCTTAAAAAAGATGTTTCTTTGCAAATAATTGAACATCAATTACAATATTCTGTTTTACAAAAAAGAATTTTAGATTTTCAAAATAAAGTCGAGCATGAAATTTGCTCCGATCTGTCAAATGCTTTTTGGAGAAGAAAACAGCATGTTGTTGATCTTTCTTATGAAGATAACTTTTCTGAGAAACAAATACCTACAAAAGCGAGACCAATCCAAAAGAATGTTGAATTAGAACAGCATTATAGACTTGAAATCCAAGATCTAGAGTCAAAATGTCTCATCCAAAAGTCCAGATCGCTTTGGTCGTGTGTATTCTATGTTAACAAAAACTCTGAAATAGAATGAGGCACACCTAGACTTGTGATCAATTACAAACCACTTAATAAGGCTTTAAAATGAAGAAGATATCCAATTTCAAATAAAAAAGATTTATTACAAAAATTGCATTTTGCTTTCATATTTTCTAAGTTTGATATGAAATCAGGTTTTTGGCAAATCCAGATCCATCCTAAGGACCGTTACAAAACTACATTTACAGTCTCATTTGGTCAGTATGAATGCAATGTTATGCTATTTGGTTTATATATATATATATATATATTGTGTGTGTGTTCTATCAAGATTTCGGTAGAGTTTCTTTTATAAATAGAAAATTCCAAGTTATCAACTTATCAAATCTACACTTTTATACAACTTCCAAACCACGATCAAGTATCCTAGATCGTCATCCACATCAACCATTTATCAATTAAATCCAAGCCATACAACATCACATACAATTAATTATATAACACATTAAATTATACATTTATAAGAGTTTACATGATATGATATCCTAGTGTAGATGAACAACAAGTAAATATAGTGGGTCATTTAATTTCATATGTCTATAACAAAAAATTAAGCAAACATATATTACATGCTTAAACAAAATTATATTATAAGTCAAAATGTACGATAATATACCTAGGTTATAAAATCAAAAGTGATAAGAGAATCTATTCCTGATTGGTATGAGATGGTCCTAAAAGTTTTTTACATTAAACCAACATAAATAAATGATATAATTTTATTAACATAATTAGCCTTCCCATTTCTTGAAATAGCTAATCAAACCCATTTTTCAATTATACCTTTCATATTGATATCGATACCGATGAACCTCATAAATATCATTAATCTCTCAAATTGATAATGATTAATCAAGTCTAAAGAATGTCGATACCAATGTAACCCATTAGTATCATTAGTCTTCTATATCAGGAACTACTAATCAAATTTAAAAAATATTGATACCAATATAACCTATTTGTATCATTAGTCTCCCAAACCGAGAACGACTAATCAAAGTCTTTAATATTGTTGATTGTCCACTTTGTCAATGTCGATGTCATTGTACCCATTGACATCATTAGCCTCCATAACTTGGAACAAGTAATCAAATCCAAGTAAATGTTGATATCAATTTATTACATTAATATCATTAGCTTCCAAATCACCTCGAACAACTAATCAAACTCACATTCCTTTTCTTTTTTCTTTCACCTTTTTATCTTTTTATACATTGCTCATGATTGCACATTAAAGAAAATTGCAGATAAAACATTTCAAATGATTCAAATAAAAATATTATGGTGTAGGACACCTATTTTGTGTCTATATTCTCATTGCAATTGTTTGCCTCTGTGCAGATCCTGCAGTCTTTTTTGTACCAACATGATTTAAAATCATCACTCCGTTTTAAAGAGAAAATGATCACAATATTAAATATTTTTAATCTCTTATATTGAAAACTTCATAAACAAGAAGTTACACACACACCCACATTTTTCTTCTTAACAATTTAAGTTTACTCAAAAGGAGTGATATAGTTAGCTAGTACATTTTTCTTTTCTTTTATCACCAACTCAATTTGATTCAATGTTCAATTTCAAACATATAAACTAGCATTATTGTTTACAAATGTTCTGTAAACTTTAAACAAATATTTTCCCTTTTTATTCTTGTAATTTCTACTATTAAAGTACTACATCAAGAACATTTCTAGACAAACATTAAAAATTGACTAATTCTAGCCGATTTAACTTAATCAACCTAGAACACAGTTTGATGACTTATTCATAATTAAAGTTATAAAACTTGGCTTTGAGTGTGGCTTGCCTTTTTAGAAAAAGCCAAGATACAAAGCTATAATTTTGGTGAAGGGAAGAAAACCTAGTTATGCCATTAACAAAACCAAAACTACCTATTTTAATAACATATACAATTTGTCCGATAAGATTCCGTCTGATCTTTCTTTAACTTTTAACCCATATATAAAGTTTTATAACTCCAAATTAAGTAAGATTAGTCCCATTTGAAATTTAACACTCTTAGCTACAATTTTTACAAAGAAATGCATTCCAAATTCTATCATTTATTAGTTCAAACTTCAGCTGAAAGTCAATTGATAAAACTATCCAAATTCTAGTTCATCAGCTTGATACATAACCAAATATTTTCATGCAATTTTTCACAATTCAAGGCAACAATCTTCATTCACTATATTTTTTAACACCATTAAACATAAGTCCCACAACAATCAACTTAATAATATTCATCCTCTTCTTAAAATGACCCACCTTTAATTTTCCACGCCCTTTATTCATTCCATCTTTGCTAACTCAATTAAAACAAGAATTTTAGCTAGATTAAAGCACCCCCAAAATTCCTCCTTTGACCAAATATGGCCCATGCCATTTACACTTCCATTTTTCACAATTTATCTATTCTTTCAATTTGTTATATTTCTTTCATCTCATTTACACACACACAACCTACTCATAACCCAAGTAATTTGTTTTTCTTCTTTTTAAACATTATACACATCAAAGTTTCATACTAACATTTCCATATGTTCATCCTTCTTCATACACAAAGAACACATAATTAATCCACTACATATTTTTCATTTCTTAGTTTGTTTAAACACTTTTTATTACAAACTTTAAGCCAAAATTCTACCCACTCTATTTCCCAAAACTGGTTGGCCCAATACCAAGGGTTTCCTCTTCGTTTGTTTCGGTTTTTTTTTTTTCATAATTCCTTTACTTTTTACTCTTCCATTGATAACCTAACATATTTTCTCTAAAATATCCAATTCCAAAATATTTTCAAGAACCCTAACATCATAATTTTACGGTATTAAAATGCAAATTAAAGGATAAAAACTTCCTTACCAAATGAATTTATGCACAAGATTGTGATTTCCTTGACAATTTTTCCTTGTTCTCTTTCATTTTCATTAAGTTACTTGCTCTCACTACTCTCTCACTCTTCAAACTATCCCTATCTCTCTCAAATGCTTAGTGTTTGGTTCTTTCTTCACATGCACACACAATATCTCTCAAATTTCTTCATGGAAGGACATGCAATGATGCTTTATCTTGAAGAAAATAGGAACAAAGTCCCTCTCTCTTTCCGTTGCTATTGTTCTGAGTGAACAATAGCACGTACTGTAGTTGGAGGATAATATTTTCGGTTAGTTACCTTTTTACCCCTTCTTAGTTTTTCCCCCAAAAGTTTATTTGTTACAATCACCCCCCTCAACTGATATTTTTATCTAGACACCTTCCTGAGGTCAGATCGCCATAAACATTTAACCCAAGATAAAACAATAAAACAATGTGTCAGAAGACTCCTCATTAAATTTCACCTTGATCTAACAGTCGGATTGAGAGATATGTCTAATATCATAAAACTGGACAATTGGTAATTTACGCAAAAAATTCTAAATTTTGCGCACTATTTTATTTACTTAAATCATCGTGAAATATTCCCCTAAATTCATTATTATTAATTAAACATTACAATATTTATCAATTATTCACAAATTTATTTGTTTGTTTGTTTTTCTTCTCTTTTTTTCAACCAGAGGTTTACAAATTAGATAGGGCTTAACAAATAGTTTGGGTATTGTTTAGGGGTGAATTTAGAGGTAACTCGTGGTTCGGTAGTTATTGCATATTGGAAACACAACATTTGATAAATATTGCATTTCTCAATCGCAGCTTCTTAATTTATATATCATGTACAATTATGTTATTTCACCAATTTTTTGTAGCCATGTTATTTTGCAAAAAAAAAATTAATTTGTGCTGATAAGCAAAAATAGCTAGAAAACTTCACAGACACATAAAATGGCCTAGTTGTACAATCATCTTTTTATTGTGATTGATTCGTGTCTTCGTTATTCATTATATCCTGCATTTTCCTGGAAAAAATAATATGTACCTTTATAAGTTTTAAACGCTATATATATTCGTAAAAAGATGGTATCACAGGAGATCTTGTAATTTAAAGGAAAAAAAAACAAATGCGAGTGAAAATCCTAAGGGAAAATTAAAAACCAGGATATGAAGAGGAGAAAAATAGATTATTAAACAGCCAAGAAAAAAACTATAAAGTTTGTCCAAGACAAGAACATATATACTTTCAGGACATAGTTGAATCCTTACAGGCAATGGAAATGAGGAAATTCTGAGAAAGGAAAACACTTGACTTGGCGAGCTTTGATGATGAGGGATTCCGTCCAGTATCCAAAAAAACTTGTGTGGGATCAAAACTTCTGTTTGAGAAACAATTAAGGATGCATGCAAAAGATTAAGTACTCTATACAGACGTTCGTGAAGAATTAATTGTATTCAAGTAATAAACAAACTGAATCACGCACACAGAATTCAGGATAGATTGTAACGATTTAGTGCCATAGAAATTTATAAAAAAAGATTATTCCCTTGACATGTACTGAATATATATTATCAGATGGTTGCAAAGATTGTCTTGCAGCAGAAAAGTAAGAGTATCTACCCAGTGTCCGGTCCATTATCGGACATGCAGAATGGAAATCAATTATTTGCAAGAATTCGAACTTTGCTCATGAAAATGACTTCAATCTTTGGATCGGAGCATTAGGATTGGAAGCACAGCTTGCAAAGGACGACCAGCTGCAACCATGGAATTTTTTCATGTCTGCTTTTTTCCACGCTCGGTTTCCTCTTTGCGGCGGAAAAATCCTAGATTTCCTGTTGCTGGAAGAATCTTTAGACTTGAAGCTCCAGAACGTGGACGTGTATCGCTGATGCCATCCTCGTTTTACATAAATCTACGTTGAATTTTGCATTTCGACGTTAGGATTGTTTCTCAGTCCTTCCTATCTTGCATAGTAAAGAGATTTATAACTATTTTAGGAAATTTTGGAGCAATTATTGTTTCCCTTTTTCTCTTTGTGAAATTGAGAATACGATGCACCCTTCAACATGTTTATTAACTATGCCTGTCCCGTTTGCAACAACATTTCATGGTTCATTTTCCTGATCTGCAGTTGTCATACTGAAAATGTTTCTCTAATGTTGCTCTTTGCCCAAGCATTGTCCAGTAAGGAAAGAGAGGAGGCCATGTATCTGCTATTCTAGGGTTGAATCAGTTATCGCCTGAAATCTTAATTCCTGGTTCATATTATGAAACGGCCTACTGGAGATTTATAGTATGTGTACTGTTCTGGATGAAGTATGAGGTAAGAGATAAGATGATTACAGCTACAGGATTATATCTACTATCTGCTTATGAAATTTAAGTCAAGTGATTTGAGACAGTAACTGACCTGACTAGCATGACATTTCCCTTCTGAGACTGAAACGTAAGGGTGGGGTAGTGGTAAGACCGTCTGATTTTCACCAGCTTCATTAGCCAATGCAAGATCTCTTAGCCTGTTCAGCTCCGGCAAAACCACTGATGCAAGGTCTGGCCTATCCCTTTTCCTCAGCTCGCTGCACTTCAACGCCAGTTTTGCAAGCGATAACGCCTCTTCGACAGGCCAATCTGTCTGTGTTTGGTCAAGAATATCTGAAAAGGTTCCTTCCTCAATGGCCTGCGCAACCTGGTGAGATAGACCCATAGGATTCTTTGCTGTAATAAGCTGTAACAGTACTATACCCAATGAATATATATCTGACTTGACGCCTAGCAGTCCTGTCTGCTGATATTCCGGATCAATATAGCAAAATGTGCCAGCTGCTTCTGTCTGGCAATATTGAGAAATATTGTCAGCTATAGCTAGCGGAACAAGCCTGGCCAAACCCACATCCGAAATCTTGCTCACATAATTCCTGTCTAAGAGAATGTTTCCAGGCTTAAGATCGCGATGCACCAAGGGTTCTGGTTTTGTTTCATGAAGGAAAAGTAGGCCTGTGGAGATTTCAGAAGCTATGCTAAAACGTTTTCTCCATGGAATTGGGGGAGTGTTGCCTTTCCTGAAGAGGCAGTCTTCCAAGCTGCCCTTTTCCATATACTCATACACGAGGCATCCATACTCTGGGCAGGCACCAAGCAGGATAACCATATGTGGATGTCTCACGTTGCTCAAAACCTGAATCTGTGTTGATAACATGGGTGGATAACTTATTAAAAACAGAAGGAATTAAAGGCTACAAGCTAATGCTTTCTTATTTCTTCCTCATCACATGCTCGCATCTTTGATCTGTGTTTTTGCAGAGAAGAAGGGAACAAAAAGCAAGTTTACGACCTATATCATTGTCATTTTAAATTGTTTAGCTTTTCAAGTTGTAGGAGAGGAGGTTCAATTAATCTGGCACATGCTGATTCCACTAAGGGAGTGTAGTATTCTCAAGCATTTAAAAATGAAATCAACATGCGTGTTAGTTGGTGAAGTCCTTCAGGCTCACAGGAATGCACAAACTGAGCATCTGCAACTCAGCATGCTTGCCACAATCTTCAACCATTCTCCACTTAGATTTTCATTCTTCCTCTTTTTTTGTTTTTCTTCTTCAAGTTTTCATTTCTACCAAGATTGCCTCTCAGCATCATGATCACTCATAGCTAGTAAGATGGATATCGGGCGTTTCTAAAATACAAGTTAGCATGTTACTGTCAAATCTATATTGCCATCTAAGTTGCATTATCATCTTTGTGTATACTTGAAAGTTGTAACCTTGCTGAAAACTTGAGCCTAACCTAGGTTTTAAATTCTAAAAAATCTAACAGTTGCAAACAGCAAATAAAAGAATGTTAAGCTTACATTTATGCAGCGTGCTACACTAACAAAATAATATACGATACCTCTTTATGAAATTGTCTCTGGCCCTGCGACAAGTCTGGTCTCAAAACTTTGATGGCAACCGGAGTATGATCGAGTGTGGCTTTGAAAACAGGTCCGTATCCTCCTTCACCGATCTTGTTGGAGCTCTCAAAGTAATTTGTCGCAACTTCTATCTCTTCAATAGTATATTTGCGATATAGCACACTTTTTTGTGCCAAACATTTTATTGCTTTTTTCCTCTCTTCTGCCTCTTGTATGGCTCTCTTTTCTGCGGTCTGTCTCTTCTGAGCTTCCATTTGTGCTAGCATCTGTGCCATTTTTGCTGCTTCTATAGCTGACTTGGCCTTTTGCCTCTCCATCTCTGCCAATGACAGTGCAGCCTCCTCAGCAAGCTTTGCTTCATCTAATTTACGTGTTTTCAATGTATGCAAATGCTGAAGCTGACTTGCCTAAAAACAAAACAAACATAGAATAAGCTTACTCGTGCACACTCAAAAGCTCATAAATCTTATCTAATCTATGATTACGATATTACCATATGTCTGGCCAAAACAGCTTCTTTGCAAACTGAACTATACATTTCCATAGATTGCTTCAATTCGAGTTTTAGTCTCCTTATTTCTGCTTCCACCACATTCTGCGACAAGGAACAATATTTATTTCAATAATGTTGTGATATCTACCGCTTTAATGGAATTCTAAAATTTCTATAAGCCCTAGGCAGGACCTGCACATGATTGTTTCTGAACTGCACGTTTAATCGGTTCTGTTAAAATAAAATAACTTTCATGCTTGAATTTTATACATGCAGCTTGATCCTGAATATCAGGAATCTCAAAATACAAATGATCTCTAAAAAGTCTAGTTAAAGTCTTTGTCGACATTATTACATTTTCACAATGCTGAAAACAGAATTAACTATAGTTCAAAAAGCCAAGAGCATCATCCAACTTGTCCCACACAAATGAGCACCTTTCCCCTATAACCTATTTTAACTTTGAATATTCATCTTATAATGATTTTGGAAATGAAGTCAAATGTCTTGGAGCAGTTGGAGACAGTCACCATCCTGGTTGAAGATTTGATACAATGGCCCTAGGTATCAACTTTTAATGAGAGATACTCACTGGGGTTGGTGAGAAGTCCCTAGGACTTTCTGATGTTATTGAGAATTCAAAATCTTCAGAGGAAATTTCAGTTGATACTAAACTTGGTGGCCCTGAAAGTTCACCGAGACATGATACAAAATCTCCTTTCAACGCATTCGGCGCTCGACCATCCATTGATGTTGTAAGAGTCTGGTAGCTGAATGTACGCTCCTCACGTGGTGCCATCGATAGAGGATTGCTGTTTTTGCCAAAAGAAATTGTATCAAAACATTTACTTTTCCAACTTGCATGACTTGAATTGTATTTTTCCGCTAGCAAGTAAGATTTCGGTAAGCAAGAAGTATATACCGCTTCTAAGTGCACTCTTATCTACTGAGAACATTCCTGATTGGATTAATTAAGCTAAGCTTACAACTATTGACCAATTTACTATGATCATAACCTCATTATGGCAGTCGGATGTTCTTCTTTTCAGCAAGTCTCAAGAATGAATGAACATTTTGAAAGCTTTGACTGTCAAAACAGAAGCAATGACACTCTCCAAGCAAAACATATGATTAATCATATTCCAAAACTTACCTAGGAATATCTTCATGTTTTGGGCTATCGGATAGAAGATAAGGTAAAAAACCCTGGTGATTTTGTTGCCTCGTAGTTGCAATATGAGTAAGCATTTGAAGGTGCCTGGGAGTAGCAGGTGGTGTTTTAGGTGCTTGAGGCTGCCCTGGAGGAGTAGCAGCACCTCTTGGTGTTCGAACTTGCCTTCGGTGAGAAGCATCACTAGTAGGTGTTTCAGGTTTCCTTGGACCAATAGCAGTACTAGTCGGTGTTTGAGGTTGCCTTGGACTATTAGCAGCACTAGTGGGTGTCTGAGGTCGACTTTGGGACTGAATTTTTCCTCTTGAGATAACATATACTCCACATGATTCTGGAGCAAGTTTTAGTAAGCTGGATGGAATATCTAGATTCCTAAATTTCCTGCATGAAGAAGACTGCCGTAGGTTACAATTTTTAACTTTCCAATTGCACAAGCAGTACGGTTTTATCAGTTGATATGTATATTAATGCATAACTTGTCTCAGCTCATTAAAGCATAAATTAGCAGTGTGCTGGAACTGCGCATAGCTGCAAGAGCTCTTGCTTTCTATTATAACAGTTGATGATTTTCAAGAAAACCTAAACATTTGAAGCCAAAAAAACTACGACAGATCTCAGTTGATTCAATACAGTTTCGAATCCACCAAAACTACGTAAGTATGTGATGTGTGTGTGCGCGTGCGCAGAAAGAGAGGGGTAGACCTTGTTAGAGGATTCCTGGTGGAAGCACCGAGAACAATATTGTCAATGCAGTTGTTACCAATATAATTAACTAGTGCTCTTGCAATATCGATATCATGGATGACTACTTCCTTCAATTCAACCTGAAATCCCAAAAAAAGAAATCAAGGAATCAGCACATTGGCAGGGTTCAATGAGATCTTCTATACATGTTTGGCCTTTTCCAAGTACGGTATTATGCAAATGCAGCCATTGAAATGGGTGCAGCACCAAAAACAAATATATCAAGATCATGGAGCTTGCAATGCCCTTTTCTGGAGACATGTTTATGAAAATTACTCACTCCTTTTCGAGCACCAAATCCACGGTATGGAAGGAATAGCTGCACCTCCTGCTGAGTTGGTGGACGACCCTCTTTTGGTACAGCATCAAAACCCTCTGGGAAGCCAAGGAAACACAAAATCAAACACAATATTGATTAAGGCAACAATCTGTAATGCCATACTCAATAATTTCGGTCTCAAATGGAATTAACGCAGCATATATGATACAAACAGATAGCTTGAACTTTAATTAAAGGTTCAGCATTATCACGTATGCCTTTCAGCTGGGGCTAGCTCAGATTATAAATTAAGGGAGTGGCAGCTTGGCTAGCTAGACATCCTGCCTTTGTTCGAGCTGCAATGCTCTCCAAATTGGAACAAGAAAAAAGACCATGTGTAGCTCAACGGGCATTCAATTCTGAGTTTGAACTCGTGTTTTGTCTTCTATACTTGTAATTTCCAATAACATTAGTAATGTCAGTTATACTTGATCCTTTCTCATAAAATTTCACAGAATATATCATCATGCCTCAAATTCCTTGGAAAAACAAATTATCATCTTGTACATAAATGTTTTCACATTTGAGAAAATAGTGGTGTTGATGATGGAATTAATTAGGTGCTACTTACGAGGATTAAAGGTTTTGATTCGAACATGAACAAGGATGAAATGACGGCTTTTGTGGTTAAAAAAGTTTTCTACAGCCCATTTCACTGCAAGCTGGCTGTTCTTGTCTTCATCAATTGCAATAGCTGTGATTCCGTGCTTTTCTTCCACTTCGGATAAATTTGGTAGAAACAAAGCCATGGAGGACGCATGGAAACACTGAGAAAACTAGACCACAAAAACCAGATGAGGTAACGCTAAAGTTTCATGTCCAAAATTGAGCTGAACAGAAAGAAGATCACAATGCTGCATTGTTATATATAAGAAAGAAGATGGTTTTAGTTTCCTGCCAAGATAACCGTCTGGTTACAGTGTTTTAACTAAATTTAGTAAGAGAAATGACATTGATGACAAGGAAAACAAAAACATTAGCCAGCCACAGCCAGCAGCCAGCAGCCAGCTCCGTAACTATATATTTCCTTCTCTGGATTGATGCTGTTAAGTTAGTTCTGTTTCTTGACAACACACTTGTTTTAGTGTGAGTTGTTTGTTGTGATTGAGGATTAAATTTCCAATTTTCTGAAACAAAGATGCTTTGCCGGGGAAACTAAATTTAGAATATGTATGGTTATGGTAATTAATTAATTAATTATATATATATATATATTTCTTTTATTCCAGGTATATATTTCTAGCTGTTGCTTTTAGTATATTTGTGGTTGCCAATTATCTCGAACGGTAGTTCAACTGGTATAAGTACGTATTCCAAAGCTCATAGTAATTATTCATATGTTGAAGCTCAAAGTATCCATTGTGTAGCTTTTAACTTTTGCCTTCTAGATGACTTTCCAGGATTTTACCGATTTTCTTTCCTTCCGTAACAAAGCCTGCCATCCTTCTCATATATGATGTTTTACGCAAAGGGGAATTGTGTTCTTTAGTCGTTGGGAAAGTGGATGGGTGCGTCTACATGTGTTCTTGAGAGGTAGAATTGATCAGCTTCTCATCTTGAAACATCTTTTGCAGGCTACAACGAAGCATTCAAATCTGAGATATGGTCTCTGATAAAGAGAATCTTGAGATATGGTCTATTCAATTTTCCTACACTTTCTATTCGAGTTGTCTGACAGATGTAGTTGATAGTGTGAGGCTGTGAGCTTTAGCATGCTGACAAAATGTTTTTGCCATGTCTCACAAACAAGTTAAAAGGGCATTGCATTTCAAGGGTTATAACTTGAATTAACCCTTTTTTATCTCTCTCTTCTTTGTTTTATTTTAACAAACACGATCCAAGATGGAAATGAACTTTACATGATAAAAACAAGTTTCACAGAGGGTTTAGCATGACCTACCACTACCACTACCACTTGGGAGGACTTGGGTATGAAGATCCTTTCTTTATGGTGTAGTTTCTTACTTGCTCGCATGGTGCAATCATATCAAGCAGAAACGCTTCCAAAAAAGGAACAGATGGGGTAAGTTCAATAAACACATGGCTTGAAATGATGCCACGTTTTAACAACAAACTTTTGGATCTTGACAATTGGCACCAAGCGTTGAAGATTGAGAGTTCTTTAAATCATGAGTGCCGTTCACTTCTGATGGCATTTGCATAGAGAAAGAGGACACCTGTGCTGTGCATACCAACCTCAAGGAAAAGAAAACATTAAAATGAAGAAATATCAGAACCCTACAAGGCTTCAAGCAACCTCAAACATCTAACCAAACGCCATCTACTAACGAGGTGCCATGCTATACCATCAATTCAACCTCTAACCACACATAACTACTGCCACAAAATGGAGCTACTTCCAGTTGAAATCTTCTTCTTTGGCCATATGCTGAGATTCTATGAACTTGTACCAGACAGTCTAACGAGGAAAAAAACTCAGACTGACTTAACTGAAACCTGAGAGCACAACAGAATAAATCTAAAACTGAACTCTGTAATCACCTTACCACAACAGATAAAATTTACATAACCATAAAATTATGGCACGGTGCTTGTCAAAAACACAGTCAATACGGAATCCAGATACACTAGCTATACGGCACACACTAGTTTCTATTCTTGTACACACATTAAGCCCAAAAGAAAAAAGGGATGGACCAAGCTATGTATTAATAAATAAAAAAATGTACGTTCTAATATATGTACGTATATGGACTTGAATTAGATGATGGATGAACCTTGATTAAGATTTGCTCTTGAACTTCCTTTGAGCTTTCGAGTCCACCACCACAATCACAGAGATATTATCCTTGCTTCCCTTCTGGAGGGCAAGCATTGAAAGGTAATCAGCCGCTGGTAATCAGCCGCTGCTTGAGCTGCAGGATCTGTACCTTTTCCCCTTTCAAGAAGAGATGCAACCCCATTCTTTTTGTGCCATAACAGAATCCGCGGTCGAGCCACTTCACAGGCTTCCTCATTTGTAATAACATCCCATAATCCATCACTAGCTAAAATAAGGCATTCATCATCTCTAGCACGAGGAATAAACATGACTTCTGGATCTGGAATTGTGATGTTTTGAAAATAAATGAGAATAGAAAAAGGCAACAAAGTCCTTGGAAATTTAGAAGTTAGTATAAATGAATAAAGGGTATTGTGATAATTGAATAAAACTTGATAAGTATAAATAGAAAAAAAAAAAAAAAAAAAGGGATCTGAATTTGAGAGTGAGAGCCGGCACAAGAAAAGAAAAGGGAAAGAAAAAGATGAGAAAAGAGGAAAAGATGAAGGAAGGAGAAGAGAATTAAAAAAAATAAGTTTAAAATGTAAGATTTATGCTTTGATGTATATAAATGTATTTTCTTTAGTTTTAATTTTCTGTTTTGTTAAACATTAGGGTTTTGAAGATTTTATTTTGGATTTAATTGATGAATTGATTTGAATATTATGGGTTGATTGTTATGGGTAATGAGTTATTTAGTTGATTTTAAAAGATTTTAGGTAAAAATGATGATTTTGAGTTATGGTTTGTTTAAATGATGAATTTGATTTAAAAATCTTGATATATCAGTAGATAATCTGTGAAAAAATCTGGGTATGAGGTTGAAGATGATAAAATTTCAATTTGGTCCCTCAATTTGTGAAAATCACAGTTTAGTCCTCGAACTTTGAAAAAATTCCAAATGGTCCTTGGAGCATAATTGGAGATTCTAGACAGAATTGAGGATGAATTATGGGGAAAATTCTAGTATAGTAATGAATTTATGATATTTTCAGTTTGGTCCTCCAATTTGAAAAATTTACAATTTGACCCCTAAAAATTTGATAAAATTCAAGAATGGTCCCTAGAGTATAATTAGATATCCTGGATAGAATTGAGGATGAATTATGAGCAAAATTCCAGTATAGTATTGAATTTATGACATTTTTAGTTTGGTCCTCTAATTTGACAATTTGACCCGTAAAAATATGATAAAATTCTAGATTGGTCCCTAGCTGTAAGTTTAGCTTTTTCAGATTGGTTTGATGAATAATTGAGGGTTATTTAACGAATTATTATCAAGTCTTATTATTTTTTTATATATAAATTAGATTTCGGAAAAACCGTTTAATTTTTTGGTTTTTGAAAAAAATGAGTAGCTTAGTTCAAAAACACATAGGGTTATGGAATAAACCATTAGTTAAGTGTATTAAATTGGTTTTACGTTCTTTTCAAGTCGTTTTTTAATATGTTTTCTTTGTATTCAGATAATCCTGATATTCTACCTGTGAGACATTAGTAGGATTTTCTTTGATATCTACTTTCGAATTCTGTTTGCTTTTAATTCAGGTGAGTGGATAATTTTCCATATGCATGAGAAATAGTATAAATATTTGATTTTTTAATACGAATTGGATCATGCGTCTTGATAGTATATATGCTGATTATTTTTCTTGTTACGATAAAATATGATCAATTGTTGAAACTGAATTCTTGATATGAGTCAATATATACTTTTGAATTGACTTCTGAATTGATAGCTTCTCATTTGATTGATGTCATGAGTTGAGCCTTGGGATATGAATCTGTCTGTTTGATTATGATATAAACCTATGATATGTCAGTCAAAATACCTATGTTAACAAGGTAGTGTTAGTCTTTGTGCACATCGTATCTTAACCCTTGTTGGTCGGGGGAGTCACCAACCTGTGTGGACTGATCATCCCACAATACGGAGTCTCATGCTCGTTGCATTTTGATTTTTTAACAAGCTTTACCTTATGATATTTTTGTTATAGTCTATTTGAGAAACCTTCTTATAAGAACCTAGAGCTATAATTGTATATATATTCCTCATTGTTGTATTACCTCGTGTATGTATATTGAACATTATCTACTCACTGAGTTGTTGAACTCACCCTCTCATTATTTATCATTTTCAGGCTTATAGCTTGTTAGCAGGTTACTTTTGTTGGACCTTCAGAACCTGCTTTTTTTGTTGTAATTTGTACTTTTTCTTTATGTCTATTTAGTGCTCTACAACTACGAATTTATATTAACTCTTGTATTAAGATAATCAAATTATATTATGAAGTTAGTTTTGTTATTACTGTTGTGTTGAACTCTGATTGAGTTATTTAAAGGATAAGTGTGTATGTGAGTTTGGGTCCGCATAGGTATGGAACCCTGGAGTTGGGACCTTGTCTATGTGCCAGTCATGGATCCGGGAATCGAGTCGTGACAAACTTGGTATTAGAGCTATAGGTTAAAGAAACAGTAGTATAATTAATTTCGTAGTAAGTGGAGCATTAGGATTCGTATTGTCTTGTTTCTTTTCTTTAAAATTCTAAATTCTCATCGAGCATGTCTTCTTCGAATCTTTATATTTTATGATAGATATTTTTTTTCTATAATTTTATGATAATTATCATGCTATTGTTCTAGCATGACTGGAGTGTTTTCACTTTTTATAGGAAATACCGAGGAATAGATAAATAGTTGGTACTATTAGAGTAGATGATGGTCAAGATGACGTTCATATTGTGCAGTTGAGGACTGCAAGCCAGAGAAGGAGGTGTGGTGCACCCGTACCTCAACATGTTGAGGAGAGGTGCACCACACCTCCTTCTCTGCCTTGCAGTCCTCAACATGTTGAGGAGGAGCCTTAGGAGTTAGAAGAGGAAAATGTGGTTGATGAAACAGATGTAGGGGTTTACAAAGTTTCAGCAGCTTAGCCAGGTTATGCGAACCTAGATAGAGTTTACTATGGAGAGAGATAGGAGAAGGGATAGAGATGTAACATCATCATCCAACACTATTCAAGGAGTGACATGTGCCGTTGAATGACTTCATGAAGTTGGCACCTCTTACCTTTACTAGGATAGACAGTTTAGAGGATCCTCAAAGGTTCCTAGACGATATTTGGCAACGCTGCGAAGCTTAGGGATGTACAGACCACCAGGCTGTGAGTTTGGCATTGTTCAAGTTCGAGAGAGATATAGCAATCTCTTGGTTTGAGTATAGAAAAAGAGTAAGGCTAATAAAGGCTCAGTGGACATGGAAGGAGTTTAGCATCATGTTCTCAGACAGGTTTCTCCCTTAGAGTGTTAGGGATACTCACCTTTATAAGTTTGAGAGGTTATCTCAAGGGTGCATAACAGTGGATGAGTATGATTTGAAGTTCACTCAGCTGTCCAGGTATGCGGAACATCTTCTACCCACTGAGGAGTGGAAAGTGAAGAGGTTTATTAGAGGACTCAAATCCTCGATGTATATTATGATAGTGTCACAGGTGTTCCATCCTACTCCTCAGTTGTTGATAGCGCTAAGTTAATAGAGGTGCGGGAATTAGAGGACATGGTTGCAGGCCAGTCTAAGAGGTCTAAAGAAGAGGGTCAGTCTTTTAGACAACAGGGATCAAGTGCAAGTTCGTTTAGGGGACAAAGTGGTTGTCAGGGCTAATGGGTTCAGAGGAGATTTAGATAGAGACCTTCAACTAGTGGTACTTATAGTTTAGTTCAATTTGCACCTCATAGCTCATTTATTTCATTTGGGGATAGTTCTTCATGTCAGCATTATGAAGGAGGTCATACTAGTACAGAGTGCTACAGAAGCATTGGGGCTTGTTAGTCTGTAGCTTATAGTGGTAGAGGTTTCGGTGGCCGTGGTTAGAGAGGTCGAGGTGCAGGTGACATATGCTAGATATAGCAGGGTCAAGGGCATGCCAGAGCCTTTACCTTGACTCAGTAGGATGCATAGGCATCCAACACGTTGTTTCAGGTATTCTTCATGTTTGCTCTTTTCAAGCAAAAGTTTTGTTTGATACAAGTACAACTCATTCGTTTGTGTCCCTATTGCCATGAAGGTTAGACAAGCAACCAACTTTGTTAAGATCCTCCATTTTAGTCTTTACTCCCATAGATGAATTAGTATTTGTGAAGTATGTGTATCCAGATTGTGGAATAGAGATTGGAGACAAGATCTTTATCCCGACTTAAATGTCCTAGATATGGTTGATTTTGAAGTGATTTTGGAAATGGATTGGTTAGCAAAGCATAGGGCTTCAGTAAATTGTTAGGGTAAGAAAATAATATTTAATTTAGATAAAGAAATTGGGTTGGTATTTCAGGGAGATAAGATTATGTCTCCATCAATTATGTTGTCCGCTATCTCGAGGTAAATGGCACGAAAAGGAGTACAGTGCTATCTAGCACATATAGTGGATGTAGAGAAGGAAGTTTCCCAGTTAGACCAAGTCTCTATAGTTAGGGAGTTTATTGATGTCTTTCCCGACCACTTACCTAGATTGTCTCCGTATAGGGAGATTGAGTGTTGTATTGATTTAGTTCCGAGTATCGAAGCAATATCAATGGCACCATATAGAATGGCGTTTCCGGAATTGAGGGAGCTAAAGGAGCAACTGCAGGATTTGTTGGACAAAAAGTTCATCCGACCGAGTGTGCCCTCTTAGGGGAGCCCCTGTTTAATTTGTAAAGAAAAAAGATGGGTCATGAAGATTGTGTATAGATTATAGGCAATTGAATCGGGTGACAATTCAAAATAGATACTCACTCCATCGTATAGAGATTTGTATAACCAGTTGCAGGGAGCTCAATTCTTTTCTAAGATCGATCTTTAATTTGGGTATCATCAGTTGAGAATAAGGGAGAAGGACATTTCAAAGACAGCCTTTAGAACTTGGTGTGGTTATTATGAGTTCTTAATGATGTCTTTTGGACTGACGAATGCGTCAGCAACTTTTATGAACTTGATGAATAAGGTGCTCAGACAATTTATTGATCGATTTGTGATAGTTTTTATTGATGATATTTTGGTGTATTCGAGGTTTAGAGAGGAACATGAGCAGCACTTAAGGATGATGCTTCAAACTCTACAAGAGCATTAGTTCTATGACAAGTTCTCAAAGAGCGAGTTTTGGTTGGAGAGTGTAGCATTTCTTGGGCACGTAGAGAATGTGATTGAGGTTGATCCTTAAAAGATTGAAGCAATTAAGCAGTGGCTTAGGCCTACTTCAGCAACAGAGATTAGAAGTTTCTTAGGTTTGGTCACCTACTATCGAAGGTTTATGGAGAACTTTTCTTCGATTTCTGCTCCATTGACTAAGTTAACACATAAGAATGTTAAGTATCAGTGGTTTGAAGCTTGTGAGAAAAAAAAATTAAAGTTGAAGCAGAGATTGACTACAACGCCTATTCTAGCAGTAGCATCAGGTTCGGGTAGTTATATAGTGTATTGTGATGCTTCAAGAGTGGGGTTAGGATGTGTTCTAATGCAGCATGGCAAGGTTATTGCCTATACTTCACAACAGCTGAAGAAGCATGAATAGAATTATTTATATGGCAAAACTTGTGAGATCTTCACAGATCACAAGAGTTTTAAGTACAACTTTCAACAGAGGGATCTAAATCTGAGGCTGAGGCTGAGGAGATGGATGGAACCGCTGAAGGATTATGATTGTACCATACAATACCATTTAGGTAGGGCAAATATTGTTGCTAATGCTTTGAGTAGAAAATCATCATGGAGCTTAGCTTTTATTCAAGAGGTACAAAGACCTCTAATTAGGGAGCTGCATGGGTTAGTGGATGAAGGAGTCAGATTTGACCTTAGTGAAGCTGGAGCAATGATTGCTCACTTTCAGGTTAAGCTAGATTTGTTTGACAAGATAAAAATAACTCAGAAGAAATATGATTCCCTACTCAGGATCAGAAATGAGGTAAAGCAGGGTAAGGCTGCAGGTTTTGTGATTGGTGATGATGATGTGCTGAGTTATGAGAATAGACTTTGTGTACCTGATATAGATGATCGAGAAAAAAATTGATGACAAAGACACAGATAGTATACACAGTGCATCCGGGTTCCACCAAGGTGTATAAAGTTTTTAAGTTGTGTTATTGGTGGAATATGATGAAGGCTGATGTACTTGACTTTGTTTTTAGGTGTTTGACCTGTCAGAGGGTAAAAGGTGAACACTAGAAACTTCCTGGATTGTTGCAACCATTGTTGATTCCAAAATAGAAGCGGTAAAGGATCACAATGGATTTTGTGACATGATTGTCTAGGAGTCAAGAGGGTTATGATTCGATATGGGTGATTGTCGAGAGGTTGACAAAATCAACCCATTTTTTGCCAGTTAAGATTACTTATGGATATGCGAAGTTGGTGGAATTATTTATTAGCGAGATTGTGCAATTGTATGATGGAGTGTCAATTTCGATAGTTTCATATAGAGGTCCACAATTTACATCGTGGTGTTGGGTGAAGTTCATTGAAGCTATGGGTACTAAAGTGCAGTTGAGTACAACTTTTCACCCTCAAACAGATGGTTAGTCTGAGAGGACTATTCAGATCTTAGAGGATATGTTAGGGGCTTGTGTTGTGAATTTTGGAGTTGGTTGAGATAAGTTCCTACCATTAATAGAATTTGCTTACAACCACAGTTATGAGGCTAGTATAGAGATGACGCCTTATGAGGCTTTGTATGGTCGCAAATGTAGATCACTGGTCTATTGGTTTGAGGTTATTGAGAAAAGGCTAATGAGACTACAGTTGATTTGGATTACCTAAGAGAAGATAGAGGTTATTAGAAAGAAGTTTCAAACAGTTCAAAGTAGACAGAAGAGTTACGCAGAATGAAAAAGGCGTGACTTAGAGTTTTTAGTGGGTGATTATGTGTTCTTAAAGGTATCACCGACCAAAGGAGTATTCAGGTTTGGGAAGAAAGACAAGTTAAGTAATTGATTTATTGGACCGTATAAGATTCTATAGAGAGTTTGAGCATTTGCTTATAGGTTAGCATTACCACCGAACTTGTCTGTTATACATCCAATATTCCATGTTTCTATGCTACGGAAGTACATGTTGGATCCATCTCTTGTGTTAGAAATTCATCCAGTTGAATTGAGAGATGATATGAATTATGAGGTGCAACCAGAAGCTATAGTGGACCGACAAGTGAGGAAGCTTAGGTAGAAGGACATAACTTTAGTGAAGGTGAGGTGGAAAGGTCATTTGCATGAGGAAGCGGCATGGGAGCTCGAGGGTAAGATGCGCGAGGAGTATCCTCATCTTTGTGATAATCTCGGTAAGTATTCAATTGTTTCTATTAAGTTTCAAGGATGCAACTTTTATAAGGTGGAGAGATTGTAATGTTTTGAAATTAAAAGAGAATAGGAAAAGGCAACAAAGCCCTTAAAGGCTTAGAAGTAGGTATAAATGAATAAAGGGTATTATGGTAATTGAATAAAACTTTGATAAGTATATAAAAAAAAAAAGACAGGGATCTGAAATTTGAAAGTGAGAACTAGCGGAGAGAAGAAAAAGGAAATAAGAAGAAGAGAAAAGAGGTAAAGATAAAGGAAGAAAAAAAGAGTTACATAAAATAAGTTTAAAAGGTAAGATTTATGTTTCGATATGTATAATTGTATTATTTAGATTTGATTTTCTGTTTTGTTGAAAATTAGAGATTTGAAGATTTTGTTTTGAGATTGATTGATGCATTGATTTGAATATTATGAATTAATTATTATGGATAATGAGTTATTTAATTAATTTTGGAAGATTTTAGATAAATATGATTTTTAGTTATATTTTGTTTAAATGATGAATTTGAGTTATAGATTTTGGTAAATCAGTAGGTGATCTGTGGAAAGATCTGGATTTGAGGTTGAAGATGATAAAATTTTAGTTTGGTACCTCAATTTGTGAAAATTACAGTTTAGACCCCAAACTTTGAAAAAATTACAGATTGGTCCCTGTAGCATAATTTGAGATTTTGGGCAAAATTGAGGATGAATTATGGGCAAAATTATAGTATGGTTATGAATTTATAACATTTTCAGTTTGGTCCTTCAATTTGACCCTAAAGAAATTTGATAAAATTCTAGAATGGTCCCTAGAGCATAATTTGCTCATAATTCAACCTCAGTTCTGTTCAGAATCTCAAATTATGCTTCAAAGTTATTTTTCTTCTAAGTAGGGAATCATATTTCTTCTGAGTTATTTTTATCTTGTCAAACAAATCTAGCTTAACCTAAAAGTGAGCAATCATTGCTCCAGCTTCACTAAGGTCAAATCTGACTCCTTCATCCACTAACCCATGCAGCTCCCTAATTAGAGGTCTTCGTACCTCTTGAATAAAAGCTAAGCTCCCTGATGATTTTCTACTCAAAGCATCAGCAACAATATTTGCCCTACCTAAGTGGTATTGTATGGTACAATCATAATCCTTCAGCAGTTCCATCCATCTCCTTTGCCTCAACCTCAGATTTAGATCCCTCTGTTGAAAGATGTACTTAAAACTCTTGTGATCTGTGAAAATCTCATAAATTTCGACATACAAGTAGTGCCTCCAAATCTTCAAAGCAAAAATTACAGTCGTCATCTCTAAATCATGCGTAAGATAATTCTATTCATGTTTCTTCAACTGCCATGAAACATAGGCTATTATCATGCTGCATTAGAACACATCCTAACCCCACTTTTGAAGCATCACAATAGACTATATAACCACCAAAACCTGATGTTACTACTAGAATAGGCGTTGTAGTCAATCTTTGCTTCAACTTTAAGAAATTTTTCTCACAAGCTTCAAACCACTTAAACTTAACATTCTTTTGTGTCAACTTAGTCAAAGGAGCAGAAAACGAAGAAAAGTTCTTCATAAACCTCCGATAGTAGCTGACCAAACCTAAGAAACTTCTAATCTTTGTTGCTAAAGTAGGCCTAAGTCACTGCTTAATTGCTTCAATCTTTTAAGGATCAACCTCAATCTCATTCCTTGACACTACGTGCCCAAGAAATGCTACACTCTCCAACCAAAACTCGATATTTGAGAATTTATCATACAACTGATGGTCTCACCGAGTTTGAAGCATCATCCTCAAGTGTTGCTCATGCTCCTCTCTAGACCTCAAATGCACAAAAATATCATCAATAAAAACTATTACAAATCGATCAATAAACTGTTTGAACACCATATTCATCAAGTCTATAAAAGTTGTTGACGCATTTGTTAATCCAAAAGACACCACTAAGAACTCATAATGAACATATCGAGTTCTAAAGGTTGTCTTTGAAATGTCCTCCCTTATCCTCAACTGATGATACCCAGATCGAATATCGATCTTAAAAAGAATTAAGCTCCCTGCAACTGGTCAAACAAATCATCTATACGAGGACATAGGTATCTATTTTGATTTATCATTTATACACAATCTTAATAACCCATTTTTCTTCTTTACAAACAACATTAGGGCTCCCCAAGGGGACACACTCGACCGGATGAACTTCTTGTCCAACAAATCCTGCAATTGCTTATTTAGCTCCCTCAATTCTGCAAACGTCATTCTATATGGTGCCATTAATATTGGTTCGGTACCCGGAACCAAATCAACACAAAACTCAATCTCCCTATATAGAGGCAATCCAGATAAGTCGTCGGGAAAAACATCGATAAACTCCCTGAATATAGAGACTTGTTCTCACTAAGGAACTTACTTCTCTACATCCATTATATGTGTTACGTAGCATTGTACCCCTTTTCGCGTCATTTGCATCGAGATAGCCGATAACATAATTGATGAAGACGCAATTTTATCTCCCTGAAATACCAACCCAACTTCTTCATCTAGATCAAACACTACTTTCTTACCCCCAATAATTTACCGAAGCCCTATGCTTTATCAACCAATCAATTCCCAAAATCACATCAAAACCAATGATATCTAAGACATTTAAGTCTCTAATAAAGATCATATCTTCAATCTTTATTTCACTATCTGAATACATACTTCACTTATATTAATTCATCTAAAAGAGTAAAGACTGAAATGGAGGATCTTAACAAAGTTGGTTACATATCTAACCTCATGAAAAAATATGAGGACATAAATGAATGGGTTGTACCCATATCAAACAAAACTTTTGCTTCAAAAGAGCAAATAGAAAGAATACCTGAAGCAACTATGTTGGATGTTTGGGCATCCTGCTGAGTCAAGCCAAAGACTCTAGCATGCCATTGACCCTGCTGTATTTGGCCTCTGTCACTTGCACTCCGACCTCTCTAACCACGGCCACTAAAACCTCTATCATCATAAGCCACAGACTGGCTCATCGATGGTGCCTAAATAGGAGGCTAGACTGAAGCAGATAACCCCAAAGTTAATGACTATCTTATAAGGCACTCTCTGATCTTATGACCTATCTGGCCACAACTGAAACAAGCTCCAATCCTTTTGTAGCACTCTACGCTAGTATGACATCATCCGCAATGCTGACATAAAGAACTATCCCAGATGAAACAAATGAGCTACGAGCCACTAGCTGAAGGTCTCTATCTAAACCTCCTCTGAACCCAGACCTGCACTTGATCCCTATCGTTTAAAAGATTGACCTTTTTTTTCAGCCTCTTAGACTGGCCTACAGTCATGTCCTCTAATTCTTACGCCTCTATCAATCTGGTGCTATCGATAGCTGAGGAGTAGAATGGAAACACATGTGACACCATCATTATATACATTGAGGATTTGAGTCCTCTAATAAACCTCTTCACTCTCCATTTCTTGGTGGGTAGAAGATGTTTCGCATATCTGGACAGTTGAGTGAACTTCAAATCATACTTATCTACTGTCATGCTCCCCTGAGATAGTCTCTCAAACTCATAAAGTTGAGCATCCCTAACACTCTAAGGGAGAAAAACATATCTAAGAACATGGTGTTAAACTCCTTCCATGTCCACTGAGCATCTACTAGCCTTGCTCTCTTCCTAGACTCAAACCAAGAGATTGTCACATCTCATTCCAACCTAAATGATGTCAAACTCACAGCCCAGTGGTCTGTACATCTCAAAGCATCGCATCGTCGCCAAATATCATCTAGAAACCTCTGAGGATCCTCTTAATTGTCCATCCCAGTAAAGGTAGAAGATGTCAACTTCATGAAGTCATTCAACGACACATCGACTCCCTGAACAGTATGGGATGATGATGGTACATCTCTATCCCTTCTCTTTTCTCTCTCTATAGTAAACTCTATCCAAGTCCACATAACCTGGCTAAGCTGTTGAAACTCTGTAACAGGCTCAATGTCAGCTACCCCAACACCTGTTTCATCAACCATATTTTCCTCTTCTATTTCCTGAGGTTCCTCCTCAACATGTTAAGGTACGGGTGCATCGCGCCTCTTTTGTCTTGCAGTCCTCAACCGCACAATAGAGACGTCATCTTGATCATCATCTACTCTAATAGTACCAACAATTTATCTATTCCTCGGTATTTCCTAAAACAAAAAAAACACTCAAGTCATGCTAGAACAATAACATGATAATTATCACAAAATTATAGGAAAGCATGTCTATCACAATGGAAGAAGACATGTTTGGTGAGAATTCAGAATTTTAAAGACAACAAACAAGACGATACGAATCCTAATGCTCCACTTATTACGAATTTTAATTATATTAATGTTTCTTTAACCTAAAGCTCTGATACCAAGTTTATCACGACCTGATTCCCGGATCTATGACCGGCATATAGATAAGGTCCCCCTTCAAGGTTCCATACATATACGAACCCAAAATCACATACGAACTTTTCCTTTAAATAACTCAATCAGAATTCAACGCAACAGTAACAACCAAACTAACTTCATAATATAATTTGATTATCTCAATACAAGAGTTAATACAAATTCATAGTTGTGGAGCACTAACTAGACATAGAGGAAATGTATTAATTACAACCAAAAGAACAGGTTTTGAAGGTCCAACAAAAGTGACCTGCTAACAAACTACAAGCTTGAAAATGATAAATAATGAGAGGGTGAGTTCAACAACTCAGTGAGTACATAACGTTCAATATACATACACGAGTTAATACCACAATGAGGAATATATATACAATTATGGCTTTAGATTCTTATAGGAGTTTCTTAAATAAGTCATAATAAGAATATTATAAGGTAAAGCTCGTTAGAAAATCAAAATACAATGAGCATGAGGCTTCGTACTGTGAAATGATCATTCAACACAGGTTGGTGACTCCCCCGACCAACTAAGATTCAAATACGATGTGCACAAAGACTAATACTACCTTGTCAAGATGGGTATTTTGATTGACATATCATAGGTTCATATCATAATCAAACAGACAGATTCATATCTCAAGATTTAACTCATGACATCAATCAAATGAGAAGCTATCAATTTAGAAGTCAATTCAAAGTATATATTGGCTCATATCAAGAATTCAGATTCAACAATTGATCATACTTTACCATAACAAAAGGATAATAATCAACATATATATTATCAAGAAGCATGATCCAATTCATATTAACAACTCAAATATTTATATTATTTCTCATGTATATGAAAAATTATCAACTCAGCTGACTCAAAAGTAAACAGAACTCGAAAGCAAATACCAAAGGAAATCCTATTGATGTCTCGCAGGTAGAACATCAGGATTATCAGAATACAAAGGAGACATTCAAAAACGACTCGAAAAGAACATACAACCTATTTAATACACTTAACTAAGGGTCTATTCCATAACCCTATATGTTTTTTAACTAAACTAGTTATTTTTTCCAAAAATCCAAAAATTAAACGGTTTTTCTGAAATCTAATTCATAAGAAAACAAATAATAAGACTTTATAATAATTCACTAAATAACCCTTAATTATTCATCAAACCAATCTGAAAAAGCTAATCTTACAGCTAGGGACCAATCTGAAATTTTATCATATTTTTAGGGATCATTGTATTTTTTTAAAATTAGAAAACCAAACTAAAAATGTCGTAAATTCATGACTATACTGAAATATTTCCCATAATTCATCCACAATTCTGTCTAGAATCTCTAATCATGCTCCAAGGACCATTCTGGAATTTTATCAAATTTTTAGGGGTCCAATTGGAGGACCAAACTGAAAATGTCATAAATTCATAATTATACTGAAATTTTACCCATGACTCATCCTTGGTTTTGTCCAAAATCTCAAATTATGCTCCAGGGACCATTCTGAAATTTTATCAAAATTTTAGGTGTCAAATTAAAGGACCAAACTGAAAATGTCCTAAATCCATAACTATACTAGAATTTTGCCCATAATTCATCATCAATTCTGTCCAGAATTTTGAATTATGTTCCAGGGACCAATCTGTAATTTTTCCAAAGTTTAGGGACTAAACTGTAATTTTCACAAATTGAGGGACCAAACTACAATTTCATCATCTTCAACCTCAAACCCAGATTTCTCCATAGATCACCTACTGATATATCAAGATTTCTAACTCAAATTCATCATTTAAACAAACCATAACTCAAAATCATCATATTTACCTAAAATCTTCCAAAATCAACTAAATAACTCATTACGCATAACAATCAACCCATAAATTCAAATCAATTCATCAATTAAATCTAAAATAAAATCTTCAAAACCATAATGTTCAACAAAACAGAAAATTCAAGCTAAAGAAAGCACATTTATACACATAAAAACATTAATGTTACCTTTTAAACTTATTTTTTCTAACTCTCTTCTCCTTCCTTTATCTTTCCCTCTTTTCTCTTCTTCTCACCTACCAGCTCTCACTCTCAAATTTCATATCCCTCTTTCTTTCTTTTTTTTTTTTTCTATTTATACTTATCAAGTTTTATTCAATTACCACAATACCCCTTATTAATTTATACATACTTCTAAGCCCTATTTCTAAGCCTTCAAGGGCTTTGTTGGCTTTTCCTATTCTCTTTTATATTCAAAACATTACAATACCTACCAATGCACCTCGACATAGCAAGAACACCAAAAACACGGTGTCCATTCCACTGTATCTCCTTGCCTCCAGATGCCTCAATCCTAGCATATTCATCACCTCTGTTTGGTAGGAAATAATAGAAATGAAAAAAATGAGTTTGTTATCTAAGAAAGTTTTTTGTTCTTATTCATGTAAAGGACATCTTACTTGATGACCGACCGATAATGCCATCGATTCTTTTCCACGACAAAGGACTGCCCTTGAATCACCACAGTTTGCTACTATGATGTGGGACGAACAGACCAACGATACCCAGCTGTAGATCCAACTGTTTCTGGTGCTACAGGTTCAAATCTGGCAATAGAAGCATTTTCATCACCTTTGATGATGCCTCTAACGCTCTTTCCTCCAATCTCGTCATCAACCTTATGATAGCAACTAGTGAAGGCTTTCTCCCATTGCACCTGCTGATTTCCCCAAATAATCCCAACATTCGAATTGTTTTTAATGTTTTCAACCTCTTCAGCCAAGGCCAAATGGATTTGATCACAATAATTAGCAACCTGCACGAGACGCCTACAAATCATGCTCACAAATCCAAAACCAAGCAATTATTCATCTTTACAGAAATTAAACCAACGGGGATGAGTTTAAACATGCACAAGTTAAAGTCATGGGTTCTCCAATTATTCGCAACACAAATCCATGTTGCAGACTGAAGTAAAACAATGTTTCCTGTAAGAAGTCATTTTGAATAGATAAAGAAATGAAAAGATCAGGTAGGAACAAGTGGTAATAACAATGAAATGCTAGGATTCTATATATGCATGATGCATCACCAAGCAATATACATCAATCTGGTTTTACATGCACAACTAGTAATTCTTTCAAAATCCTCCAAAATTATGCAGTCGGGTCGTATGCCTCAATAAATTCCACATAGATTTGGAATTACAGTATATCCTATATGAGGGCAGTCAAATAAATATCTAGCTTTATAGATGTACCTGTGCACCCCCATGGCCATCGTAAACACCAAAAAAATGACTGGTCAGGTGGGTCAAACTCTCACTGATGCCATCAACAACACGATCACCAATAAGCATCTTGATAGGAACTTTTGCAAATCGAGGAAAAGCTGCAACAGCATCTTCCATTTCCAATCTTCTTCCACATATAGATACAGAACCCCATAGAGGAACACGATCAAGCTCAAAAACACTCCGTGTAGGTCCTCCAATGAGATTCTTCTTACTAGAAAATTTAAGAAACACAGCCGATGCCTTAATGTCAGATCCATCATAGATTTCTGCATTTGGGCTTACTGCCGCAAGAAGCAGTTTAGCTGAAGGCACCTGCTCCTCATTTGTTGACTCCACAATAATAGTCCTAGCAATAATTTTGGTATTTTCCATTTCAACAGACTTTGGAAAGCTTATTTCAGATCCTGCATCCAATACTAAAAAACTCCTTAGTGATAATTCCATTACGGTCCTCCACATCTGAGAACACTTCATCTTCCTAACTTTCCTAGATCACAGCATCACTAGCTATGAAACCATTTCCTTTCTCAAGCAGCATATTCAACACAAATGTTTTTCCAATGCCACCATCATCCATTGTTGACAAGGTGGTCAAGTTCAGCTCAGTCATAGCATGACTGCAGCTTCCACCAACCCCAGAAAGAGAATCCTCAGACACTACCTTTACAGGATCAGACAGCATGCTTGCAGTCTCTGTTACAATCTTTAGCCGTGTAATTTCTACATGGGATGCAATCCCTGAGTTATCACACATCGAATTGCCTAAACTAAGTGCCATTGCAAGTGCTGGAGACATCTCTTCCATCAATTCCCCTGTCTATATGTTCAATCAAAAGTTACAACTCCAATTCTAAGTCTCTCACAAAATCTATTGGTTTTCGTCCTCTTCATCTCCTTCCACATTTGAACATGCGATAAAGCTTGGAACTTCTAACAACACTTCTTCCATCCAATGAAGTCTCAATGACCCATCAATCTTTTTTTTCCCACAAAAATGATATTCAGAAATCAAATCAAGCAGAATGAAATTGGTTCAACCAGATCAGGTGAGAAATAATGGATCTAACTTTGTAATTGTTAGTTATCTTAGAACTCCAGAGCATATCAAATTCTTCACCTTTTTACCAAGATAACAAAATCCTATCTCCACCAACAACCCTTAACATCAAAATTAATGCTTCAGAAAAAGAAAAAGAAAAAAAAAACCCAAGAAATAGAAAGCAATAATATTGGTGATGGAAAAGTAAAACCAGCCCTGCTAATAATCACAAGAAAAAACTAAAAAAGGTGAGACCTTTTCCACATAAAACTTGGGTTTTCCTGGATCCAAGGTAAACCCACCTCAGCTTATTTATTTTTTTTAACCTATTTTTTATGTTATTTTTTTTAGTATTTTTATGTAGTATATGTTTTTGTATTTCTTAGCTTTTTTTTTCAACTAAAATAAGCAAAAACAATCGATCTCCTTTAAACACAACAACAGAAAACACGTATGATATTCAGCCCCTCTCTCTAAACAGTGAAAACACAAAATCACATGTTGTCAAAGAAAGAATTGAAGGGGTGCTGTGCTTACCAGTTGAAACTGATGAGGAGCCTGGGAGAAGCCTGAAACTACTCGAGAGAAAATTTGTGCCATAGTGCCTCTTCTTCTTTTTTTGCTTAAGTAAATCATTCTTTAGTCTCTACATTTTCAATTTGATAACATCTTAGTTCTTCATCTTTGAAAACCTTCTATTCCATTGATTTTTTTAACTATTATTGACCGTTATCTTCTTAAATCATCAGATGTTGGTTCTTTTCTAAAAATCCCAAATTTAGCCCTTCTCGAGAAGAACTATGAGAGTACTCAGCATACTTATTAAATCCAGCCGCTTAATGGGGGATTCCATTGATCTATTAGTTAGACCAGTTTAATCTGGCAAAATCTAGTTGATCTGTGACTCGGACGCCAACAAAACCTGATTAATATTTTTTTTAAAATGTTTTTTTTTTATAATTGGCATTAATTTGATCTTCAAATCTCATAATTTTGTGGACATAATTTTTGGGAGGCAACAAGCATTATTTTCAATAGAGTAACGTGAAAGATTGATGTATAAATTTAATTATAACTCATTATCCTCATGAACTGCTATCGAGACCTCTGTTTGGAGCAATAATACACGCAAATATTCCTTCCCTTTGGCCAAAAATAAGAGTAATATGAAAACTCTTTTTTTATATATAGAGTATTAAATATAATAGAATAGAATGGGTCAACGCATACATGTAATGCAACAAAATAATGCAGCATTAAAACCTAAGAAAAAGCAATTCTTAAGGCTTATATATATATATATATATATGTCGATCCGTATATAACAGAATAAATTAAAATTTTTGTGAAGACAAAAAATAACTTGTATTAAGTTGTATTTCCACCATGCCCTTCATTTAAAAAAAAATGAGTGGTATACATGTAATAAAAATTAATAATTTAGAACAAGTATAACTTATATTCACATGGATTATTTTTTAATTTTTTTCATATGAAATATTAAAATTTTAATTTAAAAAAAAAATCCGGGTTGATTCAGGTTAACCCAAGTTGATCGGGGTTGACCCGTGTAACCTAGGACCCGGCTCCTTAGCCGGGTCAACCCCGGGTCGGGTCTGATAACTATGCAAAAAATAACTTGTATTCAGTTGTATTTTCACAATGTCCTTCATTTAAAAAAAAAATGAGTGCGTGTAATAAAAATTAATAATTTATAACCTGTATAGCATATATTCACATGGATTGTTTCTTAATTTTTTTTATATAAAATATTAAAACTTCAATTTAAAAAAAATGGGTTGATCTCATACTCTTATCCATTTTCATGTTTATATTCATTCTTATAATTTTGTTGTCAAAACCATCACTCAACAGCAATTCCAAACGAAGATTAAAAATTGTTTAATTCCGATCAATTTGGCTTAATCAACCCAAAACACCATCTAGTGTTTTAATCATAACTAAAGCTGTAAAACTCAGTTTTGGGCGTGATTTATTTCTGTGAAAGGCACATAGAAATACAACTTTTATGAAGAAACCAACTCCAAATTATATTGTTTTAAGGCTCAAATTCAATAATTACAATAGCCCCTTCTTTATAGCTAAAATCTTGAAAACGAGATTTTCATTCCTTAGAAATCCTTTTCAACTTCCAGCATATTTTCATGCAAAAACAACATCATCCAAGGCCATTTGGCATCATTAAATCACAAATTCAAACCAATTCTAAAGCAAAACATTTAAACAATTTCTCTACCTCTACAATATAGCAAGATTAGACCAAAATAAGGAAACTCATTCTTTTTGGGATTTCTCCTATTATTATTATTAATACAACAAAATGATAAACCATTCATTTTCTTTCGCTTTCTCCTCGTACGATTAAACATATACAACAAACCTTAACAATTAATATTCTTAGATCATTATCACAACAACAATTTCACCCTACTAGTTGGAACCCATGACAATCTTCATGCCAAAAATACTTATGGCTAGCTTTAAATATGTTTTATTTTCCAAATTTCTTTCATTTCAATTTCTTCATGGTTCCACCCCATTTATATCCACACAACCAACAAGTTAGCTTTCTATTCAATCAACATGTTCATATAGCAATGTTCCTTACTGTTCTTACACAATAATCATTCTTCCCCTCATATAAACAATACATAATTTATCTATATTAATACTAATAACAAAAACATATTTTACCATTACATCTTCCACAAAACCTACACTCACACAATTCTAATTTCATCAAAACATTTATTTAATCAAGTTTACTAAATTTTGTCAAAACTAGCAATAAATTCAAAAGGTAATAAGTCATCAACCTCTGATTATTGTTTTAAACCCAACGGTCAAACTACATATCATAGAGTTTTTCAAAATATATCTCAAAATCATAATGCTCCAACGGTTGGATCTCTCTAGATCGGAATGAAACCGAGCTAACCTGAAAATGGACGAGCTACTGTTCAACATGACCGAAACCTTGCCGGAGAATGATTTTCCGATCTCCACCATCCAAATTGAAGAAAACATCTAGGCACACCTCATATCCAAGAATGAGCATGATCCAACGGTGGATGGGAGATAAATCAGCCGGTGACCAAAACTGCTTTGCAGAATTATTTCCTTTTGTTTTCCAGAAAAGTTCAGATGATGATTTCTGGCAAACGGATTGTGTTCCTTCAAATCCCTCCTATCAGTTAGTAGAGGAGTGTGAGAAGAACAATATTAAAACCTCAGCATGATCCAACGATGGATTCCAGAGATATGGTCACCGGAGTATTATTGATTCCTCCAAATTCTGCACCTCTCTCTCTAGCCGAATTCTCTATTGTCTCTCCCTTTTCTTTTTTTGAATTGGTGGCCTTTTGCTTTTTTAAAGGCACATTTTCTCCTAATTACAATTATGTCTCTCATTTATGTCTTTATGTATTTTATTTTATTTTATTTTTCATGTAAACTATCTGGTTTATTTCTGCTTAAATCGCTAACCTTTACTGAACTCCGATTGGGATGTGATCTTTAACCAAGGTAAGAAAACATATTAATAGACTTCATGCAAAATTGCATCCCGATCCAACGATTGGATTGAGAGCTTTGTTTTCTAATGTAAAATCGATCAGTTCATGACTTTTCATAAACAATCTAGATTTTTCTTGTTCAATCTGCACATAAAATCATATCAATTATTCTTCTAAACCCTTAAGGTCATTTTATTATTTTGGAATATATTCATTTTAGAATTTCCACCTTTATTTATTTATCGGGCTTATTACCGTTTTAAAATAACGTCACTGATTTTAATCGGTGTTTGCACCTTCAGTCCTACCATTTTCATTGCACTATCCTTTATTATAATATATTCTTTATTACCTCATTTATTTCCTAGAAATATTTTGTCATTTTTCTCATTATTTTATCCATCAAAACACGTTATCAGTTTCTATGTCCTTATGAATTTTAAATCAAAATTCATTTTATGGAGGTCATCTCTTTCATTTTATATTATTATTTATCTATTATTTTTAATCTTGGTTTCCATCACTCATTGAAATATTATCACTTTTAATTTTACATTTACATGAGGTATATTTCTGTATATTTAAATTATAAATTTTGAGAGTTATATAATGCTTTGTCAGTTAAAGCTTGAGATATGGATAACCTATGTGTATTGAATTTTTTTACGGTCCATTCTCGTCGTGTAGTTGTTCGTTGGAAGAGATTTTCACTTCTTACTCCATTAGTTTTATAGAATCGGTATGTAATATTTCGTTCTTCTATTTTTCTGTAATAAAAATCGTTACCTAGATATAAAGTTGACAATTTAAACTCTCAATTTAGCTTCCAAATAGCATTTTTTCATTTCAATTTTTCTTTGTTGGACGGGTTCAGTGTAACTTTTTTTCAAGTGTAATTGTATTAAAAAAAAGCGTATATGAGGGGTATATTTCAAGAAGTACATTGTCTTGTTATCTAGATCTAGCTTACCTAAAAAAACAGTACATAAAAATCAAAAACTTAAGAAAACTCAAATAGATCCAAAACCTCTAGTTATAAAACTCGGTCCGGCCCGGCGGGTCGACCCGATGGCTGGACCAATCTGGGTTTAATAAAAGACAGGTCGGGGCAACAGCCCGACAAAACCCGGTCGACCCGGCGGGTCAACCCATGACCCGGGCGAACTCGGACGAGACCCGATGTTTTTTTTTTTTTTAATGTGGGATTTGAAATCCATTAGTATATATAATATATGTTTTTAAGAAAAAAGCTATGTTTTTTCAAGGTGGGATAAAAAACCTTTTGGTTTAAATACTTTAACTTAAATGTGGTATTTGAAATTCATTAGTATATATAATCTATGTTTTTTAAAAAAAAGCTATGTTTTTTCAATGTGAGATAAAAAAAACCTTTTGGTTTAAATACTTTAACTTAAAGAGATAACATGGTATCTTTTCAATGTGAGATTTGAAACCCTTTCGTATATATATTCTATGTTCCCATGAAAAAAGTTATATTTTTTTCAATGTGGGATAAAAAACTTTTTGATTTAAATACTTTAATTTAAAGGGAGAACATAGTATCTTTTCAATGTGAGATTTGAAGCCCTTTCGTATATATTCTATGTTCCCATGAAAAAAGTTATGTTTTTTCAATGTGGGATTTGAAAACCCATTAGTATATATACTTTATGTTCCCAAGGAAAAGTTATTTTTTTAATATGGGATAAAAAAAATTAGTTTAAATATTTCAACTTAAAAGCTTAACATAGATCTTTTTAATGTGGGATAAAAAAACTTTTTAAAATATTCTTTTAAACTTCATTATTTTACAATATATATAGCTTATATTTACATGAATTTTTTCTTAATTTTTTTATATGAAATATTAAAGTTTTAAATATTTTTTTTTAATTTTTCCGGATTGACCCATGAAACCGGGACCCGGCCCCTTGACCGGGTCAATCCCCGAGCCGGATTTAATAACTATACCAAAACCAAGACTGCATGCAGCTGGTTGACTGGTTTCTAGAAATCTTAGAATCGGTCTGCCAGTTATACAAACAAAAACTTCGAAGGAAAAACCTAAAAACTAATTCACTTGTTTGTAAAAAACTCAGAACCGATGGATTGATTGTACAAAAACAATAAACATATTAAGAGGAGCTCGAAAAACAACAAAGCAAAGGTAACTCGAAAACACCATATGGACATAAGAGGAACCAGAATCGATGTATTATGGTTGGGTTCAACGTAACCATGTTTCTTAATTAGCATTTTCCATAATGTGAAAGAATACATCGATAGTTTTACAAGTTTAAACCATCTCCACCCGACCCGATGATTTATTATGGTCATCAAACTTACCCACCCTACCTGACACGGTGGGTGAATTAAAAATTTGAAAGACTAATAGAACAATCAAAGCAATTGGTTTTAATAAATTCAATTAATTTTAAAAGTTAAAATTGTATTTTTTAAAAAAGAAAGTAGTCATAAGATTTTTAAAGAATAAAAAAACCTACCAAACTAGTCGTTGTAAGATTTTTAATGGTAATGCAATAGAGGTGATTGTATTCTAGAAAAACAGTTTTTTTATTTTATTTTAATTGCAATAGCTATGAATTTCTCCATTATTTAGAGTGTGTTTGGCAGTGTGGTAGCAGTTGTTTTTCAAATAGCTTTTCGTGCTGAAATACATGTCAATGATATTTTTTTATTTTTTAAAAACCATTTTTAACATCAGCACATCAAAACGATCCAAAAAGTACAAACCGCACTCAATTTTAACAAAAAACAAAATTCAAAATTTAGCAAAACACAGGTTGAAACGCACAGCTAAAGAGTCTCTTAAATTGACAAACATTAGACTTCACTTATTATTATAATCTGCAAATCCTTTATACAGATACGATAAAAACATCATATGTTATAATTAATT